>Ga0335085_10002359_pt1 | contig 35519 bp, 39 predicted proteins | sample Lox_Sample_45_FD_206712 | JGI IMG/M metagenome (GOLD analysis project Ga0335085, IMG submission 206712) | Soil microbial communities from Loxahatchee National Wildlife Refuge, Florida, United States - Lox_Sample_4.5 | ecosystem: Environmental > Terrestrial > Soil > Wetlands | place: USA... | reverse complement strand
TTCTGTGGGTGGGTTGCACGTTGTGGTTCCGCCGGGCGCACACCGGGGGGCGGGGGCGGGGGGCGGGGGGGGGGGGGGGGGGGGGCACGGCGGCGCCGGCGGGCGGGGGCGGCTCGGCCGCGCCGACCCAGGAGCGTGCGCCGCACCCCGAAGAACCACGCGCCGCGGCCCGCGCGGCGTCCGCGGGTTCCGCCGCGCATTCGCCGGCCACGGTGCTCACGCTGGCGTCCGCGCGGGCGCAGTGGCCGGCGGTGCTCGACGCGCTGCGGGCCGACAAGAAAGTGCTCGTCGCCGAAGCGCTGTCGGAGGCCGAGGTTGCCGACGTCGCGCAGGGCCGCCTGGCGTTGCGCGCGATGACCGCCAACCCGCTGGTCCCGGAGACGATCCGCGGCAAGCGGCAGGTGATCGCGGCGGCAGCCTCCCGCGTGCTGGGTGCGCCGCTCGACGTGGTGCTCTACGACGAGGCGGCGGCGGCTCGAGAGTCGAGCGCCGAGCCGGCACCGCGCCGCCTGACGCTCCAGGGGGCGAAGGCCGAGCGCCTGAAGGCTCTTCGGGGCAAGGACGCTGCCCTCGACGGCGCCATGGACGCGCTCGATCTGGAGCTGCTCGAATAGACGAGGGGATAGGGGATAGGGGATAGACAGGGACGCAGCGCAGGTCTTCTCCATCCGCCATCCCCCATCCCCCATCCCCTATCCCCTATCCCCCTATCCCACGCCTACTTACGCTACTTGCCCCGCGCCCCGGCGCGCCGTAGCTTTCACGTGATGACCGACCTTCGATCGCTGCTCTCCATGGGCCAGCAGATGCAGGGACGGCTGGCCGCGATGCAGAGCGAGCTGGCGCAGCGAACGGTGACGGGCACGGCCGGCGGCGGCATGGTGACCGTGACGGCCGATGGCCGCGGGCAGATCCGCAGCATCAAGATCGACCCCAGTCTGCTGGGCGGCGACGTCGAGATGCTGGAGGACCTGGTGACCGCGGCGGTGGCGGAGGTCCAGCAGCGGGCGGCAGACATCGCGCAGGACGAGATCAAGAAGCTGCAGAGCGCGCTGCCGTTTCCGTTGCCGTTCTCGCTGTAACCGTGTCGGCCATCGAGGAGCTGGTCGCGGAGTTCGCGCGGCTCCCGGGCATCGGCCGCAAGACGGCGCAGCGCCTGACGTACTTCCTGCTCAAACAGCCGCGGGAGCAGTCGGCGCGGCTCGCGCGTGCGGTGGCGGCGCTGGGCGAGCGGGTGCGGGTGTGCTCGCGGTGCGGCAACCTCACGGAAGACGATCCCTGCGCGATCTGCGCCGACCCACGGCGTGACGCGGCGGTGGTGTGTGTGGTGGAGGAGGCGTCGGACGTGCTCGCGATCGAGCGGGCTGGGGAGTACCGCGGGGTCTACCACGTGCTCGGCGGGCGGCTGAGCCCGCTGGACGGGGTAGGTCCCGAGCAGCTCCGGATCGACGCGCTGGTGGCGCGCACCGGGAACGGGGCGGCGAACGGCGCGGGGGCGGCGGCGATTCGCGAGGTGATCCTCGCGACCAATCCGTCGGTCGAAGGCGAAGCGACGGCGCATTTCCTCGAGCGCGCGCTGCGTCCGGCCGGCGTGACCATCACGAGGCTGGCGCGGGGGCTGCCGGTGGGCAGCGAGCTCGAATACGCGGACGGCGAGACGATCGCGCAGGCCATTTCGGCCCGGCGGCAGGTCGAGGGAACGCGGGAATGAGCCGTCGGGGCGGCTGGTACGTGATCGGCGGGGTGGCGGCCGGGTTCGTGGTCGGCGCGCTGCTGGCGCAGCGGCAGATGGGCCGCTGGCGTTCGTCGCTATTTTCGTCGCGGCCCTTGCGCCGGCTGGCCGCGCTGGGCTACCTCAGCGGTCATCCGGGGCCCGAGGCGGTGCGGCTGCTGCGCGATTATCTCGCGTGGGAGCACCACCCGGCGCTCCGGCGGCGCGCCGACGCGCTGGTACGCCGGATGGAACGCACTCTCGTCTAAGGCGGACACGGATGCCGGGTGCCTCGAGCTGGTCGTTCCGGGAAGAAGACTTCAAGGCGATCTCGGAACACCTGAACAACCTGCTGCGGGAGACCAACGTCAAGAGTCTCCTGCTGGTGGACCGCGCCGGTCAGGTGGTCGCGAACGTCGGCGAGCCGCCGCAGTTCGACCCCCAGGCGTTCGCGTCCCTCACCGCCGCCGACTTCTCCGCCAACGACCAGTTGGCCAAGATGATCGGCGAGCACGAGTTCAGTTCGTTGTTCCACCAGGGCGAGAAAGAGTCGATGTACCTGGCCGACGTGGCCCGCCGCGTCATCCTGGTCGCGCTGTTCGACAACCGCACCACGCTCGGCATGGTGCGCCTCAAGGTGAAGTCCACGGTCGAGGATCTGACGAAATTGTTCGAGGCCATGTTCAATCGGGTCGGCACCGAGTCCCCGAAGCTCGAGGGATTCGGGAGCAAAGAGGCGGAAGATGAAATCGACAAGCTGTTCGGTTAGGGAGACCACGCCATGTCGATGATCAACTACGCCTCGCGCGAGATCAACTGCAAGCTGGTCTACTACGGCCCGGGCCTGGGCGGGAAGACCACCAACCTGGAGCACGTGTTCGGCAAGGTGAACCCGAACGCGCGCGGCAAGCTGATCTCGCTCGCCACCGAGACCGAGCGCACCCTGTTCTTCGACTTCCTGCCGGTGGACCTGGGGACCGTGCGCGGCTTCAAGACGCGGTTTCACCTCTACACCGTGCCGGGCCAGGTGTACTACAACGCCAGCCGCAAGCTCATCCTCAAGGGCGTGGACGGCGTGGTGTTCGTGGCCGACAGCCAGCTCGAGCGCATGGAAGCGAACATCGAGTCGATGCAGAACCTGTACGACAACATGGCCGAGTACGGATACGACCTGACCAAGATCCCGTTCGTGGTGCAGTACAACAAGCGCGACCTGCCGAACGCGGCGCCGCTCAAGGACCTCCAGGCGTCCCTCAACCCCGGCTGGCCGCTGGCCGAGACGGACAAGCAGACGCCGACCGCCGACCCGGTGGCGGCGGGCGAGTTCCTGGTGTGGCAACTGCCGACCGGCGAATGGGTGCAGCGCGCCCCGGCGCACGAGGCCGTCGCGGTCACGGGCGAAGGCGTGTTCGAGACGCTCAAGACGGTGAGCAAGCTCGTTCTCAAGTCGCTGGGGTAAAGGTCCGTGTGGACCCTCCCCAACATCCTGACCGTCGCCCGCATCGCGCTCGCCCCGGTGGTCGCGCTGTTGCCGTTCATCAACGGCAGTTGGCCCAAGATCATCGCGTTCTTTGTCTTCATGATCGCGGCCGGCGGCGACGTCGTCGACGGGTATCTGGCGCGGACCCGCAACCAGGTGACCGATCTGGGCAAGTTGCTCGACCCCCTCGCCGATAAGCTGCTCCTCGTGTCCGCACTCGTGCCGATCTTCTGGATCACCCGCCATCCCACGCTGGTCGTCGACTACAAGATTCCCTGGTGGGGCAGCCTCCCGGTGTGGGTCGCGTTGCTGCTGGTGGGCCGCGAAATCCTGATGACGTGGTTCCGCTTCTACGCCAAGCGTCGCGGCGTGGTCATCGCCGCGCTCGGGCCGGGCAAGCTCAAGGCGGTATTCCAGAACGCGTTCATCGGGGCCACCATCGCGTGGTTCGCGTGGAAGGACCTCATCGTCGAGATGAAGTGGACCGGCACGTACCGCGACATGTGGACCGAGTTCCACGGCTGGTTCGTGTCGATCACGTTAGGCGTCGCGGTGGTTCTCACGGCCTACTCGCTCGCCGTGTACCTGTACAAGTACCGCGCGCTGCTCAAGGACCTGCGCTAGCGTGGACTGCGAGCTGCTGACGGTCGGCACCGAGCTGCTGCTGGGCCAGGTCGTGGACACCAACGCCGCCGAGGCCGGCCGGCTGCTCGCGGCCGCGGGCATCCGGGTGCGGCGCCGCGGCACGGTGGGCGACGATCCGGACGACATTCGGCAGGCGGTGCGCGCCGCGCTGGACCGCACCGGCACGCTCATCGTGACCGGCGGCCTTGGCCCCACCAAGGACGACGTGACCAGGCATGCCGTGGCGGAGGTGTTCGGACGGGCGCTGGTGCGTGACGTCGCGCTCGTGGCGCAGCTCGAGGAGTGGTTCAAGCGGCGCGGCTTCGCCACGATGCCCGCCGCGAACCTGGTCCAGGCCGACGTGCCCGAAGGCGCGACCGTGCTGCCGAACCGCCGCGGCACCGCGCCCGGCCTCCTGATCGACGACGGCCACGGCCGGCGCGCCTTTCTCCTCCCGGGCGTGCCCAAGGAAATGATCGGGCTCATGGTGGACGAGGTGATGCCGCGGCTGGCGGCCGCGACCTCCGGAAGCGACCCGGCATCCGCCGTGATCCTGTCGCGCACGGTGCGCACGACGGGCATCGGCGAGTCGGCGCTGCACGAGAAGGTGGGCGACCTGGACGGCGCCGTGCCCGAGGGCCTGACGCTGGCGTGGTTGCCGGGCACGGAGGGTGTGGACCTGCGGCTCACCTCGTGGACGTTGCCCAAGGCCGAAGCGGAATCGGCGCTGGAGTCGGCCGCGCGGACGCTGGAGCAGCGCGCCGGCGCTCACGCGTACGGGCGCGACGGCGCGGATCTGGCGCGGGTGGTGCTCGACCTGGTCCGCGGCCGCGGCCTGAAGCTTGCCACGGCCGAGTCGTGCACCGGCGGCATGGTCGGCGCGCGGCTCACGACGGTCCCGGGCAGCTCCAGGGTCTACGTCGGCGGCATGGTCGCGTACGACAACGAGGTCAAGCTCGGCTTCCTCGGCGTGTCGGCCGACGTGCTCGGTGAGCACGGCGCGGTGAGCGAGGCGGTGGCGAAGGAGATGGCGCACGGCGCCGCGCTGGGGTTGGGTGCCCAGGCGGCGGTCGCGGTGACGGGCATCGCGGGGCCGGACGGCGGCACCGAGGCCAAGCCGGTCGGCACGGTGTGGATCGCGGTTGAGTGGCAGGGCACGCAGCGCGCATTCCACTACGTGCTGCCCGGCGACCGCGAGGACATCCGGCGCCGCGCGACGCAACTGGCCCTCGACGCCGTGCGCCGCGTCGCGGGTGGGGCGTCCTGATGCCCGGGTTCGACCAGCCGGAGTTCTGGACGGCCTCCGACGGCGCGCGGCTGGCGCTGCGACACCAGGCGGCGCCTAAGCGGCGCGGCTCGGTCATCGTGGTGCACGGCTGGGGCGACCACGGCGGGCTGTACGCCGACGCCGCGCAGCGCTTCGCCGATCGCGGGCTCGACACGTTCGCGCTCGATCAGCGCGGCGCCGGACTCTCGCCGGGTCCGCGCGGCCACATCGAGCGGTTCGCGCAGTACCTCTCGGACCTCGTCGCGCTGCGCAAGCACGTCCAGACCGTCGCGCCCGGCCCGCAGGTGATGCTCGGCCATTCGTTCGGCGGGCTCGTCGTGCTGCGGTTTCTCGAGACCGGGCCGCGGCACCTGGCGGGGGCGGCCGTGCTGGCGCCGTTTCTCGACTTCGTGAGTCCACCGGCGCGCTGGAAGGTCGTGATGGCGCGGCTGCTCTCGGACGTGCTGCCGCGCGTCGGCATCGCGACCGGTCTGGACTACCAGCGGCGCACCCGCGACCGCGCGCTCAACACGCGCATCTACGACGACCCGCTCTGCCACCACGTGATGACGCCGCGCGCCTACCGCGAGACAACACGGACGCTGCCCATCCTGTGGACCGAGAAGGACCGCATCGCCGTGCCGCTGCTGGTGGTGCTCGCCGGCGACGATTACCTGGTCTCCACGCCGATGGCGCGCGAGTTCGCCGGCCATCTCCCGGGCGACGTGACCGTGGACGAGCTCGACGGCATGTTCCACGACATGCTCCACGAGCCCGACCGCGAGCGCGCCTACGCGGTGGTGGACCCGTGGATCGACCGGGTCATCGCCGCGGCCGCGGAGGCCGCGTGAGCGACCTGACCTACTCGCGCTATCTCCAGCTCGAGGCGCTGCTCGGCCTCCAGGCGCCGCTCAGCGATCCGCCGCAGCACGACGAGATGCTGTTCATCGTCATTCACCAGGTTTACGAGCTGTGGTTCAAGCTCGTCCTGTTCGAGGTGGATCGGGCGGGACGGGAGCTGTCGGCGAACGACCTGTGGGGCGCGGTGGCCACGTTCAAGCGCCTGCGGACCATCCTCAAGACACTGGTCGGCCAGCTCGATGTGCTCGAGACGATGACGCCGACGAGCTTCCTGGCGTTCCGCGACCGGCTGGAGAGCAGCTCGGGGTTCCAGTCGGCGCAATTCCGGGCACTGGAGTTCGCGCTGGGCGTGAAGCGGCCCGAGATGCTGGCGCACTACGCGACCGAAGGCGCCCTCCAGGACCAGATCGCGCGCCGGCTCGGCGAGCCCTCGCTCGTGGACCATCTGTACGACTTTCTCGCCGCGCGCGGCGTCGCCATCCCGGCCGCGCTGCGCGCGAAACCGGTCGCCCAGCCGACGGTCGCGAACGAGGACATCCAGGCGGCGCTGGTGCGGCTGTTCCGGGGCGCGCCGGACGTCGCGGCGCTGCTCGAGCTGATGACGGACTTCGACGAAGGGCTGCAGGAGTGGCGCTACCGTCACGTCAAAATGGTCGAGCGCACCATCGGCAACAAGAAGGGAACGGGCGGCTCAGCCGGCGCCGAGTACCTGCGCGCTACGCTGTTCCGCCCGATCTTCCCCGACCTCTGGGCGATTCGGCAGCAGCTCTAGCGCGCCGTTAGGGCCGCCGGGCCGGCCGCGGTGCAGGGCGTGGGGCCGGGGCAGGCGCCGCGGCGGGCGCCCCCGCGGTATCGGCGGCTCCCGCCGGGGCGGCTCCGCCGCGCAACAGGACCCGCACGCTCATGTCGCCGCTGGTGATGATGATCACACTGTCGCCCTCTTCCACGGCGTTGATCGGCCCTGGCGCCCGCGCCTCGATCACGTTGGCGCCGAGGCGGCCGGCGTAGCGCAGCCGCCCGAACCCCGAGAAGTCCTCCGAGGAAATGGAACGCACCGGATCGCGCGGCGCCCAGGCCCACACGGCCGGCGCCGGGGGCGTCGGCGCGGTCGCGGCAACCGGAGGGTTCGGCGGCGCGATCGTGGGCGCCAGCACGCCGTACCCGTAGTCGTACCCGGAGCAGTTCAGCGCCCCGGGCGGGCACTTCGGCCCGCGGTACACGAACGGCCGCTGCATGGCCATCGCTTCGGCGAGCGTCCGTTGCGCCTCGTTCACCCGCTGGCGCGCCGAGTCGAGCTGCACCGTGTGCTGCTGCTGGAGCTGGGATTGCAGCCGCGCCAGCTCGGTCTCCGCGCGCTCCATTTCGCGCTGCGCCTGGCGAATCTGGTCCTGGCGCGCCGCGTACACCGCGCGCATCGAATCGCTGACGAGCCGCACCTGCTCCATGGTGGTCTGGATCATGCGGCTCTCCGGGCTCATGCCGACGGTGACGCGCGTGCGCGTGGTGCGGCCGTCGCGCCGGTAGGTGAGCTGGATGCGCTGCCCCGGCGTGAGGCTGCCGAGCGCGCGGCCGCCCTCGGGCGTCAGCAGATCCACGCCGTCCACCGCGACGAGCGTGTCGCCCGCCCGCAAGCCGGCGCTGTAGGCCGGCCCGTCGCTGTCGAGCCAGTTCAGGGCGGGGTAGCCGCCGTGGAAGGTCCATTCCGTGCCGCGCGAACCGTCCTGCCGGCGCCGCGCGAGCTGGCAGTCGGAGCACGACATGCTGATGCCAAGCCAGCCGGTGCCCGGCCGCGCGGCGCGCGCCGCCATCGCCGAGTCCTGGGCCGCGAGCCGCACCGCGCCCGCCAGGGTCACCACCGCGAACGCCACTGCCGCCGTACGCATCGTCGGTCCTTTCATGGTCTCAGAACCAGATCACGGTCCGGGACGGCGGTGCCGGACGCTGTTCCTTGCCGCGTTGATCGAGGCCCCGCAACACCGCCGCGGCGAGCGGATCGTCGGGAGCAATGTGGGCGACTTCCTCGGCCGCCAGGCCGAGCATGGAGAGCGCGACGCGCTCCGCCTGGGCGCGCGCCGCGGGGTTCGCGGAGTCGGGGAGCTGGTTGAGCGACGCGAGCGAGGCGACGTACTGCCGGCCCGCGCGCTGGATGTCCGCCGCCGCCTGCGCCGCCGAGATGTCGCGGGTCGCCGTGGCGACCGTCGCCATGGTGCGCGCTTCGGTGTACTGGCCCACCGCCATGCCGGTCGCGAACATCGCGAGGCTCGCGGCGAGTCCCACGCCGATCCACAGCCGGCGCCGATACCACAGCGGCACCGGCCGCTCGAGCGGAATGGGCAGCTGCCCGTGGGCGCGCAACAACGCGACGGTGCGCTCCTCGAGCGACGCGGACGGATGCGCGGTGCGGGGCAGCGCCTCGAAGGCGCGCCGCTCGGCGCCGCTCAGCTCATCACTGGATTCGTCGAACATCAGCCAGGTCCTTTCGCGAACTTGCGCCCAGCGCATGCCGCATCGCGCGCCTCGCGTGAAACAACTGCGACTTCGACGTTCCGACCGAGATCGCGAGCCGCTCCGCGATCTCCTCGTGGCGATAGCCCTCGACGTCGTGGAGCACGAGTACCGCGCGGTACCCCGGCGGCAATCCCACGATCGCCCGTTCCAGGTCGGTCGACTCGAGCCTGTCGACCGGCGCGACCGGTGCCGGCTCCTCCTCGGGCCACTCGATCTCGCCGCGCCGGCTCTGCCGCCGCAGCGCTTCGCGCGCCAGGTTGAGCGCGATGGCCGCCAGCCAGCTGCTGAACGCGGCCTCCCAGCGAAACTGACCGAGTCGCTGCGTGGCGCGCAGCCAGGCTTCCTGCACCACGTCTTCCGCGTCGGCTTCCTGACCGCCCAGGAACCGGAGCACCAGCGCCAGCAGGCGCGGCGTGTGCCGGCGATACAGCTCCCGGAACGCTCGCTCCTCGCCGGTCAGCACCCGCATGGCGAGGTCGCGATCGGTCGGCGGAGCTTCCGAGCCGTGGAGCGCGCTCACGCGGCGCCCGGGCGGTGACGGCGTGCCATTCTGGACTTAGTCGTCGGGACGGTGGAAAGGGTTGGTCGGGCCATAATGCCTCGATGGCAGTCCGAATCTGGCATATGCCTTGCTTCGCATGTTAGTCTTCGACCACAACCTACGCACGCAGCAGTCGGGAGTGACATCGGTGAGACGGAAGGACAAACCGGCGGCCGCTTCGCCGGGCGAGCAGGCGCCGGGTGGCGCGCCGCCCCCGGTGGATCAGGCTGACGCCGATTCGGGATTTCCGGAGGATCAGGCCGGGGAGCAGGGTGCGGCCGCCGAGAGCGGCGCGCCCGCCGGGGGCTCGGCGTTGGCCGAGTCGCTGGATGCGGCGGTGCAACGGCTGGAGGACCAGGTGGCCGAGTGGAAGGATCGCGCGCTGCGTGCCGCGGCCGACCTCGACAACTACCGCCGCCGCGCGATCCGGGAGCGGGACGAGGCCTCGGGACGGGGACAGGCCGAGGTGCTGAACCGCATCCTCGAAGTTGTGGACGATCTGGCGCGGGTCGCGCACCTCGACCCCGGTCAGACCAAGGCCGAGGCCCTCCACGACGGCATGCTGGCGATCGAGCGGAAGTTCCAGCGCGCGCTGGAGGGCGCCGGCGTCGAGCGGATCGACCCTGCCGGCGCCCCTTTCGACCCAACGGCGCACGAGGCGGTGACCATGCTGCCCGCGCCCGCGGCCGAGGCCGACGGCACGGTGGGCGCGGTCTTTCAGCAGGGGTACCGGCTGAGGGGGACGCTGCTCAGGCCCGCGCGCGTCGCCGTGTACAAGTGGACTGAACCGGCCCCGGCGGCCGACCCGGTGCCGTAGCCGATGGCGCAACAGAAGGACTATTACAAGGTGCTGGGGGTGACCGAGTCGGCCAACGCCGACGCGATCAAGCGCGCCTACCGCAAGCTGGCCAAGAAGCACCATCCCGACGCGAATCCCGGCGACAAGGCGGCCGGCGAGCGGTTCAAGGAAATCAGCGAGGCCTACGCGATCCTGTCCGACAAGGACAAGCGCGCGCACTACGACCAGCTCCGCAAGTACGGCGCCTTCGCGGGCGTGGGAGGCGCACGCGGGGGCGGGACGCGGTCCGGCGGCGCGGCCGGGGCGGGCGGCGGGGGCAGGTACGAGGAGTTCAGCGCCCAGGACCTGGGCGGCCTCGGCGGCCTGGGCGATCTGTTCTCGTCGATCTTCGGGGGCGGGGAGGACCGGGCGCAGCGCGAGGAGCGGGAGAGCGTCGAGACGGTGGTCTCGATTCCCTTCCGGGTCGCGGCGTTAGGCGGCAAGGTGCCGGTGGTGGTGCCGGTGGTGGAGGCGTGCTCGACCTGCGGCGGCTCGGGCGCGGCGCCGGGCGCGACGCTGTCGGTGTGCCCCGAGTGCAAGGGGTCCGGGCAGGTGTCCTTCGGCTACGGCGGCTTCGCCGTAAAGCGGCCGTGCCCGCAGTGCCGCGGCAAGGGTCGCATCCCGTCCCAACGCTGCCCGACCTGCGACGGCGCCGGCGAGGTGCGCACCGAGAAGCGGCTGATGATCGAGGTGCCCCCCGGCACCGACGCGGGCACCCGGATGCGCCTGCGGGGGCAGGGGCCCCGCGCCGCGGGCGCGGGCGGCGCGATGGGAGACCTGCTGATCAGCTTCCAGATCGAGCCCGACCGCTTCTTCACGCGCGACGGCCTCGACGTGCTGTGTACGGTGCCGGTCAACGTGGTGCAGGCGGCGGTGGGGACGAAGCTCAAGGTGCGCACGCTCGACGGCAAGCACGTCGTGCTGCGCATCCCGCCGGGCACCCAGCCCGGCCGCAAGTTCCGGATCCGCGGCCAGGGTATCGAGAAGAGCGGCCACCGCGGCGACCAGCTCGTCGAGATCGCGATCGAGGTGCCCGCCAAGCTCTCGCCCGAGGCCGAACAGAAGCTGAAGGACTTCGCCGACACGGCCGGCCTCAAGTACTGACCCGCCGGGCGCCGGGCATATCGCGTTAGGCGCCCCGTCAATCACGACTCGAATCGTCGCACAATCGCGGCCGCCCGGAGGGCGCGGCGTGCAATTTGCGGCGTTAGTCTTCGCTCACGACGCGGAGACCCGTGCCATGCCGAAGATTCCGTCCCTCCTGCTGCGGCAACTCTACACCTTCGGCTCGCTCAAGAACCACGACGGCGGCTTCCAGTTCAGCCTGAAGAACCGTCTCAGCGACGCGACCCTCACCGGCATCCTCGGCCTCAAGGTGAACGGCCGCGACGTGTCGCTCGACGGCGTCACGGTGGACGTGGGCGAGGGCTCGCCGGTCGCGGTGAAGACCTTTTCCGCCGAATATCCGCTGCCCTTCCCGCTGCGCCAGGTCGCGCACGTGGCCGCGCAACGCGAGCCGCTCGAAAAGGGCATGCACGAGATCCAGTTGACCCTGGAAGTGGCGCCATTCGGGCGCCTGGATCTCACGGTGAAGGACGCCGTCGCGGGCGTGGAGGCCGCGCCGGCGGCCCGCCTGCCGTATGCGAAGGACGCCGCCAACTACTCGCCCGAGATCATCGCGCAGCGGCGGCGCTTCGTCGAAGCGTACAGCGGGGCGCGGCTGGCGCACGTGTCGCAGTATGGCTTCGACCCGGCGTGCACGAAGGGCAACATCGAGAACTTCACCGGCGTCGCGCAGGTGCCCCTGGGCATCGCCGGACCCCTGCTGGTGCACGGCGAGCACGCGGACGGCGAATACCTGATTCCGCTGGCGACCACCGAGGGCACCCTGGTGGCGTCGTACAACCGCGGGATGAAGGTGCTCAACCTGTCGGGCGGCGTCCGGTGCACCATCGCCGCCGACATGATGCAGCGCGCGCCGGTGTTCATCTTCGAGTCCGCCCGCGAGGCGCGCGATTTCCGGGATTGGGTGGGCGCGCACCTCGACGACCTGCGCCGCGAAGCGGAGGGCACCGACCGCTTCCTCACGATGCTCGACATCGACGTCTACCTGGCCAACAAGTTCGCCTACCTCCGCTTCAACTTCGCGACCGGCGACGCGGCCGGGCAGAACATGGTCGGCCGGGCGACGTTCGCCGCGTGCTCGTGGATTCTCGATCATCACCCGCCGATCCGGCGGTTCTATCTGGAGTCCAACCTCGCGACCGACAAGAAGGCGTCGCACGTGAACCTGCTCCGCACGCGGGGCAAGCGGGTCACCGCCGAGGCCGTGATCCAGCGGTCCCATCTCCAGCAGGTGATGCGCGTCGATCCCGAGAGCATCCACTATCACAACCAGGTGGCCAACGTCGGCGCGTTCCTGTCGGGCGCGAACAACAACGGCCTCCATTCGCCCAACGCCATCACCGCGATGTTCATCGCGACCGGGCAGGATGTGGCGAACGTGTCCGAGGGGTCCGCCGGCATCATCTACTCGGAAGTGACGCCGGCGGGCGACCTGTACCTGTCCATCACGATCCCCTCGCTGATCGTGGCGACCTATGGCGGCGGGACCGGGCTGCCGACGCAGCGGGAGTGCCTCGAGCTGATGGGCTGCTACGGCAAGGGCAACGTCGGCAAGTTGGCCGAAATCGTGGCCGGGGTGGTTCTCGCCGGAGAGCTGTCGCTGGCCGCGGCGATCTCGTCACTCGAATGGGTATCGGCGCACGAGCGGTACGGCCGCAACGGATGAGCGCGAGGGCGGCGCCTCCGCGCGCGTTCGAGGAGCTGGTGGTCCGCCGGCCCCCAGGCCTGATGCGCCGGCTGCTGACGACGTGGCGGCACGCGCTCGGCCTCGGGTTCGGCGGGCTGGTGGTGTGGGTGCGGGCCCGCCGCGCGAGCGGCACGGGCCGCGGCGTCCGGTTCCTCGCGCTGCGCGCCGCCGCCCTGCTGGCAACGCCGTGGCTCGACCGTGAGCTGCGCCTCGAACCGTTCGCGGTGCAGCTCCGGCGCCGGCTGGAGCGCCTGGGGCCGACGTACATCAAGCTGGGCCAGATACTCAGCCTCCGCGAAGACATCCTGCCGCGCGAGATCACCGACGAGCTGAAGCACCTGCTGAGCCGGCTCCCGGCGGCGCCGTTCGGCGCGGTGTGCGAGATCATCGCGCGGGATCTGGGACGGCCGGTGGACGAGCTGTTCCTCGACATCGAGGCCGTCCCGATCGGCTCGGCGTCGATCGGACAGACTCACCGGGCCACCGCGCTCGACGGGCGCGACGTGGTGATCAAGGTGATCAAGCCCGGCATTCGCGAGATCCTCCAGCGCGACGCGCGGCTGCTGCGCACCCTGGGCCGGCTGATGCAAGTGGTGATCCCGCGCTACCAGCCGCGGCGGATGATCAACGAGTTCGTGGCCTATACCCTGCGCGAGATCGATCTGGCCCGCGAGGCGGACAACGCGGAGACGTTCGCCGCCAACTTCCGCGACATGCCGGACGTGTCGTTTCCCGAGATTCACCGCGACCTGTCGGGCGGCGACGTGCTGACCATGGAGTTCCTGGACGGCCTGGAGCCCGATAGCGCGGAGGCGCGCGCGCTGCCGGAAGCGCAGCGCGAGCGGCTGGTGGACCTGGGCGCGGCGTCCATCATCCGCATGTTGTATCGGGACGGCTTCTTTCACGCCGACCTGCACCCCGGCAACCTGCTCATCCTCGAGGGGCCGCGCGTCGGGTTCATCGACCTGGGCATGGTGGGCCGCATGGACGAGGACCTGCGGCGCACCATGCTGTACTACTACTTCTCGCTGGTCACCGGCGACGCGGAGAGCAGCGCGCGCTACCTGGCCGCGGCGGCGCAGCAGGGCGCCGGCGCCGATCCGGCGGGGTTCCGGCGCGAGGTGGCGGAGATCTGCCGGCGGTGGCGCCGCGCGGCGAGCTTCGAGGAGTTCTCCCTCGGGCAGTTGATCCTCCAGTCGGTGCAGCGCGGCGCCGAGTTCCGGATGTACTTCCCGGTCGAGCTGGTGCTGATGGTCAAGGCGATCGTCACGTTTGAGGGCGTGGGGCACGTGCTGCTGCCCGGCTTCGACGTGGCCGAGGTCAGCAAGCGGCACATCCGCCGAATCTTCATCCAGCAGTTCTCGCCGGTGCGGCTGTTCCAGGAGGGCGTGCGCGGCGCGCCCGACGTCGTGGAAGCGATGGTCAAGCTGCCGCTGCTCATGACCGAGGGCCTGCGGGTGCTCGAGAAGACGGCGCGGCGCCGCCCCGATAATCCGCTCGCCGGGATCCGCGGCACCGTGCTCGCCGGTTTCTGCCTGGTCGCCGGCGCGATCGTGCTCACCACCCGCGGGCCGTGGCCGGCGTGGGCCGGCCTGTTCGTCGTGGCGGCGGTGCTCGGGCTGCGCCGGGGAGGAGGCGCGTGATGGTCACGGCCGCGCCGCGCCGCACCCGTGTGGCACCGAACGACGCGGTGTGGCTCCAGGACTCGCCGACCAACCTGATGGTGATCAACGCCGTCTACACCACCGATCGCATCGGTCTCGACGCGGTGCGCGACCTGTTCCTGCGCAAGGTCGTGTTGGCCGACGGCGGGCGGACCTACCCGCGCTTCACCTGGCGCGTGGTGAAGGTGCGGGGGCACTATTACTGGGAGCCCGATCCGCAGTTCGACGTCGAGCGCCACATCGTCGTCGCCCCGGAGGGCGTGGGCACCACGGCGGCGCTCCAGGACTACGTCGGCGCGGTGGCGGACCACCCGCTCCCGCCCGACCGGCCGCTGTGGCAGATCCAGCACGTCGAGGACTTCGAGGACGGCGGCAGCGCGTTCATCATCCGCATCCATCACTGCATGGCGGACGGCATCGCGATGGTGCCGATCCTGTTCCTGCTGATGGACGAGCGCGAGCGCCTCGAGGCCGCGGGCCGACTGCCGCCGCGGACGTTGGGCACGCGCCTCTCGACCTTCCAGACGCTCGTCACCGCGCCGCTCATGGGCCCGCTGATCCTCGCGCGGCGGCTCGCCTGGCGGGCCGACCGCCACGCGCTGCACGGCGCCCGCATCTCGGGCCGCAAGCGGGTGGCGTGGACGGTGCCGCTCGATCTGGCCGTGATCAAGAAGGTCAAGGACGAGCTGGGAGCCACGGTCAACGACGTGCTGATGGCGACCGTGTCGGGCGGGCTGGCGCGCTATCTGGTGCGGGTCGAGGCCCCGGCGGTGCCGCGGATCCGCATCTCGATGCCGGTGAACGTGCGGCGCCCGGACGAGCCGCTGCTGATGGAAAACAAGTTCGCGGCCGTGCTGCTCGATCTGCCGATCGGGGCGCACACCGCGCTCGAGCGGATCCGGACGATCAAGGCCAGGATGGACCACCTCAAGGCGTCGGTGGAGCCGCTGGTGCTCTACGGCGTGGTCAACATTCTGCTCAGCACGCTGCCGCACGGCGTCAGCCGCACGCTGATCGATTTCCTGGCGAACAAGTGCACGGCGGTCGTGACCAACGTCCCGGGGCCGCCCGGGGAGGTGTTCCTCGCGGGACGGCGGGTGCGCAGCCTCATGTTCTGGGTGCCGCAGCGCGCCGGCATCGGCGTGGGCGTGTCCATCCTCACGTTCGGCGGCAAGCTGCAGATCGGGGTGATCGCCGACCGCGAGCTGGTGGCGGATCCGTCGGTCGTGACGCGGGCCTTCGAGGAGGAGTTCGAGGCGCTGCGCGTCGAGCACGGCCTGTAGCGGCCGCGTTGCCTCAGGCGATGAGCGCGCTCAGCCGGTCGAGCGCGTGGTTCAGCTGTCCGGCCGCATCGGTCGCCGTGCCGTCGCCCAGGCCGACGCCATCCCACACGGTGCGCGTCTCGTCACGCAGCACGTCGAGGTCGAGGCGGATACCGTGCCGGGCGAGGGCGGGTTCCAGCTCTTCGCGCCGCGCCAGCAGGTCGCGGCGGGTCGCCGCGTAGGCGAGCTGCACGACCCGTTTGCGGGCGGCGAACGAGAACATGTTGACGAAGAACATCCCGTAGTCGCTCGGGCTCGGCTGGAACAGCAGCACGTCGGCGTTGGGGAAGCGCTTCGCGTAGGTCGCCATCCCGACCACCATGCGCGAGTTGATGACCATCCGCACCGCCTGCGCGAGCACGGTCGGCAGGCCGCGTCGCACCAGCGTGCCCTGCTTGACCAGCCCGAGCCGCTCCGGCGTGTACAGGTCGGCCGGGACCAGCGGGTTGACGCACAGCAGCAGGTCGGCGCCGCGCTCCAGCGCGATGGACGCGTGCACGGTGCGCAGCAGCACGCCGTCCACGCAGTAGTGCCCGTCGATCACCACCGGGGCGTAGAGGCCCGGCACCGCGGTGCTCGCCTGCACGGCGACCGAGATGGGCACGTGGTCCCACGGCGGCTCGCCGAACCGGATCGCCTTGCCGGAGGCCAGGTCCGCCGACACCACGATGAAGCGGCGCTTGAGGCGGCGGAAGTCGTCGGTGCGGCCGGTGCGGCGGAAGGTCTGGGCGATGTAGCGCCGGATCGGCTCGTTGTCGAACAGCCCGACCGGCAGAATGCGTGTCAGGCGCGTGAACGCCTCGAGCGTGGTCTGGTCGGCCGGCTCGGTGGTGAGGTGGCGCAGCGCGCGCGCCGCGAGGGCGGGCAGGGTGAGCGCGCGGCGCGCCCACTCGCCGTACGCCGGCGTGAAGAACACCGACGGCGCGAACGGGTGCTCGCCCGGCTGGTGCTTCACCATGGCGCGCACCATCTGGGCGGGCGTCACGCCGTTGACGAGGTTCGCCGCGACGAACGCGCCGGCGCTCACGCCGACGTACACGTCGAGCTTCGTCAGGTCGAGGCCGCCGAACGCCTCCTCGAGCGCCCGAAGCGCGCCGATCTCGTAGACGGCGCCCTCGGGGCCGCCCCCGGCAAGCGCGAGGCCGATGGTGGTCGGCCGGCGCGCTCGCCGGGCACGTGCGGGCACGGGCTCCTCAGCCCGGCTGCGTCAGGCGCTGGCCGTCGCGGCCGTCTTGCGCCGCGGGGCCTTGCCCCGGCGCGACTTCTCGACGGCGTGCGTCAGGTCTTCCACGCGCTTGGTCAGTGAGAGGATTTCCTTGCGCGTCGGCACGCCGAGGCGGTGCAGGGCGGTGGTGACGCCCGAGTCCATGGGCCGGGCGAGCTTGCCCATCGCCGCGCCCGCGTCGTCCTTCAGGCCCTTGGCGCGCGTCTTGAGATGGCTGATCCGCGCCCGATTGGCCTTGTCCACCACCTCGCCCTTCTTGACCAGCGTGGCGAACAGCTTGTTGCCGCGCTCGCCCGCCATGGAGAGCGCGCCAAGCCCGGCCAGCCAGATGTGACGCGCCGAGTCCTTGATGACCGGCGCCATAGCGCTCCTGCCGTTCTTCTTCGCCATACGACCGTCCCCTGATGAGTTGACCGTGAATCCGACTTAGCGCGACGCGCGCTTTCCGTTCTTGCCGCCCGTGCCGTTCCGGCGGCCCTGCCCGCTGCGTCCGCGGCCCGCCGGCGCCTCGAGCGCGCGAACCGACCGCTCGAGTGTGGCGACGCCTTCGCGCAGCCGGTCCAGCTCTCCCCGCATGGCGCGCACCGTCGGCAGCCGGTCCACGCCGACCTTCACCAGACGGTCCACGCCCTCCTGCAGCTGCTCCACCTTCCGCGACAGCGCGCGGCCGCCGCGTCGCACGGCGTCGTGAAGGAACGCCGTGTCGAGGAACGAAAACCCGCGCCGCTCGCCCTCCAGGATGACCTGGGCCAGCGTCTGCGCGGTGACGTCTTCGCCGGTGGCGCTGTCCACCACCTTGAGCTCGTGGCCGCGCCGGACGAACCCGGCGACCTCGTCGAGCCCCACGTAGCGGCTTTCTTCCGTGTCGTACAGCTTGCGACTGCCGCCGCCGTACCGCCGGATCACCCTGATCATGCCGTGAGCTTACCGCAGTGCGGCAAACCTGTCAAGATGCCGCGGTGCGGTAACCGCGCGCCGCGGCCAGCCGGCCCAGCGCCGCCAGCCCCGCGAGGTCGGCGGGCGGCTCCGGCAACAGGGGCAGCGTGACCAGGGATTCGCCGCGCAGCAGCCCGGCCAGCTCTGCCGCGGCGCGGTGATCGCGCGCGCCGAAGTGCGCCAGCAGCGCCAGGCCCTCGCGCCACGCGCCGGAGGCGGGCACCCGCGCCACAGCGGGGTGGACCTGGTTCAGGATGATCGGCCCCAGGTGATGGCCGCGCTCGACCAGCAGCCGCGCGAAGTACAGCGTGTCGGCGGTGCGCTCCTCGCCGGGCGCCGTCACCAGGACGAACCGGGTGCCGCGCCGCTTCAGCAAGGCGCGCACCTCGAGGGCGCGCGACCGGAAGCCGCCGAACAGCGGGCCGAAGGCCTGGAAGAACTCGGCCATCTCGCGCAGCAGCTCCAGTCCCACGGTGCGGTCGAGCAGGGCTTCGATGCCCCGCGAGACGACGCGGCCGGCCCGCGTCGCCAGCCGGCCGTCGGCGTCGAACCAGTTCTTGAGCGCGACCTTGAGCGCGCCGCTGTCGAGGAAATTCACGATGCGCTCGGGCGCCTCGAGGAAGTCGAGCGCCTGGCGGGTCGGCGGTGTATCGAGGATCACGCGCCGATAGCGGCCTTCCTCGGCGACCTCGAACAGCCGCTCCACCGCCATGTATTCCAGGATGCCGGCGAGGCTGCCCGCGAGGTGGTGGTAGAACCGGTTGCCGAAGATCCGCGCCGCCGCCGCGTCGTCGGGCGCGTAGCGCCGCACCAGGCGGTCGAACGTCGCCGCGGCGTCGAGCAGCGACGCGTCGAGGCGGCCGCCGCCGGTGAGCGCCACGCGCACCTCGCGGTCGCGCGCGGTCTCGCCGACGCCGAGCGCGTCCTTGAGGCGCGCTGAGGGATCGAACGTCATCACCAGCGTGTCGGCGCCGGCTTGCGCGGACGCCGCACCGAGCGCGGCGGCGAGCGTCGTCTTGCCGACGCCGCCCGCGCCCACCACGACGAGCAGCGGATGCTCGAACGGGTTGCGGCTCACGCGCGCTCCAGCAGCTGCGCCACCGCGGTGGGCAGCGCGGGCCCGTCGGCGGCGAGCAACGGCACTTCGAGCAGCGGGCCGGCCCACGCGTCGCGCAGCCGGGACAGCTGGCGCTGGTTGTCGGCGCGCCGCGCGCGCCACAGCGCCAGCGCGTCGTCGGCGCCGGCCGGTGCCGCCCCTCCCGGCAGCGGGGGCACCAGCGCGTTCGCGATCACCAGCTCGGGCGCGCGGCCCGAGCGCTCCCGCAGCACGGTGAGCAGCTCGAGGGTCTCCTGCAGCGGCATCTCCTGCGCGAGCGTGACGATCACCACCGCGCAGCGCTCGCGCGCCGCGACGAACTCGGCGACCTCGCGCGCCAGCGCGCCCACCGGCCCTTTGGTGATCACGTCCGCAACGAGCTGCGGGGCGGCGAGCAGCGCGGCGCCGTGGCCGGTCGCGGGGGCGTCGAGCACCACCACGTCCACCGCGGGCTTGAGGTCGCCGCGCACCATCCGCAGCGCGTGGCCGAGCAGCGCCATTTCCTTGAACCCCGGCGCGCCGGCGGCGAAATGCTGGAACATGGGGCTCGCGGTGACGCGCCGGGCGAGGGCCGCGACCTTGAGCTTGGAACGCACGAGGTCCTCGAGCACGTCGGTCGGCCGCAGGTTCTGGAGCCACAGCCGCGGGCCCGCGCCGACCACCTCCCGCTCCGAGGGCGGCACGCCGAGCACGTGGTGCAGGTTCTGGCGGGGATCGACCTCCAGCAGCATCGTCTTCCGGCCCGCGGCGGCGTACAGGCGGCCGAGCGCCGCGGCGAGCGTGGTCTTGCCGACGCCGCCCTTGCCGGTCACCACGACCAGACCGCGGCGTTTCAGGAGCGCGGGCATCGCGGCGCCGCCGCTCACGGCGGACCGGTCCCGACGCGCAGCGCGAGTGGCCAGCGCGCCATTCGCCGCCGCTCCGGCGCTCCCCACAGCGGCCGCACCGCGTCGAGGAACGCGGGTACGGGGTCCTGGGCGTTGACTTCGCGATAGCGCGCGGTGGCCGACCAGGTACCGAGATAGCCGCCCAGCTCGGCCAGCGTGAGCTCCGCGGTGATGCCGAACGCCGGCGCCGCCTGTTCGGTGAAGGGAAAATCGGTGCGGCGATAGCCGTCCTCGGTGTGATGGCGCTCCGGCGGCCAGAAGGGGCCCACCACGTCGTGATAGAACCGCTGCACGGCCGTGTCGAGGTCGGGCTCGATCTCGAGCAGGCGGTAGCACCACACCGCGACGACGCCGTGCGGCGCGAGCGCCTCGGCCGCCTGCGCGAAGAAGGCCGGCGCGTCGAGCCAGTGCAGCGCCTGCGCGACGCACACCAGGTCCACGGTGCCGCGGCGGATCACTCCGTGCTCGGCCGTGGCGCGCACGTAGCGGACCTTGGGATGCGGCGCGGCATGCGACAGTTGCGCCGCACTCGCGTCGCTGGCGATGACCCGCTTGAACCGCGAGGCCAGACCGACCGCCGCCTGGCCGGAGCCGGTCGCGCAGTCCCACGCCAGGCGGCGCGCCGGAGCGCGCCCGGCGAGCCAGGCAAACAGCGCGTCCGGGTAGTGTGGGCGGAACCGCGCGTATGCCGGCGCGATGGCGGAGAAGTAATCGCCGGGCATGGCGAGCGCGCCGGTTCGCGTCAGGCGGGCGGCGCCGCCGCCGCGCCGCCGCTTCGCGCGCGGAGCGCGTTCAGAATCACCGCGGCGTCGATGGCTTCCTGGAGGAGGGCGCCGAACGCCGGGCGGATGGCGCCCGTGCTGGCGATGACCATCAGGAACAGGCTCAGGCCGATGCCCGCGAGGATGCTTTGCAGCGCCACCTGTCGGGTGCGTCGCGAGATCACGATCGCGTCCGCCACGCGGGACACGTCGTCGACCAGCACCACGATGTCCGCGGCCGCGGCCGCGGCCGCGGGCGCGTGCGCGCCCATCGCGACGCCGACCGTGGCGGAGGCCAGAGCGGGCGCGTCGTTGATCCCGTCGCCGACCATCATGATCGTGCCGTAGCGCCGCCGCAGCCGGCCGAGCGCCTCGACCTTCTGCGCGGGCAGCAGCTCCGCCTCGACGGTCCGAATGCCGGCCTCGGCGGCGATCCGCTGCGCCACGCGCTCGCGATCCCCGGTCAGCATCCAGGTGTCGCGCAGGCCCATCCGGGCGAGCCGCGCGATAGTCTCCCGCGCTTCCTCGCGCAGGCGGTCGGCGAACACGATGGCGCCGGCGGGACACCCGTCGACGCGCACGTAGGTCGCGGTCTCCTCCTCCGGGAGCGTCAGCTCCGGGGAGCGCAGGTAGGCGGCCGAGCCCACCTCGACCTGCCGGCCCTCGACCATGCCCTCGACGCCGGCGCCCGCCGTTTCGTGGAACCCTGCGGGTTGAGGCAGGGCGCCGAACCGCGCGCGCCCCGCTTCCATGATGGCGCGGCCCAGGTGGTGCGAGGAGTGCTGCTCGACCGCTGCCGCCGCCCGCAGCACGCGATCCGGATCGAAGCCGTCGGTGGTCACCACGCGTTCGACCACCGGGCGCCCCAGAGTGAGCGTGCCGGTCTTGTCGAACACCACGATGCGGACCTGGCCGGCCTGCTCGATCGCGGCGCCGCGCCGCACCACGATGCCCTGCGCGGCCGCGCGCCCCATGCCGGCGATCACCGCGACGGGCGTGGCGAGAATGAGCGGGCAGGGTGTGGCCACGACCAGCACCGCGAGCACCGCCTCGGCGCGGTGCGTCACCAGCCAGGCGACGACGCACATCGCCAGCGTCAGCGGCGTGAACCACACGGCCGCGCGGTCGGCGATGCGCTGGATCGGCGGCCGCTCGGCGCGAGCTTCGTCCACCAGGTGAACGATCTGCTGGTACTGGCTCTGGTCGGCGGGATGGCTGGCGACCAGGTGGATGACCCCGCCGAGATTGACGCAGCCGGAGAGCAGCGGCGTGCCCGGGCCCGCTTTGAGCGGCGCGGGCTCGCCGGTGACCGCCGCAGTGTCGATGTTGGCTTTGCCCTCGGCCACGACTCCGTCCACCGGCACCAGGTCGCCCGGCTTGAGGATCAGGACATCGCCGATCGCGACGTCCTCGACCTGGATGTCTTCGATCGTGTCGGTGTCGGGCCGCACGCGATGCGCGATCTTGGGTGCGCGGGCCAGCAGCGCTTCGATGGACTGTGACGCGCGGCGCATCGCGAAATCCTCGAGCGCCTCGCCGCCGGATTGCATCAGCACAATGATGACGCCGGCGAAGTACTGGCCCAGGACCAGCGCGGCGACGATCGCCAGAGAGGCCACGATGTCGGCGGCGAACCGCCCCTTGAGCGCGCCGGCCAGGGTGGCGGCCACCAGCGGCGCGCCGCCGCCGAGCAATGCGCAGAACAGGATGATGTCGGCCGCGAGCGGCGAGCCCAGAGCGAAGCGGGCGAAGAACGCGGCAAGGAGGCCGGCTGCCGCCGCGGCCGCGATCGGGTAGCGGCGGAGCGGGATCGCTACGACGGCGCCTTGCCTTCTTCGGGCATGCCGAGGCGGAACCCGACGCCGCGTACGGTGTGGATCAACTCCACGTCGGCCACGCGCCGCAGCTTCCGCCGCAGGTTGCCCACGTGCACGTCGACCACGTTGCTCTCGGGGTCGAAGTGCATGTCCCACACCTTTTCGAGCAGCTCGGTGCGCCGCACGACCTGCTCGGGGCGCAGCAGGAAGTGCTCGAGGAGGTGGAATTCCTTGGGCGAGAGATCGAGCGGCCTGCCCTGGACCAGCACCTTGTGCTTGAGGCGGTCGAGCTCGATGGGGCCGTAGGTCAGCAGCTCGGTGCGGGTGGCGCCGCCACGGCGGACCAGCGCCCGGACCCGGGCCAGCAGCTCGTCGAACTTGAAGGGCTTGGTGAGGTAGTCGTCGGCGCCCGCGTTGAGGCCGCGCACCACGTCCTCGGTGGTGTCGCGCGCGGTGAGCATCAGGATGGGCGTGCCACGCCCTTCGCGGCGCAGCTCAGTGGCGACCTGGAGCCCGCTCTTCTTGGGCATCATCACGTCGAGGATGATCACGTCGTAGTCGTAGACGTGTGCCAGCATCGTCCCCTCGTCACCGTCCGGGGCGATGTCCACGGCGTACCCTTCCTCGCGCAGGCCCTGCTCGATGAAACCCGCGACCTTCCGGTCGTCCTCGATGACCAGGATCTTCATGTGCCTTCCGGCAACCTACCTGCGCCCGCTCAAGAGCGCCTGAACGAACGGTGAAGGGACCTTCATGACTCCGGCGTCTGCGGCACGGCGAGCGTGAACGTCGCGCCCCGACCCAGGGCACTCGACACGGTCAGGCGACCGCCGAGCAGTTCGGCCATCCGGCGCGAAACCGGCAGCCCGAGGCCGGAACCGAGGCCGCTGTCCGGGTCGACCCGGATGAACGGCTCGAAGATCTTCCCCTGGTGTTCGCTCGAGATCCCGGGTCCCCGGTCGATCACGTGGAACAGCATTTCGTCCACGGTCGCCTCGCACCGCACGACCACATCTTCGCCCTGCCGGCTGTGCCGCACCGCGTTACTCAACAGGTTGATGAGAATCTGTTCCAGCCGCAAGCTGTCGGTCCGGAGCGGCGGGACGGAGTCGGGGTACTCCTCGCGGATGGTGATGCGCTTGGCATCGGCCGCCGGCACCACCACGGCGGTGGCGCGCTGCACCACCTGGCGCACGTCGGTCTCACGGAACACGGCCTGCACCTTGCCGGCGTCGAGCCGCGACAGGTCGAGCAGGTTGTTCATCAGGGCGATGGTGCGCTCGGCGGACTCGTACACTTCGCGCGCGGCCCGCTGGATCGCCACGTCCGACTTGCCGCGCAACAGCTGTTCGGCCCACCCGAAGACGCCGGTGAGGGCGTTGCGCAGCTCGTGGTTGATCATCGCGAAGAACTGGTCGCGCTGGCGCTGCAGCGCCTGCAGCTGGGCCAGCAGGCGGTGGGTTTCTTCGTAGAGCCGCGCGTTCTCAACCGCCACCGCGGCCTGCGCCGCGAGCATCACGGCGATCGCTTCGTCTTCCTCGCTGAACGCGCCGGCGCCCAGCTTGTCCGTCAGGTACAGGTGGCCGAGGACCGCGTCGCGCCCCTGGATGGGCACGCCGAGAAACGACGTCATCCGGGGGTGATTGGGCGGGAAGCCGGCGGCCTCCGGATGCGACGCGACGTCGTCGATCCGAATCGGCCGGCGCTCGCGAATCACCAGGCCGAGCAGTCCCTTGCCGACCGGCAGCGGGCCGATGCGCTCCCGCTCGCCCGGCGAGAGGCCGGCGGTGATGAACTGGACCAGGCCGCCGCCGTCCTCAGCCAGAACCGCGAGGGCCGCGAAGCGGGATTCCACCACCGCGCGGGCCGAGTCGACCACGTGCTGCAGGACCTGATCGAGCCGGTGCTCGGCGGAAATGGCGACGGTCGCCGCGAGCAGACGCTCGAAGCGTTCGCGGGTCCGGCTGGTCTCGGTGGGTCCGGCCTGAGGCAAACGTGGCATCCTGTCGGGGCTGGGCTAGTGTACCCTGCCGACCGGGCTCTCCTCAAGTCGCGCCGCCAGACCGATCGCCCCGAGCACGGCCGGCTCCTCCGTCCGGTGCGCCGGAACAACCATGGTGAGGGTCGGCAGGACGTGGAGCAGCCGCTCGGACGTGCTGCCCAGGATGAGGCGGTCCACCCACCCCTTGCCGTGCGAACCGATGACCACGATGTCGGCGCGCCACTGCGTCGCCTCATCCACGATGACGGCGGCGGTGCGGCCGCGCCGCACGGTGGTGTCCGCGTCCCGGTAGGTCAGCAGCGGCCACACCGAGGTCGCCAGCTGCTGCTCGGCTGCCCGGTAGACCTCGTCGTCGTCGAGCTCCAGGGGCGCCGAGGGCACGGCCGGCAGCGGCTCGACTACGTGGAGGACGCGCAACTCGGCGTTGAACAGTCGGGCGAGGCGCTCGGCGGCCTGGATGGTCGGCGCGGCGGCGTGGGAGAGATCCACCGCCACGAGCACGCGCTGGATGCCGCCCGACCCGCCGTCGGTCGCGATGACCGGAAGCTCGGCCAGGCGCACCAGGTTGGTCACGGTGGAACCGGCCAGCCGCGCGATGCCGCGGCGATGCTTCCCGCCTACGACGATTACGGCGGCGCCATGCTCGCGCGCGACGTCGGTAAGTACGGCGGCCGGCGGCCCGATCCGGATCACCATCGACTCCAGCAGCGCCTCCGCCACGCGGCCGGCCAACGCGCTGGTCACCAAGGCGCGCGAGTGTCCGATCGTCGCCTCGTCGAGCGCGGCGACGTCCACGCCCACCGTGGGCATCGCGGTGGAGGACCAGTAGTCCATGGCCGCGTGCACGAGGATGCACTCGGTGCCCGCGGTGTCGGCCAGCACGGACCCCAGCACGGCGGCCCGGACCGACTCCGGCGAGCCGTCCACGCCAACAACGATCGGTTGCCAGGTCACGTTCGCCTCCTCACGTCGCATCTGCGCGGATCGTCCTGTCATAGGGGTTCCGGCGCGAACGATGCGTTCATGGGAGTGAACTTGGGCGCAGAATGCGATGAAGCTCTCTTCATAGCGACGAAGGCCCGCCCGGACGCGGGCGAGCCTTCGTGTCGCGGTGGCGCGCGGCGCGGCTAGTGCGCGGCCAGCGCGGGCTCGAAACTCATCACCAGGACGTCGGCGATCTGGGCGAGCGCCCACTCCAGGTCCTTCTTCTCCGTGACGAGCGGCGGCGCGAAGCGCACCACGTGATCGTGCGTTTCCTTGGCGAGAATGCCGCGCTCCATCAGCGCCTCGCAGTAGGGCCGCGCGGGACCGGTCAGCTCCACGCCGATCAGGAAGCCCTTCCCGCGGACTTCCTTGATGTAGGGGCTCTTGATCTTGCGCAGCTCGCCCATGAACCACTCGCCCAGCTGCTGGGCCCGCTCGGCCAGCTTCTCGTCCACCAGCACCTGGAGCGCGGCACGCCCGATGGCGGCGCCGAGCGGGTTGCCGCCGAACGTCGAGCCATGGTCGCCGGGGTGGAAGACGCCCATCACCTCTTCGTTGGAGAGGAACGCGGACACCGGATACAACCCGCCCGCCAGCGCCTTGCCCACGATCACGGCGTCGGGTTTCGCGGCCTCGCCCTCCCACTGCCAGCAGAACATCTTGCCGGTGCGGCCGAGGCCGGTCTGGATCTCATCCGCCACGAACAGCACCCGGTGCCGCGTGCAGATCTCGCGGACCTTCCGCAGGTAGCCGGCCGGCGGCACCAGCACGCCGCCCTCGCCCTGGATCGGCTCGACGACGAACGCGGCGGTATTGGGCGTGATGGCTTTCTCGAGCGCGGCGGCGTCGCCGTACTTGATGATCTTGAAGCCCGGCGTGAAGGGCCCGAAGCCGTCCTGATACTGCGGCTCCGTGCTGAAGGTGATGATCGAGATCGTGCGGCCGTGGAAGTTGCCGTCGCATACGATGATCTCGGCCTTGTTCTCCGGCACGCCCTTGACTTTGTAGGCCCACTTGCGCACCGCCTTGAGCGCCGTCTCTACGGCCTCGGCGCCGGAGTTCATCGGCAGCGCCTTGGCGAAGCCGGCCAGCGAGCAGAGCTGGTGGAGGAAGGGGCCCATCTGGTCGTTGTGGAACGCGCGGGACGTCAGCGTGATCGCGTCGAGCTGCGCCTTGGCCGCCGCGACGATCCTGGGATGGCGGTGGCCCTGGTTGAGCGCGGAGTAGGCGCTCAGGCAGTCGAGGTACTTCTTGCCCTCGACGTCCCACACCCACGCTCCCTCGCCCTTGCTGAGCACCACCGGGAGCGGCTTGTAGTTGTTGGCGCTGGACGCGGCGACTTCGTCGAGATACTCGCGGGTGGTCGTCATGGACCAATCCTCGGATAGCGTGAATAACTATGCGAAATCGTGCATAAAAATACACGACCGCGCCGCTCCGGCAAGCGGGCGGCGCAGATTGGAATATATCAGGAAATGCGGTGCGGCCGGGGGGGCCGGCGGCCGGAGCCGCGGGCGGCTAGGGCGCGGGAGGAGCGGACGAATCGGCGTCGTCGAGCTGCTGGGCGCGGCGGCGCAGATAGGTGACCAGCGAGAACACCAAGGCGAGCGGCAGCGCCGACAGAAACGTCGTCGTCGCCGCGAAGGCGGCGGCGTTCTTGCCGTCCGCGCCCACGCCGAAGCAGAAGGGGCAGGCGAGGGCGATCTTCGGCAGGGCGGCCAGCAGCGTGGCGGCGATGCCCGGGATCCAGCGACGTGGTCTCACAGGTACACTCGGAAGTAGATCACCGGCCACACCAGCACCACGAAGAACCAGAACACCTGCACCGCGCCGAACTGCGCGGGCGTCAGGCGGCCCGCCTTGAGGCGGCGCCATGCCCAGGCCAGCGTGACGATGGCGGCGAGGGCGTGGACGGCGTGGCAGCCCACGATCACGTAGAAGAAGGAGTAGTAGGAGCTCGACGTCAGGGTGAGTCCGTGGGCGATCAGCGCGACCCACTCGCGGCCCTGGAGCCCGACGAACGCGGCGCCGCACAGCACGGCGACGAGCAGCGGCGTCGCGGCGTCGGCGGGGCGCCGGCGGAACGCCAGGCGGGCGATGATCAGGGCGCCGCCGCTGAACAGGAGGACCGCGGTGTTCAGGAGCGTGGCGATCTGCGGCAGGCGTGGCTGATCGGTCGGCGGCCACGGCAGCCCGCTGGCCCGCACCACCGCGTGGGCGGAAATGAGTCCGGCGAACAGCATGCTCTCGGTAAACACGAACAGCAGCATGCCCATCACGGCGCTCGGCAGCAGCTGTCGGCCGGCCGCCGGCTTGCGGCGCGCGTCGAGCGACACGACGCCGGACGTCACTTGCCCGGGCCGCTCGACGGCGTCGCCGCCGCGCCGGTGCTGTCCGCGCCGCCGGGTGCGGCCGGGCGGGCCTCGTGCTCCCCGGGCGGCGCGATGCCGCGCGCCGTGGCGGCGATCGCGGCGTCGTTCACCCAGTTGTCGCCGTGATGCTCCATCACGTCCGGCGCGATGCCGAACCAGAACAGCGCCATCAGGGCCAGCGCCGCGCCCAGCACGTATTTCGCGATCCGCCGCTCGGTCTTGAGGTGCATGAAGTTCTGCACCACCAGATCCGCCTTCACGACGGCGATGCCGAACGCCGCGATCAACGTCACCCACCGGATCCCGACCAGCGGGCCGGCGACGCTGATCGCCAGCAGAATCACCAGCGTGAGGTAGATCTTCGGGTAATTCGGGTGGTGCGTCTCGCTCATGGCGACCCCTACTTCGCGATGTAGAGCAGCGGGAACAGGAAGATCCAGACCACGTCGACGAAGTGCCAGTAGATCCCGATCAGCTCGACGCGCTGCAGCTCGCGGTTCTTCGCCGCGTCCCGCGCGATGAACGCCATAATGACCGCGCCCGCGATCACGTGGAGCGCGTGGAGCCCGCAGGCGGTGTAGTAGAACGACCAGAAGCCGTTCGTGGTCACCGTGTAGCCCTCGGACAACTCGTGGCCCCACTCGAACGACTTGATGGTGAGGAACGTCAGGGCGCCGAGGATCGTCATTCGCAGGAACCGCGCCGCGCGCGGCCCGTTGCCCTGCTCGGCCGCCTGGTGCGCGAGGACCGCCGTGAAGCTCGAGGAGAGCAGCACGAACGTGTTGGTCGCGCCGATCCAGGTCTTGGTCACCGCCGTCGCGTTGGCCCACTCGGGGTGGCCGAGGCGGTGCATGATGTACGACGCGATCAGGCCGCCGAAGATCACGATCTCGGACGCCAGCACCCACCAGATGGCGAGTCGGCCGGTGGGAATGCCCGAGGCGCTGCGGGTGGTGGCGATGGGTCGGGACGACACGCTAGCGCCTCACGCGGGAAGGTTCTGAGGCCAGTAGTCTTCGTCGCGGCCCGGGTGCGCGTACTCGTAAGGGCCACGGTACACCGTCGGCATCTGGTCGGGGGGCCAGTTGCCGTGCGGCGGCGGCGACTCCGTCGTCCACTCGAGCGTGTTGCTGCGCCACGGGTTCTTGCCGGCCTTGGGGCCGCTCCGCAGGCTCTTCACGACGTTGTACAGGAACACCAGCTGGAACAGCAGCAGCACCACCAGCGACATGGTCGCGAAGATCCGCGCCGGCTGCATCCACTGCAGCTCGGGGAAGTTCATGTGCGAGTAGACGCGGCGCTGGTCGCCGTTGAGCCCCAGAATGAACAGCGGAATGAAAATGCAGTTGAACGGGATGACCGTGCCCCAGAAATGGATCTTCCCGAGGCGCTCGTCCATCATCTTCCCGAACATCTTGGGGAACCAGAACGTGAACGCCGCGAAGTTCGCGATGATCGCGATGGGGAAGAACGTGTAGTGGAAGTGCGCCAGCACGAAGTAGGTGTCGTGCAGGTAGGAGTCCGCGCCGCTCGCGCCCAGGTAGATCCCGGTCACGCCGCCGATCATGAACTCGAAGATGAACGCCAGCGCCCACAGCATCGGCGTGGTGAACTGGATCGACCCGCCGTACAGCGTGGCGATGATCACCAGCACCAGCTCCGCCACCGGGATCGAGATCAGCAGCGTGGTGATGGTGAAGATGTCCGCCATCCGCGGGTCGATGCCCGCGATGAACTGGTGATGCGCCCACACGAAGAAGCTGAGAATGCCGATGCCCACGACCGAATACAGCATGGTCTTGTAGCCGAACAGCTTCTTGCGCGCGAACACCGCCACGATGTCGATGACGAAGCCCACCGCCGGCAGCAGCACCACGTACACCTCGGGGTGCCCGAAAAACCAGAACAGGTGCTGCCACAGAATCGGGTCGCCGCCCTTGGCGGGGTTGAAGAAGCCCGTCCCCACCAGCTGATCGAACAGCAGCATGCCGGCCCCGGCGATCAGCGGGCCCACCGAGAGCATGAACAGGATGCTCGCGATGACGATCATCCAGCAGGCCATGGGAATGTCGTACGCCTTCATGCCCGGCGCCCGCGCGTTCATCAGCGTGGTGATGAAGTTGATGCCGCCGAGCAGGAACGCCACGAACTCGAGCGCGACTGCGATCACCCACATCGAAGCGCCGATGGGCGTGAGGTTGTAGTTGCCGTTGGCCGAAAGCGGCGGATAGGCCGTCCACGCGCCGCCGAACCCGCCGCCCGGGACGAACTGCGAGGCCAGGATCACGATCACGCTGAGCAGGAACACCTGGTAGCTCAGCCGGTTGATCCGCGGGAACACCATGTCGTCCGCGCCGATCATCAGCGGGATCAGGAAGTTGCCGAAGGCGGCGATCAGCACCGGCATCGCCACCCAGAAGATCATGATGCTGCCGTGATTGGTGATGAGCGCGTTGTACTGCCCGGGCGACACGACGCCGAAGCCGGGGACGGGGCGACCCGGAAACGCCTCCTGCATGCGGAACACGTACGCCATGAGCCCACCGACCAGCGCCATGAACATCCCGGTGAACAGGTACTGCATGGCGATGACTTTATGGTCGGTGGACCACAGGTACTTGAGGATCCCCTGAGGCCCGTGATCGGCGTGGGGGTGCGCGTGCGCGTGGGCTGGCTCGGCCGTCATTCCTGTGGTCTCCCTACTCGGTGGCCGCGGCCGTCTGCGCGGCGAACCAGGCGTGGTAGGCGGCCGGGTCCTCCACGTGGATGTGGCCCAGCATGACGCCGTGGCCGATGCCGCAAATCTCGGCGCACTGGATGTCGTAGGTCCCCGCCAGCGTCGGCCGGAACCAACCCGTGATGGTCCGCCCCGGGACCGCGTCCTGCTTGAGCCGGAACGCCGGGACCGAGAAGTCGTGGATCACGTCGCGCGAGCGCAACTCGAAGTGGTACGTCGTGTTGTTCGCGACGTACAGGTCGTCGGTGGTGTAGAAGTCGTCCGGCGTGTCGAACCTGCCGTCCGGCCCCGGATACTGGAACACCCAGGCCCACTGCTGCGCGATCACGCGAATCTCGGCCTGCGCCGGCGGCTGAACCTGCTTGATGTTGTACCACACCTTGATCGCGAAGAAGATCACCACCACGTCGCACGCCAGCACCAGGACGTGCGGCCACGTGATCCACCGCTTGATGTACGGCTCGTGGCCCTCGATGTACTGCGACTTCACGCCCGGCCTGGCGCGGAACCGCCACAGCAGCCAGAAGAACATGACGTTGGTCAGCGTCCACCAGAACCCGATCAGGATGGTGATCAGCACGACCAGGTTGTCGATCGACCCGGCGAACGACGACGCGGCGACCAGATTCATGGGTTCCGGTGTCCCTCGCTCAAAGAATGAAGATCGCGACCGCGGCGATCCACAGGGCGATGAGGCCGAACACGACCATCAGCGTGGCGTGCGCGTCGTGAATCGCGGGGTTCACCGCGTCGTCCGAGGCCGGCGCGCTGGGCGCGGCGTGGTGGTCGGTGGCGGCGGGCATCGCGGCTGGGTCGTGCATCTGCCTCAGCGGAGCGTTTCGATGTAGGACAGCACGTTGACCATCATCGTGTCGTCGAGCGGCATGGCGTTCGGCTTCATCACCTGGCCCCACACGTCCGCCGTGTCGCCGCCGCGCCACCCGGCGTGAAAGTCGTGCAGCTGCCGGATCAGGTACCAGTCGCTGCGCCCCGCGAGCGGCGGCGCGTGCATGTCCGGGTTGCCCCGGGCAGCCGGCCCGTGGCACGCCGCGCAGATCTGGAACGTCGCCTGGCCGGCCGCGACGTTGCCGTGGAGCACCGGCGTCAGCGTGGGCGCCGGCAGGCTGGCCACGTACATGGCGACCGCCGCCACGTCGGTCGAGTCCTGCAGCGTCCACGACATGGACTTCATGCGGATGCCGTTGGTGTCGAACGGAGCGTAGCCGCGGCGCCCGGCGCGGAAGTCGGTGAGCTGGCCCTCGACGTACCACTCCGGCAACCCGGCGATCGCCGGCGCGCCGAGCGCCCGATTCCCGGTTCCGTTGTCGCCGTGGCACGGCGTGCAGCGCTCGAACAGCGCCTTGCCGCGCGCGATGCCGGTCGTCGGCGCGGGCGCGCAGGCCGTCAGCGTCAGCAGCAGTGCTCCGGCAGCCGCCGGCGCGCTCCGCAAGCCACCCAGTCGTGTCACGTCGGTGTAGTCCAGGCCAAATGGGAGTTTCAGAATGACCAAATCTGTATTCGGCCCACGGAAAACTCCAGAGGCCGCGCGCGCGAATCCGCCCGCTAGCCGCGATCCGGCCGGCGGCCGAGCTTGCGCAGCAGCCCAGGCTTGAGGAGGAATTCGAGTCGGCCGGCGGCGGCGGCCGGCGGTCCGTCGAACCGGATGCCGATGACGCCGCCCTTCTTGAGGTCGATCGCGGCGTCGCCGCTGCGGCCGACCAGCTTCGCGGCGACCTTCGAGAATTCCGGTTCATGTCCTACGATCGCGACTGCCGCGTCGGGCGGAAACTTCACGAGCAGGTCCAGCACGGCGGCGACGGTGCACCCGTGGCCTAACGCTTCGGATTCCGACGGCGGCCCCTCCCACCCGAACGCTTCCGCCACCAGCTCGGCGGTCTGGCGCGCGCGCACCAGCGGGCTGCTGACCAGGAAGTCGAACGCGACGCCCATGCGGCGCATCGTCTTGAGCGCCGCGGCAAGCTCGGCGGCGCCCTCCGCCGTGATGGGCCGCAGGTCGTCGTCGGGCCACCGCGCGGCGTCCCGTTCGCCGGCCTTGGCGTGCCGGATCATCACCAGGTCCATGAAGGTCTCACGTCACGCGAGTACGCCGCCGCCCAGCACGTCGTCGCCGCGATACAGCACGCCACTCTGGCCGGGCGCCACGGCGCGCGCCGGCTCGAGCAGCCGCAGACGCGCCCGGTCGCCGGTCACCGCGGTGAGTTCGGCCGCCACCGGCGCGGCGCGGTGCCGCACCTGCACTTCGCACCGGTCACCCGGCGCGAGCGGGTCGGCCAACCAGTTCACCGACTCCAGTTCCACGCTCCACGCCTCCAGATCGGCCTCGTCGCCGACCACGACGGCCCGCGTTTCCGGGTGGATCGCCACGACGCGCAACGCGCGCCGTCGCCCGCCCGGCAGGCCCTTGCGCTGGCCGACGGTGAACCGCGCGAAGCCGGCGTGCTCGCCGAGCGTCGCGCCGTCGGTCGTGACGATCGGGCCGGGCGCGAGGGCGGCGGAGCCCTCGGGCAGGTGCCGCTCCAGCACCTTGACGTAGTCGCCGTCGGGCACGAAGCAGATCTCCTGGCTCTCCGGCTTCTCGGCGGTGGCCAGGCCGTGGCGGCGCGCCGCCTCGCGCGTCTCGCTCTTGGTGAGCGGTCCCACCGGGGTCAGCATCCGGCGCACGACGTCGCGGCGGATGCCCCACAGGAAATAGGACTGATCCTTGGCCCGGTCGCGTCCGCGCCGCAGGCGGCCGCCCTCCGCGCGCGCATAGTGGCCGGTCGCGATGGCGGCGCAGCCCAGCGCGTCGGCGTGGGCGAGCAGGTCGGAGAACTTGGTGAACGAGTTGCAGCGCACGCACGGAATGGGCGTGCGGCCGCGGGCGTACTCGTCCACGAAGTCGCGGACCACGTCGCGCCCGAACCGGTCCTCGAAGTTGAGCGTGTAGTGGGGGATGCCGAGGCGGTCGGCAACGGCGCGCGCGTCCATGATGGAATCGAGCGAGCAGCACGGCCGGTCCGGCACCGGCCCCTCGCCGTAGCAGAACAGCTTCATGGTCGCGCCGATGACCTCGTGCCCCGCCTCGACGAGCAGGGCGGCGGCGACCGACGAGTCCACCCCGCCGGACATCGCGACCAGCACGCGCGTCACCGGCGCCGCCTCAGGCGCGGGCCAGAACGGCCCGCAACCGCCGCACCTTGGCGACCACCTGGGCGTACGTCTCGGCGATCCGCGACACCTGGTCGGGCGTGGAGAGAGAGCCGAAGCTCATGCGGACCGCGGCCACGGCCAGCTCCTTCGGCACGCCCATCGCGGAAAGCACGTGCGAGGGCTCCACCGAGCCGGTGCTGCACGCCGATCCCGAGGCGCAGGCGAGGCCCGCCAGGTCCAGGTGCATGAGCATGGCTTCGGAATCCGTGTCCGGGGCGCTCACGCTGAGGATGTTCGGGCCGCGCGTGGCGCCGCGCACGTGCACCACCAGGTCCGCGACGCGGGCACACAGCGCGTCCTGGACCGCGTCGCGGATCGCGGCGAGGCGCGCGGCCGTCGCCGGCTGCTCCGCCGCCGCCAGTTCGGCCGCGGCGCCCAGCGCCACCGCGCCGGGGACGTTCTCGGTGCCGGGCCGCAAACCGCCCTGCTGGCCGCCGCCGTGCAGCAGGCTGGCGATGCCCTTGCGCTCGCGCACGAAGATCGCGCCCACGCCCTTGGGGCCGCCGATCTTGTGCGCCGACACGGAGAGCAAGCTGATGCCCGGGTGCTCGTCCACCCGGACGGGGAGCTTGCCGAAGGCCTGCACCGCGTCGGTGTGAAACGGCACGCCGGCCGCCGCGCATGCCGCGGCGATGCGCGGCACCGGCTGCACGGTCCCGGTCTCGTTGTTCACCCACATGACCGACACGATGCTGGGCCGGCTGTTCGGGTCCTTCCCATCCAGCAGCCGCTCGAGCTCGGCCAGGTCCACCACGCCGTTCGTGTCCACGGGCAGCAACGTGACGCGCGCGCCAAGCCGCTCGGCTTCGTGCAGGGCGCCGAGGACCGCCTTGTGCTCCGTGGGCGACGACACGATGTGCGCGCCGGAGAGCCGATCGCCGTGGGTCGCGATCACACAACCGAGGATGGCCTGATTGTCGGCTTCGGTGCCACCCGATGTGAACAGGATCTCGCGCGACTGCGCCCCCAGCGCGGTCGCGACCTGGCGGCGCGCGTTCTCGAGCCCGGCGCGTGCGGCCCGCCCGAAGGCGTGCCCGCTCGACGGATTGCCGAACGCTTCCGTCAGGTACGGAAGCATCGCGTCCCGCACTTCCGTGCGGATCGGCGTCGTGGCGGCGTGGTCGAGGTAGATGCGGTCCGGCATCGCGAGAAAGGTAGTCGGCTAAGCGCTGGAGCGGCAAGAACCTACATGGACTGCACCTCGAGCGTCATCACGTCGTCCACGCGCACGGTTTCGTGGGTGAAGAACGGCTCGCCGAACCGCGTGCGGATCAGCGAGCCATAATGCGCCGCGTGGGTTTCGATCAGCTCGTAGAGGTGCTGGCCGGTGGGGAAGATCTCGCCGGCGGCCCTGGCGCCGTCGAACTGCGAACGGTACGCGCGCACCGCCTTCATCTTGGCGGCCATCGTCGCGGAGACGTCCACCACGAACGTCGGCTTGACCGGGTCTTCGCGGTACGCGAGCGCGTAGAGGACCTTGTGCGGCCGGTGCGCCTTGCCGGGCGCGTCGTACTTGGCGAGGCCGGCCAGATAGCACGCGTCGCGGGCGAGCTCGGAGGCGATGCGGTGGTCCGGGTGACGGCCGACCGGGAAGGGCAGGATGACGGTGCGCGGCCGGAACCGGCGGATCAGTGTGACGACGCGACGCCGGTTCTCGTCGGTGTTGTGGAGGTGCGCGTCGACGAGGCCCGCGTTGGCGCGCACCGCGACGCCCAGGGCCGCCGCCGCGCGTTCGGCCTCCTCGGCGCGCAGCTCGGCGGAGCCGCGGGTCCCGGATTCACCCTTCACCAGATCGAGGATGCCCACCGCGTAGCCCTGGCGCGCGGCGAGGGCCAGGGTGCCGCCGCAGGTCAGTTCCGCGTCG
>Ga0335085_10002358_pt1 | contig 35538 bp, 32 predicted proteins | sample Lox_Sample_45_FD_206712 | JGI IMG/M metagenome (GOLD analysis project Ga0335085, IMG submission 206712) | Soil microbial communities from Loxahatchee National Wildlife Refuge, Florida, United States - Lox_Sample_4.5 | ecosystem: Environmental > Terrestrial > Soil > Wetlands | place: USA... | reverse complement strand
CAAATTTCGTCCTTCAGCGAAGCGTGTCGCATGCCTTCAGGCTGGCATGGCGGGCGGCAACATGCCACGCTGCGTCGAGCAGCGCAGCAATCTCAGCGGAAGGGGTTGGCAGATGACGTATAGCACGATCGCGGTCAATAAAATTGCCGGCGCGCTCGGCGCCGAAATCTCCGGTGTCGACCTCGCGCGCAGCAATCTCGATGACGAGGTGATCGGCGAAATCCGCCAGGCACTTGTCGAGAATTGCGTCATCTTTTTCCGCAACCAGAATTTGACGCCCGACCAGCATCTCGCGTTCGGTCGGCGCTTCGGCGAATTACAGGTCCATGATTTTGTCGAGGGCATGGCGGACAACGAGGAAATTCTCGAAGTCCGCAAGGAAGCCGACGAGATGCGGAATTTTGGCGGCGGCTGGCACAGCGATGTCAGCTATCTGGAAAAGCCCGCGCTCGGCTCGGTGCTTTACGCCCGTGAGGTGCCGGCCTATGGCGGCGACACGATGTTTGCAAACCAGTACCTTGCTTACGAAACCCTGTCTGACGGCCTCAAGGACATGCTCGGCGAGATGCGGGCGATGCACAGCGCTCGGAAGTCGTACGGGCTCTACGCCACAGGCGCCCAGTACAGGCGGACGATGAATATCCGCTACACCGAGGATGCGCATGGCGAGGTCGATCATCCGGTGGTGCGCACCCATGTCGAAAGCGGGCGCAAATGCCTTTACGTGCATGGCGGGTTCACCACGCGCTTTCAGGACATGACCGAGGAGGAAAGCGCACCGCTGCTCTACTACCTCTACCAGCACGCCGTGCGCCCGGAATTCACCTGCCGGTTCCGCTGGGAAAAGGGGTCGATCGCGTTCTGGGACAATCGTTGCGTGCAGCACAACGCGATCAACGACTACCACGGTCAGCGCCGGGTCATGCACCGCGTGACGATCGAGGGCGAACGTCCGGTGTAGGACCGCGTCATTGCGAGCGAAGCGAAGCAATCTCCCACCGCCTTCATGTTTCTCGGAAGGAGATTGCCCGCGTCGGCCTACGGCCTCCTCGCAATGACCAATTGAGACCACGATGACCCTTTCATTCCGCGCCGCGGTGCTGCACGCGCCGAAGACGCCACTGACGGTCGAAACCATTTCTGCCAGCGGCCTGAAGCCGGGCGATGTGCTGGTGCGCATGAAGGCGGCGGGGCTGTGCCACACCGACCTTGAAGTCATCGAAGGCTCGCTGCGCTATCCGATGCCGATCGTGCTCGGCCATGAGGCGGCGGGCGTCGTCGAGGAGGTCGGGCCCGAGGCCAGAGGCGTTGCGGTCGGCGACCACGTCATCCTGTCATGGAACCCGCATTGCGGGCACTGCTTTTACTGCGATCGCGACCTGCCGATCCTGTGCGAGACCTATCTCACCCATGGGCCGAAGGCGGTCGCGTTCGACGGTGAAAGCCGCATCAGCCTCAGTGACGGCGGCGAGCTCAAGCAGCTGATGTTTCTCGGCGCGTTCGGTGAGTACTGCATCGTGCCGGCCGAGCAGGCGATCGCCGTGCCCAAGGAATTGCCGTTCGACCGTGCGTGCCTCATCGGCTGCGGCGTGATGACCGGGGTCGGCGGCGCGCTCAACATTGCCTCGATCGAATACGGCTCGGTCGCGATGGTGATCGGCTGCGGCGCGGTCGGGCTCTCGGCGGTGCAGGGCGCGCGGCTCGCCGGCGCCGGCGAAATCATCGCCGTCGATCTCGACGACGCCAAGCTGGCGCTGGCCGCGAAGATGGGCGCGACGACCCTGGTCAACGCCAAACGGGATGATGCGGTTTCGGTCGCCAAAAGCAAAACCGGCGGGCGCGGTGTCGACACAGTGCTGGAAGCCGCCGGCAGCCCGAACGCATTCGGGCTGAGCGTGGAGGCCTTGCGGCCGGGCGGCGAGGTAATCTGGCTCGGCAAGACCGACGTGACCGCCGAGGTCGCGTTTCGCTGGGGCGCGCTGATGGGCGAAAAACGCATCCGCCGGTCGAGCTACGGCGGGGCGCGTCCTGCCCGCGATTTTCCGATGCTGGCGCGCGCCTATCTCGACGGAAAGCTTTATCTCGACGAACTGATCACCCGCCGCATTGCGCTCGATGAGATCAACGCCGGCTTTGCAGCGCTCAAAGCCGGCGAAGCGATCCGCAGCGTGGTGATGTTCTGAGTTTGAGCCCAATTTTTGGTCGTTCGTGGGCGGGCTTGGCCCGGTCATCCACGAAAAACCCGCTCAGTCCGCTGCGGTATCTCGTGGATGCCCGGCCCAAGGCCGGGCACAAACGAGTAAACAGAGCCGGTTACGGATGATTACCGCTCTCAGTGCCGTAACCCTCGCGACGCGGGACATGGCCGCCGCGGTGCGGTTCTACCGGCTGTGCGGGTTCAAGATGTTGTATGGCGGCGAAACCGCGGGCTTTACCAGCTTCCGTGCCGGCGAGGGTTTTTTGAACCTGACGACCGAACCGGCCGAAATCCGCTGGTGGGGCCGCGCGATCTTTTTCGAGAGCGATGTCGATGGGCTTTACGCCCGTCTTCTTGCCGCCGGTCACAAGCCGCAGGCGCCGCCGCGCGACGCATCCTGGGGCGAGCGCTTCTTTCACGTGACCGACCCGGACGGCCACGAGATCAGCTTTGCCTGGCCGCTCGGTAAGCCCAGGGAATAGGCGATTTGCCGCAGCCGATTGATCGAGCGGAGCCGGCGGCAAACATTGAGCGCGCACGACGCGCAAGGACATTCCCCGATGAACGCCGATGCGGAACCCGTTTCGCTCACCGAAGCCATGCGGCGCGGTTTCATGCTGCGCTGTCCGAATTGCGGCAAGGGCCGGTTGTTCGGCCGTTTCCTCAAGGTTGTCGATCACTGCGCCGCGTGCGGCGAGGTGATGTCACACCACCGTGCCGACGATTTCCCGGCCTATCTGGTCATTATCCTTATCGGCCATGTCCTGGTGCCGGCCGCGCTGATTGTCGAAATCGCCTATTCCCCGCCGCTATGGCTGCACGCGCTGCTATGGCTTCCTCTGACCGCGATCAGCGCGGTCGCACTGCTGCAGCCCGTCAAGGGCGCCATTGTCGGCCTGCAATGGCAAATGGGCATGCACGGTTTCGCGCCGGCCAAGGAACGCCGCCTCGCGGGCATTCCCTAACTCGCTTTCCCATTCACATCTTTGCAGCGTTCTGGTCTCCTAACGGCTCGCTCCCGGGAGGACGATGCCATGCCGCAGCCGAGCTATGTCCATGGGGCCAGCAATGTTCCGCTGATCGGCGAGACGATCGGCGTGCATTTCGACCGCGCCGCGGCACAATACGCGGGGCGCGACGCGCTGATCGTGCGCCACCAACAGGTGCGATGGAACTGGGCCGAGCTGAAACATCAGGTCGATGCGTTCGCTGCGGGCCTTGTGGCGCTCGGCCTCAAGCCCGGCGAGCGGATCGGCATCTGGTCGCCTAACAACGCCGAATGGGTTGTCACCCAATTCGCCACCGCCAAGGCGGGGCTGATCCTCGTCAACATCAACCCGGCCTACCGACTTGCCGAACTGGAATACGCGCTCAACAAATCGGGCTGCGTCGCGCTCATCACCGCGTCACGCTTCAAGTCGAGCGACTATTTGCAGATGCTGCGCGACCTCGCGCCCGAACTCGCGACCGCCGCGCCGGGAAACCTTCACGCCGCGAAGCTGCCCGAGCTGCGCCTGGTGAACACGATCGGCGCTGATGACGAGAAAGGCATGGTGCCGTTCGGCGATGTCGCGGGACTTGGCGGCAATGCCGAGCGACGGCGACTCGCCTTCCTCGCCGACGAGCTGCAATTCGACGAGCCGATCAACATCCAATTCACCAGCGGCACGACCGGTTTTCCCAAGGGCGCGACGCTCACCCACCACAACATCCTCAACAACGGCTTCTTTGTGGGTCGGGCGATGAAATTCACCGAGGCGGACCGGCTGTGCATACCGGTGCCGCTCTATCATTGCTTCGGGATGGTGCTCGGAAACCTCGCCTGCGTCACGCATGGCGCGGCGATGGTGTTCCCGAGCGAGGCCTTCGAGCCGCTGGCGGCGCTGGAGACGGTGGAGGCCGAGCGCTGCACCGCGCTGCACGGCGTGCCGACGATGTTTATCGCCGAGATGGACCATCCCGATTTTCACCGATTCGGCCTGAAATCGCTTCGCACCGGGATCATGGCCGGCAGCCCCTGCCCGATCGAGGTGATGAAACGCGCGGTCGATCAGATGCATCTTGGCGAGATCACGATCGCCTACGGCATGACCGAAACCAGCCCGGTCAGCTTCCAGTCCTCGACCGACGATCCGCTCGAGCGCCGCGTCTCGACTGTCGGTCGCATCTTCCCGCACACCGAGGTGAAGATCGTCGACACCGTGGGTCGCATCGTGCCGCGCGGCACGCCCGGCGAACTTTGGACGCGCGGCTATTGCGTGATGCTCGGCTATTGGGGCGACGCGGAACGCACGGCCGAGTCAATCGACCGAGCGGGCTGGATGAAGACCGGCGATCTGGCGACGCTCGACGATGAGGGCTATTGCAACATCGTCGGCCGGATCAAGGACATGGTGATCCGCGGCGGCGAGAACATCTATCCGCGCGAGATCGAGGAATTCCTCTATCGCCACCCGAAAATCCAGGACGTGCAGGTGATCGGCGTACCGGACCCGCGTTACGGCGAGGAACTATGCGCCTGGGTCAAACTACGCGACGGCGAGCACGCCGCGCCCGAAGACATCCAGGAATTCTGCAAGGGCCAGATCGCCCATTACAAAATCCCGCGCCACATCAAGTTCGTCGACGCCTTCCCGATGACCGTCACCGGCAAGATCCAGAAATTCCTGATGCGCGAGGAAACGATCCGCGAATTGGGCCTCACGGTGCAGAAGACGGCTTAGCCACGCGGCCTCAGTAGCAGATTGGCGACGGGCCGAGATAGGCGGCACCCGGCGGTGTCGCCGCCCCGGCGACGGCGCCTGTAGCGCCCCCGATCGCGGCAGCCAAGCCGACAGGACCGCCCGCGACAGCTGCGATCGCGGCACCGGTCCCGGCACCGAGCGCGCCTGTGCTGACAGCCCGACAACCCGGCGACACCCCGCACCCGCACAAGGCCAAACCGATCGCCGCCAGTGTCGCCAGACTTCCATACCGCATGATCGCTCTCCCTGCAGCGATGTCCCTTGGATCGAATGCTTCTTCGGGATGGTTCAACAATCTGCGGGCAAAAAGGTTCCCTCGATATCGCGGTTCAGGCACATCGAGCCGGCATGCCGGTCTTGCGGCGGTTTTCGGCATATGATCGACAAGACAATTGCCGGCAAACGCGGGGAATCCCATGACCAAGATCGCTTCCGTCGCCACCTATCCCCTCTCGGTGCCGCGCCCGCAGCCGGTATGGACGGCGCATGAGCGCTCGACCGCATGGAATGCAATCCTCACCGAGATCAAGACCGATGACGGCCTCGTCGGCTACGGCATCATTCACGCCGGACCCGCGCGCCGGGTCTGCGAGTTCGTCGCGAAATTCGGTGAGTTCGTCTGCGGCATGGATGCACTGGCGCCAACGGTCGTGTGGGAGAAGCTGTTCGCGCTGACTTCGCCGCGCCCCGGCGCCATTGACGGCAACCCGGCGATCCCGGCGGCGATCGCCCGTCCCGACCGCACCGTCGCGATGGCGGCGATCGCCGGGATCGACATCGCGCTGTGGGATTTGAAGGGCAAGGCCGCCGGGATGCCGGTGTATCGGCTCCTCGGCGGCGAGAACCGGCCGCTCTTCACCTACGCGACCGGCGGCTACTATCGCGGCGTCGGCGACGCAGAATACGGCGCCGAACTGGCGCGATTTCTGGAGTTGGGTTACCGCGCGGTGAAGCTCAAGACCGGCGCCGGAACGGTGGCGCAGGAAGCCGAGCGTGTCGGCACGGTACGCCGGGTCATCGGCGACGGGCCAAAACTGATGCTCGACATGAACGCGCCTTATGATTTGTCGGACTGCATCGAGTTCGCCCACCGCGTCGAACCACATGACATTTTCTGGCTGGAAGAGCCACTGCATTGGTATTTGCAACCAGCCGATTTTGCCCGGCTCGCGGCAGCAACGCCGATCCCCTTGGCGCATGGCGAGCGCGAGCTGACGCGTTTTACGGTGCGCGACTTCATCACCATCGGCAGCATCCGCTACGTCCAGTTCGACGCCACCCGTGCCGGCGGCTTCACCGAGGCTCTGCGCATCGCCTATCTTGCCGAGCAGCACGGCGCGATCCTCGCGCCGCACACGGCGCCGGAAATTCACGGCCACCTTGTGCTTGCCATGCCCCGCTGCACCTTCGGGGTCGAGTCGCATGGCGGACCCAACACTGACCCGCTGCATTACGGCCTGTTTCGGGAACACCCGCACCTGCATGACGGGCACCTGATGATCAGTGACAAACCAGGTTTTGGACTTGAGATTGATTGGGACTTTGTCACTAGATATCGCAGCGACAGCGCGCAATCAGGATTCTGATTCAGGCAGATTATTAATTTGTCATAACGCCGTACGGAAACGCGATACCGCAAAGGCTTAAAACAAGGACAGCCGAGCGATCGCTCCCCTAAAATGCCGCGAAATCCGAATAACGGGTTCAGCGAACAGGGAGCAAATCAAATGGCGAATGTCACGCCCGAGGTCCGCCTTCCTTGGTGGAAGGAACCCACTAAAGATCAATGGTATGCGTGGGTCGCGGCATGGTTGGGATGGACGCTCGACGCCTTTGATTTCACCGTCTTTCTGCTCATCATCAAGCCGATCGCCGACTATTTCCACGTTTCGATCCCGGCCGTGGCGTTCGTGTTTACGATCACCCTGTGGGCGCGCTTGCTGGGAGCCACCGCATCAGGTTGGCTCGGCGACCGGATCGGCCGCAAGGCACCGCTGATGATCTCGATCCTCGGATACTCGGTCTGCAATTTCGCCGCCGGCCTGGCGCCGAGTTTCATGTTCCTGTTCGTCGCCCGCGCGCTGCTCGGCATCTTCATGGGCGCCGAATGGCCCGCCGGCGCGGCTTTGGCAATGGAAAGTTGGCCAGCCCGGTCGCGCGGTTTTATGAGCGGCGTGCTGCAAGGATCGTGGGGTATCGGCTTCCTGATTTCCTACGCGATCTACGGCCTCTTCTTTAATGCGATCGGCTGGCGCGGCATGCTGCTCGTCGGCGTCATACCGGCGCTGTCGGTGGTCTATGTCCGCTTCTTCGTCAAAGAACCGGAGGTTTGGGTCGAGAACCGCAAGCTTCAGCGCACCCAGCAACGCGAGGTCAAGGCGCCGCTCATCAGCATCTTCAAGAAGGGCCAGATTGGCAACACGCTGACTGCCTGCTGGATGATGGCGAGCGCGTTTGTCTGCTACTACTCGATCAACGTGCTGTTTGTGACGCACCTCCAGGTCGATCTGAAACTCAAGCCGGGGGCGATCGGCGAGGTCGGGGTCGCCGCCAATCTCGTTGCCTTTCTCGCCAGTTCGTGCTGGGGATTTGTGGCCGACAAGATCGGGCGCCGCTGGGCGATGATCCTGCCAGGCATCCTGGCGGCGCTGCTCCCGCCAATGTATCTGCTGACCGACAACTTCACGCTGATCTGGTGGGGCTTCGTGCTTCAGGGACTGGCCGGCAGCGGCGGCATGCACGGGCAATACCCAACCTATCTTGCCGAGCGCTTTCCGACCGAGGTGCGTGCGACGGCGAGCGGTTTCTGCTACCACCAGGGTGCCATCTGGGGCGGCCTGGTAGCGCCGGTGCTCGCTTATGCGGCGACCGCTTACAATCTGGGCTACGCGATACCGATGCTTATCGGCACCAGCGTTGCCGCAGTCAGCTTCGTGCTGGCGATCCTCGCCGGGCCGGAAACCAAAGGAAAGGAATTGGTCTCCGACCTCGTGATCGCCTGAAGAAGATTGTTGCCGCCGTGGGTCTCGCGCCCACGGCGGTTGCAACACCATAGCTGCCGTTTCGCCGCCGCCGGCGCCGAGGCGTTGGTAATGTGTGCGCCCAAAAACGGCGATAGACAACGACCGACCGCTCTCCTACTGTGTTTGCAGAGCCCCGCCAATGGGGCCGCGTTGAACAGAGGAGTGCGTTGCGATGGCTGCGTCTGCCAGCACGGCCCAGGTGCCGTGGTACAAGGAACCCACCAAGGATCAATGGTACGCGTACATGGCGGCATGGCTCGGCTGGACGCTCGACGCCTTCGATTTCACCGTCTTCCTGCTGATCATGGTACCGATCGCCAAGGAATTTAACGTCCCGCTGACGGACGTCGCGATCGTCTTCACCCTCACCCTCTGGATGCGGCTTGTCGGCGCCACTGCCGCCGGCTGGATGGCCGACCGCATGGGTCGCAAGAAACCGCTGATGATTTCCATCGCTTGGTTCTCGGTGTGCAATTTCATCGCCGGCTTCAGCCCGACTTTCTGGTTCCTTCTCCTGTTCCGCACGCTGCTCGGCATCGGCATGGGCGCCGAATGGCCGGCCGGTGCGGCGCTGGCAATGGAACAGTGGCCGACCCGCTCGCGCGGCTTCATGAGCGGCGTGCTGCAGGGTTCGTGGGGGCTTGGGTTCCTGCTGTCGAGCGCCTGTTACTGGCTGCTGTTCGACAAGTTTGGTTGGCGCGGCATGCTGTGGATCGGCATCGCCCCGGCACTGGCGATCGTCTACGTGCGCTTCTTCGTTAAGGAGCCGGAGGTCTGGGTACAGAACCAGAAGCTGCAGAAGGAGCAGAAGCGGGAAGTCAAGGCTCCGCTTGCTGCGATCTTCAGGCGCGGCGTGGTCGGCAACATGCTCAACGCCTGCTGGTTCCAATGCGCCGGCTTTGTCACCTACTATTCGATCAACGCCCTATTTGCGACTCACCTGCAAAAGGATCTGGGTCTCAGCACGGCGCTCATCGCGACGCCGCTGATCCTGTCAAACCTGTTCGTGTTCCTCGCAAGTTCGAGCTGGGGCTTGTTCTCCGACCGGTTCGGCCGTCGCATGGCGATGATCATACCCGCCCTGATCTCGATGGTGATCGTCCCCATCTACCTGCTGTCGTCGCATACGACGGTGATCATCGTGGGCTACATCCTGATCGGCCTGTTCGCCGGCGGCGGAATGTATGGGCAGATCCCTGCCTTCCTCAACGAACGCTACCCGACCGAGGTGCGCGCGACGGCATCGGCGTTCAGCTACCATGTCGGCGCGATCGCCGGTGGGCTGGTGCCGCCGATCCTCACCTATTTCGCCAGCGACCCTTCGTGGAACCTGGGCTTTGCGATCCCGATGATGATTGGTGCTCTGTTCGGGCTCGTGAATTTCGTCATCGCTCTGGCGCTCGGGCCCGAAACCAAGGGAACCGAGATGGTGCCTGATCTTGTAATCGCCTGATCGGCGCTAACTCTCACGGCCGCCTTCTCGCCACACGGCGGGAGGGCGGTTTCTTTTTGACGTGTCACGACCGGTCTTTGTTCGATGTCACAGGCGCCAAGGCAGCGCCTATGGCGGCATCGCGGCTATTTGGTCGGGGAAAGATACAAATTGCCGAAAACCGCGAACGGCGCGATCCTGGCCCGTCACCCCGAAAACGGGGGACGGAAAAAACGATGATTTGAACAGTTGGCTCACGAACAGGAGATTTCTCATGAAGCGTCTGACGCGTCGCACGGTGCTGGCCGCGGCCCCCGCCGTTTTGGCCTTCGGCTCCCCGCTCTTGGCCTCGCGGTCAGCGCGCGCGGCCAAACAATATGGCCCCGGTGCGACTGATAGCGAGATCAAGATCGGCAACACCGGCCCCTATAGCGGCCCTCTGTCGAACGCCAGCCCCATTCCGATATCGATGGCGGCGTATTTCAAGATGATCAACGACCAGGGCGGCGTGAACGGTCGCAAAATCTCCTTCACCTCTTATGACGACGGTTATACGCCGCCAAAAACAGTGGAGATGACGCGCAAATTGGTCGAAAGCGACCAGGTGCTGTTTTGCTCGGGCGCGGTCGGGACCCCGACCAATAGTGCGATCTGGCATTACATGAATGAAAAGAAGGTGCCACAGCTCTTCCTCAGCACTGGCGCCACCAAGTGGGACGACCCGAAGGGCCATCCCTGGACGATGGGATTTTTTGTCAGCTATCAGGCGGAAGGGCGCATCTACGCGGCCTACATCCTGAAGGAAAAGCCGGATGCCAAGATCGGCGTGCTCTATCAGAATGACGATTTTGGCAAGGACTATCTGAAAGGGCTGGTCGACGGCCTCGGCGACAAGGCCTCGTCGATGATCAAGGTCAAAGACGCCTATGAAACCACCGACGCGACCGTCGATTCACAAATGGTCGAGATGAAGTCGGCGGGCTGCGATGTGCTGGTGACCATCGCAATCCCGAAATTCGGTGCCCAGGCGATTAGGAAGGTGGCCGAGATCGGATGGAAGCCGCTGCATATCTTGAACGGCATCGCCTCGTCCGTCGGAGCGACCCTGAAGCCCGCGGGTCTTGAAAACGGCAAGGGAATTATCAGCGATAATTCCTTCAAGGACCCCACCGATCCGCAGTGGAAAGACGACGCCGGCTACAAGCAGTGGCTCACCTTTATGGACAAATATTACCCGAGCGGCGACAAGAGTGACCAACAGACGGTCTATGGCCACTCGATCGCCGCAACGACCGTGCAGGTGTTGAAGCAGTGCGGTGACGACCTGACCCGGGAAAACGTGATGAAGCAGGCGGCAAATCTGCATAATTTCGAATTACCGATGTTGCTACCCGGCATTGCGATCAACACCAGCGCCACCAATTTCGCGCCCATACGGCAAGCCCAGATGCGGCGCTTCGACGGTGAGCGCTACGTGCCGTTCGGGCCCGTTCTGAACGGCGCGATCGGCTGACCGGGCTCGGCGGTCGCCTCCGATCGCGACCGCCGGTCCTCCGCTGTAGAGCCAAGGGGTTGTACCTGGTTATTCGCAGACCTTGACGGTCTTCATCGCGGTCGTGGCTTCGGTGCGGCTGTGGTAGGTCACACCGTTAGGACCGACGATCGTCATGTCCTTTTCGACCGGACGCTGATCGACGACCTGGCAATGATGGTCGGGACCCTGGACGATAAAATAATCTGTCTCGGCGAGCGCGGGCAGCGCGGTCGCGACGAGCATTGCTCCGGCAAGAGCGATTTGCACTTTCATTGATCTCCTCCAAAGGAAGTTGCATGTTTCAAACAGAATTCTCCTTCATTGGTTCCTGCCAAAATGTATGTAAACGCTCAGGGCTCAACTTCCGATCTATTATTGAATGAATTTTTATTCTGTCGATTGATAATATGCCTGAAGCTATGATACTGTTTAGTTTATTTTTTCTTGAGTATTTTGGATCGTTAATTTGGCCGCCCCGTGTATATGTCGATTTGACAGCGCGCGAGCCGCCGCCGTAGCCTCCTGCGCCCTTTCCAAGAAGGAGGTTCGCCATGCCGCCCGACGGTTCGCCCGCCATCGCCCAGAGCCCCGAGGATTTGCGCGCTAAGGTCGCCGAGCAGGCGGTCGACGCCAGGCCGTCATTCTTCCGGCTGGAAGCCCAGTTGCCAAAGCAAGGGCGCACCGACACGCCGGTCGCCGCCTCGGATAAGATGTGGGTGGTGTTGAAGACCTACGCCGCCGACGGCGAAAACGGTCTGCACGCGCATCCGAACGAGGACCACAGTTTTGTTGTCCTGCAAGGCGAAGCGGTCTTTTACGGCCCCAACGGTGAAGAAAAGTCGATCGGCAAGAATGAAGGCGTGCTGCTGCCACACGGCACGTTCTATTGGTTCAAGGCCAAGGGAGACGAGCCGCTGGTCATGGTCCGCATCGGGGCCGCGGCATTTGACGGTGTCGACCGGCATGGCCGGATCAACCCCGATGGCAGCGAAATGCGCGGCGACTCGGCCGAGAACAAGCAGGTGCCATTGATCATGTCGGATGCGTGGTTCCGCTGATGGAGCCCTTCGACAGCGCTGTGCTCCCCGCCGGCATCCGCTCGCGTTTTGTCGAGCGCGTCAACGGCCTGCGCGTTCACATCCTCGAAGCCGGGGAGCCCGGCCGGCCCTGCCTGTTGCTGCTGCATGGCTTTCCGGAGATTGCCTATTCCTGGCGCAAGGTGATGCCCGCCCTGGCGGCGGCCGGATATTACGTGGTCGCGCCCGATCTGCGCGGTTATGGCCGCACCACCGGGTGGAGCGCCAATTACGACGACGACCTGCGCCCGTTTCGCCTGCTGAACGCGGTGCGCGACGCGCTCGGCCTCGTCGCCGCGCTTGGCTATCGTGAGACGGCGGCTGTCGTCGGGCACGATTTTGGCGCCTCGGTCGCGGCTTGGTGCGCGCTGGTCCGGCCGGACGTGTTCCGCTCCCTGGCGCTGATGAGCGCGCCGTTCGAGGGGCCGCCCGCCCTGCCCTTCGCGACCGACGGCAAGGAACCGGGCGTGCCGGAAAGCCCGACCATCCACGAGGCGCTCGCCGCCTTGCCGCGTCCGCGCAAGCATTACCAATGGTGGTATTCGACGCGCCCGGCCAATGCCGCGATGTGGCACTGCAAGCAGGGCGTCCACGACTTCCTGCGCGCCTATTACCACCACAAGAGCGCCGACTGGAAAGACAACAAGCCGCACAAACTCGGCGGCTGGACCGCCAGCGAGTTGGCGAAGATGCCGACCTACTACATCATGGACTTGGCGGACGATATGCCGACCGCGGTCGCCAAGGAAATGCCGTCACCAGTCGAGATCGCCGCCTGCCGATGGCTACCCGACAGTGAGTTGGCGGTCTATGCCGGAGAATACCAGCGCAATGGGTTTCAGGGCGGGCTCAACTGGTATCGCTCGCGCACCGGAGGCGCATTCGAAGCCGAGCTGCAGCTGTTTTCCGGCAAGACAATCGACGTGAAGTCGATCTTTATCTCCGGCAAGAGCGATTGGGGCGTCTATCAGCGGCCGGGTTCGGTCGAGAAGATGAACGGCACCTCCTGCACCAAGATGACCGGCGTTCACCTGCTGGACGGCGCCGGCCATTGGGTGCAGCAGGAACAGTCCGAAGCGGTCGCGGAATTGCTGGTACGCTTTCTGCAGAACCAGCGCTAGACGCCAACCTCAATCCAGGAAATCGAAGCGATGCCGGACGGGCAATATTTGCGCAACAGCGACGTCAGCGATGCTGAGTGGAACGCGCGGTGCGAACTCGCCGCGCTTTATCATGTCTGCAACCATCTCGGCTGGACCGACCTGATCAACACGCGTATGTCGGCGCGGGTACCCGGCGAACCCGAGCATTTCCTCATCAACCGTTATGGCGAGATGTTTGACGAGATCCCCGCCTCAAGCCTCGTCAAAATGGATTTCGACGGCAATGTCATCGGCACCGACGGCGCCTTCAACAATGCCGGGTTCACGATCCATAGCGGCGTCTACAAGGCGCGGCCCGACGCCAATTGCGTGACCCATACCCATACCCGCGCCGGGGCCGGTGTCTCGCAGCTTGCTGCGGGCAGCATCCGCCCGATCAGCCAGGATGCGCTGCAGGTCTATGACGACCTCGCCTACCACCCCTACGGCGTGCCGGCGACGGTCGAGGAATGCGAGGCATTGGGCAAAAGCTGCGCCGACAAAAGCCACGTCGTGCTGATGAACCACGGTTTGTTGACCCTAGGGCCAACCGTGCATGGCGCTTTCTTCCGGCTCTACAACATGGAACGCGCTTGCGAGCTGGAGATGATCGCGCGCCAGATGGGCAGCGAGCCGGTCGAGGTCGAGCCTCATGTCGTCGAGCGCGCAGCTGAGCGCATGCGATCGCTCCGCGATACCGAGACTTACGGCCTCATGGAGTGGGAAGGCATCGTCCGCACCGTCGAGCGCGCCGGCGCAGATTTCCGGCGGTAGTCTCCGCGGCGCAACGCTACCCCTCCCCCCGCGAGCGAGGAGAGGGGGCCCAGGCAGGATTATACCATCTCGATGATTTCGAGCTGTGCGCCGTCCGGGGCCTCGAGAAAGGCCACGTGGCGACCGTTATTGTTGACCTCTTCGAGCACCTTGACGCCGTTTTTGCGCGCTGTCGCCATCGTGCCGGCGTAGTCGTCGGTATTGATCGCGAGATGCTCGATCCCGAGAAATTGCGGGTGGTGCTGGGTGTCGATCTTGACCGTGATGTTGAGCTGCAGCCCGTGCAGATCGACACGGAAGCCGCGGCCGGGGATCTCGGCCAGCAGCTTGCCGCCGAAACTCTTGATGTAGTAGTCCGCGGTCGCCTTCGGGTCGGCGCATTTCAGATGCACATGATTGACCGTGTAGCTCATGGTCGTTTCCTCCTCGGCGTAAGGGCTGGAGCCAGTATTACCGGTTGAGCAGATTCGGTTTGGCGCCCGGCGTCAAGCCCGAGTACGTTCCGCGCAGCTCATTGCAATTCGCTCAGGGGAGGAAACCATGCCTATCAGCAACGATATGTCGGGCGGGCTTATTTTTACCGGCTGCGAGATCAGCGCGGGCGCCAGCGCCGGCGCTGGTGGCAGCTCGGGCCACGCGCCGGGTCATGCTCATGCGCATAAGCGCTGGGAAGTCGTGATCGCCGGCAAGCGGATCAAGACGGTCGACGTCCACGCGCATTGCATCGTGCCGGATGCGGCGAAGGTTATCGACCATCCGCTCGAAGCGCCGGGCCTGTTGTGGTCGAATGTCGGCGACCGGCTCGCGCATATGGATAAATCGGGCGTCGATGTCGAAGCGCTCAGCATCAACCCCTATTGGTATCGCGCCGATCGCGACCATGCCGAACAGCTGATCAAAATCCAGAACGAGCAGCTTGCCGGGTTTTGCGCCAGCCACCCAGACCGCTTTGTCGGGTTCGCTACCGCCGCACTGCAATTCCCCGATCTCGCCGCACAGCAGATCGAGCATGCGGTGAAGCATCAGGGTTTCAAGGGTGTCGGCGTCGCCGGCTCCTGCGCCGGGCAGGACCTCGCCGACCCGAAATTCCACCCGTTCTGGCAGAAATGCGAAGAATTGGGCGTGCTGGTCTTTATGCACCCCCTGGGCACACGCGAATTGGAGCCGAGCGGCCGCCTCGCCGGCAACGGCCTTCTGACCAACACGATCGGCAACCCGCTCGAAACGACGATCGCGTTGTCTCACCTGATCTTCGAGGGCACGCTCGACCGCTTCCCGGGTCTCAAGATCTGCGGCGCGCACGGCGCCGGTTTCCTTGCGAGCTATGCCCACCGTTCCGATGCGGTGCTCACCGTCTTCCCGAACCGGGTCGGCACGCCGCCCAAGCACAAGCCGACGCATTACCTGCGCAACGGCCAGATCCTCGCCGACACGATCATGTTCACCGGCGAGGCCGTGAAGCACCTGATCAACGAGATGGGCGTCGAGAACGTGGTGATGGGCACGGATTACCCGTTCCCGTGGAACACCGCGCCGGTCGACCATATCCTGTCGATCCCGGACATCACCGACGCCGACAAGATCGCCATCCTGGGCGGCACGCTGCACAAGCTGATGGGTATCGAGCCTTAGGTTCTGTGGACACTTAGCGTAACCAGAGGATGATAGCGGCTATGGTGACCACGGCGAGGTAGTTTGTGGCAGTTTTTTCGAAGCGGGTTGCGACGCGGCGGAAGTGTTTGAGCTTGCTGAAACAGCATTCGACCAGGTGTCGCTGGGCATAGAGCTGCGGGTCGAGCGGGTGCTTTTTAGCCCGCGAGGGATTATTGGGAATCACCGCCTCGGCCTGCTTGTCGGCGATGATGTCGCGGAAGGAATCGGAATCGTAGCTGGTATCGCCCATCACCGCCTCGGCTGGCAGGCCCTCGACGAGAGCGGCGGCCTGCGGCGCATCGCCGGCCTGTCCGGGCGTCAGCAGGAAGCGCACCGGGCATCCCAGCCCGCGCACCGCGAGATGGATTTTGGTGCTCAACCCGCCGCGTGAGCGTCCGATGGCTTGATGCCGAGCCCCCCTTTTGCGCCGCTGGCATGCTGGTGAGCACGAACAATGGTCGAATCAGATATTCAAAGTCGGGGTCGTCCGACAGCGCCTGGAAGACCCGCCGCCAGACCCCTTTCGCGCTCCACCGGCTGAAGCGACGGAACACGCTGTTCCACTCGCCAAACACCTCGGGAAGTTCGCGCCACGGCGAGCCGGTCCGCACGATCCACAGCACACCTCGACAAACATCCGATTGTCGCGCCCGCTCGAACCCTTCTGGTCCGGGCGACCAATAATCAGCCCGCAAATCTTCTCCCACTGCACATCGCGCAACACCAGCCGATCCATCACCCCCATGATCCCCTCCCTCAAGAGGAAATCCTTGAATCATATCTCAGCCCCCCTGAGAATCCCTAGAGTCCACACGACCTAGCCGACCCGCGTTAAACGCCCGCTCGTCACCCCCGCGCAAGCGGGGGCCCAGGGGCAGGTGATCTAGCGATTGCCCTGGGTTCCCGCTTTCGCGGGAATGACGATCTACTTTTCCGCCAGCGCCTCAGCTTCATCAGGATTGGTGCAAGCCAGCACGGTTTCCGCCACGGCGCGGCTGAAACCGGCTCGGGCAAAGGCGGCGAGTTCCTTGTCTTTGAGGTTACCGTCGCTTTTTGCGGGCCGGCGGCGATACGGGCCGAGGCGCCGCCGCCGGGCGAAGGCGCAGGCGGCGGCGAGGTCGGGGTCTCCGCCCTCCTCGCGCAGCGCCGCGATCGCCGCCGCGGCATCGTCGGCAGTGACACCTTTCGCGGCGAGCCCAGCGCGGATGACCCGCAGCGACTGGCCGCGACGCAATCGCGAGCGTACCCGGCCGGCGGCGTAGGCGGCATCGTCGACCAGACCCGAGGCTTGATATCGCGCGACCAGAGCGTCGATCAGTATCGCCGCCTGCGTCGTCGTATCGCGATCCTCGGGGAAACGCCGGCGAACCCGGCGCAGCAGCACGCGGCGCAGATTTTCGGCCGAACTCGCGAAGCGGCTGAGATAGGCGAGCGCCCAGCGCTCAATGAGCGCGGCGTCGATTGTGGGCACCGGAGTTTCTTCCCCCATGGCACGCATTGTCCTCTACGATTGGTTTGGATCAAGCCATCGAGACACGCGTGAGCGCAGCGGACACCACACTGAACCCGACGCCGCGCATGCGCGTGGTGATCCCGCTCGTCGTCGGCTGCGCGTTCTTTATGGAAGGCCTCGATTCGACGATGATCGCGGTCTCGATCCCGGCTATGGCGCGCAGCCTCGCCGAGAGCCCGCTGCGCCTCAACCTCGTGATCGCCAGCTATTTGCTGAGCCTGGCGGTGTTTATTCCGGTGAGCGGCTGGATCGCCGACCGACTCGGCACGCGGATTGTCTTCTGCACCGCGGTGCTGATCTTCGCCGCCGGCTCGGCGCTGTGCGGCATCTCGACCAATCTGCCGATGCTGATCGGCTTTCGCGTCATCCAAGGGTTTGGCGGCGCGATGATGACACCGGTCGGGCGGCTCATCCTGCTGCGCAGCTTTCCGCGCGCGAATCTTGTCTCGGCAATGAACTGGATGACGATCCCAGCAATGATCGGCCCCACGGTCGGGCCGATCGTCGGCGGCGTGCTGACCAGTTACGCATCATGGCGCTGGGTGTTCTACCTCAACATCCCGATGGGCATTTTGGGTTCGGTGCTCGGCTATTTCCTGTTCGAGAATTACCGCGCCCCGGCGCCGCAACGCTTTGACATCGGCGGCTTCCTGATCGCCGCAAGCGGCCTCTTTCTCTTTGAGTTCGCGATCGAGAATCTCGGCCGGCCGATGATCGCACCTTGGGTCGGCGAGTTGTTTTTCCCGATATCGGTAGCGGTGCTTTACCTCTATGTCCGCCACGCGCGGGCGAGCCCGGCGCCGGTGCTCGACCTCAACCTGCTCAAGATCAAAACGTTCCGCATCGGCACGGTGATCGGCGGGGTGTGCCGCGTCGGCCTCGACGCGACACCTTTTATGTTGCCGCTTTTGTTTCAGGTGGGTTTCGGGTTCAGCCCGATGCAGGCAGGTTCGCTGACCTTCTCCTCGACGCTCGGGGCGATGCTGGTTCGTTCCGGATCGAAATCGCTGCTGCACTGGCTGGGTTTTCGCACCGCGTTGGTCGGCGGCGCGCTCGGGGCCGCCTCGGTGACCGCGATCTTCGCGTTGATCGGCGCGGACACGCCGACCTGGATTATCGTCACCTGTGTACTGGTCTCGGGTTGCGTGCGAAGCATCCAGTATCTCGCGCTCAACACGATCAGCTTTGCCGATGTCCCCTCTGCGTTGCTGTCGCGCAGCACCAGCGTCAGCGGCGTGTTTCAACAGCTGGCGCGCGGATTTGGCGTCGCCTTGGGCGCGGCGCTGCTTGCCATCGTTGCCAGCGGCGACCATGTCACGGTCGGGAATTTCCGCCTGGTGTTTGTGATGATCGCGCTGGTTCCGCTGGCATCGACCCTGGGCTTTATGCAGCTGAGCGAAGATGACGGCGCGGAGGTCAGCGGGCATGCGAGCCATGCCGCCGCCGACACCGAAGACAAGGCACGCGAGGGGGCCGGATCGTGATCGCGCCGAAGCAGCGGCGAACGCACCCGCTGCGCTGGTTGCTCGATCTCGGCACCGCGGGATACACGCCCAACCAGCGGCGCCGGCTGAACATCATCAATGCGACCGCCGCGCTGATCGTTGTGTCGTCAGCCTCCTACGCGGCGTCCTACTCGATGCGCGACGCGTATGCGTTTCGCTGGGTCATCGCGATTAACCTGGGCCTCATCGTTATGGCGCTGCTGGTGCCGCTGGCGCACCGCATGAACGATCTGCTCGGCGGGATGATGATCATCCTGACCGAAATCCCGGCGCTATTTGGGCTGGTCGCGATGCTCGGGCGTGACACCGGCATCCAGCTTAATCTGATCATTGGCGCCTCGGCGGCGTTTTTTGTCTTTGGCGGCACGCGGCCGATCGTTGGCATCCTCACCGTGATCGCCTGCTTTGCCGCCCATCTAGCGGCCTGGTTCTGGTTTCCCAGCGGCATGGTTCCGGTGGATCACACTTTTCTCGTGCAGCTTTATATCGGCTCGGCCGTCAACGTATTCGCACTGACGGCGGCGCTGACTTTTTACTCTTTTCGCTTGGTGGAGCGCGCCGAAGCGCAGACCGAAGCTCTGCTCGACAACATCCTGCCCGGCGCCATCATCGCGCGGCTGCGCGAGCACCCGGAGCAATCGATCGCCGATGCGTTCGAGCACGCCTCGATCCTGTTTTCCGATATCCAAAGCTTTGTGCCGCTGTCGAAGTCGCTTGGCGCGAGCCGCACGGTCGCGCTGCTCAACGAGATGATGCGCCGCTTCGATGCGCTCGCTACTAAGCACGGCGTCGAGAAGATCAAGACGATCGGCGACGCCTATATGGCCGTGGCCGGCCTGCCCGAACCCGTCGACGACCATGCCGACCGATTGGCACGGATGGGGCTGGAGATGTTCGCAGCAAAGAATGAGGTCGCCGCGCATTTCGGCGTGACGATCCGCATGCGCATTGGCATCGCCTCCGGCCCGGTGATGGCCGGCATCATCGGGACGCACAAATTCTCCTATGACGTGTGGGGAGACGCGGTGAACCTCGCCGCCCGCCTCGAATCCAGCGGCGAGGCCGAGCGAATCCAAGTCTCGGCCGACGCCAAAGCGGCCATGTCCTCGGCGTGGTGTGCGTTCGAAAGCCGTGGGCTGGTCGAAATAAAAGGCTTGGGGCCGCTGGAAACCTGGTTCCTCGTGCCGCACGCGAAAGCGGCCGCCGCCGAATGAGTCCGCTGGTCGTGGCGATCAGAAATCCGCGCAGAAGTCATCCTGTCGGGGCGGAAGATGCGCCAGCGTATTCTCCGACTCCGCGTCGAGCGCCGAGCGGTCGACCAGCTCGGCCTCGATGATCGGCTCGCCCTCCGGATCATGGGGCAAGACCTTGACGATCCGCGCGGTGACCTGGCGTCCGTCAAGCGGAAACTCGACAAAGACGCGTTCGACCGGCTGCCCGCCGTCAAAAACCACCGGCGTATCGATACGCTCGACGACAACGGTGCCGCCTTCATGGCGGGCCAGATGGACGATCATGTCTGACAACTCTTCGCTGTTGGTATCTCCCTGAACGGCGAAGTACGCATCACGTTCCGCGCGGTCGCTGCAAACCCCGCGCGACTGACAGCCCCGCCGCCGCGGGCGTCCGTGTTGCGCAGCATCGTGCTGGTGGATTTGTCGGTTATGTTTTCCGCCCTTATGCGTTCCTATGCCGATGATGCCGACATCCCAACTTCTGGTCATCTTGCTGGCGGTGCTCGCCGCGGTCGCGATCGTCGCGTCGCGGCTGCGCCTGCCGGCTGCGATTTTGCTCGTGTTGACAGGGCTTGGGCTGGCCTTGATCCCGGGTCTTCCGGAGATCGAACTCGCGCCCGAGGTGGTGCTGTTGCTGGTGTTGCCGCCGATCATCTACATGGCGGCCGTGGCCATGGATTGGCGCGAATTTCGCGACAATCTGCGCCCGATCACGCTGCTCGCGGTTGGCAGCGTCCTATTCACGGCGGCGGCAACGGCGGCCGCCACGCACCTGTTGCTGGGCATGCCGTGGTCGGCGGGGTTCGTCCTCGGCGCGATCGTCTCGCCCCCCGACACGATGGCGCCCGCTTCGATCGCGAAGCGAATGCGGCTGCCGCGTCGTATTCTGGTCATCCTCGAAGGCGAGGGGCTGGCGAACGACGCGACCGCGCTTATTCTCTACCGGTTCGCGGTCGCGGCGGTCAGTGTCGGCGTCTTTTCATTCACCCAGGCCGCGGAAACCTTCGTTGTCATCATCGGCGGCGAGATCCTGTGGGGCATCGGCGTCGGCTGGGTCATGCTGCGGCTGCGGCGCTGGGTGAATGAACCGCGCATCGAGATCACGCTCGCGGTGCTGACGCCGTATCTCGCCTATTGGGTCCCGGAGCATCTCGGAGGCTCGGGCGTGCTGGCGACCGTCACCACCGGGCTGTACGTCAGTTGGGCGGGGCCCAGCCTGATCAAGGCAGCGACCCGCCTCCAGGGGATTTTCTTCTGGGATTTCTTCCTCTACGTGATCGAGGGCATGGTCTTTCTCGTCACCGGACTGCAGGCGCGCATGTTGCTCGCCCGCCTCGGCGACCATCATCTGTCCGACTTCGCATTGTCCGCGGCCGTCGTCAGCGTGGTGGTGATCGTCGCCCGGTTTATCTGGAACTACCCCGCCGCCTATCTGCCGCGCCCCTTCAACTTCTGGATCCGGCGAAGGGACTCGTTGCCGCCGTGGCAATGGGTGTTTGTCGTGTCGTTTACCGGGATCCGCGGGATCGTTTCGCTCGCCGCCGCGCTGTCGCTGCCGTTGCTGACTGCGGACGGCACGCCGTTTCCCGGCCGCGATACGATCCTCATCCTGACTTTTGCGGTAATCCTGGTGACATTGGTCGGCCAGGGGCTGCTCTTGCCGCTGGTGATCCATTGGCTGGGGGTGGCCGAAGCCGGACGCCACGAGCATGAGACCGTTCGCGCCCAGGAATATACTGCCCGCAAACGCGCCATCGAGGCCACCCTCCATCGCCTCGAAACGCTAGCGCACGAACACCGCCTTGCACGCGAAGTGCTCGAAGGCATGCGCGCGCATCATCACGATCGCTTGCGCAACATCAGACACAGCAGCGACGGCGATCAGCGCCACAGACGGGCAAGTGTCGCGCACGACGACATCGAACTGGCGCTGATCGAGACCGAGCGGCAAGAAGTCAACGGTCTGTTCCGCCAGGACCAGCTGACCGATGAGGCGCGCCGCCATATTGAGCGGGAACTCGACCTGCGCGAGGCGCAACTCCTCAACCGGCGCGCCGAGGGGTAAGTGCGAAGATTTGGCTCAGCGGCACCATTCGTCGATGAGCGAGGCAACCAGTCCGGTCCACCCGGTCTGATGCGAGGCACCAAGCCCCGCCCCGGTGTCGCCGTGGAAATATTCGAAGAACAGCAGGTTATCGCGCCAGTGCGGGTCGTTCTGGAAGCGCTCGATCTCGCCGTAGACGGGGCGCCGGCCATGTTCGTCGCGGCGGAAGATGCCGATAAGGCGCCTTGCGTGGCTCGCGGCGACTTCGGTGATCGTGGCCTTGGTCCCGTCCGGCGCCGTCACGGTCATCTGAGCGCCATAGGCACGCGCGAGCTTGCGCAGCGATTCGATCATCAGGAACGCGGTCGGCATCCAGATCGGTCCGCGCCAGTTCGAATTGCCGCCCTTGATCTTGCAGTCGGCCTCGCCCGGTTCGTAGGCGACCTGATTGCCGCCGAGCGTGAACGGTGCGGCCAAATGCGCTTTCGAGAGGCTGCGCAGGCCATAATCCGACAGGAATTCCGCCGGATCCCAAATCCGCTGCAGGATGCGGTGCAGCTGGTTCTGATCGACGATCGTCAGCACCAGCGTATCCTCTCCGTCACGCGTTACGCGGTTGACGCAGTGCTGGACCAGTTCCTTGCGGTTATCGAGAAACCAGTTGAGGCTTGAGGTGAATTCCTTGAACTGAGAGACCCAGCTCATCTCGAGCCGCTCGACCGCATAGAGCGGGATGAGCCCGACCATCGAGCGCACCCGCAGCTTGTGGAACGAGCCGTCGGGATAGCGCAGCACGTCGTAAAAAAAGCCGTCGTCCTCATCCCAGAGGTTGTAGCTGCGGCCGCCCATGTTTTTCATCGCGGCGCCGACATAGATGTAGTGCTGGAAGAATTTGGTCGCTAAGCCTTCATAAGCCTTGTTTTGCCGCGCCAATTCTAGCGCGATGCGCATCATCGCGAGGCAAAACAGCCCCATCCACCCGGTCGCGTCGGATTGCTCCAGCTTGGCCCCGCCCGGCAGCGGATCGGAGCGGTCAAACAACGTGATGTTGTCGAGGCCGAGAAAACCGCCTTCGAAAATGTTGTTCCCGCTGCTGTCGACCTTGTTGATCCACCAGGCGAAATTAATCAGCAGCTTGTGAAAACAGCGCTCGAGGAAGTCGCGGTCGGCGACGCCGGAGCGGATGCGGTCCATGTTATAGACCCGCCACACCGCCCAGGGATGAACCGGCGGGTTGAGATCGGAATACTCCCACTCATAGGCCGGGATTTGCCCGTTGGGATGCTGGAACTGCTCGAACAGCATGAACCACAGCTGTTCCTTCGAGAAATTCGCGTCGATCAGCGCGATCGCCACCGTGTGAAACGCCAAGTCCCAGGCGGCGAACCACGGGTATTCCCATTTGTCCGGCATCGACAGCACGCGCATAGAGTTGAGATGCCGCCAATGCTTGTTGCGGATGTTGAGGCGCGAGGCCGGCGGCGGCATGTTCGGATTGTCGCCGTTGAGCCAACGATGCACATCGAAGATGTAATTCTGCTTTGACCACATCAGCCCAGCGAAAGCCTGACGCTGGACGCGCTTTTCGTCTTCGGTGGCCTTCGCGGGATGAATACCGGCGTAAAACTCGTCCGCCTCGCGCAACCGTTCCGCGACGATGCTGTCGACCGTGCCGATCGGGTCACTCAACTCCGCCATCGACAGCCGCAGCCGGATGACGGTCGAGCCACCCGCCACCACCTTCCGCCGGTAATGCAGCCCGGCCTTCGTGCCCTTCCGCTCCGGGTTGGTCGCCGCCTCGCCGTAGATGATGTGGCGGTGAAACGCGTCCTTGAAGTATTTGCGCCCGTTATCCGCCGACGGCCCGTATAACGCAACGTTATCGCTTTCATTGTCGGTAAAGAGGAGTTCACCGTCCGCGTCACCGTAAAGCACATGGCGGCCCAGCTTGTACTTGAACGGCAGGTTGTCGAGTCCGTCGGCCTCGCTGTCGTCGGCGGCCAGGCTCACAAATCCTTTACCGGGCGCGCCGGGGACAATACTTGGTTCGCGCAGCCTGTTTTCACCCCAGGCCCAGATGTTGCGAAACCACAAATTGGGAACGATGTGCAGCTCCGCCTCATCGAGGCCGCGATTGAACGCTTCGATCCGAACGCAGATATCGTCAACGCCCTCTTTGGCGTATTCGACAAAGACATCGAAATAGCGATCTTCATTGAAAATACCGGTGTCGAGCAATTCGAATTCCGGCCCCGTGCCACCCCGGCGCCGGTTTTCATCAACCAGCCAGCTATAGGGGTATTCTGCTTGTGTATACTTATACAAATACTTCATGTAACTATGAGTCGGCGTGCTATCGAGATAAAAGTAATATTCCTTTACGTCTTCGCCATGATTGCCTTCGCTCGGCACCAAGCCAAACAGCCGCTCCTTCAGGATCGGGTCGCGACCATTCCACAGCGCCAGCGCGAAACATAGGAGCTGATAGCGGTCGCAGATCCCTGCCAGCCCATCTTCACCCCAGCGATAGGCTTTGCGTCGCGCCATGTCGTGCGTGAAGTTGTCCCACGCATTGCCGCCGGCGCTGTAATCCTCACGGACGGTTCCCCACGAACGCTCGCTGAGATACGGTCCCCAGCGTTGCCACTCCGCCGCGTGCTCCTTGATTTCGGCCAGTCGCCGCTGTTCGGCATTGGTCACGCTATTTCCCCCTTATGCATCAGCTTCTTCTTACGGTGCGAACCAATACGTTACGACGCCAAGCGTCTCCCATGAACGCCTGTTGCTATAGTGGTTCTGCGGTTTTGTGAATATAGCGTTACCGAGTGACCCGAAATACGCGGGGCGAATTGCTATGCCCCGCAAAGAAATCGGCGCCCCCATCCATCTCAGGCGACCACGTTCTCGCTGGGCTAAGCCGGCGCGTTGCGCAAAACCGAGCTATGCTTGCGCCAAGCGAGCGATGTCCTCGGCGGCGAATTCGTAGCGCGAGTTGCAGAACTCGCAGGTGACCGTGGTCACCGCCTCTTTCTGCATGTCGTCGATCTCGTCGGGCGGAAAGGCGTGCAAAATGCCGGCAATCCGCTCGCGGGAGCAGCGGCATCGTGCCTCCACCGCATGTGTCTCGTAGACGCGCACGCCCTCGTCGTGAAACAGGCGCCAGAGCAGGCGGCGCGGCGGCAGGTCCGGCGCGACGAGTTCGGCCGAAGTCGCCGAACTCATCAGCACCATGACCCGGCGCCATGCGTCCTCGACGTCATCGGCGATCCGGACGCGGCCGCCCTCGGGCGGCACGCGCTGAAGCATCAGCCCACCGGCGCGCCAGCGTCCATCGTCACCGGTGCGGCCGACCGCAAGCTTCAGCCCGGCCTGAAACTGCTCGGACTGCCGGAAATAATGCTGCGCACATTCCGCCAACGTCGGGCCATTGATCGAGACGATGCCCTGATAGCGTTCGGTATCGTCGCCCTGATCAACGGTGAAGGCGATATAGCCGCTGCCGAGCAAATCGGGCACCGACGGGCTTTCGTCGTCACGCCCCTCCCCCGGCACGATTTCGCCGAGGCGTTTGGCGTCGTATTGGGCATAACCGCGCACCGCACCATCGGTCTTGACGTCCGCGACCAGCAACCGCACCGGCCCGTCACCCTTGGTCTGCAACGTGAAGACCCCGTCATATTTGAGCGCGCCGGCTAGCAGCACTGCGAGCGTAATCGCCTCACCCAGCAACCTGGCGACCGGCTCGGGGTAATCGTGCTGACCGAGAATACGATCGACCGTCGGACCGAGCCGGACGAGCCGGCCGCGGAGTGCGAACGGGTCAAGCTGGAACGGCTGCACAACGTCATCGGTTCGTAGGTCGCTCTCGGGCAATTCGGACAACTCCGCTCAGGTGAGGCATTTGCCGGGCGACACAATGCCCAAGATCGTCATGGCCGGGCGTGACCCGGCCATTTATGGCCCCCGGATCAAGGCCCAAGGGCGACGGTCTTTATATAGGCCCTGAGACGCCCTTGTCTGCGCCGACGCTAACCGAGGCACCAGGCGAGAATGCCCTTTTGCACGTGCAAGCGGTTTTCGGCCTCGTCCCAAACCACCGATTGGGGTCCGTCGACCACCGACGCGGTGACCTCTTCGCCGCGCTTCACCGGCAAGCAATGCATAAAGATCGCGTCGGGCTTCGCCGCGGCCATCAGCCGATCGTCAACGCGATAGGGCGCCAACAGATTGTGGCGGTTGACGCTGGCCTCGACCCCCATCGACACCCAGGTATCGGTGACGATGCAATCGGCGCCGCCGACCGCTTCCTCCGAGTGCGTCGTCAGCGTAACGCGCCCGCCTTCGCGCCGCGCCCAGTCGAGCAGCCGAGGGTCGGGTGCGAGCTCTTCGGGGCAGGCGAGACGCAGCTCAAAGCCAAAGCGCACCGCGCCATGGATCCAACTCGCCGCCACGTTGTTGCCGTCACCGCTCCACGCGACGACCGTGTTGGCGACCGGCCCTTTCTTTTCCTGCAAGGTCATGACATCGGCCATGATCTGGCAGGGATGCGAGGAATCGGTGAGGCCGTTGATCACCGGCACAGTGGCGTAGCGCGCCAACTCATCGAGCTTTTGTGCGTGGTTGGTGCGGATCATGATCGCATCGACATAACGCGACAGCACGCGCGCCGTGTCGGCGACGGTTTCGCCACGGCCGAGCTGGCTGTCCTGCGTGCCGAGGATGATCGTATCGCCGCCAAGCTGGCGCATCGCTACCTCGAACGACACGCGGGTGCGGGTCGACGGCTTTTCGAAAATCATCGCCAGGGTCTTGCCCGCCAGCGGCCGGTCGTTGCGGCCGTTTTTATAGGCGAACCCGAGGTCGAGGATGCCCTTTAGCTCCGGCGTTTCGAACTGGTCGAGGTCGAGAAAGTGGCGCGGCGGCGAGGACTCCCCGCCACCGCCCAGCGTAGCGTCCGGCGCTACCGCCCTTACTGCACGGACCATTCGCTCGCGACCTTGGTGATGATCCCGACGGCCTCGTCGATTTCCGCCTGGCCAGCGACCAGCGGCGGCAGGATCCGCAGCACGTTGTCGCCCGCCGTCAGCACCAAAAGCCCCTTTTCGCGCGCCTTGGCGACGATATCACCGGCGGTCACGACGCACTTGACACCGAGCAGCATCCCCGAGCCGCGCACGCTGTCAAACAGCTGGGGATAGGAACCGACCAGCGCTTCGAGCTTGCCCCACAGATATTTCGCCGTGTCGTTGACGCGGTCGAAGAACCCGGGATCGAGCATGACGTCGAGCACCGCGTTACCGGCCGCGGTTGCGAGCGGGTTGCCGCCAAAGGTCGAGCCATGCGTTCCCGGCACCATGCCAACCGCCGCCTTCTCGGTAGCGAGGCACGCGCCGATCGGCATGCCATTCCCCAACGCCTTCGCCACGGCCATGATGTCCGGCGGCACGCCCGCCCATTGATGCGCGAACAGCTTGCCGGTGCGGCCCATGCCGCACTGCACCTCGTCATAGACGAGCATCAGCCCGAATTCGTCGCAAATCTGGCGGAGGCCGAGCAGGTAATCCGCCGATGGCGCGCGTACCCCGCCCTCGCCCTGCACCGGTTCGACCAGGATGGCGGCCGTCTTGTCCGTCACCGCGGCGCGCATTTCATTGAGATTGTTGAAGGCGACGTGATCGAACCCGTCCATCACCGGCCCGAAGCCCTTGAGATAGGCTTCCGCACCCGCAGCGGCGAGCGTCGCGAAGCTGCGCCCATGGAACGAGCCGTTGCAGCCGATCACCCGGTAGCGTTCAGGATGACCGGTCTCGCTCTGGTACTTACGCGCGACCTTGATCGACAGCTCGACCGCCTCGGCACCGGAATTGTTAAAGAACACGGTGTCGGCAAAGCTGTTTTCCACCAGCCGCTGTGCCAACCGCTCCTGCCCCGGAATGCGGAACAGGTTCGACGAATGCCATAACTGGCCAGCCTGCTTGGTCAGCGCCTCAATCAGGTACGGGTGACAATGCCCGAGCGAGGTGACGGCGATGCCGCTGGTGAAATCGAGAAACTTACGGCCGTCGGTGGCCCACAGGTAGCAGCCCTCACCTTTTTCAACGGCAACGTCCCACCGACCATAGGTCGGCATCACGGGTGTAATCACGGAAGATCTCCTGTGCGATGGATTAGCGGATAGGATTGACGAGGACGATTGACAATTATCGTCGTCGTCGCCCTTCCCCAGTGACCGGTTCCACTGGCGCGATCCACCGCACCGACTGCCTGTCATCCGGATCGCGTTGCATTACCATTCCCCTCGCGTTGACGGCGCCTTGGCCGCCGAGCAGGAAAGCGGCGGAGTATGGGGATGACAGCTAACGCTGTCAATTCGCTTGGCACTCGAGTGCTGTCTCGACTAACCGAGATGCTACTCGATCTGACCCTACCCTCCGGAGGAGGCGCGGTTCAGTGAGCAGCAGATCGCGTTTGTTCTGCGGCAAGCGGATGAAAGGACGGCGGTGGCGGAGGTCTGCCGGAAGGCAGGGATCAGCGAGGCCTCGTTCTATGCCTGACGCGAGAAAGTATGGCGGGCTGATGCCGTCTGCTATGAGGGCTGAAACAGTTCGAGGAGGAGAACCAGCGTCTGAAGAAGCTGGTCACCGGTTTGTCGCTCGACAATGAGATGCTGCAGGACGTCATTGGACTTGCATCGAAAGGGAGGACACCGGGTTACGCGGATACAGCCTCTGCCTGTTCGGGGGTGATGAAGCCGATTCGAGCGCGTTGCCGGCTCATACGGTCCGCCATCAGCGACAGTGGCCTCACGAGGGTTCTTTGAGCGCGCGATATCGGCGGATCAGAGCGTTCGTTGAACTATCGTGGCCAAGCTGAGTTTCCGCGTTGCCGTCGAGCTCGGGGATGATGCGCATGGCCAGCACCTTGCCGAGCTCGACGCCCCATTGGTCGAACGAATCGATATGCCAGACCGCACCCTGCGTAAAGACACTATGTTCGTAAAGGGCGACAAGCTTCCCGAGCGTCGCCGGTGTCAGTCGTTCCAGGAGGATCGTGTTGGACGGCCGGTTGCCCTCGAACGTACGATGCGGCACGAGCCAATCAGGTGAGCCCTCGGCGCGGACTTCCTCTGGCGTCTTACCAAAAGCGAGCGCCTCCCCCTGGGCGAAAACATTTGCGAGCAGCATGTCGTGCTGCTGCCCCAACGGATTGAGCGACTGGCCGAAAGCGATGAAGTCACAGGGGATCAAGCGCGTCCCCTGGTGAATCAGCTGATAAAACGAGTGCTGACCATTGGTGCCGGGCTCCCCCCAATATATCGGGCCGCTGTTGTAGCCGATGGGATCGCCGTCGAGCGTCACGTGCTTGCCGTTGCTCTCCATCGTCAGCTGCTGGAGATAGGCGGGAAACCGCTTCAGATATTGCTCGTACGGAAAGACCCCGACGGTCTCGGCACCGAAGAAATCATTGTACCAAACGGATAGGAGGCCCATCAGCACCGGTAGGTTACGCTCGAACGGCGCAGTGCGAAAATGCTCGTCGATTTCTTGAAAACCGTCGAGCAGCGCGCGAAAATTGTCTGGACCGATGGCGATCATCGTTGAAAGCCCGATCGCCGAATTCATCGAGTAGCGTCCGCCGACCCAGTCCCAGAAAGGGAACATGTCGGCGGTGTCGATGCCAAATTTCGTCACCTCCGCGGTGTTCGTGGAAGCAGCGACAAAATGCCGGGCGATCGCTTTCTCGTCGCCTCCCAGTCCAGCAAGCGACCAAGCGCGCGCCGCGCGGGCGTTGGTCATCGTTTCCAAGGTCGTGAAAGTTTTCGACGAGACGATGAAAAGCGTCTCTGCCGCATCGAGATCGCGCACTGCTTCAACAAGGTCTGTGCTGTCGACGTTGGAGACAAATCGGAACGTCAGCGTGCGATCGGTGTAATGCCTAAGCGCTTCATAAGCCATCACCGGGCCCAGATCGGAGCCGCCGATGCCGATGTTGACGATGTTGCGGATGCGCTTACCGGTATGGCCCTTCCACTCCCCGCTGCGAATCTGCTTGGCAAACTCGGTCATCCGGTCGAGCACGGCGTGAACCTCTGGCACGACATTCTCGCCATCGACCAGGATGGACGTGCCTCTGGGAGCACGGAGGGCGACGTGCAGAACGGCCCGCTGTTCCGAAACATTGATCTTGTCGCCGCGGAACATGGCATCGATCCGCTCGCGCAGCCCAACCGCTTCGGCGAGATCAAGGAGCAGCCTGAGGGTCTCAGCGGTAATGCGGTTCTTCGAGTAATCGAGGTAGATACCAGCGGCTTCCGCGGTCATCTGCTCACCGCGCTTTGGGTCTTGTGCGAACAAGTTTCGCAGATGCAGATCGCGAACGCTCTGAAAATGCGCCGCGAGGGCCTGCCAGGCTGGAAGTTGGGTTAATGGCTCGGTGCCAGTCGTCATTCTCTTGCTCCTTGCATCCCCACCAGCATATCGCGGCTAGGCGGCCTTCGCGAGCGCCCCGATTTCCGATGCCATCACGGCCATCAATTCGTCCCAATATTTGAGGCGTCCTTCGGTTGACGCGCCCATGTGTTTGTTGGCGGCGGTTCATGATAGGCCGCGCCTCAGTTCCTGACTTCGGCGAGGAATGCGGCGAATGCATCAGCGACTGCCTGCGGCGTTTGGATCGCCATAAAGTGACCCGTCTCGATGACCCGGTAACGCGCGCCGGGGATCGCGGAGGCGATCCGCTCCACCGCCTCGGGCGGGCGCAGTCCGTCGTGGGTTCCGGCGATGACCAGTGTCAGGCAGCGGAGCCGGGCGAAGTCGCCGTCCATCTCCGCATTGGCGATCATCCGGTTGATCGCAGCGAAGCTACCGGGATCGTTGCCGAGCCAGCGCGCGCGGAAGGCGCGGTAACGCGCCTCGTCACCTCGCAAGACCGGCGGATAGGAAGCGGCGAGGCTGGCTTCGACGACCGCGCGCATGCCGTCCCGCTCGACGGTGTCGGCCCGTTGCAGTCCGGCGGCGCGCCGCTCGCCGACGAGCCCGGTCGCCGGGCTTGTGACGATCAGTGCAGCAGCGCGATCAGGGAAGCGCGCGGCAAAGTGAATCGCGATCGCCGCGCCGACGGCGCACCCGGCAAGCGCGACCGGCCCGTTGATGCCGAGGGCATCCAGCAAGGCGGCGAGATCATCGACCATCGTGTCCAGGCTAAGGACGCCGCGTACTTTTTCCGACTGCCCGGCGCCGCGCGTGTCGTAGCGCAATACCCGCTGTCCGACCGAGAGCGTCGGCAACACCTCGTCCCAGCTGTCGAGACTGCCGCCCATCTCGTGCACCAGCACCAGCGTTTTGGCGCCATCGCCCGCAAGGTCATAGCGAAGCCCGACCCCGTTCGCCTCGATGAAATCCATCCGTAGTCTCCTTCGCGCACCAAGACAGGTTGCCGTATGCGGCTGGGGTTACAGCGTCAACCGTGCTGTGGTGACAACGGCGATGCGCTTCCGCCGCAGGTCGATTTCGGGAAAGATTTTGCCACAATGCTGTTTCCAAGGGCATGGGGCCGCATCGCTGTGAGGAGAGGGATTGGCAGCTGTCGGATCGCTCACGCGACCTGCACCCTAAACGTCAGCAAAGCCAGCTCGGTGTCGTCAACAGCCGCTGCTCTCGGTGACGATAGAAAGCAGATCATCCAGGTTGGAGGGTGCTCACGCCCTGAAGCGCGTTTGCGCAGGCTCGGTGGGGCGTTACGATAACAGCATGCTTCAGGCGCTTCGGCCAGAAGACGCGCTCGCGATTGCCGAGGTATCGCAGCGCCGCAGTCGTGACGAGCGGGCGATGGCCCAATATCTCGGAATCGGACGAAGGGCGCGCGCAAACGGGCCGCCTCCTGACGGGACGCTCTTGCGTCGCCCAGGTGATGTCGACCTTGCAGCCTTCGAGAGCGAGGAGCGCCGCCGCCTCGAGGCCGCAATCGCGCAGCTTTCGCCCGACGCCCGAAACGAGCTTATAGCGCTTGTTTGGCTGGTACAGCGGCCGTTATTGAGTTTCGAGGCCGCATTGCGGCGCACGCGCCGCATCCCGCCGACGGCGCAGCCCGGATATCTCATGGGCATACGACTCGAGCGCTACGTCGCCGAGGGGCTTCGCAAGCTTGGCTGCGGCTGTGCGTGACGGTGAAGATGTACCTTCCACTCCTCTTGCGGCGCTCGACCCGCATGGCGATCTTGCCGAAACCGTGCTGTTGCACGGGCCGCGAAACCGGAGCAACGTGATAGCGCCGTGCCAACGCGCCCGTCACGCTAACCGGTTGAACGGCGGTTGGGTGAGCCGGCGTTAAAGTTACTGGGAGGCATCGACGCCACATGAACGCCCTCAAAGACGCCATCAAGTCAGGTAGAACCGTCGTCGGAACCACCGTGACACCAGACATCGACGTATCGATCCCGGCGAGCGCCGGGTACGATTTCCTGCTGTTCGACACCCAGCACTCCGCCTGGGAAATCAAGCAGCTGCGGCCGTCGATCGAAACGATGCGCGGCAAGCAGGCGGCGCCGGTGGTGCGCGTTGCCGCCAACCAGCCCCATCTGATCTGCTTCGCGCTCGACGCCGGGGCACGAGGCCTCATTGTGCCGATGGTGAATACCCGGGCGGAGGCTGAGGCCGCGGTGCGCGCCTGCCGCTATTTTCCCGCTGGCAACCGCAGCAACGCCGGGGTGCGCGGTGAGTGGGGCGAGTTCAAGAGTTACCGCGATTACATGGATGCCGTGAACAACGAGCTCGTCATCTTCCCGATGATCGAGACGAACGAGGCGCTGGAGAACCTCGATGCCATCGCCTCGGTCCCGGGCGTCGACGTCCTGCTGGTGGGCCCGTCCGATCTTTCGATCGAACTGGGGGTGCCGCTCGACTACCAGTGCGACCACTATCAGCGAGGGCTCGATAAAATCGCCGCGGCTGCTGCGAAGCACGGCATCACCGCCGCGATGTATTTCATCCCGCCCGGGATGGAACCGAACTTCTACGTCGAGAAGGGGTTCAAGCTCTTCACCATGCCGTGGGGTCCCTGGGCGACAGCCGGTATCCAGAACGGCCTGTCCGCGATCAAGCGCTAACGACGGCCGATCCGAGGGTCGTTACCAGCGACTGCTTCGGGAGCAGGAAGCCGAGTTTCGGTGGAGCAGGCGTCGAACGCGGCGAAACCGTCTGCATTGTCGGCCCGTCCGGTTCGGGGAAGTCAACGCTGTTGCGCTGCATCAACTGGCTCGAAAAGCCGGATAGCGGCGCCGTCTTTTTGAGCGGCAGCCGGGTTGGGATGCACAAGGGTGGGCATGTCGCGATGTCGGATCGGGGCTTGGCTCAGATCCGCACCCGCATCGGAATGGTGTTTCAGCACTTTGCGCTGTGGCCGCACCTCACCGTTCTGCAGAATGTCATGGAAGTGCCGCTGCATGTGCAAAAGCGGCCGCCCGCGGAGGTGCGCGAGGCGGCCGAGGTGCTGCTGCAAAAGGTCGGACTGTCGGATAAAGGATGCTTTCCCGGCGCGTCTCTCCGGCGGTCAAAAGCAACGTGTGGGCATCGCCAGGGCGCTCGCGATTCAGCCCGACCTCCTGTTATTCGATGAGCCGACAAGCGGGATTGATACCGAACTGGTCGGCGAGGTCATCTTGGTCATGCGCGAATTGGCGCGCGACGGCATGGTGTTTATTGACCACGGCCAAATCGTCGAGACCGGCACGCCGGCGCAGTTTTTCTCCGCACCAGCGACCGATCGCGCCCGCTAATTTCTCCAACGCTACGCCACCACGAATGCACTCACTCTCGCAGCCGGCTAGGATGATGTCATGACTGAGCCCAACCTTCCCCCCGGGCAAATCGTGCTTGACGAAGTCGTGCCGCCGGGGCGGCCGTGGGGACACCGCGTCGGCAAAGGCGACGTCCTGCGGCTGGTCGATCTTGAAGGCCAGCAAGCAGTCGATTTCCTGTGCTACGACGCTGCGGTCCCAACCGACCGTTACTCGTCGATGAATACCGTCAAGGTCCAGGGCAATCTCTATGTCGGTAAGGGTACGGTGCTCTACTCCGAACTCGGCAAGGCGTTGTTCACCGTCATCGAGAACACCTGCGGCAAGCACGACATGATCTACGGATGCTGCAGCGAGCCAAACAACTTTCTTCGCTATGGTGTGCGCGGCACCCATAGTTGCTTCGCCAATTTTACCGAAGCTTTGGCCGAACTCGGGCTCGATCGCACTTCCATCGTCAGCAACGTCAACTTCTTCATGGCGGTGCCAATCGACGACGCGGGCAGCGCACTCAACGTTTTCGGTCATTCGAAGCCGGGTGATTATGTCGATCTGCATGCCGAGCGCGATGTGCTGGCCGTGCTGTCGAACTGTCCACAGATGCACAACCCCTGCAACGCCTACAATCTGACCCCGATCCGAGCGACGATCTGGCGGCCGACGTAAATCAGCGAGGGAAGAAAACCATTATGCCCGCGCCGATCTATCATCTGATCCCCAATGCTCCCAAGCCTGTAGCACCTACAGCCATGTCGTAGAAGCCGACGGCTGGCTGTTCGTCACTGGCCAGCTCGCCACCGACCCGGACGATGACAGACTGCCGCTACCAGATGGCATCGAGGCACAGACTCGGAAGGTGATGGACAATCTGAGGCGCGCCCTTGCCGGAGCTGGCGCCGGGTTCGAAAACGTTGTCTGCGTGCGGATTTTTTTCACTGATTTCGAACGCGACTACGCCGCCTTCAACCGGCTCTACACGGAATATTTCGAGGTGGACCGATTGCCGGCGCGGACCACGGTCGGCGTCACCCATCTGGCGCGCGGCGGGATTGTCGAGGTCGATCTGATCGCCTGCCGTTTTGATTGACCACTTTCAATCACCGGCGCGATGCGGCCGGACGATGTCATTGCCGCCCTGTTTTCATCACCTGAACAACGCGTTTGACCTGCTCATCCCAATGGACATGCTTTCCTAAACTGGGACGGCCGTGGGAAGATGGGTCACTCGAATGAGATGGTGCAGAGCGAAGTGATTGGGCCTCGCGCGGGCATTAATCGCAGGCTGTAGCCCAAGTGTCGATGCCGTGGTGGCAGGCGATCGTGTGTGACGGGCTCAGCTCCCGGACTGAGGGTGCAAGCGTATCGCAAAGATGACCGATTTTTTCTGTGCATCGCGCCGCGAAAACGCAGCCGGCCTGCGCTGCGCCCGGCACAGCGGCAGCTGCTTCCGCCATCGTCTCTTGCAACTACGACGGAATCACAAATACCTGGAATCACTCAACTTATTTTTCGGTCAGCCTCTAACTTTACGAAACTGAAAGTCGGGGCACTCTCAGTAGGTGCCGGTAAATTTTGTAATTCGATGCCAAAACTATCAAAGCGAAGAACAAGCATTCTGGAAAGCTTACAATGCCTTGCAAATACGCTTCATACATGCTCAGCATGCGCTGACGATAGAGGACAATCGTTCAATTTCTTGGCTGTCGTCTAGCGCTTCTTGTTATCGTTAGATAAAAAAATGTTATGAGCGGTCACCACCTAGTGGATTGACGCCGACGAACGATTCCATTGGGCTTGCGGATGTGCGAGTCTGGCGGAATGAGGAAGGGTGTTGAGGTCCGGCTTGGACCGGGTGACCGAGAGCGGCTGGAG
>Ga0335085_10002356_pt1 | contig 35546 bp, 32 predicted proteins | sample Lox_Sample_45_FD_206712 | JGI IMG/M metagenome (GOLD analysis project Ga0335085, IMG submission 206712) | Soil microbial communities from Loxahatchee National Wildlife Refuge, Florida, United States - Lox_Sample_4.5 | ecosystem: Environmental > Terrestrial > Soil > Wetlands | place: USA... | reverse complement strand
GCCAAAATTTCGGCGGGCGGAACCTGGTCGTCAACGAAGCTCGGCCGCAGGCGGAACGCGGCGGCGGAGGCGGCCGCGGCGGGTCGGGGGGGTACGGCGGTGGGCGAGGCGGCCACGGTGGCGGCGGTGGGCGAGGCGGCCATGGTGGTGGAGGCGGACGCGGTGGCGATCGGGGCGATCGCGGTAACCGCTGGTAATCAGTCCTTTCTAATCGGCATGCTCTCAATCGGGCGGCGTCCTTTTTCGAACGGAGGCCGCTGGTATCGTTTCGCACCGTCGATATCGTTTGTCAATTTTTCTCCGAACTAGCTCCGCGGTTCTTGGTAGTTTGTCATGCTGCAAGATTTCTCGAGAAGATTCGTCTAAGAGAATAGCTGCGCTTCGGGCTGTTCGAAGCACGTCATCGCGACGCGCGATTCACCGGGTTTTTCCGGGTCCATTTGCGGCCTGCCCGGACGCGCTGCATCGCCGTCAAAAACGCTCTGGCAAATATTTGCCAGAGCGTATAGTATCCCGGCGCATAACGGTCATCCCCGGCCCGTTCGCGGCGAAGCAATTCTCATTTACCGAGGGAGCCCGTGCCCGCAACAAATCGCCCGGTAACGTGTTTGAAACAATAGGCAACTAAAATGTCGCACAGCGCACGAGGTGCAGTATCGTGAGCGCTTGACGGCCCACCCCCACGGGGAGGAATACCCGGATTTGAAGTGCAGCAGGTGAGTGGAAAGATGGCCAAAAAATTCGAGACGAACCTTCTGGCCGAACCCTGCATCCAACTGGATGCTGAGGACGTAGCAAAGAAGACTATGACCACGTGGCACAAACGCGATTGGCAGCAGTTTTACGAACTTGCGCGCCGTCCCTGGCAGCGCCACCGGCCGCCTCGTCCCGTTTATCCGACGGGCATCAACCGGGTGTTGCCGGCACAGGGTTTCAGTCTTTCTGAACTCGATGACGCGGGCGTCGACCTCGATCTCGCCGAGCGCCTCGGCCTTCCTGTCGACGCTGGCCGCATTGGCGCGTACGGTCCTAACGTCACCGTGCTGCGCGATTTCGTACGCTCTTCGCGACAGCCGCTCTAATCGCTTTCACACTTCCAGCTACGACTGCGAGTATTCTTTTTCATCATCAATAAAACGTGCAGCGCTTTTGCACAAGGCTTGCGCACGGCGCGCTACTGACGAGTCACCAACCGCGAGTCACCAGCCACCTGGTGGGCCACCGCTTTTCCACACTCATTCACAATTTTGCACAGACATTTTTCCCGAATTTTATTGACGACGAAACGGACCAAGTTTATCTTGCGCACCAGATTGAACCGGAAGCGAAAAGACTTTACGGTTCAGTTTAGACTTCGCGATTTCTTAACCGTTGTCGCGATTCTGAACGGAACTGTGGAGTTCAAAGGCTTCCCGATTCAGCCAGGAAGCCGCAATAGCTTAACGGCGATTGCGGCGCCGGGTTGAAACGGGGAGTTCAGGGATGTGAGGATGCAGTTCAGGGTTTGCAATGGCTTAACGGCTGTTGCAGCGCTGAGTTGAATTCTGAGTCTCTGAGGCTGGACGGTTTGGACTGATGTTGCAAAGGCTTAACCGCCGTTGCAGCGTCAGGCTAGATCGAAAAGCTCGTGAGCGTCCTGATTTGGCGAAGAGATTGCGACGGCCTAACCTCTGTTGCGATCCAGAGCCGGATCTGATAGCTCGTAGGTGGTACGACTCAGTTTGGAAGACGCGATAAGCCGCAAGGCTGTTGAGTCGCCGGATTGATCCGGAAGCCTGAAACTTTACGGCTCGATTTAGAGGGCGCAACCTGCTTAACAGCAGGTTGCGCCCTCAGCTTTTTCCCACCAATGCCTTTGATAACTTGATTTGGTCCAGCTTTGACACTCTCATTCGGCCACCTCAAAGCCGTTGATTTCCTCTTCCTTCGGGGTTTTTCGTTCCGTGCCCCGGAGGGAGCGGAGTCCTGCGGTCCAGTTTCCGGGACTGCGTTTAGGACGGAGCGGACGCCGGGGTACGGAGTCGCCTGGCTCGGAGACCGAGACCTCAGCCAATTCAGAACCAGGTTAAATCACAAGAGGCTGAATGGGCACATTTGCCCGGATATTGGTGACGGTTCGGCTCACCAAAACGTAGAATTCAAAGGATGATTTCATCCGACCAGCAAGCGCCGTGGGAATTAGCCGGCCTCGCCTTAGAAGCAGACACCTGCCTGGAGGAAACGACACCGAAAAATCCACAGGCATCGTACTATCGCGCCAGATACTACAAACCGAGCGGCGGGAGGCGGATAGCTTCCGCCTTTTCTTGACGTGAGTGCACTGGGGGAGCATACCGCTTTTGTAATTCACCGAGGGGAACTGGCGGCACCCACAAAAGTCAAAAGCAACTGCTAAGGCTGGGCCACCCGCCGTATGTAGTTACGTTGGTGGCCGCGTGCGCGACGGTAAGCAGCCGGTCAGGGCTTCCGGTTCCTGTGGAAATGATGTGACAAATTCTGCGGTCGAGGAGCGGTGGAAGAGTTTACCTCTTTGCACCTTTTTAGGATTTGTTGTATGCTCTCATTATTATGCAAATGGGACAAAGACTAAGAACCCTGCGTGAAGAAAAAAACTTCAGCCAGGGCGATATCGAAAAGGCCACGGGACTTCTGCGCTGCTACGTCTCGCGCGTCGAAAACGGCCACACCGTGCCGACCGTGGAGACACTTGAAAAATGGGCTCGTGCGCTCGACATGCCACTTTACAAAGTCATGTATGAAGGCGATGAGCCGCCCAAGCCGCGCAAGCTCGTGACTGACGACGACAAAGGCCTGTGGGGCAACACCAAGAAGGAAGCCTCCGAACTCAGCCAGCTGCAACGCCATCTCTCGAAGATGGACTCGAAGCAGCGCACGCTGCTGCTGGGTTTCGCTGCGCGGCTCGCGCGCCTGGCCTCCAAGTAGTCTTCACAGCCGACGAGAGGAACGCGCCGAGCAGGTCCCAGGGCCCCGTTGACCCTCTTTGCCAGCGTCTCATCGTAGGCCATGGTTTGCTCGCCGCTTCTGCTCATCGTTGATTCCAACCCCTGTCTTCCAGGCCGTTTGCAGTTTTATTCCTGGCATACTTCGATTTGTGGCATCCGTCCAATCTTACAGACTGCCGATAGAAAGGCGTGCTACATGAACCTTATTCTGAGTGCGACCCTATTGTTAGTGGGGCTTGCGAACGCCGTCCCGCAGACCCAGGAGAAGCCCGCCTCCCAGGACGACCATCACCAGGGTGTGGTCGAGCGCGGCGATCATGTGATGGGTTTTTCCCACGATAAGGCGACGCACCATTTCCGGCTGTACCCCGACGGCGGAGCCATCGAAGTGGAGGCCAAGACGCCGGATGACATTGCCACGCGCGACGAGATCCGCATGCACTTCGGCCACATCGCAAAAAAGTTTTCTGCCGGCGATTTTTCCGCACCCATGCTGATTCACGGGTACAATCCGCCCGGTTCGGCCACGATGAAGAAGTTGCACGAAGAGATTCACTACAGTCTGGAAAACACGGACCACGGCGCGCGCATCCGCATCCTGACCAAAAACGCCGAGGCCGTCGCAGCCGTTCACGAATTTCTCCGCTTCCAGATCAAGGATCACCAAACCGGCGATGCTCTCGTGGTTTCGAAGACGTCCTAATCACATGCGCTCCTCGGCGGCGGGACGGTTTGTTCCGCCCGGCTAATGCGGGTAAAATAGACGATTCGAGCAACCTTCATGGCCTCGCCGTTCAACATCATATCGAATCAGCAGCCAGTTCCGGTTCCCATGCCGGGCGCGCATCCGCGTCCCGAGTGGCTCCGCGTGAAATTCTTTGGTGGCGAGCGTTATCAGGACCTGAAGCGCATCATGCGCACGCTCGATCTGCACACTGTGTGCGAAAGTGCGCGCTGCCCAAACATGGGGGAATGCTGGGACCACGGCACGGCTACTTTTATGATTTTGGGAGACATCTGCACGCGGGCCTGCGGGTTCTGCGCCGTGCCAAGCGGCCGGCCGGCCGGGCCGCCGGATGAAGAGGAGCCTCTCCGCGTCGCGGAAGCAGTTGCGCGCATGGGTTTGCGCTATGCGGTTGTAACGAGCGTGAATCGCGACGATCAGCCGGACGGGGGAGCGAAAATCTTTGCGCGGACCATCAAAGAGATTCGCAATCGCGTTCCCGGCTGCAAAGTCGAAGTGTTAATCCCCGATTTTCGCGGGAACTGGAATGCGCTTAACGTCGTTCTGGCCACCAGGCCCGACGTTTTGAATCACAACACGGAGACCGTTCCGCGCCTCTACCGCCAAGTCCGCAAGGGAGCGCTCTACGAGCGTTCCCTCGAGCTGCTCCGCCGCGCAAAGGAAACGCATCCCGATGTTCCGACGAAAACCGGATTAATGCTCGGACTCGGCGAGGAAAAAGAAGAGGTGTTGGCCACGCTGCAAGATCTTGCCGCACAGGGGACCGACATTCTCACGCTGGGCCAGTATTTGCAGCCCACGCGGGATCATTTGCCGATCGTCCGCTATGTGCATCCCGATGAGTTCGCCGAATTCAAAGTCCGCGGTGAGGCCATGGGGTTCAAGCACGTCGAAGCCGGCCCGCTGGTCCGCTCTTCGTATCACGCGTTCGAGCAGACCGAATCCGCCCACAAATAATTCGAGACTGAGCGCAGACTGCGAATTGTTCCAGGATGTTATTCTGGCGCAGCGGTGGACCAGTCCGTGAACGGCACGGCGCGGCCGCCGCGAATCACAGTGGGGATGACGTGGTCAAACCCCTTGTGTTCCTTGGCTGAATAATTAAGTTTGAGCTGCGGTCCGAGTCCCATATCGTGGTCGTGGATCGATTCGATGGCGCGGATCAATCCTTCGCGCGTTAAATCTTTTCCGGCGCGCTTCAATCCTTCGACCATCACCATGGCGTCCACAAATCCCTCGAGGCTGACGAAGTTAGGCTGCTCCGAGGGGAAGTATTTCCCGAGTTCGCGGCGATAGAGAGCGACGGACTTCTGTTCCGTCATGTAATAGGGCGGCACAACCTGCGTGATGACGGCGCCTTCCGCATCTTGGCCCGCTTCGGAAATAAGTTCGTCCGTACCGACGAAAGACACGGTGACAAACAGCGGTTTCCATCCTTTCGAATGGGCCTGCTTGATGATAGGCGCGACGGTATTCGCGGGACCGACGATGACAACCGCCTCGGGATTCGAAGCGCGCACCGTATCGATGGCCGCTCCCGCCAGTGACGTCTGGCGCTGATAAGACGCCGCGGCTGCGGGTTCCGCGCCATGCGCCTTGAGCGCGGTTTTCACGCCATCGAGAACGGCGGCGCCAAACGCATCATCGGGATAGATGACGCCAATTCGTTTGTAGCCGAGGGTCTTCCACATTCCGTCGACCTGTTCGCGCGTCTCGTCAAAGTAGGAAGCACGAACATTGACGACCCAGTGGCGGAGCGGCACGTAGAGTGTCTGCGCGCCGGTGAATAAGCCGATCAGGGGAATTTTCGCGTTGTCCGCCATGGGGACGTATTTCACGGCGGTTGGAGTGCCGACAAAAAATCCCATGGCGAAAACCTTTTCGTTCATCAGGTGGTCGAAACACGCTTGTGTCTTCGCGGGATCGTAGCTGTCGTCGGCAGAGATGAGCTTGAGTCTGCGCCCGTTCACGCCGCCTTCGTCATTGATCATGCTGAAATAAGCCTTGGCCCCGGTGACGGTTTCCACGCCGAGGAATTTCGAGGGGCCATCCAGAGCGGAACAGGAACCGATGAGAATTTCGTTGGCGGACACGCCGGGAGCAGTTTGAGCGGATACGGGCGAGGCGTTTACGGCGATAAAACCAAGAAAAAGGCATGACCCCAGGGCCCACTTCAAAGCGTCGATCTTCATTTTGTTCTCCGTGCAGAGGGAAGCTATGCGACAAGGGGTACAGGTTCTAAGCTAACGCGTGTAGTGGAAGTTTCAACCGATTATCGGACGGGAGGAAGCTTAAAGGTAAGTGTTGAGGGTCGGGATACGTGGAGGGAAGAGAAAGAGCGCGCCGGACTGACACACGACGGCACAGCGCTGAGGATGGACACCTCCCGGATGATAGCCCCGCAGCCAGCCCGGTGCACATCGCCTGGCGTGACCAGGGACGAGCGATACCTTCCGCACCTGGTCCATCGCAGTTTTTCGGGAGAGTGGCCGGATGACAGGTTTGCTACTCTAATTGCTTATGGCGCGCATCGAGAGGAAAGCTGTGCGAGGAGTGCTCTTTGATTGGGACGGCACGCTGGTGGATTCCTACGAGGCGGATTCGGCGGCGTATTTGGCGATGTTTCGCGAGATGGGGATTCCGTGGGGAGTGGAAGAGCTGGCTCGGCATTATTCGCCGAATTGGTATCGCGTATATCGGGCCGCAAAACTGCCGAAGGCGCGGTGGGATGATGCAGACCGCGCGTGGCGCAGGCAGTACGCGAAACATTCGCCGCAGCTCATTACGGGAGCGAGGCAAGTGCTGGAGCGGCTTGGGCGCGCGCATGATTTGGGATTGGTGACGAGCGGCGACCGCGATCGCGTAACGCGGCAGTTGCGGACGTTCCGGCTGACGCGGCTCTTTGGAGTGCGCGTTTGCAGCGGAGACACTCCGCAGAAAAAGCCGCACCCGGCGCCTTTGCGGCTGGCGCTGCAGCAACTGCGGCTGGAAGCGTCCGCGTGTGTCTACGTGGGCGATTCGCCAGAGGATTTGGAGATGGCGAAGAGCGCGGGAGTTCGCGCGATTGCCGTGCTGGGACCGTTTCCCACGGAACAGCGGTTGCGCGCGGCGCGGCCGGACTATTTGCTGGAATCGATCCGCGAGTTGCCGGACGCGCTGAAAAATATGGGCAGCAAGAAATAGTTGAGCGGCAAGATTCAGGATTGCGGTTTCGCCGGCGCGGGCGGCGGAGGTTGCGCGGCAGCGGGGGCCGCCGCGGAGATCGGTTTGTAATCGGTCCACTTGATCACCAGGCGCACCGGAACATTCATGTCTTTGAGATTGAGCGTGTCGTCGGAGCGCATGTAATCCGGCAGCCAATATTTTCCGTCGACATTTTCGCGATACGTTTCAAAAATCGAAAAGGGCATCGTGGGAGTGTGCATGTCTCCGAGATCGTTGACCCATTTGCCGTAGGTTTTCACGACTTCGAGATACTGGTCATCGACCCACACGATGCCGTCGAAATAAAAGTTCGCGCGCTCGACGGCTTTGGGCTTCACCTGGAAAATATAGCAATTGATTTCATCAACCTTTTCCTTGCCCAGGTATTTCAGGTCGTATTTCGCAAGCTGCCCGGTAGTCAGCGGGAAAGCCGGCATGCGCGCGAGCCTCTGGAAATCCTCGGGGCCCATTTCGAGATAGTGCAGCGTGGATTGCGGCCGCTCGACGGTCTTTTCATAGATTTTGCCGTCGGGGCCGGGCTTGCCTTCGATAACGAGCGAAAGTTCACCGGAGCGCTGGCCGTCGGGCCCGAATTCCTCGAGGCGGACTGTTTTTTTGTAAGTGAATCCAGCGCGGGCCGCGAGATATTCGTCTTCCTTTTGGGAGAAACGCCTGATGATTTCCTCCGGCGGCACCGAGGGAGGAGCCGGCGGAACGGGTTCCGTGCCGATGCGGCGGACATTGTGTTCCGGCGGAGGTGTAAGCGGACCCTGCTGCGCATCCTGGGCGTGGCACGCCGCGCTGGAGGCGAAAATCACGCCAAGGAGAATTGCCCGGCACATGAGAATGCGGGTGCGGAATACGCGAGAACGGGCGGCGGGCGGAGTCATATGAAATTGGATGCGTGCAGAGCGCCGAATAGCAGCCTCGATGCTGATGCGAACCTGATTCAGTCTAGCGCACTTCCGTGAAGCCACCCTACCTGGCGCTGCGGATGGGAAACCGCGACTTCAAAACCGCGGATCGCCGAGGCGGAATGCTGGAAGTCTCTGCTACAATTTTGAAGTTCGTGGGCGACAAGAAACAAACCAGGCGCTATTTTGTCTCTGGAACAGTTCAGGGCGTGGGATTCCGCTTTTTTGTGCAGCGCGTGGCAGCGAAGCTGGCGATGGGCGGTTATGCGAGGAATCTTTACGACGGCCGGGTGGAAGTGCTGGGTATCGGCTCACTTGCACAACTTGAAGAGTTGAAGCGTGAATTGGAGCGGGGACCGCGATTTGCGAGTGTGTCAGGAGTTCTCGAAGAAGAGGCCCAAGCGAGACCGGAGTATGAGACGAGATTTGTGATCGAGCCGGACGCTTGAGAAGCCAATGTGGAAGAGGAGCCGTTCGAATGAATGATCTGAAGAAATTGATCCGCGAAGTGCCGGATTATCCGAAGCCGGGAATTCTTTTTTATGATTTGACGACCCTGCTGAAGAATAAAGAAGGCTTTCACACGCTGATCGACCGGCTTTGCGAACACTACAAGGGGCATACGATCGACGTGGTGGCGGGCATCGAGGCGCGCGGTTTCATTTTTGCGCCGGCGCTGGCCTACCGGCTGGGGGCGGGGTTCGTGCCGGTGCGAAAGCCGAAAAAATTGCCGGGGAAAACCGCGAGCGTTTCGTATGCGCTGGAGTATGGCACGGACACGCTCGAGATTCACGAAGACGCCGTGAAGCCGGGGCAGCGCGTAATCATTTGCGATGATTTGCTGGCGACGGGCGGGACGGCGGCGGCGACGACGAAGCTGGTCGAGAAGCTGGGCGGAAGAATTGAAGGAGCGGCGTTCGCGGTGGAGCTGACGTTTCTGGGTGGCCGCTCGAAACTCAATGGTGTGGATGTATTTTCGCTGATTCAATACGACAAGTAGTTTTCAATTTTGATCTTAGGTGGGCAAACCAATGTGCAACTCTCCCGCAGCGCAGGCGGGTTTCCGATTGCTGCGCGCACTAGCGGTCATGAGGCGTGCTTTCCCCAGACGGATTTGCGTTTAGCAGCTATCCTTCGGATTTCTTGAAGACGGGGAAGCACGGGCTTATATTGATTGCATGTCCGCATGTGGTTTGATACCGACGATCCCACTATTTGTGATGTGCGTACCGTTTGCATTCGGACAGTTGCCAAAGAGGGTTGAGAAATGCCTGCCGTATCCCACCATGGCTCAAGAAATTCGAGAGATGCAACTGCCCGATCGGGCGCCGCCGCGAGTGACCATACGGGTGGTCCGTGTGGATTTCAGTGTGAGTGACGGCACGCCGACGGATGTTCGAGAAGAGATCTCGACAGAGCTGCAAAGCCGAATCTTCGAGCGAGATGCAAGCACTGACTACTTGAATGAATTGGCCAACGAGATCGCAGAAGTCCGTGTCATGGGTGCGTTGCAGAATCAAGGCTACTTCCGGGCAATGGCGACCGCAAAGCTTGCTGCACTGTGGTCTGACGCTAAAGAGATTAGCGTGGCTGCGGCTATCAGCGCCTCTCCCGGACCTCAATACCGGGCGGGCGACATTCGTATTGAGTCTGCAGATGACATTGTTCCACTCGAGATGCCGGCAGAAAAGTTGCGGGATCTGATTCCGCTTCAAAGAGGCGAATTGTTTGATGTCGAAAGAGTCCGAACAGGTCTGAGGAATCTCACAGCAGCCTATGGCCGGCGGGGCTATGTGGACATGACTGTGGAGCCGGAGTTTCAGATTGAAGACGTCGACAATACCATCGATATGGTGCTTAAAGTCGATCGACAGGCGCAGTATCGAGTCGGCAGCGTTGAATTCTTGGGATTAAGCGCGGCGACGCAAGCAAAACTGATGAAATCGCTTCCCAAACCGGGGGAGATTTTTGATGGGACACGCCTGCCGGAATTCTTCAAAGTGAACCGAGCGATATTGCCCTCCGATGTGTCAGGTGACGACGTGAAAATTAAACACGATCTTAAATCGAAGACCGTAGCCATCTTGTTTGACTTCCGGACTTGTCCGCGGCATCCGTACTGACACTGCCCCTGTTTAGCCACCTGAGCGGGAACTGACTCGCTGCGCTATTTTGCGTGGCGCTGGCGGAGGGCTTCGAAGAGGACGACGCCAGCGGCGACGGAAACATTGAGCGATTTGACAGGGCCGGTTGTGGGCAGCGACACGATAAAGTCACAGCGTTTGCGAGTCAGGTCGTGGAGGCCTTTGCCTTCGCCGCCGAGGATGATGCCGACCGGCGAGGTGTAGTCCACTTCGGTGTAATTTTTTTCGCCACGCTCATCCAGGCCTACGAGCCAGTAGCCTGCTTCCTTCAACTCTTCCATGGTTTGCGCGAGATTCGTGACTTTGGCCACGGGCAAGTGCGAGAGCGCGCCTGCGGAAGCGCGCGCGACGGTGTCCGTGAGGCCGGCAGCGCGGCGCTCTAGAATGACGACGCCGTGCGCGCCCGCCGCAAGCGCGGTTCGAATCACGGCGCCGAGATTGTGCGGATCTTCAACGCCATCGAGAAGGACGATGAGCCCTTTGCTGCCGCGATCGGGGCCCTTGTTCGCGGCGGCGAGGATGTCTTCGAGCGTCGCGGGGGCGCGTGCAGCGGCGAGAGCGACGACTCCCTGATGATCTTTCGCGTTGGCGAGGCGGTCGAGCTGGCCGCGGTCTTCGAAGCGCACAGGGATATTTTGTTTGCGGGCAAGCTGAACGATTTCTTCGACGCGGGTGTCCTGGCGACCGCGAGCAATGAGGATGCGATCGAAAGGGCGGCTGGCTTCGAGCGCTTCGCGGACGGCGTGAATGCCGGTGAGCTTGTCCATCAGGGGAATAGTTTACAGCACGCAGGGGCGCCATTCATCGGAATGCACGCTAGATCGTAGGGGCACGAAATATCGTGCCCCTACAAACGAAAGAATAGCCGCGGCGGCGCGGGATCAATCGAGGGCGGCGCAAAATTCGAGGATACGTTGGCGCGCGGACTTGACCGGAGCGGCAAACGGGAGTGCGGCGGCATCGTCGAGAAGCAGGGTGACGCGATCGAGTTCGCCATCGCCCACGCGCCCGGCAAGCGCGAGACGGATGGGATGAAAGAGATCGCGGCTGCGGATGCCTAAGCTCTCTTTCAGGCTTTCGACAACCTCTTTAAAACGTTCGGGCGTGAGCGGAGTAGGTTCAAGCAAGAGAAGCGCGAGATGGCGGAGTACGTCGCGCGCGCCTTGCCGCGAAAGAACCGCGTGAGTCTCGACCTTGGCAAGGACCTCCCGCGCATCGTAATGAAACACAAGCTGCAGCAAATCGGCAAGAGAGCGGTGGTCGGCAGCGTGCGGTCCGAGGAGCGCAGCGGCGCGTTCGCACCAGGCGAGTTGCGCGGGAGAGGCATCGCTGGCGAGCCAGCCTTGTGCGCGCAGAATCTCAGCGATATCGCGGGCCGCGAACGCGATTGGGCTCGCGGGTACACGCACCGCGCTGTCGTCTTGCGGAGACATGATCAGCGTTGCGGTTGAGAGAGCGTGGCGATTACGTGCGCGGCGATGGCTTCGCCGCGGCCGACGGCGTCTACACCTTCGTTGGTCTTGGCTTTGAGGTGGATGTGATCGGCGGAGATGCCGAGCGCGCGAGCCAAGGTTTCGCGCATCTTCGCAAAGTGCGGGCCGAGCTTGGGTTTTTCCAGGACGACCACGGCATCCACGTGCTCGATGACGAAATGTTTTTCGTCGAGAAGTTTTTTGGCGTGTTCGAGAAAAAGCAAGCTATTCGCGCCTTTCCACTTCGGATCGGAATCGGGAAAATGTGTGCCGATGTCGCCGAGGCCCGCGGCTCCTAGCAGAGCATCACAGAGCGCATGAGCGAGCACGTCGCCGTCCGAATGCCCGACCGAGCCTTTATCAAATGGAAGCTCAATTCCGCCGACGATCAGCTTGCGGCCTTCCGCGAGTCGATGCAGATCGTAGCCGATACCGCACCGCACGCTCATGATTTCTGGCGCTCTTGTTCAAGGTAGAAACGGGCGAGTTCCATGTCGGCGGGTTTGGTGATTTTGATGTTGCGTTCGGAGCCGAGGACGACGTGCACGTCGTGGCCGAGGCGCTCGACAAGCCCCGCTTCGTCGGAAGCATTCACGCCGTCGGCTTGTGCGCGCGCGAAAGCTTCCTTCAGCAGCTTCGTTGAAAACGCTTGCGGAGTCTGTGCCAGCACGACGCGCTCGCGCGGAATGGTTCCCGTTATGAGCGCCACGTCCTCGGGCAAACTGGCGCGCTTCACTTCCTTCACCGTGTCCATCGCGGGAATGCCGAGAATGGCGGCCTGGCAGCGCCGCGCTTCTTCAATTACGCGCACAATCTGTTCGCGCGTGACAAACGGGCGGACGGCATCGTGCACCAGCACGAGTTCCGTGTCGTTAGAAACTTCCTGCAGCGCCAGCGCCACCGAATCCTGACGCGAATCTCCACCGCGCACCACGCGCACGGACTGCATAAACCTTTCGCCGCGGAGGCGCTCCTGGAGCGACTCGACGACGTCGGCGCGCGTCGCCACAATAATGTCCGTGACCAGCGGGCACGAAGCGATACGGCGAACGCTATGAATCACCAGCGGAATTCCTTCCAGCTCAAGAAATTGCTTCGGCGTTTCGGCGCCCATGCGGGTGCCGAGACCAGCGGCGGGAAGAATGGCGGCAATGCGGCTCATTTTAGGCGCGTCCCGACTGAGTGGGACAAATAGCGGGGCGCAAACTTCAGAGTGTACCTCAAGCGGGGGTGCGAGGCGAATCGCAGAGCTAATTTTGCAAAGCTCTATCGGAGCAGAGGTCAGAGAAAATAAACCGCGAGCCGCGTTCAGCCTGCAGCGGCTTGCCGGGAGACGGAGGCCGGCTGATCCGACCGCTCATCCAGCCGGCCAAAAATCATTTTGCCGGCGGTGGTCTGATGGACGGAGGTCACCAGAATGTCCACGCTCTTGTTGATAAAGCGGCGCGCACCGTCCACTACCACCATGGTGCCATCATCCAGATAAGCGACACCTTGGGTAGGCTCCTTGCCCTCGCGAAGGATAAGCACACGCATGGGCTCGCCCGGCAAAACCACAGGTTTCAACGCATTTGCGAGCTGGTTCACGTTCAAAACCGAAAGGCCTTGCACGGTGGCGACTTTGTTCAAATTAAAATCGTTGGTAATAATTTTAGCACCGAGCTGGTGCGCAAGCTCTATGAGCTTGTGATCGACCTCGCCGGATGACGGTAAATCGCGATTCAGGACGCGCACATCGACTTGCGGCATTTTCTGCATGCGCTGCAAGACCTCAAGGCCGCGGCGGCCCCGTTGCCGTTTCAGCGCATCGGAGGAGTCGGCTACAAGCTGTAATTCGTGAAGCACGAATTGCGGCACGGCGAGAACACCATCCAGAAAGTGGGCTTCGCAGACGTCCGCGATGCGGCCATCGATCAACACGCTCGTGTCGAGTAGCTTGATGGATTCGGGTGTAGCCGATTCACCGGAAAGGGACCGCGGAAGATACGCGGAGTTCAGCGTCCCGCCTTTTTGCGAGCCGAGAGCCAGCCCCAGATAGGCGAAAGCGCAGAGCGCGGCATATTCTAGAAATGATTTGGTGGGATCCGACTGGCTGGAATGGGAAATAATCAGAGTTACGATCAGAGCCGAAAATAATCCCCACGCGATGCCCAGCGCTCCGCCCAGGAGTCCGCCGATGGCAACCTCGCGAAGGCGCAATTCGGCAAGCAAAACGGCGAGAGCGAGAAAAAACCCCACTCCCGCGGCTGCGATCCCACGAAGGCCAAAGGGCACGAGTTTGTAGCAAACCGCGGTTGCAGCAACAACGATCGACGCTCGAATCAGCCAGAACTCCGGGCTTTTTCCAGAAAACAAAGCGGACGATTCTTCGCGTTCCTCGGAGGAGGATGCAGATGACGGCAATCCTGGAGAATGCGAAAAATGTTGTGCTTCAGGAACGGTTCGGCTCATGCGACCTCACAGCAATTCGATCACTGCAAAATCGGTGCCGCATTCCCGCGGGAGCAAGGGAGACTTAACCTGGTGCGGGACGGGAACACTGCTGCGCATTCCCGCGGAGTATATACTCCGCCATTAAGTGAGAGTCAACCATAAGATGAAGAAATACCAATACCAATTCGAGCTATCACTTACTTGGAATAGACGCGTGGCACGCGCTGGCTGATGGCGCAAAGCAGGTCGGAGGTCACGGTGCCGATGCTGCGGGCGATGACGTTGGCGGGATGAATGTGCTCGCCGTCCGTGCCGTGAATCGTCACGATGTCCCCGATTTCGGCGCCGGCGATGTCGGTGACGTCGATCATGGTGACGTCCATCGAGATGATGCCGACGATGGGCGCCAGCGAGCCGCGAACGAGGACGCTTCCGCGATTGCCAAGCGAGCGGTGAACACCATCTCCATAGCCCGCGGCCAGGACGGCGATGCGCGAAGGGCGCGCGGCGACGAATTTCTCGTTGTAACCGACGCCCGCGCCCGCAGGGACGTTGCGGATAGTAATGATGCGCGTGCGCAGGCTCAAGACCGGCTTGACGGGCAGCCGCGCTTCGATTTCCGCGCGCTTCTCAGCGGGATCGTAGCCGGGATGATAGCCGTAGAGAATCGCGCCTGGACGCACCATGTCGGCCCAGGTTTCGGGACGCGTGGCGATGGCGGCGCTATTGGCCAGGTGCACGATGCCGGGATCGATCCCCATCGCGCGAAGCCGTTCGAGCGCCGCGTAAAAGCGCTCCTCCTGCTGCCGTGTCTGCTCTCCCGTGCGCGTGCTGGTGAAAACCTCGGAAGACGCAAAGTGCGTGAAGACTCCACCCAGTTCCAAATGCTTGCATTTGGCGAGCTGCCGCGCGAAACATTCGACGTCGCCGGGCGCGATGCCTAGACGGTTCATGCCGGTGTCCATCTTCAAATGGAATGAGACGCGCTTGCGGCCTCTCTTGTTTGCGGCTTGGCCGGCGGCACGATCGAGTTGTTCCAATTGCTCGCAGCGGTGGATAACCGCAGTGAGATCGTGTTCAATCAGACGTGGCTCCTCGCCCGGCCAGAAACTCGTCAGAATCAGGACCGGCTTCTTCACGCCGGCTTTGCGCACGGCAATGCCTTCTTCCGTGCACGTCACTCCAAACCAGTCCGAACCGGCCTTTTCCAGGGCCTTCGCCACCTGCGGACCGCCATGGCCGTAGCCATTGCCTTTGACGATGCTCAGGATTTTTCGCGGCGTTTTGCGTTTTTCGTCCGGCGGATTTACGAGCTTCTGAATCAGACGCAAATTCTGCGCCAGCGCGCCGAGCGAAACCTCGGCCCAGATGGGACGGCTTTTCAAGTTTTGGGGACTTTTCTCTGCTCGTGCCATCACTGTTCCAGAAAGAATTTAGTTTACGCCATCCAGTTGCCGCTAGCCGACAGCCACTTTGGTTGCCGCGAGAAAGGCAACCCCCGCTTTTAGTGCAAGCGAGAGGCCTTTTGGGCGTCCATCGCGAAGATTTCCAGCTTGGCTCTTGCCTGTACGGACTTTCTGCTTGACTGGCCCTGATCCTGAGCATTATTCTTTTACCAGGGAAAATTTTGAATTGCGGCAGCCTCGGCTGCCGTTTTCTTTTTGGGTGTCCGCAGCAATTTAGATCGCCAATCCATTTCAATTTGAATCCACGAGAACCAGCCGGGCTTTCATGCCTCGGATGCGCGAGATTGCGTCTTGTGGTGCGTCATGGCACCCACAGCACGGTGACGAAGGGGTCGATTTAAGTAGGAGATAGGGAGGAAAACATGGGCATTCTTGAAGCTGCAAAGCCTGCCATCGTCATTTGTACGAGAGACCGCGCACGGGCCGCCGTCTTCTACCGCGATACGCTGGGCCTGACTTTGGCCTATGAGGACGACTTTGCCGCCGTTTTCCACACCGCTGGAGTCACCCTGCGTGTTTCGCTCGTGGCTGGTTTCACGCCGCACGAGCACACGATTCTCGGGTTCCAAGTACCGGACGTGGCGGCGACAGTGAGAGCCCTGCGCGAGAAAGGTGTCGTCTGCAATCGCTATCCCGGCTTTCGCCAGGATGACCTTGGCATATTGATTTTGCCGGGTGGAACCGCCCGCGTCGCGTGGTTTAGCGATCCCGATGGCAATGTCCTTAGCGTCACAAACGTCTGAACACGCCGCGGTCGCGTCCAGCGCAGAGCCGCCTGGCGCCGGAATGTATGTCTTTTGGCTGCAACACTTGCGAAGTACGCCGTAAGTGTTGATTCTAAAGTAGTTAAAAAGAATCTAAGTCCTTTGATTGCAACATTTACAAAAAACCCACGGGGCGGGTGATTACGGTTAGCTAGACCTTCAGCCCTAGAATCCCCGCTGCCGCCCAAAGTGTGGGCGGGCTGACGCGCTGTGGTTGGCCTTACATGTCGCCCGGAGAGAACTGGGAGAAGGCGTCGGGGGCAGCTTCCTCGAAGCGGGTGAGGCGGCTGCGGAAGACGAATTTTACGTTGTCGGTCGGGCCGTTGCGTTGTTTGGCGATGCGCAGCTCGGTTTCTTCGCGCTCTTCCGGGCTCGCGCCGGCTTTGAAGAAGTGCGGCCGGTAGATGAACATGACCACGTCGGCGTCCTGCTCGATCGCGCCTGATTCACGAAGGTCGGAGAGTTGCGGGCCGCGTTCATCGCGCTCTGGCGCGCGGGTGAGTTGGCTCAGAACCAGCACGGGAATCTGCAATTCCTTGGCAAGGCCTTTAAGGCTGCGCGAAATGTTCGCCACTTCCTCCTGGCGATTGCCGAAGCGCCCGCGCGCGGTGATCAACTGGAGATAATCGACTATCAAGAGCGAGAGACCTTTGTCGCGTTTGAGCCGGCGCGCCTTCGCGCCAATTTCCAGAACGCTGATCGAGCCTGCGTCATCGATCCACAGCGGCGCGGAAGAAATCGTGCCGAGCGCTTCGGTCATGCGGCGCCAATCTTCGCGGCTGAGGTGGCCGGTGCGGAATTTGTGCGCGTCAATCTGCGCGACGGAAGCAATCAGGCGCTGCAGCAGCGATTCCTTGGACATTTCCAGGCTGAAGATAGCCACAGGCTGGCCGCCGCGGATGCCGATGTTTTCGGCGAGGTTCAGGGCGAGCGCCGTTTTTCCCTGCGAAGGCCGCGCCGCGAGGATCAGCAGTTCCGAGGACTGAAAGCCGGAGGTAAGCTTGTCCAGTTCGACGTAGCCGGTCGGTATTCCTGTGATGCTCTTGCCTTCGCGAAAGATTTTTTCCAGACGCTCGAAATTGTCGCGGACGATGTCCTTGACAGGAATCAGGCCGGCTTTCACGCGGTCTTCGGCCAGTGCGAAGATCGAGGATTCCGCGTTGTCCAGAATGGCGTCGGCGCCGTCCTCGCCCTCGAAGGCGCGCTGCTGGATGTTGTGTGTGGCGTGAATCAGATTGCGCAGCATCGCTTTCTCTTTAACGATGCGCGCGTAGTGCTCGATGTTCGAGACCTTGGGCATGCCATCGGCAAGCGAGGCGAGGTACGGCGCGCCGCCGGCGGCTTCCAGATCGCCGCGGCGGTGCAGTTCTTCGGTTAGCGTGATGAGGTCGATGGCTTGCTGGGCTTCGCCGAGCGAGATCATCTGCGTAAAAACGCGGCGATGCTGGTCGAGAAAAAAATCTTCAGCGCGAAGATTCTCGATCGCCGAGTTCAGCGCGTTATTGTCCAGCAAAATGGCGCCAAGAACGGAGCGTTCGGCATCCAGATTGTTCGGCAGAGGCTTTTCTAATGTGGCGTCAACGGGCATAAACCATCCCTACTATTCGCCTTTTCTTCGCTGTTGTATCATTTTCTCCGCGCGAGGGCAAGAGAGGATTTTTCCCCTGCAGAATCCAATGTTTCGCGATACGAACTGTGCACCAGCTGATGCGGCATTGTGCGCGGAAGAACCAAGCGCGTCAACCTGAGTGCTGTGCATTTCTTCGGAAAACGGTGCAAAACTTTTTGCGCGCGCACGAGAAATAAATTGCGCAAAGAAAAGGGGCACGATGTATCGTGCCCCTACAATGGACGAACAAAAACAGCAGATGAACTTCGTTATTCTTCCTTCGCGACGTGGGCCGTGATTTGCGCGGTGACGTCGCGGAAGACTTTGATGGTGACGGGATATTCGCCGAGAGCTTTGATAGGATCGGCGAGCTGCACCTGGCGCTTGTCGATTTTGAAGTTTTGCGCGGCGAGGGCTTCGGCGATGTCGGCGGTGGTGACGGAGCCGAACATCTGATCGTTCTCGCCGGTCTTGCGGGTAAAGCTGATGGACACGCCATTGAGCAGCGCCGCCTGCTTTTGAGCGGCATCCAGCTCGTTGGCGGTTTTCTTTGCCAGCGAGGTGCGAATCCTTTCGAGCGCTTTCATATTGCCGGTGCTGGCTTCAATCGCGAGCTTGCGCGGCAAAAGGAAATTGCGGGCGTAGCCGGGCTTGACGGTGACGATGTCGCCGCGGTGCCCGAGCTTTTCGATATCTTCCTGAAGAATGATTTGCATGGTCTCTCTCTAAGCTCCTGTTTCCCAATGTTCCTGTCGCATGGATCCGCGAGCTTTACGCTTTCGGCGCCTCGGTGGGCTCGGGTGCGGTGGCCGGCGGTGCCGCGTGTGTAGCCGGCGCGGGCGCTCCGTGAGCGGCCTGCGGTACGACTTGTCGCGGCGCTTGCGTTCCCGCGGCGCTGCCTGCAAACGGCAATAACGCAATATTGCGCGCGCGCTTGATGGCCACGCCGAGCCAGCGCTGGTGGCGGGAGCAAACTCCCGTCATCCGGCGAGGCAGAATCTTGCCGCGCTCCTGGACGAACTGCGAAAGAATGTCCGCGCGCTTGTAGTCGATGAAGTCCATCTTCTCGACGCAGAACTTGCAGACTTTCTTCTTGCGGAAAAACTGGCGCTTGCCGCGCGGACGGCCGCCGGGACCGCCCGGACCTCCGCCTGGGCCGCCTTCACGACGCGGACCACCATGCCCTCCGCCTGGGCCGCCGTGGCCGCCGCCTTCGCGGCGCGGAGGTCCACTGTGAGACTGTGCTGGTTTCGGATCTTCAGACATAACTTCCTGCCTTTCTCTTGTATCTCAGAATTTCGTTTTTAGCTGGCGGCCGCGGCTTGTTCCGGCGCTGGAGCCGGGACAGAAGCCGGCGCACTGCGGCGCGGACGCCGCGCGGCGCGCTGTTCGCGTTTGCCGCCGAGCTTCTTCTGGCGCTTCAAATCCTCGTCGAGGCGCACGGTCAAATACTTGATGACCACGTCCTGCACGCGCAGACGGCGTTCGAGTTCGGCGATCAGCTCGCCGTGGTTCGTGCGAATCTGCTGGTAGACGTAAATGCCTTCGCGATGCTTGGCCACGCGGTAGGCGAGCTTGCGAGTGCCCCAGTGCTCGGTCTTTTCGATCTTGCCGCCCTTTTCCGCACAGGTGTGCTCGATGCCGGTGAGCACTTTCTTGATTTCGTCCTCCGGCGTCGCCGGCCGCGCGATGAAAATCAGATCGTACAATCGCTCTTCCATGATGACCTCTTTCCTCTTTGCGCCGATTGAATCGGCGGCACTGCAAACTCTAAATCCTTGAAACACATCCGGCGAAAAGCCCGGAAAATCCCTCACTCTTGTTCCGGTTCTTCGGCTTCCAGCGGCTTTCGCCGGTTGAACTTGTTCATGGCCGCTTCGATTCCCTTCGCGAGAATCATTTCCACGGCGTCGCCTGCTTCGCCCACCATTTCCGCCGCCACTTCCAGCTCAGCCCTCTTCATGGGCCGCAGCACAAATTCCTTGCGGCTGCTGAGCGGATGATCCGGCCCGCAACCCAACCGCAGGCGGTAGAAATCCTGCATTCCCACGGAGCTGATCACCGAGTTCGCTCCGTTGTGGCTGCCCCCGCTGCCTTTGCGGTCGATGCGGATCGTTCCGAAAGGCAGTTGCACTTCATCCCACATCACCAACAGATCGGCCGGACTCAACGCGTACTTTGCCAGCAGCTCACGAACCGAGATGCCGCTGAGATTCATGTACGTCTGCGGCTTCGCTAGAACGACTTCTTCTCCGGCGAGCTTCCCGCGGCCTACCAGCGCTTTTCCCTCCGGCCTCTCGACACGAATCGAACTGCGATTCGCCAGTTCATCGACGGCCATGAATCCGAGGTTATGCGGCGTCCATTGGTACTCCGGATCAGGATTCCCAAGACCGACGATGAGCCGCATAGGCCTCTGTCCAGCGGCTGCTTTGCCGCCAGCCGCCGCGCACTGCATCTTTCCGCACTACTTTTTCTTCTCGCCCTTTTCGGCCTTTTCCGGTTTGGCTTCGGCCTCGCCGCCTTCTTCGCCCTCGACTTCTTTCTTGCCCTTTTTGATGACTTCTGGCTCGGCGGGCGTAGCAGCTTCCGCGGCGACGGCTTCGGCGGGCTTCTCTTCTTCGACCTTGAGCGCCACGACGTGGGCCAGAACGCGATCGGGATCGGTGATCAACTTCATCTTCGCGGCGTCAATCGGAAGCTCTTTGGCGCGAAGCTGTTGGTTGAGCATAAGGCCGGCGACATCCACCTTGAATTCGGTGGGAATTTCGGCGGGCAAGCATTCGATTTCCACTTCGCGCGTGACGACTTCAAAGACGCCGCCTTGCTGCTTGACGCCTGCGGGTTCGCCGAAGGTGTGCACGGGCACTTTGACGCGCATGCGCACGTCCATGGCGACGCGGATCAGATCGACGTGGAGCAGATTGCCGCTGAGCGGATCCACTTGCCAGTCTTTCAGGATCGCTGGTTCATGTTTGCCGGCGAGGTCCACCTGAAAAAGCGTGTTGTGGCCGCTGGCAGAGCGGAGAATCGCGCCGACCTGCTTGGCATTGACTGCCAGAGCGATGGCCTCGCCCTTGCCGCCATAGAGCACAGCCGGAACCTGACCCGTCTGACGCAGGCGGCGAGCTTCGTTTTTGCCCCGATCGGAGCGGGGCGCCCCTTCTACGATAATTTGAGTCTGAGCCATACTCTCATTCCTTCCGTGAAAAACTATTGCTTCGAAGACCTCAAAACCGCACAGACAGGAGCGTCTGTGCTGCTAGATGAACAGCTCGCTGATGGAAGTCTCCTCGTGAATCGAACGAATGCCGCGGGCGAGCAAATCCGCGACGCTCAAAATCTTGATCTTGCCCATGCCCTTTGCGGCTTCGCCGAGCGGCACGGAATCCGTGGCCACCACTTCTGTAATGCGCGAATGCTTGATGCGCTCGATGGCCGGGCCGGAAAGCACGGCGTGCGTGCAAGCGGCAAAGACCTGGGTCGCACCTTCACGGATGAGAGCCTCGGCGGTTTTTACGAGCGTCCCGGCCGTATCGATAATGTCGTCCACGATCAGCGTGCTGCGGCCACGAACGTCGCCGATGAGGTTCATCACTTCGCTGACATCCACATCGACGCGGCGCTTATCCACGATGGCCAACGGCGCATCGAGTTTCTTCGCAAAGAACCTGGCGCGTTCGACGCCGCCGGCGTCTGGCGAGACAACGGTCAGATTCGGCAGATTTAAATGCCGAAAGTGTTCGACGAGCACTGGGGACCCATAGAGATGGTCGACCGGAACGTCGAAATACCCCTGTATCTGCGGGGCGTGCAAGTCCAGCGTCAAGGCGCGGCTCGCGCCCGCTGTTTCGAGCAGGTCCGCGACAAGCTTGGCTGAGATCGGAACACGCGGCTTGTCCTTGCGGTCCTGCCTGGCATAGCAGTAGTACGGCAGAACGGCTGTGATGCGCCACGCCGATGCACGCTTGAACGCATCGATCATCAAGAGCAACTCGAAGAGGTGGTTATCCACCGGGTAGCAGCAGGGCTGCACCACGAAAACGTCGGCGCCGCGCACGTTTTCGAGAATCTGAAAATAAATCTCGCCGTCGCTGAAGCGCCCGAGACTGGCTTTCCCCAGCGGCACGCCCAGATGCGCGCAAATGCTCTCAGCCAGCGGCAGATTCGCGGTCCCAGAGAAAATTTTAAACCGATCGTCGTTCAAGCGCTCGCGCTCCATAACGGCAAGTCTCGGGCCCGCAAAAGTCTGCTTACAGAATAGCTTTGAACGGTTCGGTATTTTCTTTCGAGGAGACGCCGCGGATCAACGGAGGCCCATTAAACGGAGGCCCATGAGCGGACACAAAACCACTTCAACGAGTGCCCTTCATTTTACGAACGTACCTGTCGCGCGAGAGTGACTCGCAAACAAAGGTCTGATCGTCCGGAAACCCAACAGCGGCTCGGCGCGCCATCGCTGGGCTCGGGAAAACTCCAAACACCGCCGAACCGCTACCCGCCAGCGAGGCTTCTGCAGCTCCTCTTTGGAGCAAAGCCCGCTTGATTTGCGCAAGACGGACATGCCGCCGGAAAACGGGCTGCTCAAAATCATTCGAGAGTCCGCTTCCCTGCGCGCTCCAACACAGAGCACAGAACTTCCAAAGTTTAGGGGCTGCGGCCGGATTTGTCAATGTCAGCGGAGGGGCTTTCAACCAGCGGTAGGCGTCCAGAGTGGGAACATGAATGTCGCGTGGGGAAACGATGAGAAGGGACAACCTCGGGGCGTCTGGAAGAGGGTATAGCTCGTCGCCGCGGCTGATGCCGAGTGCGCGGCCCCCAAAAAGGAAAAAAGGAATGTCGGCGCCGAGTGATGCGGCGATTTCGAGCAGAGCCGGCAGAGGAAGCGAGCTTCGAGTGAGGCGCAGATAACCGAGCAGCGCGGCGGCGGCATCGCTCGAGCCGCCTCCCAGGCCCCGGCCTGCTGGAATCGTTTTCTTGAGCACGATTTCGACGCCGGAGCGAATTTTGAGCTTGTGGCGAAGCGCATCCACGGCGCGGTAAACGAGATTTTTCTGGAGGGGCTCGCTGGAAAGAGCGGGGTTGCCATGGATGGAGAGCGAAATTCCGGGACGGCGGGAAGCGCGCAGGCGCAATTCATCGTGGAGCGACACGCTTTGAAAAATGGTGCGCAGCTCGTGATAGCCGTCTGAGCGTTTGCCGAGGATTTCGAGGCGCAGATTGATTTTAGCAAACGCGGGGATGCAAACTTCGCGCATGCGGGTTATTGCGGCTTCACGTCTTGAGGCGAAGATTTCTCCGCCACGCGGTGCTTTACCTGGGAGAGTTTCTTTTCCACCGCCGCAATTTTATCGTTTTCCACGTCGGCAGGCAGAGAATGGCGCCATTCCTGGAGAGATTTCTCCCACTGCGTGGCGGCCAGATCCATGCGGCCGGACTTGGCGTACACGTCGCCCAGGTGCGAGCGTATGGTGGCATCGTGAGCCTCGAATTGGACAGCCTTACGCAAAGTAACCTCGGCATCCGCGAGTTTGTTTTCGTGGTAATAAATCCAGCCCAGACTATCGAGGTAGGCGCCGCTATTGGGCTCCTCCTTCAAGGCGCGCTGGACGAGCGATTGCGCTTCTTCGAGTCGAATGCCCTGGTCGCCAAGCATATAACCATAATAATTGAGGACGGCGGCATCGCGCGGATTCACGGCAAGAGCTTTCTTGAATTCGGTTTCGGCAGAATCGTACAGCTTTTGCCGTTCGTAAATGGCTCCCAGCATAAACCAGGTCATTTCGTTTTCTCGGGCCGGGCCGGGGATGGCTTCCGCAGTGAGGGCCGCCTGTTCGGCTTCCTTGTAGCGGCGAGCCCGTTCATAGACTTGCGCGATGTTCACGTAAGTGTCGCGATCCGCGGGGGTCTTGGTGAGTTGCGATTTAAGAATTTTGACGGCTTCGTCGGTTTGGCCATTTTCTCCGAGCAGGAGCGCATTCGATGTGACGATCCCAGGGTCGCTCGGATATTTGGCGACGGCTTCCTTGCCGGCTTCGAGCGCTTTGGGCAGATTTTTCTCGGCGCGGTAGGTATCCATGATGAGAATGCGGGCGCGGCGATCCTCTTCCTCGCCAAGGTTGCCGAGTTCTGAATAGGTATTAATGGCGGCCGAGAAATTCTGTGCGTCGCGATAGAGCTGGCCGAGTTGCTGGTACAGGATGGCGAGCGAACGGCGGCGTGAGGGAAGGATGGGGGATTGCGACTTGAGGCCGGTCACGGCATCGGAAAGGACGCGAATGGCATCTTCAAAGCGCCCCTGCGCCTCGTACAACATGGCTTCGTTGTACATCACCTCGGGACTGCCCGGCTCGTATTGCCGGGCTTTTAAGAGGCTCTGTTCAGCAAGATCGAGTTGATTCAGCTCCCGATAGATTTGGCCAAGGCGCAGATAGACGTCCGCGTCATCGGGCATCAGGTCCGCCAGTTTTTTATACACGGCGAGGGCCTCGGAATATTTTTCCTCGGCGAGCAGAGTCTGTCCCAGACCGCGCAAGTGGCTCGATTCGGCGGGGTCCAGGTCCGCAGCTTTGCTGTAGGCTGCTTCGGCCTTCGGCAAATCGTGCGCCTGGGTATAGGCATCGCCAAGCAGATCGAGCAATGCGGGGGATGTCGAGTGCGCGGAGATGCCCTCAAGCAGGGAAACGGCATCACCGGACTTGCCTTCGTCGAGGAGGAGCTGGGTGAGCTGCTCGACGCCGGCTTCGTTCTCGGGGTCTTCCTTCAGGAGGCTGCGCAAAACTTGTTCGGCCTTATCATGCTCATTGCGAAGACGGTATAGGCGAGCCAGCCAAAGCGCGGACTCCGAATCAGTAGGATCCAAACGGAAGACTTCGCGGTATTGCTCGATTGCGCGTTCCGCCATCTCCGATTGGGCGCCCGAGCTCAATTCGCCCAACTGACGCAGGTAGATGCGGCCAAGAAGGCGGCGCGTGGGGAGATCATTCGGATTCTTCTTGAGGAGCGCCTGAGCTTCCGTGATGGCCTCGTTGGTGCGCTGCGATTCCCAGTACATCTCGGCGAGGCGTTCGCCGATGACGGGCGAACCGGGATCGAGAGCGTAAGCTTTTTTATAGGCGTCGATGGCTTTTGTGGCGAACTCGGGATCGTTTGTGGATTCATACTGCTGCTCGAAGAGGTGACCCAGCGAGTAGTTGTAATAAGCGTCGGCACGCGGAGAGGGAGCAGTTTCCGTTTCCGGCGTTGACGCGTCGGTCCTGGACTGGGCCGGAGGATTGGCCTCGGCTTGCCGGGGAGGAGAGGTTTGTGCGCCGGCCAGGGCCGCTGAGAGGCCGGCGAGGAAAAGGGTGAGACCGATTCTCTTGAGATTCATGGATGCCTCGGAAACAAAAAGTATCCCATGCAGCTGAAACGGGGTCAAAAGCGAAATCAAGCCGTTTCCAAGGCCTAAATGCGCCCTTTTCTAAGATGCAAGAAAATCAGGAAGCGTTGAATAGCAATTTGAACTGATGCCGGCACTAAATCAATCGTCCGGGTGAAGCCTGGCACGGCTTAAGGGATGGAGCCTGGCGGGAAGATGGGGCGAATGCGTGCTAGTGGAGGAAGTGGCGCATACCGGTGAAGACCATGGCGATGCCGAGGCGGTCGGCGGCGACAATCACTTCGTTATCCCGGACTGAGCCGCCAGGCTGAATCACGGCGACGGCACCAGCTTTTGCAGCTTCCTCGACTCCGTCGGGGAACGGAAAGAATGCATCCGAAGCAACGACGCTTCCGGCAAGCGAAGACTGCGCTTTCATGACCGCAAGTTTGACGGAGTCCACGCGGCTCATTTGTCCTGCGCCCACGCCGAGTGTCGCTCCGTCTTTGGCAAAAACGATGGCGTTGGACTTCACATGCTTGCAAACCTTCCAGGCAAACCGCATCGTTTGCAATTCGGCGAGCGTTGGGGAACGCTTTGTCACGGTTCGCAGCTGATCCTCCTTAATCTCGCCGAGATCCGGCTGCTGCACCAGCATTCCGCCGAGGATGCGCTTGAGCTGCAAGTCACGCTCCGGTTCAAGACCGCCAGCCGGCAATTCCAGCAAACGCAGATTTTTCTTCGCCGCGAAAATTGATTTAGCTTTTTCGTCGAATCCTGGCGCGGCGATGCATTCGGCGAAGAGCTTTGCCACTTCTTCCGCAGTCGCTGCATCAACCAAGCGGTTGAAAGCTATGACGCTTCCGAAGGCCGAAACCGGATCGCCAGCGAACGCCTTCAAGTACGCATCCAGAAGAGTGTCTCGCTCGGCTGTGCCGCAAGGATTGTTGTGCTTGATGATGATGGCGGCGGGCCGGCTGAATTCCGCCGCGAGGCTTCGGGCGGCTTCGAGATCGACATAATTGTTGTAGGAAAGCTCCTTGCCCTGGAGTTGTTTCGCTGCGGCGAGCCCGGCGGGAGGGCTGCCTGCCGTTACATAAAGAGAGGCGGCTTGGTGCGGATTTTCGCCGTAACGGAGGGAATCTTTTTTCTGCAACGCGAGGTGGACTCGTTCGGGGAGCAAGGGCTTCGCGCCTAATACCACGTGCGCGCCGGCGGCGGAGAGGCGCTCGAGCTCGGTGGTGATCATGCCGTCGTAGCGTGAGGTAACGGCAAACACTTTTCGGGCGAGTTCGAGGCGCGTGGCCAGGGAGGTTTCGCGGGCGGTTTCGAGTTCGCCTGCGACCCGCGCATAGTCGTCTGGATCGGTGACGACCGTGACGCTCTCGAAATTTTTCGCGGCGGAACGCAACATCGTGGGGCCGCCGATGTCGATGTTTTCGATCAGTTCTTCCGCGGACAAACCCTGTTTCGCCGCGGTCGCTTCAAATGGGTAAAGATTGACGACGACAAGATCGATCGGGGCGATGTGATGCTCGGCGGCCTGTTTTTGATCTTCAGGATGCTTGCGGCGATAAAGCAGGCCGCCATGAACCTTGGGATGCAGCGTTTTGACGCGGCCGCCGAGCATTTCCGGCCATCCAGTGAAATCGGCAACGTCGCGGACGGCGACGCCTGCTTCGCGCAGCAGTTTCGAGGTGCCGCCCGTGGAGAGGATTTCGATGCGCAGCGACGCAAGGCGCTTGGCAAACTCAACGATTCCCGTTTTATCAAACACGCTGATCAGCGCGCGTTCCACCGCCATGGATTCCTCCAAAAAAAAGAAAAGCACAACAGTGTAAGCGCCCGGCGGAAATTCGGCAAAGCGGAAATGACTTTGGCCGCAAAATGAAGCGCGTGCGAGGGAGGAGCGCACACGGTTGAGGAGGAGCCCTAGTTGAAATTTCTTGGGAACGCGGGTGTAGACGCCGGGTGAGAGTTCCTCGGTAGATCAGGTTTTGACGAGGGCTTTGAGCTTTACCTGGCCGTCGACGACTTCGACGACGTACTCAACGTCGCGGCAATTCTTCTGTTTCTGGAGGTCTTTTGTCTTTTTCAGGACAAATTCATTGAAGCTCGAGCGTGAGAGTTTGCCGGTTTGTTCTCCGGCTTGCTGCTTGGCTTGGACGAACGCCTGATAGAGCTGATCGACCTTTTCGCCCTCGCGTTCGGGTTCGGAACAAGTTACGCGGAACGCGCCAGCGGCGGCCGTCGCTGCCGCTCCAGCAGGAACCCCGCCTTGCTTGGCGGGCTGCTTGTGCGCGCGCTCCGCCTCGATGGCTTTGGCGGCGGCGCCGAAATGCCTTTGGACTTTTCCTTCTTCTTTCTGCTGCGTCTTCTTGCGGAAGATGTCTTTGTACTTTGCGTAGGTCTGGGTGAGGTTGTTCAGTCGGAATCGCTGGCCATACTTCAGATCGCCGGCGCGCTCGCCATAGCGCTTGATGGTCAATTCAATACGCCATTCGATTTCGGTGGGAGGGCGCTTGCGGCCACCGCCGAAATACTGGTCGTACTCAATTTTGAGCTGGCGGATGTCCCGCTCGAGCTGGCCAAGATCCTCGTCGATGGTCGCCATGGGAGGAAATGTCCCTAGAACTATCATGCTAGGAGGCTACGACGAAGCCGTCAACGGGCACCGCGTTTTGCGCTGCGGATTGTGCATCCCACCTGCGGTGAGGATGCCGGGGATGAGCCAGTAGCCGGGTGGTAGATTGGTTCGTTGCTGGGGAAGAGGCTCTGTGCTGAAATAGGGGCATGGGGTTGCCCGCAAAACAGACACTTTCGGCGGAACAGGCGGAGTTGCTGCGCCAGATACCCTCAGTTGATGAATTGTTGGCGCAGCCGAGGCTCGCTGCGCTTGCAGGGCGAGTCGATCGCGCGCTGGTCGTAGAGGTGACCCGCACGGTGCTGGGGGAATTGCGCTCGCGCATCACGGATCGGATCCAATCAGCGGTGCTCGGGGAACTTGCGCTGCTCGCCGCGGATCCTACCGCGCTCGAGGAGCGTATCAGCGGGGTTGTCGAGCGGATGCTTGCGCGTTCGTTGCAGCCGGTAATTAACGCGACAGGAGTGATCCTGCATACGAATTTGGGCCGCGCTCCGCTGCCCGCGGGGGTGGTCGAGGAATTTCGGCGGACTGCGACTCAATATACGAATCTAGAATACGATTTGGAAGCGGGGGCACGCGGGAAGCGCGATGTGCACGTTTCGTCATTGCTGGAACGGCTGACCGGGGCGGAGGCCGCGGTCGTGGTCAATAATTGCGCGGCGGCGGTTCTGCTGGTGCTTGCGGCGCTGGCAAAAGGCGGGGAAGTCATCGTTTCGCGCGGCGAGCTAATCGAAATTGGGGATGGATTCCGCATCCCTGAAATCATGGCGGAAAGCGGGGCGGTGCTACGGGAAGTCGGGACCACAAACCGAACGCGCGTTGCCGACTACGAAAACGCGATCAACGATAAAACGCGCCTGCTGCTCCGAGTGCATCCTTCGAATTTTCGAATTACGGGTTTTACGGAAAAGCCGCCGCTGGAAGAGCTGGCGGAGCTTAGCCATCGGTCGAGGTTGCCACTCGTCGAGGATCTCGGCTCGGGCTGCCTCGCCGACCTGTCCGCGAGCGGAATCACGGAGCCGCTGGTGCGACAGAGCGTTGAGTCGGGAGTTTCGGTCGTGATGTTCAGCGGTGACAAACTCATGGGAGGACCGCAGGCGGGCATCATCGCCGGAAAAAAAGAACTTGTAACGCGCGTGCGGCGGCATCCGCTCTTCCGCGCGCTGCGCGTGGACAAACTCACGACCGCCGCGCTGGAAGTCACGCTGGGCGCGTATTTGCGCGCGGCGTGGGACGAGATTCCAACGCTGCGCATGATTCGAACAAACGGGCAGGAACTGAAGAGACGATCAGAGAATTTTCTGCGCGAGCTTCGGCCGGAGCTTCCTCTCGATGAACTGGAAATGGAAATTGTGGATGGGACTTCGCTGGCGGGAGGCGGCTCGACGCCAACGCAAGCCCTGCCCACGAAAGTAATTCGCATCGCAAGCGCGCGTTACTCAGCGGCGCAATTGGAACAGCGGCTGCGCCGCGCTCCAGCTGGGATTTCCGTAATCGCACGGGTGGAGAATGACCGATTGATTTTGGATCTTCGCACCGTCTTTGCCGAGCAGGAGCCGCTGCTCATCAAGACGCTAGCCGCTGCTCTTCACTGAGTTGGTCCGAAGTTTTCGCCACATTTCATCTGCAAGTTTCGTTAGGCGCTTTCTGCGTTAGGGCAATCTGCGTTCTATCTCCTAAGTCGTGAAACTTGATTCGCGGCACGCGCGTCCTACGGAGTGTTTCGGGTGAATGGACGGATTCTTCCGGAATTGTTTGACACCTTTAGTTGCCCGAATAGTGGATTGCGCGAGAAAAGGAGAGAAGCGAAATGTGGAGAGACCGGTGCGTGCTCGCAGGGATAGCGATCTTAGCTGGTTTAGGAACGGCGGCGGCCCAGCAGCCGACAATTCCGCCGGGCCAGAGGCCGCCGCAACGGCGTGAACGCACGCGGCTGCCAGAGGAGCAAGCGCCTCCTCAAAACGAAGGCGCTCGCGAAAAGCAATCGCCGCGCCCGCCCGCCCCGGAAGAAAAGTCCGTGGTCACGCACCATACTGCGCGGGTCGGGGGACAGGTTATCAACTACACCGCGACAGCCGCGACTTACAATATTAAGGCGGATGACGGCACGGTGAAGGCGACGATGTTTTATGTCGCGTACACTAAGGACGGCGTCGCCGATCCCGCCAAACGGGCTGTCAGCTTCGTTTACAACGGGGGACCTGGCTCCGCTTCGCTCTTCACGCATATGGGTATGGGGCCGGAGCGCGTGGTGCTGACCGCCGATGGCCACGGCATGCCGGCACCGTACACCATCACGGACAATGAGGATTCATTTCTTGATGCAACGGACCTTGTTTTTATCGACGCGATTTCCACGGGGTATAGCCGCCCCGCGCCCGGCGAAGCTAAAGCGCAATTTCACGGCATCATCGAGGACGCCAATTGGTTCGCCGATTTCATCTACCAATACATCACGCGAACCGAGCGCTGGGCCTCGCCGAAATTCCTCATCGGTGAAAGCTATGGAACCACGCGATCCGCCGAGCTCTCCGGAGTATTGCAGGAGCGGCACCAGATTTACATGAGCGGAATCGTGCTGCTCTCTTCGGTGGCCTTCTCGAGTTGGGGGGCCGATGATCGAATGATATTTTTCCTGCCGACGTACACGACGACGGCGTGGTATCACCACCTGCTGCCCCCTGACCTACAGAGCCTAAGCGTTGAACAAGTGGCGGAAAAAGCGAGGGAGTTCGCGCACGGAGAATACGCACAGGCACTGGAAAAAGGCGACCAGCTAACGGAAGCGGAGCACCAGAAGGTCGCGGAGGAACTTGCACACTACACCGGGCTTTCGACGATGTACATTGAGCAAGCGAATCTGCGAGTGAGCCCGTTCCGCTGGTTCAAGGAACTCGAGCGCGACAAACGGCGCACGATTGGCAGGCTCGATTCGCGCTTTGAGGGCATGGATGTAGATGCGGCTGGCGAGCGAAATGAATACGATCCCAGCGAAGCTTCCTATGAAGGCGCGTTCGTGGCGACCTTCCACGATTATGTGCGGCGCGAATTGAAGTGGGACAGCGATGCGTACTATACGGTCACCGCGAATGTCCGTCCATGGGACCAGACCGGAAATACGGAGGTCGCGGAAGTGCTGCGCGCGGCGATGACCCAGCAAACGTACTTAAAGGTGCTGGTGCTGTGCGGCTATTACGACGTAGCTACGCCATTTAACGGCATTGAGAATACCGTGGCGCACATGAATCTCGAGCCGCCAGTCAGGAAGAACATCAGTTTTGCTTACTATGAATCGGGACACATGGTTTACATCGACGAAAAAGCGCATCACAAGCTGCACAGAGACGTCGATGAATTTATAAATTCCAGCTACGCGCACTGAGCGCCACGCGATCTGCGTGCACGCGGTCCAGAGTAAACTGAATTAGACTGGATCGGGGGAAGTACCGTCTCACAAGGAATCGTGCTCGCCCTTCACATCGCGAACGGAAAACTCAGACTGGGCTCGAACCCTCTTCCGAGGCTGCGTCCAGGCTGGGCGCGGATTCGCGTGCGGCTAGCAGGGATTTGCAATACAGACGTTGAAATATTGCGCGGCTATCATGCGTTTCGCGGAACTCCTGGACATGAATTCGTTGGAGAAGTGGCGGAGGTTCACGGCAGTTCCGGAGCGCTGAGAAAGAAATGGCTGGGCCGGCGCGTCGTTGGCGAAATTAATGTGCCTTGTTCGGCCTACGGCTATCGGCCAGTCTGCACCTTTTGCCGCCGCGGTTTGAAAACGCATTGCGCGCGCCGGACCGTGCTCGGCATCGTGGCGCACGACGGCGCTTTCGCGGAGTACCTGGCGTTGCCGCTCGGAAATCTGCACATCGTGCCGGATTCTGTCAGTGACGAACGGGCCGTCTTTGTAGAACCGCTTGCCGCCGCGTGCCAGATATTCGAACAGGTTGACGTTAAACGATTTCGCGAGGCGGCCGTGCTTGGCGATGGGAAACTTGCGCAATTGATCGGGCGCACGCTGCGAAGCGCCCTGCCGCGAGTCGTGATGTATGGCAAGCATGAGAAAAAGCTTGCGATTGCTCGCGGCGCCGGGATTGTAACGAGAAAAGTAGATGGTGATGCTTCTGACCTGAAGCGCGTGAAGCAAAGCTATGGCATCCTGGTTGAAGCGACCGGTTCGCCTACTGGATTCGCACTCGCCATGCAAATGACGGAGGCGCGCGGCACCGTTGTACTGAAATCGACCTTCCACGGCGCCGCACCGATCGAGACGTGGCCCATCGTCGTGAAGGAGCTGAGGATCATCGGCTCCCGCTGCGGACCTTTTGCGAAGGCTCTTGCACTGTTGGCAGCAGGCAAGGTCGATCCTACACCGCTCATCACCAGAGTGTTTCCAATGAACGAAGCCGCGGCAGCCATTCGCTTTGCTCAAAAGCCAGGGGTGATGAAGGTCTTGCTGAAAGTCTGAAGCCTGGGCTGAAAAAGCGAAGACCGTCACGGAACGCGCGGCAATTATATTTGAGAGAGGTCTAAGTCAAGCGCCCGGTTGGGCCGCATCTTCGCTCAGGATTTCGTCGAGCGTCGTGACGAAGAGATCCGCGTCGGCTTGAGAGAAAATCAGAGGTGGCCGGAGCTTGAGGACGTTGTGGTGCGGGCCATCCGTACCGGTCAGGATGCCGCAATCGCGCAAGCGGTTGACGACGTAGGCAGCGTGGTTTGGCGCGGGCTCGCGGGTCGCTTGATCGATCACAAAATCCAACCCCAAAAATAATCCCGAGCCACGCACATCGCCAATCAGTGGATGTTTTTCTTGCACAGCATTCAGTTTCGCAGTGAGGTAACGCCCCGTCCGCAAAGCATTTTCCTGGAGATGCTCTTCTTCGAGGACATCCAGAACGGCAAGCCCCGCCGCGCAAGCGACGGGATTGCCGCCGAACGTGCTGAAAAATTCCATGCCGTTGTCGAAGGTTGCAGCGATCTCGTGTGTGGCGACAACGGCGGCAAGCGGGAATCCGTTTCCGATCGGCTTTCCAAAGACCGCAATATCCGGAACGACGTTCTGCGTTTCGAATCCCCAGAAGTGCGTGCCCAGGCGACCGAAGCCGACTTGCACTTCGTCGGCGATACAAACGCCGCCCGCGGCGCGGACGTGCTTGTAAGTCTCGCCGAGATAGCCCGTTGGAAAAACAATTTGGCCGGCGACGCTTGGCAGCGTCTCGGCGATGTAGGCCGCGACGCCGCGGCCTTCGAGATGCATTTTCTTTAAAATTTGAGCGACGTGCTCCGCGTACTTTTCGCCGGCGCCTGTTTCACCGCGTTTGTAGGGCCCGCGATAATCATCCGGAATTGGTGCAACATGAACCCAGGGCTTGCGGCCGCGGCCCCCAGGACCGTCAAATTTGTGAGGGCTGATGTCGATGAGCGTGTTTGTGTGGCCGTGATAGGCATGTTCGAGGACGATCACGTCCTCGCGGCCGGTATAGACGCGCGCGAGACGAAGTGCCAATTCGTTTGCTTCGCTGCCGGAGTTGACGAAATAGCAGACGCGCAGAGGGGCCGGCAGGAGGCGCGTCAGGCGCTCAGCGTAGCGGTTTACCTTGTCGTGGAGATAGCGGGTGTTGGTGTTGAGGAGCGCGATTTGATCTTGAACTGCACGAGCAACGCGAGGATGGCTGTGGCCAACGAGGGGAACATTGTTGTAGACGTCGAGGAAGGCGCGACCGCTGTCGTCGTAAAGATATTGCATCCATCCGCGGACAATTTTCAACGGATGCTGATACGAAACGCTGAGATTTCTGCCGAGCAATTGGCGGCGCATAGAAAGAGTTTCCTGAAAGTCCGGTTCTCGCTGCGGGAATAGCTGGGCCGGAATTCCGAGGAGCAAATTTGGGTCGGGGGAGAGTGAAGTCCAGAGCGCACGCTGAGATGCGCGAGCGACTCCTGGAAAATCGGTGGCGAGGTCCAGCAAATCCAAGATGAGTTGGAAATGCAGGTGAGGCGGCCAGCCGCCGTTTTCGCGGGAGTCGCCGATGCGGGCAAATGGCTGTCCGCGTGTGATGCGTTGCCCGACCTGGAGTTTGGCGAGAGATTCTCGCGAGAGGTGGCCGTAAAGCGAGAAAAATTCCAGATCTTTGTCTAGATTGTGGCGAAGAATTATGACCGGGCCGTAGTCCAATGGCGCGGTGTTGATCGCGACGGCGTGGACGACGGCGTCCAATGGGGTATGGACAGGCGTGCCCGGCGCGGCAAATAAGTCGATGCCGAGATGGATGGTGCGCCGCTCATCGGTGGGATTCTCGCTGGCACCGAAGAGGGGTGAGGTGTAGAGCAAGCGCGGTTCGTTGTAACGGCCGATTCCGATGGAGACACCGGCGCTCTTCATCGTGAGGGAGATTGCATCAGTAAGACTGGCGCTTTCTGAGGCGCGCGGATCGGCGCCTAGAAATTTGTTTCCGACGCTCAAATCGAAAACGAGGCTTGGAGCGGTTCGCAAGTCGGCGTCGAGAATGGATGAGGCAGCTCCAGCGTTAGCCGAGAGCCACGCTTGAACTTTCTGGCTCTGCGGAGCCGCCTGCCAGCCGCAGGCATCGCGAAAGGCATAGTGCGCAAGCCTCGGATTAATGGCGGAAAGCTTTTCGAGTGCTTCCCACGCAGGCGCTTCGCTCACGGTCACGTAAGGATCATTCGGAATCAGCGATTTGCGATGTGCGGAATTCGTGACGCTGAGGGCGAGCCGCATCGCCACGAGTGGATAGAGAACGCTGACCTCTGCCGCTGTGAGAGGAAATCTGGTGTGATATCCGGCCACGACGGCGCAAGCCGCGGAGAGCGGGTCTGCCTTACCCAAGATGGCATAGGCAATGGCGATTGCAAGTTCGGAGACGGTGAGGCCGTAGTGCATGTCTCCGAAGTCGATCACGCTAACAACTTTTCGCGGTTGCGGCGAGGGCGGGCCGACGAGCACATTGTAATCGTTAGCGTCGCCATAGATTACGCTGTTACGCAAAGTCTCCATCGCCGGCATGACGTCCGTTTCATACAACTGGAGAAAACGCTCGACAAGTTCGCGCCGCGCGGGGTCGGCGATGTGTTGGAAATAGTCACGAATCCAGCCGGCACGAGCGAGGTTCCATTTCAATTCGCGATGGGCCGCCGTGTGAGAAAAGTCCGCTAGCGCGGAGTCCATCTCGCCGAGAAATTCGCCCAGGCTGCGCAGAAGTTCCGGACTGTGTGGATTTGCCTTGACGAAAACCGTGCCGGGCACATACGTCAGGCACCAGAGGAGGCGCTTCGAACCATCAGAGAGAGTCGCGAGGTTGAACGATTCGCCGCTTGGCGCCGGATAGACGCGTGGAAGCAGGAGGTGTGGCACGCGCTTGGCCAAATGCTGAAGTGCCTGGCATTGCATTTCGACGAAGGACGCTTCCCTCGCGGAATGCATGACTTTCAGGACGAATTCACGCCCAATCGGCGACGTCAGATGAAAATTATCATCGTATTCGCCGGGGAGCGACTTGGCGGAGACATCAAGACGGAAAATCTCGCGTGCCAGCCGTACCGCTTCCGATTCGGTGACCGGCTGGGCCACGCGCGCTTCGGGAATCATGCGCTGAATATTATCCGCAAGGGCTGGAGCGCGTCCATCTTCGCGGGACATTCCAAAGGCAGGAGCGCCGCGAGAATGGACGCGTTGATTAGATTAGAGCGATTCCATAAATAATGTAGCTTGACAAAAGGGAAGATGTGAAGCAGAGTGTGTTCATGCGAGCCATACCTGTTCCGATGCGCAAGCGCATTCTGCAACTTTACGAGCGAGGCAAGAGCA
>Ga0335085_10002355_pt1 | contig 35551 bp, 28 predicted proteins | sample Lox_Sample_45_FD_206712 | JGI IMG/M metagenome (GOLD analysis project Ga0335085, IMG submission 206712) | Soil microbial communities from Loxahatchee National Wildlife Refuge, Florida, United States - Lox_Sample_4.5 | ecosystem: Environmental > Terrestrial > Soil > Wetlands | place: USA... | reverse complement strand
AGGCTTCGGCCGTCACGATCACGATCGTCAACAAGGACGCCAATTCCTCGACGGGGCTCTGCGACTCGACGCACAACACGGGCCTCTGCGACCCGACGAGCGCCGTGCCGGTCGGTGGGAACGCCGGAACGACGGTGGGTGAGCAGCGGATGAACGTCTTCAAGGAGGCGGCCCGCATCTGGGGGGAGATCCTTCCGGGCAGCGTCGAAATCAAGGTCGACGCCTCGTTCATCTCCGGGGGGTTCATGACCTGCTCCGCCACGTCCGCCACCCTCGGCGGCACGGCGCCGACTTTCGTGGAATCCGAGTTCACGAACGCCCCGGACTTCGAACTCTGGTACGTCGTGGCCGAGGCCAACCAGCTGGCCGGGGCCGACCTGGAGCCCGGCGAGTCGCACATGGCGGCCCAGTTCAACAGCAAGCTCGGCCAGACGGGGTGCCTGACCGGCCACTTCTTCTACTACGGCTTCGACACGAACACTCCCTCCGGAGATATCAACTTCCTGACGGTAAGCCTCCACGAGTTCGCTCACGGCCTCGGCTTCCTCTCCACGGCGGACGAGAGCACGGGGTCGTTTCTCGGGGACCGGGGCGACATCTTCAGCAAGCACCTCCTCGACACGACCGCCGGAAAGACCTGGACGCAGATGGATTCCGACAGCCAGCGGCGTGCCTCGGCCATCAACACGGGAAACCTCGTCTGGAGCGGCACGGCAACGAACGCGGCCGCGGCGGCCTATCTCTCGAAGAAGCCGATCCTCGACGTGACGGCCCCGGCGGCCATTGCCGGAAAGATGGAGATCGGCACGGCGGACTTCGGAGCGGCCCTCACGGTGGCCGGCGTCTCCGGGCCGCTCGCGGCCGCGCTCGATCCGTCGGATTCCGCGGGAGCGCTCACGACCGACGCCTGTTCGCCGCTGACGAACGCCGTCTCGGGGAAGATCGCGCTCGTCGACCGGGGAAGCTGCAACTTCACCGTGAAGGCGAAGAACGTTCAAGACGCGGGGGCGACGGGCCTCGTCATCGCCAATAACGCCAGCGGCGTCGTGTTCATGAGTGGCACCGACTCGACGATCACGATCCCGGTCGTCTCCGTCAGCCAGTCGGACGGCGCGAATCTGCGGGCGAATCTCCCGGCGACGGTGAAGATCGGCCTCGACGCTGTCCAGCTGGCCGGCACCGACGCCCTGGGGCGCGTTCTTCTCTACGCGCCGAATCCGGTGGAGCCCGGCTCGTCGGTCTCCCACTTCGATGCGAGCGCGGTCCCGAGCCTCCTGATGGAGCCCTACATCAACGAGGACCTCCCGATCGGCGTCGACATCACGCCGGCGCTCTTCCACGACATCGGCTGGTTCGGGGGGAGCCAGTGCCCGACGATCGGCCTGTCCCCCTCGTCGCTGCCGGCCGGCACCGCCTTCACGGCCTACGGGCCGGTCACGCTGACGCCGACCCCCGGAACGTTGCCGTTCACCTTCAGCGTCGCGGGTCTTCCTGCCGGGCTCTCGGTCACCTCGGCCCCCACCGGGCCCGCCGTTACCGTCGGCGGATTGCCGACGGCTCCCTTCTCGGGGACCGTGACGGTCCTGGGATCCGACGCCAACGCGTGCGCCTTCTCGCAGGACTATCCCCTGACCATCATCGGCACGCCCCCGGTCGCCAGCTTCACCTTCTTCTCGACGACCCCGAAGGCCGGTCAGCCGGTGCAGTTCACCGACAGCTCGACCGGGCCCCCGACGTCGTGGTCCTGGGACTTCGCTGACGGCGGGACCTCGTCCGAGCAGAACCCGGTGCACACGTTCAGCAAGGGGATGTACACGGTCTCGCTGACCGTGTCGAACGCGAGCGGCTCGAGCACCGCGACATTACCCGTCAACGTGACCTGGCCGAGTCCCGTCGCCTGCACGCCGGACACGAACACCCTGTGCCTGGTGAACGGCCGGTACAAGGTGACGAGCCATTGGAAGAACCAATACTCCAATCCGCCGGGGCAGGAGAGCACGCTCTCGAAGGCGGCGCTGACGGACGCGACGGGCGCCTTCTGGCTCACCGATCCGGACGTCTACGAGTACCTGATCCGGGTCAATACGGCGACGGACAACGGGAAGGCCTGGATCTCGATCCCGACCTTCACGGATGTGGAGTTCTGGGTGGCCGTGTTCGACGTCGTCAAAGGACAGTACAAGGAGTACCACAGCCCCGCGGGGAACCGGACGCTGACCTACGACCCGTATTTCTTCGACTACCCTTGAGGAACGCCTAAGATGAGAAGGACCTCAGACGGACGAGCCAGGGAGGACAGAATGAGAAATGGTGAATTCCGGACGAAAACGGGGTGGCTCGCGGCGGCCGCCCTCTGCGCGATGGCTGTTTACGCCCCGATGGTCGCCGCGGCCTGCGTCCCGGACGCCACCACGGCCTGCCTCATCGGCGGGCGGTACCGGGTGACGAGCCACTGGAAGAACCAGTACTCGAACCCGCCGGGGCAGGAGAGCACGCTGAACGTCACCAAGCGGACCGACGCCACGGCGGCCTTCTGGCTGACGGACGCCAGCACCTACGAGTACCTGATCCGGATCAACACGGCCACCGACAACCACAAGGCCTGGATCTCGATCCCGACGTTCACGGACGTGGAGTTCTTCGTCACGGTGGAGGATCTCGTTGGAGCTGGCGGGCTGTCGAAGACGTATACCAACGGGACCGACCCCGCCCACAACAAGGATCTGATCTACGACCCGTATTTCTTCGACTACCCGTAAACCGCCCGCCCTCCCCGAGCCTCAGGGGAGCTGCGCCACCAGGTCGATCTCGATCCGTGCGCCGGCCGGGATCGCGGCGACCTGAACGGTCGACCGCGCGGGGCGGTGCGCGCCGAACCGGGCCGCGTAGACTTCGTTCATCGCCCCGAAGTCCTTGATGTCGGCCAGGAACACGGTCGTCTTCACGACGTCCGCGAGCGTGGCCCCGGCCCCCCGGAGGATCGCCTCGAGGTTCGAGAGGACGCGCGCGGTCTGCGCGGCGACGTCTCCCTCGACGAGCTTCATGGTCGCCGGATCGAGCGGGATCTGGCCCGCGGTGAAGAGGAGGCTCCCGGCCCGGACGGCCTGCGCGTAGGGGCCGATGGCCTTCGGGGCGTCGGGGACGGCGACGGACTCGAGCTTCGTGTTCATGACGGCGCTCCCGGTTGAGTGATGGTGACGAGTGGCGGGGGGAGGGGGCCGGGGGAACCCGACGCGGGTTCCCCCGGGATCATGTCCCAGGCTTCCAGACAGCCACGTAGGGGAGGTTGCGGTACCTCTCGTCGAGGTCGAGCCCGTAGCCGACGACAAACTCGGTCCCGATCTCAAAGCCGAGGAAGTCGACCGGAAGGTCGGCGTTCTCGGGCAGCCGCTTCTTCAGGAGGGCGGCGATCCGGAGGGAGCGGGGATGGCGCGAGGAGAGGAGCTCGAGGATCCTCCGCAGGGTGAGGCCCGTGTCGATGACGTCCTCGAAGAGAAGGACGTCCTTCCCCTCGATGTCCATCGACAGGTCGTGGACGAGCTGGATGTTTCCGGAGGAGGCCGTCCCCGCGTAGGAGCGGACCTGGATGAAATCGACCGACACGGAGGTGGAAATCCGCTTCAGGACGTCCGTCAGGAAGAAGACCGAGCCCTTCAGGACGCCGACGGCGCGGATCTCGCCCCCCGCGTACGCGGCGTCGATCTCGAGGGCCAGGGAGGCGAGACGGGAGGCGATCGCCTCTTCGGAGATGAGCACGTGGGCAATCACAGGGCATAATTCTAGATCGTGGACGTCATTCCGCCGGAAGCCGCCGAGTTCCGCCTGGCCTATCAGCGCCTGACGGACAAGTTCCGGACGCTCTGGGTCTTTCAGCAGTTTCTCCAGGGGCTCGCGGCGGTCCTGCCGTCGGGCGGCGTGGCGGGCACCTCGTCCGCGTTCACGCCGCTCTACGAGCAGATCAAACGGATCAAGGAGGGGCGCGCCACTCGCCCGCCGGACGACCTGCTGAACGAGGTGAGCCGCCTCGACGTGGCGCTCGACGGCCTCCACACCTCGCTCCTCCTCGAGGACCGGAAGGTGCCGCCCCACGTCCTCCGGCAGTTCTTCGAGAAGTCCGGGCGCGACGACGACCGCGAGCTCGTTCCGCTCCTGAAGTTCTACTTCTTCGCGCGGCAGCTCTCGCCCGACGACCTCGACAAGGTCGATTTCCTCCTGACCCGGGTCGGGACGCGGCGGCTGCCGGACGGAGGGCTGGAGCTCAAGCCCGCCGCCGAGCTGGCCGATCTGTGCGGGACCTTCCTGACACTCACCGGCCGCGAGGAGGCCGACCCCGTCGAGGTCCGCTCGGTCCTCAACATCCTCGAGGTCCTCCGGAAGGACATCGAGGCCTGCGCGCGGTTCGAGGACCTGATCCGGAAGAAGCCTCTCGAGAACATCCGGACGCTGAAGCGCCGGATGGGAAACGTCTTCTACACCGCCGAGGTCCTGCAGGCGCTCCTGGCTTCGAATGTCGCCGCGAAGCGGAAGTTCCAGACGCTTTACCGCCAGGAGGAGGAGCGGATTCTCGCGACGTCGAGGCATCTCCTGGAACTGGAGGCCGAGCTCGCCCTCGACCCGCGCTTCCAGACGGACGAGTTTCAGGCGGACTTCCGGCGGTTCCGGCGCGAGCGGGAGGACTTCGAAAAACAGTCGAAGCGGCGGGGCGTCCGGCCCCGCGACGTCCGGCGGCTGAAGGAGGCGATCCACCGGATCCTCTCCCGCGTGGAGCCGTCGGCCGCCGCCGATTTCGACGGCCTGAGCGAATCGACGGCTGGCGGGACGACGGCCGGCCGCCGGGCGCGCCGGGAGCCGTCGCCGGCTCCGGTCACGCCTTCACCGGGCCGGACGACGGGCGTGGCCCCGGTCGTCGACGTCGCGTGGCACGCCGAGGCCGACCCGCTGACCCTTTCCGCCGCCACCCGGATCCTCCACTCGGCCGATCTGGCCGGTGTCGGCGCCGGCCCCGGCCAGGCGGCCGCCAGCGACACGCTCCAGCGGCTCCGGCTCGAACCCTGGGAGGTCCAGGCCGCCATGACCCTGGCGCGGCTGGACGAGACGCCGTCCCGGGGACCGGACGCCCTCGGGCGCCTCCTCTTCAACGCGGCCGCGCTCCGGCTCCGGATGGACGAGGAGGCGGCCGCGCTGCGCCTTCTCATCGCGCCCCGCTCGGGCATCCTCCCGGCCCCGGGGACCCTGAAGGTCACCGCCGCGTGCCTCGCCCGCGCCCAGGACATCGACTGGCTCTTCCGGGGGGCCCTCCAGGACGCCGGCGGGGAAGGCGATTCGGAGCGCCACCGCCAGCTGACGCGCTCCCGCTTCCGCCATCTCCGGGCCTACACCGGCCTCTGGCTGCTTCACAACGCGCTCGGGGGATAGAGGCCGAAGTGTTTTAATCCGCGGCGATGTCTGAAGAGACTCCGCCGACCGAAGCCAGCCTCGCCGAGCAGGTTGCCAACCGACGGGCCGCCCGCGGGCGGATCGCGAAGCTCGGACGGCCCCTCTACCCGAACCGCTGGGACCCGACGCACCTCGTCTCCGACGTCGTGGCGCTCTGGGGCCCGAAGGACGCCGCGGCGCTGGAGGCCGAGCCCGAGACCGGCCGGCGCGTTCGTGTCCCCGGTCGGATTCTCGCCATACGAAAGATGGGGAAGGCCGTCTTCCTCGACCTCTCCGACGGTGCCGAGCGGCTCCAGGTCTACCTGAAGAAAGACGCGCTTCCCGCCGAAGAATGGTCCCTCTACGAACAGCTCGACCTCGGCGACCACGTCGGCGTCGACGGGACGGTCTTCAGGACCCGGACGGGAGAGCTCTCGGTGAAGGCCGGCCGCCTCGATTTTCTCGCGAAGTCCCTCCGGCCGCTCCCCGACAAGTGGCACGGCCTGACGGACGTGGAACGCCGCTACCGCCAGCGTTACGTCGACCTCTTCGTGTCGCCCGGAACCCGGAGGACCTTCGAGGTCCGCGCGAAGCTCGTCTCCTTCATCCGGCGGTTCTTCGACGGGCGCGGCTTCGTCGAGGTGGAGACGCCGATGATGCAGCCGATCCCCGGCGGCGCGGCGGCGCGTCCCTTCGTGACGCACCACAACGCCCTCGACATCGACCTCTTCCTCCGGATCGCCCCGGAGCTCTACCTGAAGCGTCTCGTCGTGGGCGGATTTCCAAAGGTCTATGAAATCAACCGGAACTTCCGGAACGAGGGGATCTCCACCCAGCACAACCCCGAGTTCACGATGCTGGAGTTCTACACGGCGTACGCCGACGCCCGCGACCAGATGGCGCTGACCGAAGAGCTCCTGACGTCGGCCGCGCTCGAGATCCTCGGAGGGACCGAACTGCCGTGGGGGGCGGAGACGATCTCGCTGAAGGCCCCGTTCAGGAGGCTGAGCATGGTGGACGCGATCCTTGAAAACGTGGGTGCCGCCGAGGATGAAAGACGGAATATTTCTGCGAAGGGTCCCGAGCAGGACGGCGCGCCGGGCGCCCGACTGACGGCCGGTGACCTCCGCGATCTTCACCTTCTGAAAAAGACTGCGGAACGGTACGGTGTGGAGAATGTCGAGAGGTTCGGCGACTCGAAAGGGAAGCTCCTGGCCGAGATCTTCGGAGCCGTGGTGGAGAAACGGCTCGTCCAGCCGACGTTTGTGGTCGACTATCCCGCGGAGATCTCGCCTCTCTCCAAGACGAAGCCGGGCGACCCGGCGACCGCCGACCGGTTCGAGCTCTTCATCGGCCGGATGGAGGTGGCCAACGGCTTTTGCGAGCTGAACGATCCGGACGAGCAGGCCGAGAAGTTCCGCGCGCAGGTGGCCGAGAGGACAAGAGGGGACGACGAGGCGATGCTCTACGACGAGGACTACGTCGAGGCTCTTTCGTACGGGATGCCGCCGACGGCGGGGGAGGGAGTCGGCATCGACCGGCTCGCCATGCTCTTCACGAACAGCCCCTCCATCCGCGACGTCATCCTCTTCCCGCTGATGCGGCCGAAGGCGTGATCGCCCTTCTCCTGGCGCGGCGGTATCTCCTCGCCTCCCGGAAGGAGGCGCAGGTGGGAGTCGTCGCGCTGGCGGCCCTCCTGGGTCTCACGCTCGGCGTCGCCGCGCTCGTCGTGTCGCTCGCGCTCCTGGCGGGTTTCCAGACGCACATCCGCTCGCGCCTCCTGGCCGAGACGCCGCACCTGACGGTGACGCCGGCCGGCCGGGACGCCTTCACGCCGGCGGACGGCCTCGCGGAGAAGCTCGCCGCCCTGCCGGGCGTCGTGTCGGTCTCCCCGGTGGCGCGGGGCCGGATCTGGATCAGCATCTCCGGACGGACCGCGCCGGCGCAGGCCGTCGGGCGCGCCGGGACGACGGGGCTGGTCCTCGACCTCTCGCAGGCCCGGCCGCTCGGGGCGGTCGCCGGCGACGACGTGACGGTCGTCTCCTCGCGGACCCGGCTCTCGCCGCTCGGCCCCGTCCCCATCGCGGTCTCGATGGCCGTCGAAAAGGTCGTGCCGGCGTCGACGGGGCGCCGGGAGCCGGAGGCGGTCCTCCCGCTCGAGGCGGCGCGCCGGCTCTTCGCTCTGCCGGAGGGGGGGGCCAGCGCCTACGAGGTCTTTCTCGCCGACCCGCGGCGCGCCACGCTGGCGGCGCGAGGCGTCGTCGACGCCCTCGGCGGCGGCGTCTCGGCCACGACGTGGGAGGAGGCGAACCGCTCCCTCGTCCTCGCGCTGAAGCTCGAGCGGGCCGTCCTCTTCGCCACCGTCTTCCTGATCGTCATCGTGGCGGGCCTCAACCTGGCGGCGACATCGGCCGTCCTCGGGGCGACGCGGGCAGGGGACGCGGCGATCCTGGCCGTCCTCGGCGCCCCGCCGCGAACGGTCGCGCGCGTCTTCCTCGCGGCGGGGGCGGGGGTCGGAATCCTCGGGACGGCGGCGGGCGCCCTTCTCGGGACGGCGGCCGCGGTCGTTCTCGACGCCACCCGAGCGATCCCCCTCCCGGCTCATCTCTACTCGCTGGCCCACGTCCCGTTCCGGGTCGATCCGCTGGAGCTCGGCGCGGTCGTCGTCCTCTCCGTCCTCTGGTCCTTCGCCGCATCGGCTCTCCCGGCCCGGACGGCGGCCCGGCGCCGTGTTGCGGAAGTGCTCCGTGCCGTCTGAGGGCCCGCTCCTTTCGGCCCGGGGCGTCTCGAAGGGCTTCGGCGCGGGCGAGGCGCGCGTGGAGATCTTCCGCGGCGTATCGCTCGAGGTCCGCTCCGGCGACTTCCTCGCCGTCACGGGCCCGTCCGGTTGCGGCAAGTCGACGCTCCTCCACCTCTTTGCGGGGCTCGAGGAGCCCGACGAGGGGGCGGTCGAGGTCGGGGGCCGCTCGTGGACCGGCCTTCCGCCCGAGCGACGGGCCGCGCTTCGGGGCGAGGCCATCGGCTTCGTCTTCCAGTTCCACCACCTTCTCCCGGAGCTGACGGCCGAAGAGAACGTCGCGCTGCCCCTCTTCCTCGCCGACGCGGCCGAGGAGGAGGCCCGGTCGGCGGCGCGCGAGGTCCTCGGGCGTGTGGGGCTCTCGGGGAAGGCGGGGGCCTTTCCGCGAACGCTTTCAGGGGGTGAGCGGCAGCGCGTCGCCATCGCCCGGGCCGTGGTCCGGAGGCCGCGTCTCCTCCTTTGCGACGAGCCGACGGGGAGCCTCGACGCCGCTCACGCCCGCTCCGTCTTCGACCTCCTCTCGGAGGTGGCCAGAGAGCGCGCCGGAGCGGCTGTCGTCGTGACGCACGACCCGGAATGGGCCAAACGCTGTGCTACGATGAAACTGTTGACTCCGAACGGGTTGACCGGGGTCTAGCCCATGTTCGAAAAGTACAACGAGAAAGCGCGCCGCGCCCTCTTCTTCGCCCGCTACGAGTCGTCCAAGCTCGGCTCGAAGGTGATCGAGTCGGAGCACATTCTCCTCGGCATCCTCCGCGAGGGAGAGGACGTCATCAAGGAGATCTTCTCCCGTTTCAACGTCAAGCCGGACGACATCCGGCGGGAAATCGAAGGGGACCGCGTCTTCGTGGAGCGGGTCTCGTCGACGCAGGAGCTGCCGCTTTCGGAAGAGTCCAAGAAGATCCTCGCCTACGCCTCCCACGAGGCGGAGTCGATGATGCACCCCTACGTCGGAACGGAGCACCTTCTCATCGGGATCCTCCGCGTGGACCCGTGCGTCGCCAGCCGCATCCTCGTCTCCCACGGCTTCAACCTGTACGGCGTCCGCGAGGAGACGATCGCCCTCATCAAGGAGCGGGAGGCCTCGAAGCAGAAGAAGGAGCTCCCGTTCCTCGCCGAGTATGCCCGGGACCTGACGGCTCTGGCGAACCAGGGCTCCTTCGACCCCCTCGTCGGGCGCGACAAGGAGGTCGAGCGGATCATCCAGATCCTCTCGCGGCGGACGAAGAACAACCCGATCCTCCTCGGCGAGCCCGGCGTCGGAAAGACGGCCATCGTGGAGGGACTGGCGCAGCGGATCGTCGAGGGGAGCGTCCCGCTCTTCCTGGCGAACCGGAAGATCCTCGCCCTCGACCTCTCCCTCATCGTGGCGGGGACGAAGTACCGGGGCCAGTTCGAGGAACGCCTGAAGGGGATCCTGAAGGAGCTGAAGGAGAACCACGACCTCATCGTCTTCATCGACGAGATCCACTCCCTGATCGGCGCGGGCTCGGCCGAGGGCTCCCTCGACGCGGCGAACATCCTGAAGCCCGCCCTGTCGCGAGGCGAGATTTCCTGCATCGGCGCCACGACGATGAAGGAGTACCGGAAGTACATCGAAAAGGACCGCTCGCTCCTCCGCCGGTTCCAGGCGATCAACGTCGCGCCGCCGAACGAGGAGGAGACGCTGGAGATCCTGGACGGCGTCCGCGAGCGGTACGAGAAGTTCCACCACGTCCGGTACACCGACGAGGCGATCCGGACCGCCGTCTACCAGGCGAACCGCTACATCCCCGACCGCTTCTTCCCCGACAAGGCGATCGACATCCTCGACGAGGCCGGGGCCAAGGTGAAGCTCCGGAAGACGGCCGACACGCAGAACCTCCGCCGCCTCGAGAACGAAGTGAAGCAGATCGTCAAGGAGATGAAGAAGGCGATCTCCGAGAAGGACTTCGAGCGCGCCGTCTTCCTCCGGGAGCGCGAGATCGAGATCAAGGAGGAGATCGAGCGGACCAAGGCCCTCGAGAGTGAAGAGAGCCAGGCCGTGGAGGTCACCCGCGGCGACGTCGAGGAGATCATTTCGAGCTGGACCGGCATCCCGGTCACCTCCCTCCACGTGGAGGAGGCCGAGAAGCTCCTCCACATGGAGGCGACGCTCCGGCGGCGCGTCATCGGGCAGGACCCCGCCATCGAGGCGATCAGCCGGGCCATCCGCCGCTCGCGCCTCGGCGTGAAGAACCCGAACCGGCCGATGGGCTCCTTCATCTTCCTCGGGCCCTCGGGCGTCGGCAAGACGGAGGTCGCCCGGCGGCTCGCCGAGTTCCTCTTCGACAACCCGCGCGCGCTCGTCCGCTTCGACATGTCGGAGTACATGGAAAAGCACGCCGTCTCAAAGCTCATCGGGTCGCCGCCCGGCTATGTCGGCCACGAGGAGGGCGGGCAGATGACGGAGCGGATCCGGCGCCAGCCCTACTCGGTCATCCTGCTCGACGAGATCGAGAAGGCGCACCCCGACATCGCGAACCTCCTTCTCCAGATCCTCGAGGACGGCCAGCTGACGGACGCCTACGGCAACGTCGTCGACTTCAAGAACACCCTCATCATCATGACCTCGAACATCGGCACGAAGTTCCTCGTCACGCAGTCGAAGGTGGGATTCGGCGAGGGAAAGGGGGCGATGGCCCGGCGCGAGGTCGAGGACCTCGTCCTCAAGGAGCTGCGGCGGGAGTTCTCCCCCGAGTTCACGAACCGGATCGACGAGGTCATCGTCTTCAACCCGCTCGGGCTCGAGGAGCTGCGGGCCATCGGGCGGCTCCTCATCGACGACGTCGCCGCCACCCTGAAGCACCGCGGTCTCGCGCTGCACGTGGATCAGGCCTCCATCGACTGGCTTCTCGGGGTGTCGGGCCATGACTCGCACTCGGGCGCCCGGCCCCTCCGGCGGACGATCCAGCGGCACGTGGAGGATGCGGTCTCGGAATTGCTCATCACGTCCCGGGAACCGGTCGAGTGCGTCGAAGTGACCGTCGAAGGAGACGAATTGAAGGTCCGGACCCGGTCGGCAGAGCCGGTGGCGACGGGTCGGTAGCCGGGGTGACGCTCTTCGGAGGGTCCGCCGTGCGCGCCGGCGGGCGGGGGAGGCGGGGCGTGTGTCTCGCGCTCGTTCTTCTGGGGGCGGCCGCCGCCGCGACCCGGCCTCTCGCCGCACAGCAGCCCGCTCCCGCCGCCCCCCCGGCCCCGACGCCGTCTCCCTCGCCCCTCTCGGACGCGATTCCGAAGCCGGTACTCGAAAGCGCTCCGCTTCCGCCTCCGGCCGCCTCCGGCGCGCGGATCGTCGAGATCGTCACAAAGGGGGGAAAGACAGTCACGGCCGAGACGATTGCCTTCTACCTCGGCGTCAAGACCGGCGACCCCTACTCGCCGGAGATCCTGCAGCGGAACTTCGGCCGGCTCTGGGACTCGGGCCTGTTCGAGGACCTGTCTCTCGAGAAGGAAGACGTGCCCGGCGGCGTGAAGATCATCGCGGTCTTCGTCGAACGGCCGACGGTCGCCGACCTCGAGTTCCGGGGGAACAAGAAGCTGACGACCTCCCAGCTGAAGGACAAGCTGAAGGAAGGGAAAGCGGAGATCAAGAACGGATCGCCGATCTCTCTCCGCGAGGTCTCGAAGGCGAAGTCGGTCCTCGTCGAGGCCTACAAGGCCGAGGGCTTCCGCTCCGCCTCCATCGAGACGCGGATCGAATCCGTCGCCGAGAACACGCGGCGAATCGTCTTCCTGATCGACGAGGGCGACAAGCTGAAGATCGAGTCGATCCGCTTCACCGGAAACACCGTCTTCGGGCAGCAGACGCTTCGGAACGCGATGAAGAAGACGGCGGTCGACCACTGGTGGCGGTTCTTCGACTCGAAGTCGACGTTCAACCAGGCGAGCTACGACGAGGACGTCGAGAGTCTGCGGAAGGTCTACCAGAACAAGGGCTACAAGGACGTGGTCGTGAAGGACCCGATCCTCGACGTCTTCGTCCAGAACCCGAAGGAAACCCGCCCCGAGAAGGTCAAGCGACGCGTGAGGATCACGATTCCCATCGCGGAGGGAGAGCGCTTCTACTTCGGATCCCTGAAGGTCGAGGGCGCCACCGTCTTTCCCGTCGCCCGGCTCGAGAAGGCCTTCGAATTCACGCCGGGGAAGCCCCTTTCCCGCGCCGTGCTCGAGGACGGCATCAAGGCGATCGACGGGGCCTACCGGGCCCGGGGTTACATCTACGCCTTCATGAATCCCGAGTTCACCGAGAAGCCGAAGAACGTCGTCGACGTGACGATCCGGATCACGGAAGGAGATCAGTACCGGCTCGGGCGCGTCGAGTTCGCGGGGAACAAGACGACGCGGGACAAGGTCCTCCGCCGGGAGATCCCCCTCAACGAAGGCGACATCATGGACATCGAGATCTTCAAGAAGGGGATCATGAAGATCACGCAGCTCGGCTACTTCAAGATCGAGGAGGACCCGGAGTACCGGGTGAACCCCGACCTGAAGACGGTGGACATCACCCTCAAGGGGACCGACGTCAACCGCAACGAGGTGCAGTTCGGGGCCGGCTACTCGCAGCTCGACGGCTTCTTCGGACAGTTCCAGTTCAACACGCGGAACTTCCTGGGCCGCGGCGACACCCTCGGCATCCAGTTCCAGAAGGGGTCGACCTCGAACTTCCTCGATCTGTCGTTCAGTGAACCCTACTTTCTCGACAAGCGGATGTCCGTGGGCGGCTCGGTCTACAACCGGGGCGTCGAGTACCTCGACGTCAACCAGAAGACCAAGGGCGTCAGCGCCTCGCTCGGCGTCGGCCTCGGGCTCTTCGACCTCTTCTCGTTCTTCTACGGGTTCAGCGACACGAACAGCCAGTACCAGGTCTTTCCCCCGCCGGCCCCGCCGGGAGCCGGAATCCCGCCCATCGCGTACGCCACCTTCAAAGGGACGACGTCGTCCATCACGCCGGGTTACCGGTACGACAGCCGGAACGATCCGTTCGACCCGACGCGGGGCAAGCGGTACGGTTTCGCCGTGACGGTGGCGGGCGGGCCGCTCGGCGGCGACTTCTCCTACTACAAGCCCGCGGCGTCGTTCACCTGGTACATCCCGGCGACCCGAAGGTCGAACTTCGCGTTCAACGTCGAAGCCGGCTTCATCCAGCCCTACAACCAGATCACGATTCCCATTTTCGAGCGCTACCGGATCGGAGGCGACCGCTCGATCCGCGGCTTCAAGTTCGGCGCGATCGTCCCCGTGGAATACAAGGACGGCAAGTACCAGGCCTTCTTCGATCCCCAGGGCGCCATCCTGGGCGGAAACAAGTTCTACTACTTCAACATCGAGTACGTGGTCTCTCTCGCCGGGCCGCTCAAGATCGCGGCCTTCTTCGACGCCGGCAACACCTGGATCGAGGTGCAGCCGTTCACGCCTCTGACGCTCCGGTCCTCCTACGGCCTGGAAGCCCGCATTTTCCTTCCCATCTTCCAGGCGCCGCTCCGCTTCATCTATGGAATCAAGACGAAAGCCATCACCATCTACGACCAGCGGGGCATCCCGATCCCGAACGGGACGGAATCGAAGTCCGATTTCACCTTCACGATCGGCAGCACCTTCTGAGGGCAATTGCGGTAAACTCCGGCGCTCCGCGGGCCGGACGCGGCGCGACCGGTCGACATCAATTCAGGCAAGGAGTTCGTCACATGAATCGGATCGTCACGTTCGTCGCGTGCGCCGCGGTCGCTGCGCTGCCGGCGGCCCCCGCCGCCCTGGCCCAGGCCGCGCCCCAGAAGATCGCGGTCATCGAGGTCCAGCGCATCATCCAGGAGTCCGCGATCGGCAAGGAATCCCTCGCGCGCGTTCAGAAGCTCCAGCAGACGAAGCAGGAGGATCTCGCCAAACGCCAGAAGGACCTTCGCGACCTGGAGCAGAAGATCCAGGAGCAGGGGAAGTCGCTCTCCGAGGAGGCGATGGAGAAGCTCCAGAAGGACTACCAGGCGAAGGCCGTCGACCTGAAGCGATTCCAGGACGACGCCCAGCGTGATCTCGAAGACGCGCAGCGCAAGGAACTGAAGACCCTCGAGGAGCGGATCATGCCGGTGATCGACGTCGTCGGGAAGGAGATGGGCTACACGCTCATCTTCAACAAGTTCCAGAGCGGGCTCCTCTTCGCCGCCGAGGACGCGGACGTCACGAACGCGGTCATCACACGCTTCAACACGCAGATCGCCGCGCCGGCCGCCAAGCCCGCTGCCGCCGCGCCGACGGCCCCGAAGCCGGCCGCCCCGGCCCCCACGCCGGCTCCGAAGAAGAACTAGACCTCTCCGACACGACGCCGTGACGACGTTCTCCGTCGCCGAGATCGCGGCCCGCTGCGGCGGCCGGGTTTCCGGCGACGGGGACCGGCGCGTGCGCGGCGCCCGGTCCCTCGAGGCCGCCGGACCCGAGGACCTCTCTTTCGCGGCCGACGCGAAGGCCGAGAAGATCGCGGAAATCTCCGCCGCCGGCGTCCTCATCGCCCGCTCGGCGGCCCGCTTCCCCGGACGCACGGTCGTGGAGGTGTCGGATCCGTCGCTCGCCCTCGCCGCCGTTCTCGCCCTGTTCCACCCGCGCCGCGCTGCCCGGGGGAGCGTCCACCCGACCGCCGTGCTCGGCGCCGGCGCGATCCTCGACCCGACGGCGGAGATCGGCCCCTACGTCGTGATCGGCGACGGCACCCGCGTCGGCGCCGGGGCGATCGTGGAGGCGCATGCGGTCGTCGGGAGAGGATGCGAGATCGGCGAGAGCGTCTGGCTGCACCCTCACGTCGTTCTGTACGACGGAACCGTTCTCGGCGCCCGCGTCGAGGTCCATTCCGGGACGGTCCTCGGGGCAGACGGATTCGGCTACGCGCCGACCGAGGCGGGTATCGTGAAGGTCCCGCAGGTGGGACGTGTCGTCGTGGAGGACGACGTCGAGATCGGCGCCAACACCTGCATCGACCGGGCCACGCTCGAGGAGACTCGCGTCGGCGCGGGGACGAAGATCGACGACCTCGTCATGATCGGACACAACAGCCAGGTCGGCCGGCACGGGTTTCTCTGCGGGCAGGTCGGCCTGGCCGGCTCCACGACCCTGGGCGACCGGGTGGTTCTCGCGGGACAGGTCGGCGTGGCCGGACACCTCAAACTCGGCGACGGCGTGAAGGCGGGTGCCCAGACGGGCATCGACGGTGACGTTCCGGACGGCCTGACGGTGTTCGGCACGCCCCATCTGCCGCACCGCGAGGCCCTCCGCGTCATTGCGGAACTTCGCCGGCTCCCGGAGACGGCCCGGGCCGTCCGCGAATGGCTGGCCCGCGAGGGGAAGGGAAAGGACGACACGACGCCATGAGCGACCCGAACGGTGCCGGCGGAGCGCCGGCCATGGAGATCCGGAAGATCCTGAGCGTCCTGCCGCACCGCTATCCGTTCCTCCTGGTCGACCGGATCCTGTCGATCGAGCCGGGGAAACGGGCGGTCGGCCTGAAGAACGTCTCCGTGAACGAGGAGTTTTTCCAGGGGCACTTCCCCGGAAACCCCGTCATGCCCGGAGTCCTGATCCTGGAGTCGATGGCGCAGATCGGCGGCTGCCTGGTCTTCGCGTCCGATCCGTCGTTCAAGCAGCGGAAGCTGATGTACCTCTCCGGGATCGACAAGGCGCGATTCCGTCGCCCCGTCGTCCCGGGAGACCAGCTCGTCGTGAGCGTCGAGGTGCTCACGGTGCGAGCGAGCTTCATCAAGATCCGCGGCGAGGCCCGCGTCGACGGCCAACTCGCCGCGGAGGCGGAGCTTCTGTCGAGCCTCGTGGATCTGCCCGAAGGGATGGTGGGCTGATGGCGATTCATCCGTCGGCGATCGTCGCCCCCGACGCGAAGATCCACCCCGAATGCGAGATCGGACCCTACGCGATCGTCGGCGCGGGCGTGACGATCGGCGCGCGCACCACCGTCGGCGCGCACGCCGTGATCGAAGGTCCGACGACGATCGGCGAGGCGAACCGGATCCACGCGCACGCGGCTCTGGGCGGGCCGCCGCAGGACCTGAAGTACAAGGGCGAGCCGACGACCCTCGTCATCGGGAACCGGAACGTCTTCCGGGAATTCTCGACCGCTCACCGGGGCACGGTCACGGGACACAGGACCACGATCGTCGGCGACGACAACCTCTTCATGGCCTACTCCCATGTCGCCCACGACTGCGTCATCGGGAACCGGACGGTCTTCGCGAACAGCGCCTCGCTCGCCGGCCACTGCACGGTGGAGGACGACGCCATCCTCGGCGCCTTCGTCGGCGTCAGGCAGTTCCTGAGGATCGGGCGGCATGCATTCCTGGGCGCTTTCACGGCCGTCAACAAGGACGTCCTCCCCTTCTGCTGGACGTCACCCGACCGCGAGGTGAGGGCCTGGAAGATCAACAGCGTGGGGCTCTCCCGGAAGGGCTACTCGGACGAGCGCGTCAAGACGCTGCAGAAGGCCTATCGGGCCCTGCACCGGCACCGGCACGATCACAAGGCGCTGCTCGCCGCCCTCGCGGAGCTCTCCGCCGCGTCGGACGACGTGAAGTACCTTCACGATTTCGTCGCGGCGTCGGAGCAGGGCATCCACGGGGCGTAGCGGAAGCGTTATTCCTCGACGACCTCGGCCTTCTTCGTCTTGGCGTGGTCGGAGATGAGCTTCTCCTGGATGGGGCGCGGGACTTCCTCGTAGTGGTCGAGCTCCATCGTGAAGGAGCCTCGCCCCTGCGTGATGGAGCGGAGGACCGGCGCGTAGGAGATCATCTCGGCCAGCGGCACGTCGGCCCGGATGACGGCATCGTCGCCTTCGGTCTCCATCCCGGCCGGACGGCCCCGCCGGCTCGTCAGGTCGCCCATCAGGTCGCCCATGTATTCCTGCGGCGCCTGGATGGCCACCTTCATGATCGGCTCGAGGATCGTGGGGCGCGCCTTCTCCATGGCGTCCTTGTAGGCGAGCGACCCGGCGATCTTGAAGGCCATTTCCGACGAGTCGACGTCGTGGTACTGGCCGTCGTAGACCTCGACGCGGAAGTCGACCATCGGGAAGCCCGCCAGGTAGCCGCGCCGTCTCGCGTCCTGGATCCCCTTCTCGATCGCGGGGATGAAGCCGCGCGGGATGGAGCCTCCGAAGGTGTCGTCGTCGAACTCGAAGTCGCCGCCCCGCGTGAGCGGCTTGATCCGGATCTTGCAGTCGGCGAACTGGCCGTGGCCGCCGGTCTGCTTCTTGTGGCGCCCGTGCCCCTCGGCCGAGCGGGTGATCGTTTCGCGGTACGGGACCTTCGGCGGATGGAGAATGACCTCGACGCCCGACTTCCGCTTCATCCGGGCCACGGCGATCTCGACATGGAGCTGGCCGGCGCCCGAGAGAAGGAACTGGTGCGTGTCCGCGTCGCGTGAGAAGCGGAGCGACGGGTCCTCCTCGACGAGCTTGTGGATGGCCGAAGAGATCTTGTCCTCGTCTCCCTTGGCTTTCGGCTCGATGGCGAAGGAGATGGCGGGTTCCGCGAATTCGATGGGGGAGAAGAGGAACGGCTTGTCCTTCCCCGACAGCGAATCGCCGGTCAGCGTCTCCTTCAGCTTGGCGACGCCGCCGATGTCGCCCGCCGGGATCTCGGGAACCGTCTGCTGCTGCTTGCCGAGCGGCGAGAAGAGCGGGCCGAACCGTTCGGCGACCTCGCGCGTGGCGTTCCAGTAGTTTCCGTCGGGGCGGATCGTGCCCGACACGACGCGGAAGAGCGTCAGGCGGCCGGCGAAGGGATCGGAGATCGTCTTGAAGACGTAGGCGGCGGCGGGGCCGGCCGGGTCCACGGGGAGGGCCTCGCTCTTCCCGTCCTTCCCCTTCGCGACGGCCCGGAACGCGTCGGCCGACGGGAGGAGATCCACGATCTCGTCGAGGACCTTCTCGACGCCGGTCTCGTGGCTGCCGGCCGCGGCGAAGAGGACGGGCGCGATCTTCCGGTCGCGGATCGCGGCGCGGAGGGCCGGGTGCATCTGATCCTCGGTCAGGTTCCCCTGGTTGAAGAACTGCTCCATCAGCTTGTCGTCGCCCTCGGCGACCATCTCGACCAGCGCCTCGTGGAGCTGGTTCGCGTCGGCGGCGAACTCCTCGGGGATCGGGCCGGGCGCCGTCTTGCCGGCCTCGTCGGTCAGATAGCCCTGCATCGAGATCAGGTCGATGACCCCGCGAAAGCCCTTTTCCCGGCCGATGGGCGCCTCGGCGGCGATGCACACCCGCCCGAACTTCTTCTGCAGCTGGTCCATGACGCGCCCGCCGTCGGCGTTCTCGCGGTCCATCCGGTTGACCACGACGAGGCGGGGGAGGCCGAGCTCGTCGGCCACCTTCCAGGCCTTCTCGGTCTGGACCTGGACACCGGCGACGGCGTCGACGACGAGGATCACGGCGTCGGCGGCGCGCATGCCGCAGATCATCTCGGAAACGAAGATGCCGTAGCCCGGCGTGTCGATCAGGTTGACCTTCCTCTTCTTCCACTCGAGCGAGGCGACCGCGAGACCAATGGAGATCTTCCGGTCGATCTCCTCGGGGTCGAAATCCGTCAGGGCGCTGCCGTCCTCGACGCGGCCGAAGCGCGGGACGGCGCCCCCCTCGTGAAGGAGGGCGGAGACGAGCGTCGTCTTTCCGACGCCGTTGTGGCCGACGATGGCGACGTTGTGGATGGCCGAGGGCGGGAATACTCTCATTCAGGCGTTCCTCTCGATGGCCCGGAGGGGCGAGGCGCGATTATAGGAACAGGCCCTGGGTCACCGGACGCTTTTCCGTCTCGCGGGCCTGATAGAATTTTTCGGGGTTATCCGATCGATTCCCGGGCGCCGCCGCCCGGGGGAGGCCGTCTGCCGACCGAGCTGGGTTCATCGTCCTCGAACCTGCCCAAGCGCTTTGGCCGCTACGAGGTGGTTCGCGAGCTCGGGAAGGGCGCGATGGGCGTCGTCTACCTGGGCCGGGATCCCGTCATCGGGCGTCTCGTCGCGCTCAAGACGATCCGCGTGGCCGCCGAGGACGACATCGAGCAGCGGGAGTTCAACGAGCGCTTCCTCCGCGAGGCGCAGGCCGCCGGCACGCTCTCGCACCCCAACATCGTCACCGTCCACGACGTCGGGGAGGAGGACGACGTGTCCTTCATCGCCATGGAGTACGTGGAGGGGAAGAACCTGAAGCAGGTGATCCGCGAGAAGGACCGGCTCTCGTTCGAGCGGATCTCCGAGATCATCTCCGAGGTCGCGGGCGCCCTCGACTACGCGCACCGGAAGGGGATCGTCCATCGCGACGTCAAGCCGGCCAACATCATCATCACGCCGGACGGCACGGTGAAGATCACGGACTTCGGCATCGCGAAGATCGAGACCTCGAGCCTGACGGAGACCGGCCAGTTCCTCGGCACGCCGAACTACATGTCTCCGGAGCAGGTGACGGGCGAGGCCGTCGACGGGCGGAGCGACCTCTTTTCCCTCGGTGTCGTTCTCTACGAGCTCCTGACCCGGAAGAAACCGTTCCTCGGCGACAACGTGACGTCGATCTCGTACAAGATCGTCCACGAGGACTTCCCGTCGCTCCATGCGGCGGACGCGTCGATTCCGAGCGAGTTCGGGCCCATTCTCGCGAAGGCGCTTTCGAAGGACCCGGCGGCGCGATTCCAGCGCGGTTCGGATCTCGCTCTGGCCCTCTCCGAGGTCCGGGCGCGACAGGCCGAGTACCAGATGATCCGGGACCTCGGCGACATGGTCGCCCAGGCCGAAAAGCTCGGGCCCGTCGCCCCGGTGGAGGCCCCGCCCGCCCCGTCGGCTTCCGGCCCGTCCCGGCCGGGGGTGGCCGAGACGACGGCGCGGATCTCCGCCATGCCGCCGGCGATGCCGGAGGTCACGGGGTCTCTCGAAGCGCTCGCGCGACGCCGCGACGACCTGAATCCCCAGCTCGTCGGCGCCGCTCCGGCGCCGGGCGTCGACTCCTCGGGCCCCGACTGGAGCCTGGACACGGACGCGGTCAAGAGACCGGCCGCGCGGGAGGCCGCGCCCCGCGAGCCGGTTCCGTCTTCTCCGGGGACGATGATCTCCGACCTCCAGCGGACCGGGCAGAAGGGAGCCGCGCCGGAGACGCCGAACGCGACCGACGGCTCCGTCAGCACGCGGCCCGTTTCGACGCCGCGCCCGGTCATCCCGGCGCTGAAGCTCGACGAAAAGGGGGCGCCCCGGCCCGCGGAGCCGCCGAGGACCGAACCGCGTCCCTCCATCCGACCGGTGCCGTCCCTCGACGTTTCGAACCTCTCCCGGACGGGAGACGGAGGCGGCGCGGCACGGCGCGGCGCCCCCGTCACGCCGCCGGCGCTCCCGGACGGAGCGGGCCCGGGCCCGCGCCCGCCCGCACTCCCTCTCGACGCGACCGGTTCGATCCGGCGAACGGGCAGCCCCGTCACGCCCCCCGCCGTGAAGGCCTTTCCCGCGCGCCCTGCGATTCCCTCGCCCGGGCCTCCGGGAGTTCCGTCCGGCGCGCCGGAGAAAGCCGTCCGGACGGCCGACGAGACGACGCTCGGCTCGCCTCCGCCCTCGCCCCCGCCCCGGGACCCAGCGGCGGCGACGAGGCTTGACGGGGCCGTGGCGCCGGCCCCGAAGGATCGGACCGCCCCCCTGAAGGTCGAGGCTCCGGTTTCGCCTCTGATCCGGGAGAGAACGGCTCCGTTCAGGACGGAGCCGGCGCCGGCCGCTCCGCCGAAGGAGAAGACGTCGCCCGTCCGGCTCGAACCCGGCTCCGAAGCGGGGGCCGGAGTCGATCCGCTCGAAGGCGTCCTGCGCCGCGAGGTCAGCCGGAAGTGGGCCTGGGCGGTCGTCGGTCTCGTCCTGGCTCCAGCCCTTTTCGTCATCCTTCTCCTGTTCTCTCGAAGCCGGCAGATCGTTCCGGGGAGCGAGAGCGACGGCTCGGCCGCCGAGGCGGCGGTGGCCGAGAAAAGACGTCTCCTCGACGACGGAAACCAGCTCCTTTCGGACGGGAAGATCGAGGAAGCCCGGCAGCGCTTCCTCGAGCTGGCGCGGGTCGCCCCGGAATCCGCGGCGGCGCGCGACGCCCTTCGGAAGACGGACCGTCTGCTCGCCAAGAAGGCGGAGCAGGACCGCCGGAGCGCCGACGTGGCCCGGGAGCTCTCCGCCGCGCGGGCCGCTCGGGCGGCCGCGGACCCGGCCGCAGCCGTCGTGGCCGCCGACGCCGTCCTGTCGCTCGAGCCGGACCAGGCCGAAGCGCTGGCCCTGCGTCGGGCGGCGGTCGAGGAGATCCGGCGGCTCCCGAAATCGGAGCAACGACGAGCGGAGGCTCGCCTCCGGACTCTCCGGGCCGAGGCCCGTCCGCTTCCTCCGCCGGCGCCGGCCGCTCCCGCGGCCGTGGCCCCGCGGGAGGCTTCAGCCGGATCCCCGCTCCGTCTCGCCTTCCGGAGCCCTTTCGTCGCCGGCACGGTCTTCGTCCGGATGAACGGGACGGAAATCCTCCGCCGGTCCTTCGACTTCGGCGGGAAGACGGGCGGCGTTCTCGAGGCGAACGTCGACCTTCCGGCCCGATCCGGCGAGATCCGCGCCTGGGTCTTCTCCGCGGACGGCAGCGTCCGGGGCTACGCGGCGACGCGCGTGGACCTCGCGGAGGGCGACTCCCGCTCGGTGGTGCTCGGACTCGACCGCGCGCAGAAACTGTCGGTCGGGCTGGAGTAGGAGCCGCCTCGCGTGAGGGCTCTCGAGACCCCGCGACGGGCGGGGACGCGTTGGATCGTCCCGGCCGGCCTCGGTCTCGCCGCGCTTCTCCTCTTCGGGGCCGACCGGGTCCTCCCGGGAGACGCCGGCTCCCCGGGCCCCCGCCCGTTCGGTCCGTCTCGCACGGTGACCTCCCGCCGGGGCGTCGTGTCGTCGGCGGAAATCGGCGCGTCCCGCGCCGGCGCGGCCGTTCTGGCCGACGGCGGGAACGCCGTGGACGCGGCGGTCGCCACGGCGTTCGCCCTCGCGGTCACCTATCCCCAGGCCGGGAACCTCGCGGGGGGCGGCTTTGCCGTCGGGAGGACTCGCGACGGGGAGCTCTTCGCGCTCGATTTCCGGGAGACCGCACCGGCCGGAACCTGGGAACGGACCTTTCTCCTCCCCGACGGATCGCCCCGGGGAAATACCTCTCGCCAGGGAGGGCTCTCCGTCGCGACGCCCGGAACGGTGCGGGGGCTCGAGGAGCTTCATCGACGGCTGGGACGCCTGTCGTGGGCGCGGCTCGTGGCGCCGTCGGTCGGGCTCGCCCGCGACGGGTTCCGGGTTCCGGAGCCGATGCGCGCCGACCTCGCGCAGCAGGCGGCCCGGCTCAGAACCTCTCTCGAAACGCGGCGGATCTTCTTCCGGGGCGGGGAGCCCGTCCCGGCGGGCGAGCTTCTCGTGCAGCCGGAGCTGGCCGGGTCGCTCGAGGCGATCGCGCGCGGCGGGGCGGACGCCTTCCACCGCGGCGCGATGGCGCGGCTCGTCGCGGAGCACGTCCGGGCGACGGGAGGCGTTCTGACCGAGGAGGACCTCGCGTCCTACCGCCCGGTCTGGCGTCCCCCCCTCGTCGTCGACTTCGACCGATGGCGACTCGTGACGATGCCGCCACCGTCGGCGGGGGGCGTCGTCCTGATGTCGATCCTCGGACAGCTCGCGGCCGCGCCCGTCGATCTCCGGCGCCTCGACGAGGCGGGCCGTGTCCACCTCGTCGCCGAGGCGATGAAGAGGGCGTTCGCCGACCGGAACGAGTACGTCGGCGACCCGGACTGCGTTTCGATGCCGCTCGCGGCCCTGCTCGCGCCGGCGCGCCTCGCGGCGCTCGGCGCGTCCCTCCGCCTCGACCGCGCCACGCCTTCGGCGGCGATCCGGGCCGGAGCGGTCCCTCGCGAGGGCAACCAGACGACGCACTTTTCCGTGGCGACCGCCGACGGCGAGGCCGTGGCGGTCACGTACACCCTGAACGATGCCTTCGGAAACGGCGACGTCGTTCCCGCAGTCGGCGTCCTTCTGAACAACGAGATGGACGACTTCGCCACCCAGCCCGGGCGGCCCAATCTCTACGGCCTGATCCAGGGGACGGCGAACGCCGTCCGGGCGGGCGCCCGGCCGGTCTCGTCGATCTGTCCGACCGTCGTGTTCGAGAACGGACAGCCGCGTTTCGTCCTCGGATCGCCGGGAGGCTCGACGATCCCCTCCACCGTCCTCGAGGTCTTCCTCCGCGTCGGTCCGCTCGGCCAGTCGCTGCCGGAGGCCGTGGCGGCCCCGCGCTTCCACCACCAGCACCTTCCCGACAGGCTCGACGTGGAGCGCGACGCCTGGCCTGCCGCCGTCCTCGAGGAGCTCCGGAAGCGGGGCGACGACGTCCGGACGAACAGATGGGGGCGCATTGGCCTGGTTCACGCGATTTCATTCGAGAGGGACGGGACGCTTCTCGGCGTGGCCGATCCGCGCGGGTACGGCCGGGCCGTCTCCGTCGAGGAGCTGCGCGGCGCCTCGCGGCCCTGAAGTGGCGCCGGGAGGCGCCGGATGGTATCTTCCGCGTCCGCGTTTCTGGTCGGGGCGTAGCGCAGCCTGGTAGCGCACACGGTTCGGGACCGTGGGGTCGGAGGTTCAAATCCTCTCGCCCCGACCATCTTGCCTTCCACTTCCCCGGGCATCGCCTCGTGAGACGATCGGCGGCGTGATCCTCGCGTCGGGACCCCGGAGCGGACGCGCGGCGTCGTCGCGCCCTCCGTCGCTCCACGTCCAGAAGAAGCGCGACGCCAAGCGCCTGCAGATCCTCGAGAGCGCCGTCCGCGCTTTTGCCGCCCGCGGATTCCACGGCACGTCGATGGAGGAGATCGCCGGCGAACTCCGGCTGACCCGGGGGAGCCTCTATTACTACTTCCGCGACAAGGAGGAGATCCTCGCCCTCTGTCACGCCGTGGCCCTCGAGGCGGTCCTCGCGGCGTTTGAGAAGGTCCGGGCCTCGGCAATGCCTCCCGACGAGAAGCTCCGGCGGCTCATCCTGCAGCACGTGAAGATCCAGGTGGACAAGTTCCACGGTACGGCTCTCGCGCTGGAACTGGACGCCCTCCGTCCCGCCTCGAGGTCGGCCGTCGTGGCGGGCCGGGACCGTTACGACCGGGGCCTGCGCGAATTGATCGAGGAAGGGATCCGGGCGCGGCTCTTCCGGCCCGTCGACACGAAGCTCGCGGCCTTCGCCGTGGTGGGGGCGATCAACTGGATTGGCCGCTGGTATCGCCCGGAAGGCGGGGCGACGCCGGATGAGCTCGGCTCGGAGTTCGCCGACCTGTTTCTCGCGGCTCTCTCCGATTCGAAACCGGAGAAGCGCCGGCGCCGCTAGCCTTCGGCCCCGGCGATGTCCAGCGTCGCCAGGGACCGGGGAGCGGCCGCGTCCCCCTCGGTGGCGAGGATCACCTCGTACCGTCCGGCGGGCGGAGCGCCCGCGGGGAGCCGGACCGCGAGATCGCCTTCGCGGGCGGCTCCGGAGCGGAGCACGCCGCTCTCCCAGACGGTTCGGTCCCCGGCCCGGAGCGAGAGCCGGAACGGGAGTTCGGCCGGCGGAAGCAGGGGCCGCGCGAGGACGAGGACGAGGGATTCGCCTGCGGCCCGGACGATCCGGGCGGGAGGCGGTCCGCCCGGAAGCGGCAGCACCACGGCCTGCGCGGCGGCTCCCGGCGGTTCCACCCCGGCGGCGAGGGCCCGCGCGGCCGTCTCGAGCTCGCCCTTCAGCCGCAGGGCCGAGGCGAGGGCCGCGACGAAGAGGACGAGGAGGAGAGAGATCGCGGCCAGGAAACCCGCCCGCCCGGTGAGGAGGCGTCCCTCGGGCGTCCGGCTCTTCCGGAAAGCCTGGAGCCGCCCGATCCGGAGGCGCATCTGCGTCGTCGACTCGATCCGGTCGCGGTAGTAGGGCGTTTCGAGGAGGGAGCTCTCGAAGGTCCTCCGGTCCGCGGGAGAGAGTCGACCGAGAACGTAGTCGGAGACGAGCTCGTCCTCGGCCTGCTCGACGCGATCGAGAAGCGAGTCGTCGCGAAAGTAGAGTTCCTCCATCATCGCCCGCCGGGCCTCGGGAAGGCGCCGGAGGATGTAGTCGCGGATCTCGGCGGGAGATGGGGTCGTCGCGCTCACGAGGTCCCGCCTCGCCCCTCGCCGTCCGGCGCGGCGTCCGGTTTCTTCATCCGCTTCCGGAGCTCCCGCTTGGCCCGGTAGACCCGCATGTCGACGGCATCGGTGGAGATCCCCTCCTCCCGGGCGATCGCCCGCGAGGGGACTTCTTCGACGAATCGCCGGACGAGGAGCGCCTTCATCCGGTCGGGAAGGAGGTCGAGTGCCCGCCGGAACCGGAGAGCGCGGCTCGAGACGAGGGCGTCCGAGAGCGGATCGCCGGCCGCGGCCAGCTGGACCGCTCCGCTCAGTCCGTCGTGAATGCTCGCCTTGGCGACGCGACGGCAGTACTCGAGGAAGACGTTCTTTCCCACCCCGAGGGAATAGGCCTCGAGCGAGTCGAGAAGCTCGCCCCGGTTCATCCGCTGAAAGACCCGGAGCAGCGTTTCCTGGGCCAGGTCCCGGGCGTCGTCCTCGGTCCGCACGCCGCGGGAGAGAAAGAACCGCCGGAGCTTCTCCGGCAGTCGTCCGAGGTCGGCGTCGGCGGGATCGTTCCAGAGCGTCATGGGCGTCGGAGCCACCTGGGGGCGGCCTTCGGTCATTCTATGCCCGACGCTGGAATCGACAGGTTCTGTCCACGCCGCACTTCTTTTATTTGGAGATATTGTCATTTCTTCTAATAATATTAGGTAATACGGTTAAGTTGTCGTACTGAAGTGGTCATTCGAGGGAAAACCTTTCATGGAGAAAGAGTTGACAAGCAATCGTAGGCGAATCATTATTCATTGCTGTGAATACTCATGCGGGCGTCTCGGCGCTGCGGCGACGGGACGAAATCCTCTCGCTCATCCGGGAGGAGACGATCCACTCCCAGGAGGAGCTCCAGCAGCGGCTCGCCTCCCGCGGCTTCGTCGTGGCTCAGCCGACGCTTTCGCGGGACCTCCGGGAGCTCGGACTGGCCAAGTCGCCGCGGGGGTACGTGGCGCCCGGCGCCGCCGGCACGTTCGCCGAGCCGGCCGGGGAGCGCGAACAGCGGGAGTCGGAGATGGAGCGCGCGTTTCGGGCCTTCGTCCAGAGGGTGGCGACGGCCCACACTCTCGTCATCGTCAAGACGCCACCCGCGGCCGCGCACGCCGTCGGCCTCGCCATCGACAAGGCGGAGCTGCCCGGGGTGGTCGGCTCCATCGCCGGCGACGACACGGTTTTTCTCGCCACGGAATCTCCCGAGATCGCGGGAAAGCTGGCCGCCCGCCTGTCGGAGATTCTGGAACGCCCCCGCTCCGCCCGAAGGGTCCGCGCGTGAGGAAGGTCGCCGTCGTCGGCGCCACCGGCTATTCCGGCGGCGAGCTCTGCGCCCTTCTCGCGCGGCATCCCCGCGTGGAGATCGCGTCGGCCTTTTCTTCCGGAAAGAAGGAGGCGGGCGTTCCCTTCGGGAGGCTCCACCCGGCCCTCCACGGACGCCCCGGGCCGGACGCGGAGCCGTTCTCCGTCGACCGGCTCGCCGCGAGCGGCGCCGAGCTGGCGTTTCTGGCCACGCCGAACGAGACGTCGGCCGAGGCGGGGCCGGCGCTCCTGTCGCGGGGCGTCCGCGTCATCGACATCGCCGGCGCCTTCCGCCTCCGGGACGCGGCCGCGTACCCGGCGTGGTACGGCTTCACGCATCCGGCGCCGGAGCTCCTCGCGGAGGCCGTTTACGGTCTGACGGAGTGGTGCGGCCGCGAGCTCGCCGGGGCGCGCCTCGTGGCGAACCCGGGCTGCTATCCGACCTCCGTTCTGCTCGCGCTGAAGCCGGTGGCGTCGCTCCTCGACCCGGCGCTGCCGGTCATCTGCGACAGCAAGAGCGGCGTCACGGGCGCCGGGAAGAAGAGCGACGTCGCGTGGTCGTTCGCGGAGCTGGCCGGAAACTTCAAGGCGTACGGCGTCGGCACGCATCGGCACGAGCCCGAGATGCGCCAGGGGCTCGGACTCGGGGCGGAGGCGCCCTTCGTCTTCGTTCCCCACCTCCTGCCGGTGGTCCGCGGCATCCTTTCGACGATCCACGTGACGTTCCCCGCGCCCGTCACGCCCGGGGTCCTCGTCGAGGCCTTTTCCTGCTACGAGGGGGCGCCCTTCGTCCGGGTGCGCCCCGCCGGAGAGCTTCCCGAGCTCGCGGACGTCGTCGGGACGCCGCGGTGCGAGATCGGGTTCGCGCTCCTACCGGGCGCGCGACGCGCCGTGATCGTCTCGGTCATCGACAACCTGCTCAAAGGGGCCGCGTCGCAGGCGGTCCAGAACATGAACCGGGTCTTCGGGTTCGCCGAGACGGACGGTCTCGCATGAGCGCGCCGGGCGGCGGGCCGCTTCCGGGCCTCACGGTCGTCAAGCTGGGCGGAAGCCTGCTCGAGGAGAAGGCCCTGCGCGAGAAGGCCCTCGGCGCCATCGCGGCGCGCTGGACGGCGGGGCAGAAGGTCGTCGTCGTCCACGGAGGCGGAAAGCGGATCGACGCGAGCCTCCAGGCCCTCAAGATTCCGAAGAAGACCTACCGCGGCCTCCGGATCACCGACCCGGAGACCCTCGACGTCGTCGTGTCGGTCCTCTCGGGCGTCGTGAACAAGTCGCTCATCGCCGAGTTCCGGTCGCTGGGGATCCTCGCGGCCGGTCTTTCCGGGGCCGACGGGGACACCCTCTGGGCCGAGTTCCACCCGCGGGTCGACGGGGTCGACTTCGGCTTCGTCGGACGGGTGACCTACTCGAATCCGACGCTTCTCGCGGCCGTGCTCGGCGCCGGGCTCCTGCCCGTGGTGGCCTCGGTGGCGCTCGGCCGCGAGGGGACGCTGCTGAACGTGAACGCCGACTCGGCCGCCGCGGCGCTCGCTTCGGCGCTCCGGGCCGAGACGCTCGTCTTCTTGACCGACGTCGCCGGCCTTCTCGACGCCGAGGAGAAGCTCGTCCCCTGCCTCGATCCGGCCACCGCATGGGGCCTCATCCGCTCCGGCGCGGTCGGGGGCGGAATGCGTCCGAAGCTCCTGGCCTGTCTCGACGCCGTCCATGCCGGCGTCAAGCGGATCGTCATCGCCGGTCCCGAGAGCCATTCTTCGGCCCTCGCGGACGGAACCGGAGGTACCTGCCTTGCCGCCGTCTGAACTCCTCGCCGCCGCCCCCGCCGCCGTCGAGGCGCGGGACTCCTCCTACATCCTGCCGACGTACGCCCGCACGTCGTTCCATCCCCGGACGGGGAAAGGGGCAAAGCTCGTCGACGCCGAGGGGAAGGAGTACTGGGACCTCCTCGGCGGCATCGCGGTCAACGCCCTCGGCTACCGGCACCCCCGGCTCGTGAGGGCGCTGAAGGAGGAGGCCGCGGGCGTCTGGCACGTCTCGAACCTCTTCTACATCCCGGCGCAGGGCCTTCTGGCCGAGCGTCTCGTCCGGGCGTCCGGGATGTCGCGCGTCTTCTTCTGCAACACGGGGACCGAGGCGATCGAGGCGGCGCTGAAGTTCGCCCGGTTGAAGAACCCGGGCCGCTCGAAGGTCGTCGCGCTCGAGGAGGGTTTCCACGGTCGGACCTTCGGCGCCCTCTCGATCACCGGGCACGAGCCGTACCGGACCCCGTTCGAGCCGCTGGTCCCGTCGGCCGTCTTCGTCCCGCCGAACGACGCCGCCGCGCTCGAACGGAGCGTGACTCCCGACACGTCGGCCATCGTTCTCGAGCCGATCCTCGGTGAGGGCGGGATCATCCCGCTCGCCGCCGAGTACGTCGCCGCGGCGCGGCGGGCCGCCGACCGGACGGGGGCCCTCCTCGTCTTCGACGAGATCCAGAGCGGCCTCGGGCGGACCGGACACCTCTTCGTCTTCCGGGAGCTCGGCGTCGTCCCGGACCTCGTGACCCTGGCCAAGCCTCTCGGCGGCGGCCTTCCGCTCGGCGCCGTCCTCTCCGGGCCGGCGCTGGAAGGGCTCCTCAGGCCGGGACTGCACGGGACGACTTTCGGCGGAAATCCGGTGGCCTGCCGGCTCGCCCTCGAGGTGCTCGACGAGATCCAGAACGGCGGCCTCCTCGCCCGCGTCGCCCAGCTCGGCGCCTGGTTCGGCAAGGCCGCCCGGAAGCTCAAGAAGCGACAGACGGCCATCGTGGACGTCCGGGGCCGCGGTCTCATCTGGGGGATCGAGCTCGACCGCGAAGCCTCCCCGGTCCAGAAGAAGCTCCTCGCGAAGGGCTTCGTCGTCGGCACGGCGCGGACGAAGGTGCTCCGGCTCCTACCGCCCTACGTCGTCCCGAAGGCGGCGCTCCGCACCTTCCTCGACGCCCTCGACGACACCCTCAAGGAGACGAACTCGTGAACAGCGGGAAACCGAAGGTCCGGAAGGTCGCGCTGGCCTACTCGGGCGGGCTCGACACGTCCATCATCATCCCCTGGCTCAAGGAGAATTACGGCTGCGACGTCGTCGCCGTCGCGGTGGACGTCGGCCAGCGAGAAGAGACCGAAGGCCTCGCCGAAAAGGCGAAGCAGACCGGCGCCTGCGACTTCCACCTGATCGACGCGCGCGCCGAGTTCGCGAAGGACTACCTCTTTCCCGTCCTGAAGGCGGGGGCCGTCTATGAGCACGAGTACCTGCTCGGCACGTCGACGGCGCGCCCTCTCATCGCGCGCAAGCAGGTGGAGGTCGCCCTCGCGACGGGGTGCGACGGCCTGTCGCACGGCTGCACGGGGAAGGGAAACGACCAGGTCCGCTTCGAGCTGACGTACCAGGCCCTGGCGCCCGAGCTCGCGATCATCGCGCCGTGGCGCGAGTGGGAGATCCGGTCGCGGGAGGACGCGATCGACTACGCCGCCGCACGGGGGATCCCGGTGACGGCCACGAAGAAGGAACCCTACTCGCGCGACCGGAACCTCTGGCACATGTCGCACGAAGGCGGGCCCCTCGAGGAACCGGGCTTCGAGCCGGAGGCCTCGATGTTCAAGCTGACGGTGAACCCGGAGCAGGCGCCCGACCGCGCGGAGCGGGTGACGATCGGCTTCGAGCAGGGGTACCCCGTCTCCATCGGGGGGGAGAGGATGTCCCCGGTCGCGCTCATCGAGGCGCTGAACGAGATCGGCGGGCGGAACGGCGTCGGGCGGGTCGACCTCGTCGAAAACCGGCTCATCGGGATCAAGTCGCGCGGCGTCTACGAGACGCCCGGCGGGACGATCCTCGTGTCGGCGCTCCGCGCCCTCGAGTCGCTGACGCTCGACCGGGACTCGGCCCACGAGAAGGCGCGCCTCGGCTCGCGCTACGCCGAGCTCGTCTATTTCGGCCAGTGGTTCTCGCCGCTCCGCGAGGCGCTCGACGCGTTCATGACGGCGCTCATGAAGACGGTCACGGGGAGCGTGACGGTGAAGCTCTACAAGGGGAGCTGCATCGTCGTCGGGCGGACCTCGCCCTACGCCCTCTACTCCACGTCGCTCGCCTCGTTCGACATGACGGGCTTCACGCCGAAGGACTCCGAAGGCTTCATCCGGCTCTTCGGCCTCCCGACGAAGGGGCGCGAGCGGCTCTCCAAGGAGGGCACCCCCTATCCGGCGCTCGTCGGGGGAGAGGGTTGAAGAAGACCGGAGTCGGGACGGCGCTCTGGGGCGGGCGGTTCGCCGAGCCGCCGGCCCGGACGCTGCGGCGCCTGAACGACTCGCTCTCCTTCGACCGCGCCCTCCTGGCCGAGGACGTGGCGGGCTCGATCGCCTGGGCCACGGCGCTCGAAAAGGCGAAGGTCCTCTCGCGGCGCGAGGCGGCGCGGCTCGTGGCGGGGCTTCGTGCGATCGGCCTCGAGCCGGTCCCCCGGAACGCCCTCTTCGAGGACGTCCATTCCTACGTCGAGGGGACTCTTCGGAAGAGGCTCGGACCGCTCGCCGGAAAGCTCCACACGGGTCGGTCCCGGAACGACCAGGTTGCCACGGATTTCCGGCTCTGGCTCCGCGGGGCCTTCGACGAGGCGCGGGAGCTCGTCCTCGCCCTCGCTGCGGCCCTCGCGGAGCGGGCGCGGGCCGATGCCGGAACCCCGATGCCGGGCTACACGCACCTGAAGCGGGCCGAGCCGGTCACGTTCGGCCACTGGTGCCTCGCCTATGTGGAGATGCTCCTCCGCGACGCCGGGCGCCTCTCGGACGCGCGACGCCGGGCGAACGAGTGCCCGCTCGGCTCGGGGGCTCTCTCGGGAACGCCCCTGCCGGTCGACCGCGACGCGCTCGCGACGCGGCTCGGGTTCGACCGGCCGACGGCGAACTCGCTCGACGCCGTGTCGGACCGGGACGGGGCCCTGGAGTACCTCTTTTCGGCGAGCCTTCTCCTCGTCCACCTCTCGCGGATGGGGGAAGACCTCATCTTCCTCTCGTCCGACGAAGCGGGGTTCGTGACGCTCCCCGACGCTCTCGCGACGGGCTCGTCCCGGATGCCGCAGAAGAAGAATCCGGACCTCCTCGAGCTGGCCCGCGGGCACGCGGGCCGCGCCGTCGGCGAGCTCGCGGGGCTCCTGGCCGTCGTGAAAGGGCTGCCGCTGGCCTACGACAAGGACCTTCAGCTCGACAAGGAGCCCGCGTTCCGCGTCCGGGCCGTTCTCGGCGCCCTCCTCCCTCCGCTGACGCAGCTCGCCGCCTCGCTCGGCCTCGAACGCGGGCGGATGGCGGCGGCCGCGGCAGACGACCGCCTTCTCGCGACAGAGCTCGCCGACGCCCTCGCCGCGCGGGGCGTCCCGTTCCGGGCGGCGCACGAGATCGTGGGCCGGCGGATCGCCGAGGCCGAGCGCCGCGGGACGACGCTCCGGGGGCTCGGCCCGTCCGCGGCCGTCACGCGGAAGGACCTCGCCGCCCTCGACGTCGGGCGCGCGCTCGCGAAGAGGTCCGCCGCCGGCGGGACCGCGCCCCGACGGGTCGCGGCCGCGGCACGCGTCGCCGCGAGACGGATCCGGGCCGCGCGGAAAGCAGGGGACCGGTGAAGCTGCCGAGAGGGTTTCTGGCCTCGGGTGTGCGGGCCGGCATCCGGAAGAAGCGGCCCGACGTGGCGCTGCTCCTCGCCGAGAAGGGGGCGGACGCCGCGGCGGTCTTCACGAAGAACCGCTTTCAGGCGGCCCCCGTCGTCCTCGCGCGCCGCGGCCTGAAGAAGAGCGGCGGCCGCGTAAGGGCGGTCGTCGTGAACTCCGGATGCGCGAACGCCGCGACGGGAGCCGTCGGCCTCGCCGCGGCCCGACGTGTCCGGAGCCGGGCGGCCGAACTGATCGGGTGCCTGCCGGAGGAGGTCTTCGTCGCCTCGACCGGGGTCATCGGGGTCGTCCTGCCGGACGCGAAGATCCGCGCGGCCCTCCCGGACGCCGTCCGGCGCGTGTCGAAGTCCGGCCTCTCGGCTGCCTCGCACGCGATCCTGACGACGGACGTCGGGCCGAAGGTGGCGCAGGCCTCCTTCCGGATCGGCGTCCGGCGGGGGCGGGTCGTCGGCGTCGCCAAGGGAGCCGGGATGATCCATCCCGACATGGCGACGATGCTCGGGTTCGTCATGACGGACGCGGCCGCGACGCCGTCGTTCCTCCGCCGGGCGCTCCGGGAGGCGGTCGACGCGAGCTTCAACGTGATCAGCGTGGACGGCGACACCTCCACGAACGACACGGTTCTCCTGATGGCCTCCGGTGCGCTCCGGAACGCCCCGCTCGACGGCGACGGCGACGGCGACGACTTCATGCGGGCCCTGACGGAAGTCTGCCGCGACCTCGCCTGGATGATCGTCCGCGACGGCGAGGGGGCGACGCGCGTCATGGAGATCAGGATCACCGGCGCCCGCAGCGCACGGGAAGCGGAGCTGGCGGCGCACGCCGTGGCGACGTCGCCGCTCGTGAAGACCGCGCTCCACGGCGGCGACCCCAACTGGGGCCGGATCCTGGCCGCCGTCGGGCGGAGCGGAGCTCAGTTCTCGGAACGGAAGGTGACACTCGCCGTCGGGTCCCTCACCCTCGTCTCGAATGGGACGATCTCGGCGTACCGGGAGAAGGACGCGGCACGCCTGTTCGGGAAGGAACGCGTTCCGGTGACGGTGGACCTCGGCTCGGGGCACGCCGAGGCGACCCGGCTGTCGTGCGACCTCGGGCCCGACTACGTCTCCCTGAACGCGGACTACCGGAGCTGACGGAGGGGGCGCGTCGGGGCGCCCGCCGTCACCGCGGGGCGCCGAACGGCCGCGCGGCCTGGGCCTCGCTGATCTTCTCCCGGATCCCCTCCGCGTCGCTTTTCCAGTGGCCGTGGCAGACGATCGGCTGCGAGCCGCCGGTCGTCTCGATGATGACGTCGGCGAAGAGGAGCCCGGCGCTGACCCGCACCGAGGCGATCTGGTCGACGGAGATCGTCTGTTCTTCGTGACCGATCCACTTCGGCGTGTACCGGACGACCTTCGTCGGATAGACCGCGATCTGCGTGGGGAAGAGGCGGTTTCCCGAGGTCCATCGCGAGGCGGCGAAGACGGCGGCGTCCCGGGTGAAGGGGCGGCTGATCATGAAGACGAATCCTCCCCAGAGCAGAAGGAGCGCGGCCAGGACGAGGCCGGCGTAGGTGAGCGCTCTCTTCATCGGGCGGCGAGGATAACTCACCGGGAGAAGGGTCAGCCCTTGACTTGCGGTGAAGTTACGCCTAGATTGGCTGATACGTGGTCCGCCACCTGGCGGACCACCCTATAAGAAAATATTAGGAGTTTTTCCTTGTCTTCCTAATTTTTTTAGGCGCGCTTAGAACAAAGGTGGAGGCGATTCGGAGATGGTCACGACCCTGACCGAGCGACAGAAAGAAATCGTCGATTTCATCCGCCGCTATCGCGAGCGGCGGGGGATCTCACCGACGCAGCGGGAGATCTGCGAGGAGTTCGGCTACTCCTCCTTCGGCACGCTTCAGAAGCACATCCGCCTCCTGCTCGAAAAAGGGGTGCTGGTCCGCGACTGGAACAAGAGGCGGTCGCTGGCCCCGTCCGGCGACGAGAGCCGCCCGCACGCGCTGGAGGTTCCGTTGTACGGCCGCATCGCCGCCGGGCGGCCGATCGACGTCGTGGCGGGCGACGAGACCGTCTCCGTTCCGGAAGTCCTGACGCGCAAGGGCGAAAACTTCGTCCTCCGCGTGAACGGCCAGTCGATGATCGACGACGGCGTCCAGGACGGCGACTACATCGTCGTGAACCGGCGCGAAAAGGCGGCGAGCGGCGACATGGTCGTCGCCCTCGTGAACGGCGAGGCGACCCTCAAGCGGATCTACCGGGAGGGCGAGGGCCGCGTCCGCCTCCAACCGGCGAACGAGAAGATGGCGCCGATGGTCTTCCGCGAGGACGAGGTCGACGTGCAGGGGATCGTCGTCGGCCTGATGCGTAGGTTCTGACCTGTCCTGGGGGAACCCGGCTTCGGGTTCCCCCAAACCCCTTCCGCAGCGGACGGAAGATTCTGTTCAAATCGGTGCGGTGGCTTTTCAGCGGGTAACGCTTCCGTCGGGTCTCGCCGTCGCCCTGTTCGACGTCGGGCCGCGGCGGTCGACGCGCGGGACGCCGCCGTTAACGCCTCTCGTCCTCCTGCACGGCATCGGCGCCGACAAGGGGGAATGGACCCTGACGGCGCCACTCCTCGCGCGCTCGCGCCGGATCGTTGCGCCGGACCTCCTCGGCCACGGCGGGACCGACAAGCCGTCGGGCCCCGGCGTCGACTACCGGATCCGCCTTCTCGCCGACGTGGCCGTCGAGGCCCTGGAGGCCCTCCCCTCTCTCGGACGGCCGGTGGACCTCCTGGGTCACTCCCTCGGGGGGGGCGTCGCCCTCGACATCGCCCGCCGATATCCCCGGCTCGTCCGCCGGCTCGTTCTCGTCGATGCCGCCGGTCTACCGCCCCGGGAAGCGCTCGCGCCGCTCGCGGCTTCGCTTCCGTTCGCGCCGGCCGACTGGGACGACTCGCGCCGCCTCCTCGCGACGAGCGTCGACTCTCCCTGGCTGTCGCACCCGCTCGTCGCCCTCGCGGCCTCGGTTTACAAGGGCCGGCGGCGGAACCGGCCGCAGCTCCTGAAGCTGCTCGCGGCGATCGCGGCGGGGGAGGACGCGCTGACGCCGCGCCAGCTCTCGCTCATCCGCTGCCGGACGCTCGTCCTCTGGGGGGACCGCGACCGGATCTTCCCGCTGGCGACCGGACGCCGGCTGGCGGCGGCTCTTCCCGACGCGCGGCTGGAGATCCTGCCGCGCTGC
>Ga0335085_10002353_pt1 | contig 35558 bp, 46 predicted proteins | sample Lox_Sample_45_FD_206712 | JGI IMG/M metagenome (GOLD analysis project Ga0335085, IMG submission 206712) | Soil microbial communities from Loxahatchee National Wildlife Refuge, Florida, United States - Lox_Sample_4.5 | ecosystem: Environmental > Terrestrial > Soil > Wetlands | place: USA... | reverse complement strand
TCCCTTCGGAGCACCTGGGATTGGCCCGCAACCATCAGAACAAGTCGCGGCGGGCATTGCGGCGCGGTCACTCCAAAGTTGTGAACGTGGACATGAACCAGCTCACGCAGGGGGAACGCGCAGCCGTGCAGATAGCGGCCACCACCCTCGCCCTCCAAATAGATTACATGCGTCGCAACGATCTTCGCGTGTCCCGTCTGGAGGAAACCGCCACGCTGGTCCAGGGTCAATCGGAACGGGCCATGGACGAGGTCGCCGAATTGCGGGCACGCCTGGAGAAACTGGAACGAGGAAAATCCGATCAGGCCATTTCGGAGCCCTCTGCGCCTTCCTCGGCAGGCACCCCCACGCAGGCACACCCGGCCGCCTCGCCGTCGCACACCCCGTTCGGCCAGAACCCCCCGTCACAGAGATAACACCGGCCAACCGGTGTAGCCTTCTGCACCGTCCAGCTGCCACGCTGAACCAAGAACGCCGAAGACCCCAGGTCTGCTATGTCACCTGGGGTCTTCGGCGCTACCTCTTCCCCGGAAGAACGTCCCGACAGGTCGGAACGGGGAAGAGGCGGTGAGGAAAGAAATGAGCAAGCCCTGAATTATGTTGAAAGGTGGCCTCGCCATGGCTGTGAGTAAGACCCTTCGTTACGCAATCCTCACCCGGGATAGAAGCATCTGCCGGGTCTGTGGTGGGAGGGCACCCGAAAAGAAACTAGAAGTCGATCATATTATTCCGGTAGCCCTCGGAGGCACAGATGCCGCCGAGAATCTTCGGACAACATGCGAAGAGTGCAATTCCGGAAAAGGCTCCACGCCGCCGGATGCCGCCCCGGTAGCTGCCGAAGACGAGAGAGCGTGTCGATGGACTGCCGCAATGCAACAGGTGGCGCAGGAGCGCACCGTAGAGATGGCGGCGGCGCGGGAAGTGGCCGTACAAATCGAAGATCGATTTCTTGCCTTGTGGAACAAATGGACGTATCGAGGGCTCACCGGGAAGAAATGTGCCGCCAAGCTCCCTCCGGATTGGCGAAACTCCCTCCATCAGATTTTGAGCGCAGGGCTCGTCGAAGGAGATTTCGAATATTTGATCCACATCACGATGACCAAGGCATTGGTGCGGGACAGATGGAGCTACTTTTGCGGATGCAGTTGGAATCTCGTGAACCAGGCTCACCAACGCGCACTCGAGGTGGTGGAATCGGGAAACCGTGACGGTGATTGACGTTACCACTATACTTATGGTATAGTGATTACGTCCGAAACGAATGGAGCAGATATGACCAAGACAGTGTCCATGCAGGTATGGGGACCGTGGGCGTTGTTCACGCGCCCGGAACACACGGCCGAAAGACTGACCTATCCGGTGATGACACCCTCGGCGGCGATCGGTGTGCTGGAGGCTGTCTACTGGAAACCGGAATTCGGATTCGTCATCGACAGAATCGATATCCTCAAAAGGATTCAGAACATCTCACTGCGCCGCAACGAATCCAGTGACATCGTGACCCTCGCCGACGCAGTCTCCGGGAATCGCAGGGTCGGCACCCTCGGCCCCCATCGGGTGCAGCGCAATGCCGTGTGCCTGAAAGATGTTGCCTACCGAATCCATGCCTGCATCGAACGCAGACCCCACGCGGACAAGCCGGCGCAAGCCTATGCCGACCAATTCCGGCGAAGAGTGGCCCGTGGGCAATGCTTCAGCCGGCCGTATCTGGGCACACGGGAATTCGGCGCGTACTTCTCGGAGCCCGACGACACCCCACCCCTGGACTTCGATGCCAACCTGGGGGTGATGCTGCACAGCATCCGCTATCCGGAGAAGACCTCGATCCCGACTCGGCAGGCCGGCGGGGTCAGCACCTGGTTCGAAGCGGAGGTGCGCCACGGAGTCATGCAGGTGGCTTCGGCAAGAAAATTCCTGTCCGCTCCGGAAAATGGGGAGGAGGCATGATGCTGAAACGACTCGGCGAATACGATCGGCATCACCGGGGCGACAAGCCTGCCTTCTATTGCGACCGGGAAATCAGGTGGCAACTCGATATCCACACCGAACACGGCGCGATCACGTCTGTCACATTGTCCCCCGTCGTCGACCCGGACAAACCGACGAGAGGGGTATACCACGCTATCCCGGATTCGGGGCGTTCCAACGGGATCGTCCCGCATCCGGGCGCGGACAAGGCGAAATACGTTCTCCCGCATGTCACCGGCTCGGCTCCCGGAAATCGCATCGCCGAATGCCATCGTGCCTACGTGGATCTCATCCGCCGCTGGGCCGCTCTCGGATACAACGATCGGATGCCCACGGTTCTGGACGCCTTGTATCAGGACTTCCCTACCGGCGTGGCAGGCATCGACGATGTCGAAGCCGAAGATTGGGTTCTCACCGTCGTCGACGGCATCCCGGTTCCTCGCTGTCCCAGCGCGGCAGCGTTCTGGTTCACGGAAATCGAAGCGAAGAAAGGATTCGGGCACAGCGGATTTTGTCTGGTGTGCGGGGAAACGAGATCCTTGGCTCGCGTGTTTCCCGTCAAAGTCCCCGCCCGTCTGCTGCCCGGAGCAACCCAGGACGCGGCATTGGTCAGCATCAACGAAAGGATTTTCGGCTATAATTTCACCGAAGGACTGACCCACACCCCCATCTGCCTGGTCTGCACCGACAGCGTGGTGTCCGGTTTCGTCCATCTCCTGTCCTCCGACCATGCGGTGTCCTTCCCGGAGCAGGATACACGAATGGCATGGTGGGTGCCGAATTCGGAGGAAGTCCCTTCTGCCGATATTCTGCTGACCGCCGCTGCCGACGAGGTCACCGATTTGATACGGTCCGTTCACAGCGGAACCTCTTCGACCCCAAGGCAATCGGCTCGATTCTGCTGGATGTCCGTCGGCGGCAGCGGTGCCCGCGTCATGGTTCGGGAATGGGTCGACATGCCGCTGGCAGCCGCAGGCAACGGTGTCGACAACCTGGATGCCAACATTGTCCGGTGGTTCGACGACCACCGCAACACTCCCCGATGGACGCGACCGTACACGAAACCGGACGGCACCGTTGTGGAGGCAGGCGTTCAATGGCATTCCCTCGCGGCCATGGTCCGCTGCCTGGGTCGTTGGGACCCGCAGAAAAATCGCTATGCCCCCCTCGGAGTCAAGAACGCCGATCGTGCGCCTCATGCCGCCCACGACCTGGCGAGATCGGCCATCCTCGGCGTTCCCCTCCCCCCTTCCCTGGTCATCCACCTTCTGCATCGCATCCGCAATGACGGCCGAGTCGACGACATCCGGGCCTCACTCCTGCGATTGGCGCTCGTGCGCGCCTCCATTTCATCTCCGAACCCTTCTTCGAATTCATCTCCGAACCCCTCTTCGAACAGAAAGAAGACCGTGACGATTCCCCTCTGCGCCGACGACGACTACACCCCTCCCGCCTACATCGCCGGGCGTATGTTCGCCTGCCTGGCCCATATCCAGTACATCGCGCACAAACCAACGGGAGGGGTGAAAAGCACATACACCGACCGGTATTTCCGCAGCGCGGTGGAAAGCCCCCTTCCGGCGCTCACCCGGGGATTCGCCGAATCCTCCGCGTGGCTCGGTAAAATCCGGAGGCACAGGAACGACAACGACGAAATCACCGTGCTCGAAGGGGAGTTGATCGAATTGTGGGAAGCGGTCAACCAACACGATGGTCTCCCTCTTCGATGCACCCTGGCGCAGCAGGCGCAATTCGTCATGGGGTACCACCACCAGCTGGCCCGGACCCACAACGGCCGATTGTCTCCGGCCATGAGCTACGAGGACGACGGTTCGGAACCCCCGGTGCAGTGAAAATGCCAGGAACGTTCCGAATCAGCGACCAGGGGAAACACGGATAGCCACGGCCCGTTTGCTCCCGTATCAAGGGGGTGGTATAATGTAATCGCAAGTCAGACAGGGTAGCAATCACTCAATTGAGTGATTGAGGGTCTCAACATTATCTCTCTTTCTTGTTGTGTCGGTTGGGATTTCGGGTAGCAATCACTCAATTGAGTGATTGAGGGTCTCAACGGGTGCTCTGGCACGGCGGCCGAAATAAAAAGTAAGTAGCAATCACTCAATTGAGTGATTGAGGGTCTCAACGCCTGAGTAATAGTCGTCGCGGATGTCCTCTGCACTGTAGCAATCACTCAATTGAGTGATTGAGGGTCTCAACGATCCGTCCAGTGTGGTGTTGACCTGGAAGACCCCGGTAGCAATCACTCAATTGAGTGATTGAGGGTCTCAACTGTCGGACTACGACACGGGGATGCACTACGACGAGTAGCAATCACTCAATTGAGTGATTGAGGGTCTCAACACCGCAAGCGCTCTGACATCAACGGTTTCGGTCACCGTAGCAATCACTCAATTGAGTGATTGAGGGTCTCAACACCTGGTGATTCGGCCGACGTGTGAAGCCTTGGGGATGTAGCAATCACTCAATTGAGTGATTGAGGGTCTCAACGTACTACCGCCATCGGCGGTAGCGCGTCACTGCTGCTGTAGCAATCACTCAATTGAGTGGTTGAGGATCACAACTGCGGGTGCTCAACCGGTACTACGGCGAGGCGCTGCCGGGGTAGCAATCACTCAATTGAGTGATTGAGGATCACAACGGGCACCTGGACCAAGCCCAGCGGCGCGCGTAGCAATCACTCAATTGAGTGATTGAGGATCTCAACAACGGGTGCCGGTCGCCACAGTGCATACGTGGCCTAGGGCAGCAATCACTCAATAGAGTGATTGAGGATCTCAACAAGATAATACCAACAGAATATCAACAGGATCACAATGCCGACTTAGGCGTGTCTTTGCTGGCCATACCAGTCATGTAGTATAGTGATTGAAGGCGCTGACAAGAAATAAATAGAATGCACGACACCATCAACGACAGGAAAGAGAGCAATGAATAGAACACATCTCGACCCCACCGTGCGCCACGACATGGTGCTGCTGTTCGACGTGACCGACGGCAACCCCAACGGCAACCCGGACGCGGGCAACCAGCCTCGCATGGACATCGAATCCGGGCACGGGCTGGTCACCGATGTCTGCATCAAACGGAAAATTCGCAATGCCCTCCCGCTGGCTGCCGAAGGCGACCCCCGATACGGCATCTTCGTCGAAGCGGGCATCGCCCTCAACACCAGGCTGGCCGAATCCTATGCCGAACACGGCCTCAAACTCGGCGCGAAGAAGATCACCGCCGAGCAGGCCGCAACGGCTCGCACATGGCTGTGCGAGCGCTACGCCGACATCCGGCTGTTCGGCGCGGTGCTGTCCACCGGAGAGACCAACCAGCTCGGGCAAATCCATGGTCCGTTCCAAATGGGCATGGGGCGCTCCTACGACCCTGTGATGCCGACCGAGCACGCCATCACCCGGGTCACCCAGACTCGGCAGGCCGATATCGACAACGGGGAATCGACGGAGATGGGCTCCAAGTGGACCATCCCCTACGCTCTGTACAAGATGGAGATCACCTATTCTGCGTCGCGAGGCGTGCAGACCGGGGTGAACGAGCAGGACTTCGAGTTGTTCTACAGAACTCTCGAAATGATGTTTGACCACGATCGCTCGGCAACGCGGGGCATGATGACCACACGGGGAGTGTACGTCTTCAGTCACTCCAACGCCTACGGTGACGCCCCGGCGCACAAGCTGTTCGAGCGCATCTCCGTCACACGCAGGGACGAGAATGCCGACTCCGGCCCACGCAGTTTCGGCGAGTACCGTGTCGACGTGGACACCGAGGGTCTCCCCGCTGGTGCCCACATCAGCCAACCGGTGTAGCCCCCCCTCTACTCTACAGTCCTACGGTGCAGGCCCCCTACACCGTAGGACCGTCCAGCTGCCACGCTGCGGCACGTTGATATCCTCAACCATTATTATTGATATCCTCAACCATTGTATTACATGGTTGCTATTTTCCTCTGACCCGAGGCCAGCAAGTGTACCCTAGCAGCCACCACCGCCCGTCGCAACCACACCTCCGCCGGTCGATCGCCGTGCCCTTCCCCGGCACTCCGGTATCTCGATGATATCCTGCTCTCGGCTCTGCCTCCCCGCTTCCCCACCCCCGTGCCCTCCTCACGGTGTAGAATCCTCTCCGAGGACTTTGGTGTGCCCCAGACCCTCCCGATCCGCCACACAGGCACACAGGCCCCCGCAGACCACGACACGACCGGATACACCGCGACAGGGAAACGACACCGTGCCACAGGACACCCCGGCACGGTATGGCGACACCCCGGCACGATAGGACAGAGAAGGAGGTCGACACCATGAGCGCCCGACAAAGAAAATGCCCCAAACCGGACAAGACCCTATTCGACACGCTGGACGAGGCCCTGGAATTTCTTCGGCGCGGCGATATCACTTCGTGGAAGCAGCCAGTGCGCGCGTACCGCTGCAAGGGGCATTACCACGTCACCTCCAAGCCGTAATTTTCCAGTAGATTTTCAGATGCATCTCCTATTGGCAAATGGGATGAAAGGGAATTCTTTCGTGTCTTCGGTAAAAAGGGTGTGTGAGGAATGTAGAAGAACATTTCATTCCACCGAGTTCCGTAAAAGATGCACCACATGTAGAAACGTCAAGGTACGTGATTGCATTGATTGCAAACGGGAGTTTCGAGGGACTAATAGAATATGCAACCGTTGCCGAGCCAAGGAGAGGACGTGCCAAAAATGCAATAAAACTTACGTGGGAAATGGTCTCACGTGCTCCAAATGCTCGGGGCGCAGGAATAGAAGGCAGCGTTGTTGCAGGGAGTGTGGGAGAAATTATCTTAATGCCACCTTGAAATGTCCAACATGCTCAAAAAAGGAATGCATATGCGATTCGTGTGGGAAGATTTTTTTCGGATTACACCGTAAATGTTACGCCTGTCAGCGTAAGGAGAGGATCTGTACATCGTGCCAAGTTTGTTTTGTCGGCACGAAACGTACATGCTATGAGTGCAGTAAGAAATCCTGCGTTTGTAAGGAATGCAACGGCACATTCAGGGGAATAGGGCGCATATGTAATTCCTGTTCGTACAGGATTAATTTTGTGTCGTTACCTTTGGAGGCTAAACGAGCCGTACGTCGCCAACAGGAATACAGCCGCCGTGTAAAGCTGCTCAACGCCTCCACGAACGGGCCGATTTCCTACAAAAAATTGAAGGAGATCAGGGGAGATCCCTGCGTTTATTGCGGAGCCAACGCCACGGATTTAGACCACGTAAGACCCTTATCGCGTGGGGGTGCCCATACAGAAGAAAATTTAGTCGCCGCCTGCGGACCATGTAATAAAAGTAAAAATGCACGCCTCCTCTTGGAGTGGAAGGCCGTTGATAAGGTCGTCCACGCTATAGGAATATCGCCCAAAATAAGAATTGAAGTTAAAAGGATTCTGGACCAAGAAAATATTTAACCACTGGGGATTCAGAGGCGACGCACCAGCAAGAGGACGATGTCCAGCACCGAGTAACTGCGTACGCACGTGGTGCCGGGAGGGTGCGCTCGCAATCGCCGGGCACGAAGCGGCGCAATCGGTGTAAATAAAAACTATCTAATATAAAAAGTGTTCTTTTGTTTTTTTCAGAGAATAACCGCTGGTAGGAGGCATATGGTCTTCCCGCGAGAGTGTTCTTTTTGTGTTCGGTAGGTGTTCGGAGTGTTCATTTCCCTGTTCGATCACTCAAGTTCTTCTCTGATTCGGGGGGGGCTGTTCCGGTGTACCGCAAACGTACCACCCCTCAACGTACCACCCCCTAGGGGGGGTGGTACGTGGTACGTTTGGGCAGCGTACCAAATGTCCGGTGGTACGTTTGTGGTACGCGGTACGTTTGGCTATTTCGAGTGGTCCGGATGGTGTTCCACACAGAGGTAACGAGGCCAGCCAGAAGACGGTGTTTTCTCCAAAATACCGGCTTCTACCAGCACGTTTACCCAACGTTGCACACTGCTCTTGGGCTTGTTCAAAGCCTTGGTCAGCTCGGCGAGGGTACACCCGGAAGGATCGGCAAACGTACCACAAACGTACCACGTGGTCATCTCGTCCGCACCCAATCGAGACCCAAACGTACCACCGCCTCGTGGTACGTTTGAGAGGGCAACGCACACCAGTGTGTTGCGGTTGGTCTCATCGTCCTCCGGGTCGTCATCGGGACCGTCGAGCACGGGGAGCAGCTCCTCGGAAATGCGGTAGGGGACCAGCCCCATAATGTCCACGCTGCCGTCGGGCATACTCTTCTGTTTGGTATTCGTGAAGGTGAGGACCCTATTCGCGCCGCGTCCTTCGCTCGTCACGAAGAATTCGGTGTCGAGCGCGTTGTACCAGCTCCCGGAGCCTCGACCGGAACCTTTACCATCCTTCCCCGGGTGATGGATGACTACGACGGTGCATGCAGCAGCCTCGCGAATGGCATTGGCTGCACGAATGGCAATTCCCATATCCGTCGCAGAATTCTCCTCCAGGCCGGTGCTGCACCTGTGCCGGGTGTCCAGTACCGTCAACACGGGCCGCAGCTGGGCAACCATGGTCACGGCACCTTGGACCATGTCTTTCTCCCCCAGTTGCACCGCAATGGGAAGAATATAAAACCACCCGTCGAGATTTTCAGGATTTACACCATGAGCTTCACACCAGGCAAGAACACGCAAGGCGAGGGTGGAATCCCCTTCAGCTGCAACGTAGACGACGATACCGCGTTGCGGCACCGCATGCCCCATCCACGGCAACCCGAGAGCGATACAGCAAGACATTCCCACCGTCAAAAACGTTTTACCGGAGGTGGAAGGCCCATAAAATTGAGCCAACGTGTCTCGGTCGATAATATTCCGCACCAGAGGCTTGGGACGGGGTCTGGCGAGAGCCTGAGCGAGTGTAAGCAGGTGAGAAGTGAGATCTGGAACCTCCTTCGTGGTATCGGCATACTCGCGCACGATGCGTCGGGCGAATTCCCTGTCATCCGCCTGCATGATCTGATTGACACGGGCGTCCGAAAATTCTTCCCCGAGGTCATATTTCTTGCGGATAGCTGCCAGCCGGGCTTCATATATCTCGACCGGTGTGCGTTGTTCTTCAGTGCCCTGCACAGACTGGACATTGTCGTCAGGCATCGGTATAGTGGTCATCAGAGAAACCAAACTCCTTTTTTGCCCCCGGTCGTGTGACTAGCACGACCGGGGGATTTTTATTGCCGGGACGGGGAGATGGGTGTTACAATTGAGGAGGATTCTCGGCGGCGATGGCCCTGTCGATATAGGCGTCGATCTGGGAATCCAGGATCATGCGCCGCCCCGCGATCTTGACGGATTCGATCTCCCCGGATTGAATCAATTTCCACAGCGTCGATTCCGCGAGGTGCATTTTCTTGGCCGCCTCGCCGACGGTGTTCGGTTGGTGTTGCATTCCGGTACTCCTTCGTCTCGTGTAATTTATATAGGTAGGGATATCCGATTACGCATTGTCACCGGAGCCTCCCGACTGTACAATACAGGATTACGGATCGATTGTTGCCAGACACGAAACTCTTGATCTCGTCGCATTTCCACGGAAATAATCGGTGCCGATTCATGAGAATAATCGGTGCCGGATCGTCGAAATATGATAGAATTACCCGGAATAGCACATGAAGAGGAGAGATCCTATGCCGGACGCCGATTACGTCTTCGACACCGTCGAATCGCCAGGCCCCGTGCCACCGAACCCTCCGCTCTGCTTTCGGCATAAACTCCCCGTCACGCTGGCGTGGGCATGGGAGCTGGGTGCCGAGTGCATTCCATGCGACGATGATGAGGGTGACGGGGATGAGATCGATCCACCGACCGAGGGCGATGCGGGGGATAGGGACGACGAAGGGAATGACGACGGGGACGAAGTGGGTCCGGGGGAAGGGGGTGTGGGGAAGAGGGCCGACGAGGACGACGGGGATGATATTCCCCCGGCGAGAGTCAATTGGACCCTGGCGTGCGCGGACTGCGCGGTGAACATCACACGGTACCAGGCCACACACGGTATAGTGCCGGTATGGATTCCGTTCGCCGACGCCCCCTACGAGCCGCCGTGCGATGTGTTCTGGGGGTCACACGGATGCGAGCTTCGTTATGCCCACGGAGGCAACCATATCTGTGACTGCGGATCGACACCGCCCAGTGTGGAGAGCCTTTATCTCTGAATCGATGACATACCCTGAATCGATGACATGCCCCGGACCGACGGTATAAGAGCACGGGAACAAATAATATCCATAACTTAATGCCTTTAACTTAATGCCCATAACCGACACAAATAAATGCCCATAACCGAGACAGGAGAACGTCGATGCCCTACCCACCCGAAACCCTCGGCGAAGACGAGGACGACGGCACGATGGTCGACAACGTCGCGGAGCTGGCCTCCCACGTCGTCGGGCACCGGATCGTCTCGGCCGAACAGGGCAGCGTCCCCGATCCCGATTGGGCCGAACGCAGGTGGGGGCGCACCCTGGACGGGCTGATCCTCACCCTCGACAACGGCATCCGGGTCATGCTGTCCGACACCAACGACTGCTGCGCCCATACCTCCCTCGAGAAATTCCTCCTACATCCCGGCAGCGTCGACCACATCATCACGGGCGTGGGCACGACGGAGGGGTACACGCGCTGGCACATCTTCGCCGATTTCGGGGATGTGATGCAATTGGAGGTGGGATGGTCGTGTGGTAATCCGTTCTATTACGCGTACGGATTCGACATCAACGTCATCCCGTATATCGAGGGCGAGAGTGGGGACGCCGCGATCGAAGCATGACGCGGAAGTATACCGGGGCACCTCAGGGTATGGTGGGTATGGTGGGTATGGAAGGTATGGTGGGTATGGAAGGTGTTTCGTGACACGACATAGCTATTATGCACCACTTTGTGGTACCTTGTATTCGACATATCCGACACGAAAGGACCACATGAAACCGATCGTGCACCGCATCATCCATCGCCACCTCCACGTCTGGGTCTCGACCCGCGCCCACGAGACCCACGAGGCCAACGAGGTCCTGGATCTGGCAGCGTTGCGGCGCATCGTCGCCGAAACCGCCGACTTGCCCGACAACGCGAAGATTCAGGCCACGCCCGTGCGCCTGGCGACAGACGATCCCGATCTCGATTCCCATTTCCTGCGACGCATCGACGTGCACCACATCGAGCCGATCGACGAGGAGACACACACCCCGGCACGCGAGGAAACCCCCGACCCCGCACACCGGAAAATTCCGGTGCGCGAAGACGCCGGGTCGTTGCTTCTTCCGCCGGACGACGGAGGCATCGAGCCGTTTTACCAGCCCCGCACCGACTGGGGGGAGCAGCCGTGGTGAAGAGAAGCACGAGCGCGGGGAACGACCTCGTCGGCACCGTCCGGCGTGGAATCACCGACCGGGGGTTCTGGCATCTGATCAAACTCGATCAGGCGAAGGGTACGCCGTGCTGGGAAGCCTACGACGCCTACGGGTCCACCACTTTCCTCGGAGAAAAACTCCTGACTGACGACGAGGTGGACGAACAGGACCGTACCGAAGTGGTCTACGTTCCCATGGAGGACACGGCATGGGCGACCATGCACGGCCTCGTCCACGGCACGCGTGGGACAGAAGCAGAGGCAGAGGCAGAGGAGAAGTAGACCCATGTCCGAAACCCGGGAGTTCCATATCGGAGACATCCTCAGCATCACCACCTATCGGCTCGTTTCCCCTCGCCGCGTTGACGGCATCTACGACATTCTCGGCTGGATGACCGACGAAACGCCGATGACCCACCAACTGCCCCGGCTCACGGAAGAATGTGCCCCGTCGCTGCGGGCACAGTTCCCCGACCTCGCCGCAATCGCCGTGCCGGACGGCATCAACTCCGAAGCGACGCTCAGGGCATGGCTGGCGTCGCTGGAACCGCAGTACGGGACCATGCGGGCCGTCGGACGCCTGGACCCGGTTGACCACACACCTATCGATCCGATCACGGAATTCCGGATGCTACGCCCGGACGCGCTCATCATCCCGTTCGTTGTGGATGAAGACCGGAACCCAACGAACCGGCCACCGAAAGAAAGTAGATGAGCGAGAAGCCGCCGTACAACCTGACCATCCGACTCGTCGCCCCCGACGACGACGACCACTATCGTCGAGTCTTCGCGGCCTACATGCAGGCCGGCGAGGATCTGTTCGCCGAATTGGAGGCCACGGGGGGCGTGGTGGACATCGAGTACGGGCGCTGGCTGGGGGACGAGAAGCCCGACATCGAGGACGCCCCGTGACGGTCTCCTACGGAGAGTGGCACACCCTCACAGTCAAACCGAACCCGGACCATGCCGACCATCCGGACGAACCAGCGTTGCTCTACGAGCTGGAACATCCGGAGAGTTGTCCGCGAGGGATGGTCGAGTGGGACGTGTCGGTCCTCGTTTACGACTGCTGGGAAGCCGGACAGGTCGCGCAGTTCGGCGACTACCCGGACATGGTCGGGTTGCCTACGGAGCCCGGACAGTACCGGATGCGATGTTGGGGGGAATGGTCCGGCTCGATATTCGATGAGGCCGACGGCGGGGTGGAGTACGAGGAAGAACCAGCAGAGGAGAAGTAGATGACTGTGACCGCCGCCGATGTGAAACGCCTCCGGGACATCACCGGAGCGGGAATGATGGACTGCCGCAACGCTCTTGCCGAGGCAGACGGAGACCAGGCCAAGGCGATCGAGCTGCTGCGCGTCCACGGGCTCAAACGCGTCGACAAGCATGCCGGGCGCACAACCGGTCAAGGGCTGATCGCCGCAGAGGACGGGGTGATGATCGAACTGCTCTGCGAAACCGACTTCGCCGCGAAGTCGCCGGAGGTGCAGGAGTTGGCCGACCGGATCGTGGCAGCGGCAGCGAAGGCGATACTGGAAGGGAGAATGAAATGACGGCAGAGGATGTGGTGACGATGACGGCCGACGAGTGGGAAAGATTTCTCGCGGATGTGCACGCCGCGATAGGCAGGTTGAGAAAAGGTCTGGGAATCGATGACCGGGAGAGTTGCACGAGGGACCGCGAACCGATGATCGGCGATGTCGTGGCACCGGCCGAGGATGTCGTCGTGAAATCCGATGGCTTCTGTGCGAAATACGAAGACTCCCGTGTGAAGTGGTTCCTCGTCACCAGTGGGGAGAATGCCGGCCGGCCGAGGTTGACGGGGTGGACGCAAAGCCCTGCCACCAGAAATATCGGCCGTCCGGAGATGGGGTGGGTCGAATTCTCGGTGTGCCCGCTGTGTTCGGCGATGGTGGCTTTCAGCGACAGTTTCGGGGACATGACCTGGGCGCACGAGCAATGGCACGCCGCCACCGATTTTCCCGTTCCGGACGATCTTTTCCGGCAGGAGGAGGCGGTGTTGTTAAACCCGTGGAAATTGTGAAATCGTGAAATGGTGAAAAGAAAATGGAACCGCGTGACGGGTGCATTCCGGCCGACCACCATCGTCAGGGAGCATGCTTCCATTGTTGTGAGAGCTGTAATTATGCCCAACATCGCTGCCATTTCTGCGGTGCCGATCTCGACCACGGCAGTTACAGCTACGAAAACGGCCTACGGGTCAGACATTGGCTCTCCGATTGCCGGCCAGATCTGGTGGAGCACGAGCCCGGCGAAATATGCACCTGGGTGTATGACCCGGACAGAAAATATAATTGTTATGCCTATCAGGACCGTGCCACCAATGCGTGGACCGACGAACACGAGCACTTCTATCCGGACGGTCCGATGGCGTAACGGGCGACGGCACGTGCAAATTACACCGAGATGTGCATAAAAGAAATCCGCGCCGAGGGGGAAATATCCTTCGGCGCGGATTTATGCCATGTCACTGATTCATGCCGTGCGGAGATTCATGATCACTGGCTTATGCCGTACGGAGATTTATGGCGACCGATTCATGCCGTGCGGATCAGACATCGTCCTTCGGCACCACCTCCGGAAGCAGCCGAATGAGGGTCCTGGGTTGTTCTGGAGTCCCCGGACGAACCTCCAGCACCCCCTCGACCTCCACGAGAGCTTGCAGCACCTCGCCCGACATCTGGCGCTGTTTGGGCGTGAGATGATGACGATCCAACTGAACCCAGGCCCCGGGGTCCATGGACGCCACTTCCAGAATCTTCTTCCGGCACCTGTCGAGCACCTGGCGACTCATGGTGTCCTCACGCTCGACCGCCAGAGTCGCACTGTCGCGGCCCATCCGCCTCATCTGCTCGCTCTTCACATTCAGCGACTCCACCGCCGCCTCCGTGCGTGTGGCCTCATGAACACACATCATGTACCCTGCGCGTTCGAAATCCCGTAGCGTGACCACAACCTCGTCCGCGCCGTCCCAGTTGTTCATGTACGCCTCACCTGCGGCGTCGGCGGTTTGCAGCATGAGTTTGTGCTTGTCGAGAGGATCTATCTGCCCCGGCGGCGCGACCGCCTGCTCGATGTCCAACGCGGTGAGCAGTCTGCGTAATTCGGGTGCCAATTTCACCGGGATACGCTTTCCGGATTCCATCTTCGCCGCGTAGACGATGCCGATCTTCCCGGTTTCCAGATACCACCGGCAATTGGTGCCCTTGGGATGCCTGGTATAGGGAAGGGGTGTGAGATCCTCACCGCACAGGCACACCGTCGTCGGGTACATGTCCGGAACGCCGCGCAAAGGCATCGGGACAACGACATGGGCCGCCCAACCGTCGAACAACTTCTTGAGTTCCCCGGGAGACATGTGGGGCCGCACGGGCACCCAGATGCCACGCTGAGGCAGTCCCGTGGTCGCGTGGTCCAGGAACATGGCCGCGTTCCCCGGCTGCACCCCGATCAACGTCATGCACCGGTAACTGCCCTCCGGCACCATCGCGCTGTAGACGATGTCCTGGGCGCTGCCCCCCAATTGCTCCGCCGAGAACGTCTTGCAGAGTATTCCCACCCCGATGTCGTCGCGGATGAGCGTCTTGAACTCGCTGACCTCGGTGTATTTCATCAGCAGGGAATAATGGCGGCGCACCCACTCCTTCTCGTGATCGGAGATGCGTCCCCGGCCGCGCGAGGGCTGCACATCGCGCTCCTGCTGCACCTTCGGGACCTGCTGCATGAACAGCCCCGCGAGTCCCGAGGCGTGCTTGGGGGTGCGGTACTGCGGCGCGAAGAAAGGATGATAATCCGGATAGACGAAAGACTCGGCCGCCGTCGACATCGCCACACCCTTGCCGGAACCCGATTCCCCGCTCAGCAGATAAAAGGTGTTCAACGAGCCGCCGACCCCGGCCCGCAGATCCAATTGGTAATTGGGTGGCATATGGGCCAGTGCCAACGCCTTCGCCGCCGCTATCACCGCCCACCACCCCACCTTGTTGCGCAGAGCCGCGCGGTAGGCGTGCAGGGACCAGGCGCGTTCGTGGATGTATTCCATATCCCGGTCCGGGGTGGGGGTGACGATACACCGTTTGCGGTAATCCGCAAGCAATCGCCTGTTCTCCTCCAGGGTTTCGGGGGAGTGTTGCGGAGGCCGCGTCAAGGCTTCGGCGGAGGGCGCTCCCGAAATCCAGCGGGGAATTCGATTTTGCTGCGCGCCGGGCTCGACTTGTCTTCCCGATTTGCTCATGATATCGTCCTAATGTGTAGCCGGTGGCAGTTGGTGGCGTTCCGAGCTGCTGTGGTGCCCCGAACAGGAGAATTGGACTCCTCGGTTCGGGGCTCCACGTTTTGCAGCATCCGATAACAGTACCAGCAGCGTGCCGGACGCACCATCGACCGCCGACCGAGGAATATCGTGATTGTTTTCCGTTTCCCCGCTCCCGGTGCGGAAACGTGGCGATAATCCGTCTTTTCTTGCTTCCAACCCGAGTTTTCTGTTATATTGGGGTGTTGATTCGCCGACCGACAGACAACGAAGGACCCCGCATGCCACCCAGCTCCGCCCACAACGCCCCTGCACTGTCCAGCATCCGTACCCAGGTACCCATCCCACAGGACAACGCGGCAAAAGCGAAGGTGGACGACGCCGTGATGCACACCGTCGCCCGTCTGGCCGTCCTTGCCCGGGAGAACGTCGTACCCTTCCGGGAAAATGCCGACGACGATCTGCCGCCGCCCTCGAACCAGGACATTCTCGACGTGTTCGCCATGCTCGGCATCGACCCCGCCAATCGTCGTCGGCACGTGCCGGCATCTCCGGCATCCGATACGAGGAAATCGGCACCGAAGCCGCAGACCACGCCGGAAGTCGAAATCCTCATCGAGAAGACTCCCGGGGAAACCCCCGGAACCCCGGTCGTCGTCGATCTCGACGATCTGTGTGAGGAGGAAGGGAAGCAAATCTCTTCCGTGAAGGGGACTGCTACTCCGAAGAAGGGTAGGAAAACAGCTACGAAGGGCAACGACACGGCTTCCGGTGACGAGCCGGAACGGTGCCGAGGCTGCGCGACGGTGCTCATTCCCGCAGGCGAACCCATTCCCGAGGGTTGTAAGCGCCGCTATGCCGCACAAACCTGCCGTACCTGCGCGCGGCATACCCGCGACGCGGCCAAAAGTGCCAAGGCCGCCGCTTCGATCGGCGATATCGAGGCTCTCGCCAAGGCGGCCAAGGCACCTCGACCTGTCAAAACCAAGTCCACCCCGGCAGCACCGCGCGTGGGGAAATCTCCTCGAATCCCCGGCAAAGTCGACGCTGCTCCCTGCGCCGAAACCTCCCCTCGCAAGGCGACATCGAGGAAAAAAGATACTGTTTCCCTTTAATTCCCTATTCCCTATTCCCTATTCCCTTCGAACCGTGACCCTCCTCCCGAAATCCCGGATCTTCCCCTCCTGGATTTCCCTTTTACCCAGGAGTTCCTCTTGACATTGCCTGCCTATGCTCTGCTGCCTCTTTTCCTGCTCCTGGCCGCTCTCATCGTCCGCAGCACGAAAGGGTTTTCCCGGAGATGACGGATGTCTATGAATTGGGTGCCCTCTACGGTGCCAGCGGGATCGGCTATCTCGGCGTCGTCCTCGGCCTCGCCCGCAAATTGAACGACGACGACTACAAAGATGGCATACTTCGCGGAAGATCCTTCCCCAAAATAGCATATTGGCACAATATCGGCATTTCCCTCCTCTGGCCGATCTGGATGCCCTTTCTTTTCCTCATACACTGCTCGTGGTACCTGTGCACGGGAATCGAAGGATTTCTCGGGAGCGCTCTCATGAATCCTGCCCGGCACCGCGACACCCTCGTCACGGCCCGGAACGCCGAGCAGCGGCGCAGGATAGAAAAACTCAAGGAGGAGGCGCAGGTCATCGACTCCGCTCCGGTCACCGCAGCCGTGGCGATCCTGGAGGGATGCGCCGATCTCTCGTGCGAGTCCGACGCGTCCGGCATCTCCGACAGCCCGAGCGCATCCGGCATCCGCGCGACAGACGTGAAAAAGGCCGCCATCCGGGTAGGAAACAAACTGGGAGTAATCAGCCGCCGGATGACCGACATGGAGAAAACGATCGCGATGGCCGAGATGCTGACGAGATCCGAGAGAAGGATGAAGGAGTACGATGAATTGGTGGAGGACCGCAGGGAATTGATAGCGCTAATAAGGGAATTGATAGCACGAGTAGAGAGGATGCGCGGATGAGATCGAATTCACCCGGCCTGCGCCGCTATATCTCGAACAATCTGTTCCGGACTCGCGGCCCGTGGAGGATCGACTGGCTCTGGTCCTTCGGCGAGAAGGGGGTCGCCACCTTCCTCACCGTCCACCCCGCTCCCGCCTACCGCTGCCCGCTCTGCCACGGCACCGGCACACACCGGTACACCGAAGACTTCGGCGGCCGTGTCGAGCCGTTCGAGGATGAGGAGGAGTGTTATTGTACATGGCCGGTCCTGTGGCTGCGCGTGCCACATCGCTGGGGGAGGAAACCGGGAGGGTTGCTCGAGGACATAGCCTGTGGTATAGTGGGACGAGAGATCACGCTAATGAACGAGAATGACGATGACGACGACAACCCGGGTAAAGGCGATAAAGGCGACGACCATGGCAGCAAGAGCGCAGACACCGGCAACGACGAGCACCGTCCGCAGGGCCGATGTCTTGACACATAGTATTTCTCCCTGCTAGGCTTGCAGCACCACAGACGACAGAAACGACTTCCGGCAGCCAGAATCTCCTCCTATGCAGGAAACCCCGAAATACGATCAACGCGGTTCCTGTATCCAAGATGATTGCGCTGCCGGGACCAATTTTCCGGTGACCATTGTATGGGCGATTTCTTCGAGAATCCACGCATCCACCGTCACCGGAAATTTCCCTCATCGCACATGCGACCGAGAAGAAAGAAATACGATCGAATGACCTCGACAGCCACGGATATCGCGCCGGAGAAAGCTCTGCAACGCCTGCTCCGCGAGGCGATCGAAGGCCCCGAATCCGGTGATCCGCAGGAACTGGCTCGCCGTGTCATCTCACATATCGATGACATCGCCACGTTGCAGGAGCTGCTCGTGGCAGCGCTGACTCCCGGTGTGCGCAGGGCGATGGTCAACAGACGTAACACCCTGGTAGGTAAGGTGTTCGAACCCGCGCGCACATCTCCTGCTTCTCTCCCAGATTCTGCGACGTGCCCCGACCAATCACCACAGCAGGATTCCACCCTCTCCAGGTATCGGCAGCAGAATCTCCGCGCCGCACCAGAATCGACCAAGGTGCGTACCATCCGGGACGAATGGGCACGGCATCTGGCCACAAAGGTGCGATTGCCCAACACCGGGTGGAAGCCTCTCGGGGAGTGCACCGCCAGCGACCTGCTCAGTCTCGAACAACACCATCGCGGCAATGCGGCAGCCCAGGTGCGCGCCGCCGAGAACATCGGCCGGTTGCGACGACTGCTCATGGCACACCAGGTCCAAACCGTATCCCAGATCCCCCAGGACGAACTGCACAAGGCGCTGCCTTCCGCATGATCTCCTCCGCGCCCATACTCTTCCCGTCACCACAAGCCCCACACTTTAAACAAATGGATCATGCGACGGGATCACCTTTTTCCGGGGCCACCACTGTGTCGTTCATCCAAGATGTTTTCGCCCCGGTCAATCTCGACATTCCCATTTCCGAAGTACCTACCGAAACGCTTACTGCTGCCGAAGATGCAGTTGCCTCCCGAGACGACAATGCAGCAGTTCCAACTCCCGAGGCCATTACGTGTCCCAACACTCATATCCGAAGCGCCTCGGGCACCTCTTCTTCCGGCGACGATCAACATCCCTGCGACACACACAGTCAGCACGTCGTCGCCGGATTTTTCTTCCTCCTTTTTCATTCCTTCCTGCCTTCTCCCATTTCCCACACATTCTTCCGCGCCCATAGCAGAATCATCCACCAAAAAAAGATTGGCGCAGCCCTGTTCGGCGGCGATCATAGGAACCCCGATCATCTCCGGAACCCGCCCACCGCCGCCGACCCTCTTTCCGTCGTCGCCAAAGATGCTGCGAACACCCAAGACATCCTCTGCGGTGGCTGTTCTTCTTCCGTCGATGCCCATTCGGACATTCGGGCCGGAAATTCTTTTTTCCGACCTCATAGCGTGGACGGCATCAACGGCCCTTCTTCCGCGTCCATTAGCACATCGAAAGCCCAAGGTCAATACGACGCGGAACCCTCTTCCGCACCCATTCGAGCAACGGCCTACCACAGGGTTCTCGGTGCGGACCTTCTTCCCCGGCAGCCATCGGTTGAGCGCAGCGTACAAAAGCTATCCGCTGCCCAGGGACGCCATTCTTCGGTACCGGTCAAAGGCGACCCGAACCACCACGGCATGACTACCGGTATCGAATTGTTCTTCCCCGTCACCAACATCAGTTCACGCCGGATTCCAACATTCGGTGTCACCGTTTCAACATGGCGGGGAACGCTACTCCGTCGGCCATCAGGATTCCGCTACCATGAGGACCATGCCGACGGCCCTACCTCCGCGCCCATAATCCCCTCCCTTCCCCATGAGGACGACGGCGCGGATTCCTCTTTCGGTGGTGACCACGGCTGTGACGAGCATGCGCTTCCTCGGCGCACTCTACCAAGATGCACACTTCACCACCGAAATTCCTTTCCGAATTCCGCACACCACGGGGTCGAACGTGTCAGACCGGTGTGCGCACGAACCTGCCGGAACCATGAGCGGTGCGTCCCACCATGCATACCTTGTTCCGGCACCTTACCCCCGACGACCAACGCGCCCATGTGTTCCGTGTTTTGTGGGCCGTCGGGCACCCTCTTCCGCGTCCAATATTCCAGCGGGAAACAACGACCCATATGTTCTTCGACGCGGTATTCTTTCCGGGGCATCGGGGGTTTTCTCTCAACCAGCCGATAAATATGATATAGTGATGGAGTAGAAAGGACAGATACCATGACGTTGAGTCTCGGGCCTGCCGAGCATGTTCCCCCCGTCCGCAAGTTTTCCCAGAATCCCGATGTCCGTACCGGACGACCGATCGACCCGGCCGCTCCTCCGACGGTGCACAAACGCAGGGGCCGCCCGCGTGCCACGGAAACTCCGGATCTCACCTCACTCTCTGGTCCCACCCCACAGATCTTCGAAGAAACGGAGATTCCCGAAGATCTCGACGCGAATACCCTTGATGCCCTGGCGGAGATCTTCCTTCCACGCGAAGGAGGTTGGCTGCGCGACGGGATGCTCGGCGTCGTCGCCGATTCGGTCGACGATCTCGAAATCGCGCGTATCGCCACCACCAACCGTTTGCGTATCCTCACCCGCAACGAACCGGACGCCGACGGTAAAAATAGAGGATTCGGTCTCACCCTCGACCATCCACAGGTCGCCCGCCTCGCCCTCATCGCCGAATCCCTGTCCCAGGCAGAGAAGGATGCCATCAAGGCATTGGAACAAGCCATGGCCAAGCACCCACTAGGGCCGTGGGCGAAGCGTACATCAGGTGTCGGCCTCAAACAACTCGCCCGCCTGCTGGCCGCGATCGGCGACCCGGCATGGAACGATCTGCACAATCGACCGCGCACCCTGGGGGAGCTGTACGCATATTCTGGCCTACATGCGGTAAGGCCCTACCCGACACCCAAAAAGAAGACCGATGACGCAGTCTCCGTCGATTCCGCCTCCAGGGACGACAGCGTCAGGAACGAGGACGAGGTCACTCCCAGTTCACAGGAAGCCCAGCTCCTCCAGGCTGCCCTGGCCATCCTCGACCCCGAATCCGAGGAAACCTCCTCCTCGGGGGAAACACCCGGAACAGCCGAGGATGACACCATTCGCGTCGCTCCGCGTAGAATACGCGGCCAACGGGCTAATTGGTCGGAAACCGCTCGCAAGCGTGCGTGGCTGATCGCAGCCCAATGCGTGAAGATCGCGAATTCCCCCTATCGCGCCGTATACCAGACAGGTCGGGATAAATACCGGGACGCGGTTCACCGCACACCGTGCCATCGTTGCGGCCCGTCGGGCAAACCGGCAGCCGTCGGCACACCGTTGAGCCTGGGGCACCAGCACGCCCGCGCCATTCGACTCGGAGCCAAGGCAATGCTGAAGGACCTGTGGACCGAAGCCCGTCGTCTGCACGCCGAAGCCGATGCGGCCCGGCAAGCCGAGATGCCTGCGAGCAACGACGTGGACGGCAATTCCGGTGCACAGGAATCCGCAGCCGATTCCGTCGAGAGCTGAATCGAAACATTCCCGGGGAGCGGAGAGCAAAAAGGTATGCGACTCCCCGCTCTCCGGGATCGTGGGCAACTCTCGGTGAATAAACCGAATACCGAACCAACCGAATAGAGAATAATCTCCCCATGATCGATCTCAATCCCTCACCCTATGTGCTCTGGGAACGCATCGCCGCCAATCGCTTCCCCTCCGATACCAAATTCGACATCCTCATGGCTGTCGCCCAGCGATGGTACAACACGGCAGGACGGTACGCGGATATCCTGGGCGACTTCGGGTACAGCAAGGAAAAATTCGACGCCGATTCCTATCAGGAATTGGGGGCCTGGATCTCCGCAGACAACCGTGCCCCTTTCGCCATGGTGCCCCTCCTACTCACGACATTGGCCGACCTCAAGGAGAAGGCCAAACTGTACCACAAGAATCTCGAGGATTTGCGGAGATCACTGGAGACATTCCTCCGATTGGCCGAGGCAGCACGTAGCGCACCGACCAACGGCACCGCGCGTTATCGGCTCACCTCATGGACGGAGGAACAATTTCTCGATGTGTTGAAGCGTTTCCGGGGGTTAGGCATCGATCTCGACGAAACGGAATAGCCCATGCCGGAGATAAATGGCAGTCGTACCGGAAGCAAGAAGCATTCCGGTAGATACTGGGTGGTGCAGTACATCCCGAACCCGGCGAATGGGGGGGGGGGTTCGTCAATCTCGCCATGGTGGTAGGATCGCATCCGGATTCAGGAGGAATCTTCACCCGGTATGCCTATCGGTGTGTGTCTCCGCTTTCGATCGAGCCATTGTGCTGGGTGGCCCTGAGACCCTCCTGGACATCGAATGGCTGTGCAAGTTCGAGGCGAAGGTTGCCTCCGCCGATTATGCCGAGGTCTACGAGGAATTACTGTGGCGGACCTCACGCAGCCGTGGGGTCTTCCAAATCCGACCACCGCTGCCGATTCTCGGCACCGACGCCGAGACCATGGCCGATCTGATCGCGCCCACATTCCTCACCAACGACATGTTTCCCGAATACAGCAGCACCACCCCCGAACTGCGGATGCCGAAATACGAGGAGTCGTACAACCTCCACGACGCCTATGATCGTTGGCGCGCAGCGCATCATCTCTACGCCGATGCGATTTTCCGTCTCGGAATTCGGGCACGCAAGCTTTTCCGGGAGAACAGCACGTATTATCCTCGTTATACTGCTGCCTCCCTACGCTTGGACGATGAATGAGACAATCCTGGAGACGACGCAGATCTCAGCCGGTCGACCCGGCTCGGGCTCGGGCGGCATTGGGGAAATCCGGCATCACGAACGACAATTTCGCCGAGCGTGGCATCGATCCTTATTGGTGGGAAATTGTTCACGACACCCTTGCGGAGGAAAAACTTTCAGGGCTGGTAGTTGCCCATATTTCCGAGTGGACCGGTCGCGATGTGCTCTGGCTCATCGGACTGCCGTGGTACCTGCGTCTCTGGACCCACGCGATCGTCTATCCTTGGACAAGACGCTGGAACAGCCTGCATTACCACCATTTCCGTAAAATCAAGCGCGAACCGGAATCCGATACCCGCATCTCCCCGGAATTGGTGGCACGAATATCTGCAAATACGATGGCCTCGTCGGATGATACGGGCTAGAATCTTATTATGACACCGGATATCACATTTCCGATACCTGCCTGGGCCACCGTCGGCGCAACGGCACTGATATTTTCCGGTGACCACCTGGCCCCACGGCCCGTGCGAATGGAAAAAATCGGACCGACCCACATCCGCACTCGCGACGGATTGCGATGGCCGTTGTCCACCGCCATCTGCGTTTCCGGGCACATCGTCTATTCCTGGGAGCACAACGGGTCATGCACCGCCCTGACTTTGACCGGTCCGGACAACCCGTGCTCCGCGCTCCACCGTTCTCTTCCGCGATTGGCCTGTTACTGCTGACTATGGTATAGTAAGAAGGACAGCAGGTATCGATAGAAATGGAGTTCCCATGGAGAACATTGTGCACGAACCGGAATGGCTCGTCCCCGGACAGCCCGTTGTTCGCTATACCCGGGCTTCCTATCTCATGCCTTCTCCTTTTCTGCGCGAGACCGTGATCGAATATCTCACCTCCCGCGACATCGTGCTGGCCGACGGCAGCCGGTATCGCCGTAACGACGTTTGCGCGGCTGCCACGGCCAACGGGTTGGGACCGCTGCTTCCGGAAGTGTTGTGGGTGTACTCCGCACCGCGTCGATTGACCGGCGGCATCGATGGCACCCTGATGCATCCCGACAATCCCCATATCGCGCAAGGACGCCACGACCTGGCGGTGCACAAGGCGTACGAGGCCACCCGACACGCCTTCGAAGCCTGGAGCGCCGATCCCGAGGAAGCCACGGCCGCCGCGTTGCACCAAGCCTTGACGGACTGGAGTCATGCGCACGCCACGCAGATGAACGGAGTAGTGTGAATACCTACGCCGATTTTATGCAGAAAATGTTACAGCGCGGAAAACAGTCCGTCGGATTCATTCTCGGCATTCCCTGGCTGTTGCTCGTCATTTCCCGGTGGATCAGATATTTTCTCAATGGCATCTGAATATCAATTTAGTGTTCCGTCGTATGCGGAAAGGATGTCGACCGCATGCAGGACAACGAGGTAGTCCTCAATTTGATGAGGCTCCAAGCCCTGCATGGGGAAGATCCGTTATATCCCGGCGAATGTGTTACATGCGGTGACGACGCCTTCGAGGGCGAATCGGCGTGTGGCGATCCGGATTGTTGCGTTTCGAGGATCACCCATGTTTACCCATGCAGAACGCGGAGGTTGATCGATAATACCCTGCGATTTCTCGGTAAGGGGTAATATTTCTCGGGAAAGCTCGGGAGAGAGTGAGCACGTGGTGGTATTCACAGCTGACGACCGCTCGCACTCCCCGCAGGGGCCACGCCCGCCTTAGATCCACCTACTGCGCATGAGTGAATCCGCGTTAGCATGACTAATCGGTCGCCCCCGCCCGCAATCGGAATTGCGAACATTCCACCACGTGCTCGACGAAGGAACCGGTAACGCTCCACTGCCCGCTTCGATCTCGCGATCGACACCCGATGGTCCGTTTGCCTGTCCATCATCCGCAGTTACCCAGACGATAAACGTACAACGATCGGGACAGATCCGGTGCTCCAGCATGGATTCATCATGCTGGAACGTCGATTCCTTCGATTTTCAGTATACTTCACGCAGATTGCGGATGCAACCGGGCGCAGAACCTCACTTCGGGAGATCGTACACGTACACGTCGATCCCGGCCGCGCAGAGCTGCTTGACAATGATCGGCTCGATCTCCGTCCACGTGCCGCCACCTCGATCGCAGCCGATCCTGGGCATGTGCACCGATGCCTTGATCACGTCGGCCAATTCCGCCACCCTGCCCAAACACGAGTCTATCGCCGCGTAGTCGACAGGTCTGGGGTTGCGCCAACTGCGCACACCGTGTTGGCCGATCATATTGGCGACCCAGACTCCCTCTTCGATCCATACCAGCGCAGTCTGCCCCAGAGCGAAAGGAATGAATCCTTCCCGACCGGCCTGGAAATCGCGATGCCATTGCCGGTAGGAATCCTCCGGCTTGTACCACTTCCGGGACAACGCCAACACGAATCCACTGCCCCACCTGCCGATATCGTTGCACACGTGAGCGATGACAGCCGGGTAACATACCGGTTCGGTGGCATCACCGACAAGGTAGGTCAATTTTCCCGTCATGCCATTCAACTCTTCTTCCCTCAATTCTTCCTCTTCCTTCAACTCTTCCTCTTCCTCTTCCTCTTCCTTCGTGCTGTCGGTCGGATAAACGAATCCTGCCGCACCGCCGCGATCGTGCGTGGTCGATACCCCGGTCCCGTGCACCCGCAGGAGTGATAGTTGCGCCCACCGGCAGCCACCGCCGCCACCGCACGCCAACCGTGGTCATCCCGTTTGCGGGGTGACTGGAAGTCGGTGCCCGCCATCCAGAGCGGTCGACGGCAGACCGGGCATCGGTACGGGGAGGGCCGGTCGTCCCATCCTGGGTAGTACTGGGCGACGTGGCGGCACGGGACGCACACGAACGACGTGCGATAATATGTGAGCCCGTAGCGGCACATTGTCGTCGTCCTATTCCCGAGAGAGGATCGCTGTGACGGTAAGCCCCTTGACGAAGACTTATGATCATACTATACTATGATGGACATGATCAGCGCCAGACTAAACACATTCCGTGCCCGAATCTCCACGGTAACCGACACACTTCTCGGTCGCAAGTCCGAGGATGCGCCGCCCCTGCGCCGGTACGAGGCAGGTGTGCGTCTGCACATGCGCAGCGGCGCACGCTACACCACGCTCGGCAGCCATATCCGCTGGCCCACGCCGTTCCTCGCGGAGACGGAACTGCGTGTCTGGAAGAATCTTAACCTCTTCCCCGGTGGCCGTTACATCACAACCTACCGCTCGGCTCCGGTATTCGGGGTCTACGATCACCACACCAAGAATTGGACACGATCGGAGGATCTTCACGATGTCGATCGCTTCATCACCCGAATCAGTTCCGCCGGAACCGCACTCCGACGGCGACTGCGTCTTCCCGCACGATTCGCCTCCGCCAAACACCGATCCGCAGCCCCAAGCCCTGTTCGTGCTTCCGGACCCCTACGTCAGCAGGACCGAGTACATCATCCAGGTGTTATTCGGGACTGACGACGAGGAATTTTCGGTGATTCGGATACGGCCATTGGACGGCGACATCGAAGCGGAGATCAACAGAAAACTCCGCGCACTCGACGAGCATGCCCATGCCGTTGCCACTTCGACAGGGGAGCCTTTCGAGGAAGTCCGTTTCCGGCGTAGAATCATGCGCCGTCGTATCCCCGAGTACGTCACCCTCAACATCGATCCCTATATCGAACACTTTGCATTGGAGCAGCAGGATTCGGCCACACCGGGGCACCCTGCCTTCACAGAAAAAACACCCTAGTGCAGGCGTAGTTGCTGTGCTATACTGATATCGGCCGTAAGGCTCTGAAAGGCCCCCTCTTCGCTGGGATCGGAGTTGGGGCCTTCCAGCCCCCCGAAGAAGGAGACAAGATGAGATCAGACCAGCCTCACGGGGTCGTCAGCCTCGACGCCTATCGCGAACGTGAAACTGCTCCGGCCGTCTCCAAACCGGAATGCCCTCTCTGCGGGACATTCAGGCACGACAGTGCGCTCTGTGAGAGTTGTGATGCCTTGGTGGACGCCAGTTATGCTGTGGAGCAATTGACAGAGACCCAGGCCCGCAGCCCACTCGGGATGGCACTGCAATTGACCCTGCATGCGCTTCACGCCGTCAACAGGCGTGTGATCGCCAACGAGTACAGCAGTGGTCCCCCGCCTTCTTCGGTGTGATCTCCGATACGGTTCGATCCATTTCTTCCGATAGCCTCAGTTTTCCGCCCTATACGTTATAATAGACATAGAAAACACCCAATCCCGAAACAAGGAGACATCATGACCGAATTCGAATCCAGGACGTTCGGCTGGTTACAGAATACCGTTGTCCCGACGTACAGGACGATCGTGTTGCCCGCACTCGACCGGACCGCTGCCGACCTCGAGACCCTGTGGGACGAAACGCGTAGTGCCGCACAAGCGTTCGTGGACGAGGTTCGCGAGGAATGGACCGAAGCCCGGAATGCCGCACAGGAACGCCGGGAATCCCGCAAGCGCGCCGCGCAGGATGCCAAAGACCCACAGGACGATGACACGAAGGACGATTTCCCGGGCACCATGTAGCCGGGAACACCCGAAAAAATAAAGAAGTTCTCTCCCGACGAAAGGATATCGTATGAACCCCTCCCCTCGTCGCCTGCGCATCGCGGGTGCCGTTCTCTCCGGCGCTCTCCTGATCGGCGGCCTCACCGGCTGCCACGGGGGTTGCCGACATCATTGCTACTCCAGTGGTCCCGTGGCCGGTGTTCCGGTTGTGATAACCCACGTCCATCCGTATTCCTACCCTCCCTCACAACGATTCGGGTACCCCTCGGGCCGTCGTCCTATGCTCGGCGGCGGTGGGATCATCCGTCGGCGGACTGTTATCTCCCCCCGTTAATTATCGGAGTCGCTCTCACACCGGTCCTGTGGAAACGGGACCGGTGTTCTATTTCATCCTCACGAGTGGAAAAGGTAGGGTATGAGCGAGCACAGGATGCCTCACCGTCGCGACAAGGACGAACTCGGCACGCGAATCAAATCGTACGAGCGCGCCACACGGTACTGGCTGCCACCGAATTCCTGCGTGATCGTGCGTGTGGACGGTCGGGCTTTCCACACCTTCACGAGAGACTGCGCCAAACCGTTCGACCACGAGATCATGTCGGCGATGGTGAACGCGATGGTGGAGACCGCCAAGGACATGGCCGGATTCAAATTGGGCTACACCCAATCCGATGAGGCGACCTTTCTCCTCACCGACTTCGACACCACGAAAACCGCAGCATGGCTCGATTACAACCTCGCCAAGATCGTGTCGCTGTCCGCCTCCGGATTCACCATGCGGTTCAATCGGCATTACGGCCACAGCCGGACAGCCATGTTCGATTCCCGGGCCTTCACGATGCCATTGCCGGACGCTCCCAACGCCTTCATCTGGCGGCAGCAGGACTGGGAACGCAACTCGATGCAAATGCTGGCCCACGCGCATTTTCCCCCCGAACAACTGCACAGACGCAGCCGCAGGGGTCTGCACGACATGCTGCACGGAATCGGTGTCAACTGGGCGCATCTGGCCGATGATGAAAAAAACGGCACGTTCCTGTTGCAGGACGGCACACTGGTCAGCAGGAAGACCACATACACCGAGATCGCGGAGTATCTGGACGAGGTCCTGTCGCCGGACGTGGGATAGCCGGTGCCGCACGAAAATAGCCGCTACCATTATTGGTAGCGGCTATTTTTACCGATGTCTGCGATAATCCGTCAGGGTCTCGGCCGCGTCGGAGTGCCGATCTGGCTATCGTACCATTGCCATACGAGATTGCGAATGAGATTGTTCCGAGCCACACGCTGAGGGTTGTCGGGGTGCTCCCCGAACAACGCATCAGACAATGTAAGAAGGTTCCCCAACAGAAAATTTACTCTTTCCGGGCGAATCACCGGGTAAACGAGAGGATTGGCGACTCGGGAACCGTCCGAATCGGGGTCGTGATCCGTGCGAAGAATCGCCGAGATATCATGGGTGTCCGGAACTACCACTTCGATGTCGAGACGTTCCTCGGAACCGGGGATTCTCGGCAATCCCTGCTGCCCATAACCCTCCACCACCAATAGAGAAATCTTACTCATTTTACCTACCTTGATCGACCGACCTACCGATTATTCGGCGTCCATACCGAACAGGCCGAGGATATCATCAGACAAATCAAATGTCGATCAGGATCGATAAATGAGCGTGGGAATTCCGTGGGCCTGGGCAAGCGTGGCCGTGTGCGTCGCACTGGAGAAATAATCCCGGATGAACGCCAGGCATCGATCCGCGCCCAGCAATATCATTTCCTCGTTACGGCGGAATCCCGCAGATTTCCCGTATCTGCGCCATTCGGCGGGATGACGTTCGATAAGTCCTCCCCATGAGCCCCAACAGGATTCGCACTGTGCGTCGGCTCCCTTCGGGCAACCCCCGGGGACAAGAACCGTCTCCGGGGACCAGAATTGCACCAATGCGTTTCGAATAACGATCAAATCTTCCCAGGTTCTGGAACCTGTGACCAAAAGACGAGATATCGTCATTCGGGAATGATATCAGTTATCCATTCCGGAGATATCAGTTATCCATTCCGGAGCGTCGTACGAAGCGACATTTTTACTTTTCCCCCAGTCCGTCCGAAGGATGCGCTTGTCCTCCTCCATCTGCGCACGGCGCTGCTCCTGGTACTCCCGTTCCTCGTTGACCAGTCGACGGACCTCCTCGGAGATATCGGTGACCCGTGTCATTTCCCCGACCGTCGACTGATACGCCCCGTCGGGATATCTTTCCACGGTGATCGTCTCCATCGGGAACTCACACCGGGCAAGCGCACTGATCATTTCGTGCTTCACCGTGAAGACGCCGAGCACCTTCCCGGTCGGCCCCTGTACCACGTAAATATAGGATGCGCGTGCCATCTATTTCTTCTTTCATTTCTCGACGACATCTTCACCTGTTTCGTGACTCTCGCCGATAAATCTTATATACAGGGTACCTTTGTGGACCTCGGCTTCGAAGCCGGGACGGAAGGAGGCATGCTCCCCGTTGCGGATTCGACTGCCGAGCGAGCTGGCCGACGATTTCACCGTACCCTTCGGATACGCGGCCCATTTTCCGGGATTCTTCCGGAGAAACTCGGCAAGATCCAGATTACCCTGCTGACGACCGCGTCCGACCGCAGCCGGAAGTTCCTCCAGTAATTCCGGCGGCCACGCCTCCTTGTGTCCTCGCAGCAACGCGGCCATGATATCCAGGACACGAATGCCGAATTGGTCGATGGGATAGAACTGAATATTTCCCTCCATATGTGGTTCGTCATCGGCAAGAGGTAGTCCGAAATCCTCGACAAGACTCCAGACATCATCCCAGAATCGTTGGAAATCCTCGGTGGGCAACATCCTCCGCCACCAGTTGCCTCCACGGTAATCCACGGTCGTTATTTCGGTGCCCACAGCAGCTCTGGCCAGCCGCTCCGGGGAGAAACGAACAGGACCACCATTTCCTTCTCCGGTCGCCGGTATGCGGGATTCTCCCGCATTCCCACTCGTCATGTACTCCATCATCCTTTCCGCCGAGCAAAGGACGGCCCAGTTTATCCGGGCCGTCCGTGGCTTCGACTCCAAACTACCAGCTTCCGCTGTCACTTCCCCCGAAATCGCTGCCGCTGCCGGAATCGCCGCCCCAGCTGCCGCTGGCACTACCGCCGAAACTGGACGAACCGCTGTCATAGCTCGATCCACTGTCGTAGCTCGATCCAATGTTATCGAATACACTACCGAACCCTCCATCGAACCCGGAATTATTGTCCACGATCACCGTGGTGTTCCGGATGGTCGTGGAGGAGGAAGGTGCGATACGCCGCATCGTGGGAGCGCTTCGTGCCGCCTTCGCGGCAGCGGCCCGGCGAGCCGCCTGTTCGGCAGCCACGCGGTCCTTCTCGCGCTGCTGAGCCTTCTCCGCAGCTCTGCGCTGCTTGTCGAGCTGCACCTTCTCCTCGGAAAGCACGGGGACCTGAATATCGGTGATACGGCGGCGCATCGTGGTGAGACACTGTGCCAGTTCGGCCGGGGTGTCGGACGTGTTACCGGCGAGGGTGGCCAGGAAAGCGGGAAACTCTCGCTCGATGCCCTGAAGTTTGCTCAACGCGGTGGTCACGGTTTTGTGGCTGACGAGGGTCGCGTCCCCGAGACGGGACCGCACCTTGTCGGCCTCGGCGGACAAGGCCGTGGCAGCGTTGTCCACTTCCCGAGCCTGTCGAACGAGAAGCGTGACGATACCGTTGAACTGCGCCACTTCGGCGGTGAGGGTCTCGATGAGCTGACGAGACGTATAAGCGTCCCCGTCGAGTGCGGTACGCAACTGTGTCAGCACGGAAAGCAGTCCCTCGTGGGTGCCCAGCGCCGAACCCACGTCGAATCGGGACCGCAGTCGCTCCAGCTGCGCTCCGAGGTCGCCCAGTTGGGTGTCGATCGCGTTCAGGGCAGCGGCGCGTGCCTCCGGAGACATCTTCCGACGCAACTCGTCGATCTCGGTCTTGAGTGCAGTGTATTGATCCGTTGCCCGACCGTAGTGATCGAGCATGGCAGTGTAGCGGCGAGACACACGAAGGTAATAATCCAAATCTTCTCCGCGCTTCTCGGCGTCGAAAGCGACAGATTGCTGAACCTCCGCATAATCCGCGTCGGCCGTGCTCACGATGTCCCGGATGTCCGACCATCGGCTGTCGAACCCTCGCACGACATCCTCGGGAAGTCCGGCCATCCACAGCATCCACGCCGCCTTCGGGCCGTTCGGCTCGTCCATCCACGTCTCGGTCGCCAGCATCGCCTCGGCAGCTTTGCGCCGGGCGTCCAGCGCGGTCTTCTGTGCGTCCTTGGCCTTGTTCTTCCCCGCACGCTTCTCGGCCGTGATCCTGCGCACATTGCGCAGGAGGAGGATCACCGTACCGAAGAGGACGAGGCCGACAACACAGCCCAAGAACCACAGGAGTATGTGCAGCGCCGTGCGACCGGCGTGGGACGGCGGAGCCGGAGTCAGCGCGTCGTCGATGCCTCGGAGACCGGCCACGATGCCCTGGGTGTAATTTCCGAGCCGGAATTGCCGGTTCATGTCGTGGGAGCGGATGTGCCCGGTCGACCGCGCGAGGGTGTCGAAACCCGGTCCGTAGGCGATCATACTGGTGTGGTCCATCCCCATCGCCAGCATGACGACATTGTTCTTGGGGTGGATGCCGTCGGGTGCCTGCATATTCGGGCAGCCTTGGTATTCCTGCCGCCAATAGGCGTCCAGGCTGCCGTCGGGAGCGGATTGGAACACCCGGACATAGACATCCGCGCCGGTCTGCCGAGACAGATCGGCGATGGCGTTCTGCACCACGCCGGGGTCCAGGGCATTGGTTTCGTCCACGATGTGCGTGGTGCAATCCGTGGGCGCGGCCGAAGCGGGAGCGGCGAACAGAAGCGGAGCGGTGCCCAATGTGGCGAGTGCGGCCCCGGTGGCGGCGAACCGCACCCAGCGCAAAGAGGTAGCGTTCATGTCGACTTCTTTCTTTCGGGAGTGAACCTCGTTGCATCAGTATAACATACTATGTACGTTCAGCAACAGGATCTTCTCTCATCCAACGGCACTCCTCCTGCTGGGAACCGTCCGAGTTTCTCCGAATGGCACCGATCTCATCCACAATAAAACACGCAACAGCGCGGAACGTCGCACTTTCCTCCGGTTGAAGCGGGAGGAGCGGATCGATTTCCGGCGATGCACAATCCTCGACGAGGTTCAGGGTGGTTGTGCTTCGATTCGTCACGGTGATGATCTGTCCCGACACAGCGAGCGTCGGGAAGGTGAGAGTCCGCGAGGACACCTTCATATCTGGACTTTTCATGCGCACTCACCGCCCCTTGCGGCGGCGTTGGGGTTGCCTGCGCGCAGGTGGTCGCGATACCGGGAGGCGACCGGCCAGGTCGGTCACGACGGCATCCCTCTGGGCATCGTCCCTGCGCACCTCGGCTTCCGGATGATCCTCCGTGGACGCCTCTTCGATGGTGTCGAAGGCACCCGTGGACCCGGCAGGAATCACCGCCGGAAGCATATCCGCAGGCTCCGCGTCGATGACCACGGGCTCCGGAGCATTGTCGCGCATCCTCTTCAGGACCGACAATGCCTCGTCCTCGCGGAGGGTAGCCGGGTATATGATGATCTCCAGGAGCAGGGCCGAAGGAGTGAGAACCCGGGCACGGCTCCACTCGTAGGACGAGAAGTCGAGAACGGGCTCGAATACCGGTTCCTCTATCCCCACAACCGTCAACAGATCGGTTATCCGGGTTTCGGCCGTAGGCAGTGTATACGAGGCGTTATCGGTGTGGCATCGCTTCGTTTCGACGTTGTATATCGTGTATTGCACGGCGCTGCTGTAGGAGAGGGTCACGCTCTGCACATCCTTCTATGCACATCCTTCTATTTTTCCCTGAACCATCCGATAAAATATTATTCGCCCGGGAAATGCCGTGGGGGAATACCGGAATATTCGACCCATCTTCCCACAGGACCACCGTCAGGAGCAAGGTCCGGATGTTTTCTTGTCACGGTGTTTCTTTGGGGTATGCTTGCCGTCGGGTAGACGTTTGCCCGCTGTCCGCTCCAATTGACTGACGGCATTGCGTATTCCCCGTGTGTCGCTCGGTGTCGCGGGGATGGTCACCGTCGTCCCGTCCTCCCATCGAAGGTGGGGGTGGCCGTTGTTACGTAATCCCAGATAAACGTAGCCCGCCTTCCGGGCGCGTTCTATCATTTGTCGCATCTGTTTGTCCACCATGGGTTCTCGGTGTCCTTCGTGTCGGGGCAGCGTAGGATCGCTACCCCGCCAGGCTACCAGGGGCTGCGTGGCGGTGCGGTCAAACACATATCACCTGCAACGCATGCCAGCTGCTCAGTGGCAGCCACCCACCCAGATCGTCGGCTATATTTGGCACTATTCGCACGCAAGGTATACACTGGCCACGGAATCCGTGAACAGACGCCGAACGAGAGATGATCGTCTCATGTGCTCGGAGCAGGAACACTCGCCAGACGAGCACCGGGCCAGCCCCGATACCCCCGTAGTTGCCCCCCACAACGGCAGGCGTTGACCGGCAGAATGCACAAATTAGACCCCGTGGTCAGGACGAGATGATATCCCGACGGTGCGAACGACAGGATGGTGGATACCTCCTCGGCGACCCAGACCACGGGGATGGGACCTTGAGTGTTGGTGGTCCACACCACGGCCACCCAGACCGGGGGCGACGATCCCGGCACCTGGGCGAGGGTGAACCGCACCGGATTCTTCCCGGCGGCATCCAGGGTCGCGCGCACCGGGTAGCGCATCGCGGCCACCCGCACGACGCCGTCGGACACCAAACTATCCAAGTCATACATGATGTAAATAATAATTTAAATACCAATGTAATTCGAGTGGACAGCACAGTATTCAAGCAATATTTCCCCGATAATTACGAATCGTACCCTTCCGGTGCCGCTGCGTCCGGCCATCCCCCCCTTTTTCTGCTCCGAACACCTCGTTTCGATGCTATGCTGGTAATCCGTCTGTTGACCCGGGAGGGATCATCATGGTATACTGGATACGCTACACAGGAATGACACCCGACAGAAAGAGATTCTCATGAGCACATTCTCCCGTGCCGTCGCCGCGACGGCCCTGACCCTCGCCGCAGCCTCCGGCGTCACCACGCTCGCCTCGGCCGCCCCCATGCACACCGCACATCGTTCTCCGATCGTCCACGTGCAGCCGCTCCCCGAGCCCATGGCAATGTTCACCACCCCGGTCATTCGGGACGAGTTTCCCCGTGTTCGTCACGGTATCGCACACCGGCCCGTCTTCATCAAATTGACCCGCATCGAGAGCATCGCCTCGCCGGTCGAGAACTCGGCTGCACTCGCCGATTTCGACGACGATCTGGGAATTGCCGTCACCGCAGGCAGCCTTGTCGGGACGGGTATCGGCGCAATGGTGGGCTGTGTCGGCGTCGGCGCTGCGGCCACACCGGAGACCATCGGCGCATTGACCATCCCGGCCTGTCTGGTCGGCGCAGCAGCGGTGGCTCCCATCGGGGCCATCATCGGCACCCTGATTGCCGGCGGTCCCACCCTGCTGATCGCGGGGGGTAATTATCTCGGCACCCTCCTGTCAGCACCGGGCACCTCGGTATACGCCGTACACCACTGACATTTCGATCGTCGAGGGCAATTTCCCTCGGAGATCGTTCTCCTGTCGAGAATCTTCGACGGGGAGAACGATCTCCGAACCGGGAGCTTCCTCGCCTTCTCGTAGAGGAATATGGTATGTGGCAGCGTTTACTCACCGGATGGTATCGAATAACGGACACCCTCGGACATCGCCGAGGGATGGTGGAGGTCGGGCTCACCATCGATGACCTCACCCTCCGTTGTACGCAATGCTGGGCAGCACACCGTACTCCCTGTACGGCATCCTTCCTCGACTCACATTCGCGTCCTACCATCCATCTTCAACGTCTCATCGACCTACGCAGCCCGGACGGCCCCCCACTCGGGGGTATATTCTGGGGATGTGTCCTCTGGACACTCTTCGGAGGACTCGTCCTCGGGGGTATA
>Ga0335085_10002352_pt1 | contig 35596 bp, 26 predicted proteins | sample Lox_Sample_45_FD_206712 | JGI IMG/M metagenome (GOLD analysis project Ga0335085, IMG submission 206712) | Soil microbial communities from Loxahatchee National Wildlife Refuge, Florida, United States - Lox_Sample_4.5 | ecosystem: Environmental > Terrestrial > Soil > Wetlands | place: USA... | reverse complement strand
CCTTGCCGATCGCCATGGGTTACGGCGCGGACGGATCGTCGCGTCGACCATTAGGCCTTGTTGTGGTCGGTGGACTCATTGTTTCGCAGTTCATCACCTTGTATGTGACACCTGCGATCTATCTTTCGTTGCAGGACTTCCAGGAAAGAGTACTGGACCGCATTCCGTTCTTCCGGTCAGAAAAGAAGCAACCGCCGGCTCCTCGTCCCGATATAGTTCCGGCGCAAAGTGGAGATTGATCATGTCTTACTCAGCGCAACACAGGTTTCAATTCTTGATTCCGCTTCTTTGGTTGGTACCGCTGATGATCGGATGCACGGTCGGCCCGAACTACAAGAGACCTTCAATTGATGTACCAGGAATGTACCGTGGGACAACGGCCGACATGGTGTCGATTGATCAGGCCCAACAGCAGTCGCCCGTCGCTCAAGCTAAGCCAATACCATCGCCGGCGTCCTTGGGCGACGAGAAGTGGTGGCAGGTTTTCCAGGACAAAGAACTGCAGAACCTGATCCGCACGGCACTGAAAAACAATTATGACGTGCGCATCGCGGCAACACGAGTGTTGCAAGCTCAGGCGCAGCTCGGCATTACCCGTGCGGATCAACTTCCTTCCCTCTCGGTTGGCGGGAGCGAAACGAACCAGAGATCGGCTCTCCCTCCATTCCCACCATTCGAAAGCACGCTGGGGCAAGTGACCGCCTCGGCCTCCTGGAACTTGGACTTCTGGGGCAGGTATCGACGCGCTACCGAAGCCGCACGGGCAACTTTGCTCGCGAATGAGTGGGCACAGAAACAGGTGATCGCGACACTGGTCGGCAATGTTGCCACCGATTATTTCCAGTTGCGCCAGTTAGATCTCCAGCTGGACATTTCCAAACGAACGTTGGCATCACGGCAGGATTCCCTACAACTGACGGAAATTAAGGAGCAACACGGACTGGCGTCGTTGCTCGATGTCCGGCAGGCAGAGCAATTGGTGGACTCCGCTCAAACCGAAATTACGGACTTGGAGCGGCAAATCACACAGCAGGAAAACAATCTAAGCATCCTGTTGGGAAATAACCCGGGCGACATTCCGCGAGGATTGCTCCTGACCGAACAACCACATGCGCCGGAAGTTCCCGTGGGCCTTCCTTCGTCCTTATTGGAGCGGCGGCCCGATGTCCGCGAAGCAGAAGAGAGCCTGATTGCGGCTAACGCTCAGATCGGTGTAGCTCGCGCACAATATTTTCCGCAGATCTCATTGACTGCCGACGCTGGCTTTCAGAGCTCTGCGCTCAACAACCTCTTCACCGGGCCAGCTGGGTTGTGGAGCATGGCGGGATCCTTTACGCAGCCGATCTTTCAGGGCGGAAGGCTCAAGAACAACGTGAGGTTAGCAGAAGCTCAGAAAGAGCAGTTGCTTCTGACCTATCAACAAACGATTCAAGGGGCCTTTCGCGATGTCTCGAGCTCTCTGGTCGGCTATCGCAAAACACGCGAGTTCCGGATCGAGCAGGAGCAACTGGTAGCAGCGGCAAAAGATGCCGCGCAGCTATCCGAGATACGATTCCGAGCCGGGAAGACAGATTATCTTGAAGTGTTAACGAACGAGACAAATGCATTCTCGGCGGAGCTCAACTTGGCTCAGGCAAATGGAAATGAACTGCTGGCCCTCGTGCAACTGTACCAATCATTGGGGGGTGGCTGGCAAGAGTAGCGCCTTCGCAGGATCGCATGCCCAACCCTAGTCGACCGAACAATATTGGGGAAGAACCCACAGAGTTTCAGGTACTGGCTGCGATCGCGTACCTGGATCGTGATCTTGGGAAGCAATGTAACTCCCCCGAGCACAAAGGATCGCAGGGCGATCACGTCTTCGTGATCAGTTTCGTAGTCGTCGCCCTTTTGCTGGGATGCATCGCTTTGGTGTGGCTCTATGCTCGCGTTTCTTGATTTGGCATCCGAACATGCAACAACATGTTTGAATCTTTGATTCATCGAACTTTATGGTCCAATCATGGTCCATGAATTGTTTCCGACCGCTCCTTAATACGCTTCTGGGAGCCACCCGCGTCGCGTATTTTCAGTCAGTTACGAGTTAACCGGGTTCTTTCACGGCGGTAACACGGGTTCAACAACTATAGATTGCGCTGGGCGCAGCCAGGAACAAGACTGTCCCAAGAATCAGCAGAGACTTCCGGGCAAATCGCAGGGTCATCGCAGTAACTCCCATGACAAAGCTAACCGTGCCTGTTCTGTCCACGGTTTGCCACGAAACACATATATGCGTCGGCCAGCAGGGAGCCTTGTCCAAGGTTCATCCATTGAAACTCTGGGTTTCATCGTGCTTATCTCGCAGTGGCATACCGGTATCTCTTGGGACTCACACTAACACCAGAACAGCAACAATCCGTACTCGATGTTTGGAATCGAAAAGTCAATCCGCCGGTTGAGAACGAAGACGACGGCATGGGTGATTGGAACCCGAGCTCGTTCCGCAGTTACGCGCGTGGGGCCAAAGAGCGAAGTTTCGCCGTACGCTCCGGATTCCGAAGAACAACCTTATCAGCATTTCCTGAACTGCCCGCCCGATGCCTTTCGGAATGCCGTCACCACTCTGAATGCGAGGTTGGACAAGTTCGGATCGTCGAGTGAAGCAGTGCGCGAATGGCTTTCAGGGCAAGATGACGTGTTCGCAAACTGCAGAGGTGGGGGGACCGGTCATTCCTGCCGCTCTCACTTCTGGCGAGTCTCTTCTCGTGGCGGATCGGAGTTATCAGACTGCTGCTGCGCATTTTTATGCTGGCGATTACGATGAAGCTGCAAACGATTGTTCCTAGGCTGGGACGAGTGTGCGAGGATTACGTCGGAGACTCCGAATCTCTTATGCATCGAACTCGGCAGCCGTTACCGACCTGACCTGCAGGAGAGACACGACCACCAGAGCTCATTCGCGACATGCACCAGTCCTAGTAAAAGCGAAATCTGTCTCCGGGGGCATTCCAAGTTGTGGCGAAACACATGTCGCGAAATGCTGACGAATCCGTGCGTTCCCGGTACCGTTTTTTCCAGACCGGGATCAAGAATTAAGAAGGCCAGAAGAAGGATGCGTTAAATCTCGCGTTAGCTCTTGACATTTCTCAGTCGTGGGATTACTTTCTGTTCCCAAACACGGCGGACAAAGGTCGGCGCTTGCCAAAGTGCCGTGTCCGAGGGGGCTTGTACTCGCCGATTAGCGCCAAAGGCGTGTTCGTGGGTGCAGATAGCTGCGCGAGCGAGTTGGTGTGAGATCAGGTGTCCCACGCGGACCCCGCCAAATGCCGGCATAACGTTCGCCACCTTCGATGATCTGCTCGACTTAACTCTCACCACGAACGGCGCGTTGTCATGCCATTGAATAAGGGCTCGAACCGTTACGTGGGACTCCAGGGTAAGGTTTTCAAATGCGCGATTGCGCTGTGTAACCCGTTTGCATTCTGCGGAAGGCTGGAAGAGCATGTCACGATCGGTCCTGCTCCTGGAAGGTACATCTCCGAGTGGACAATCACAGCTGCGGCACATTCTACAATCCCACGCACCATGCGAATGGCGTACATGGACCAGTGTTTCATGGCAAAGTCTGGAGCGGGAACAGCACCTGTTGATCGTCGCCCGCGTAGAGCCTGAGTCGGTTCATAAAGCGGTTGAGTTCTTCGAGTTGCTGCAGAATGCCGCTTTATCGGCTCCGATTCTTGCAATCCTGCCAGACCCTAGTGATCCCTCTTTCCTACAAGCCGTTGCGGAGATGACGGACGATTTCATGTTTTGGCCGATTCGAGAGGAGGAATTCAACCTTCGCCTCACTCGGATATTGGAATCTCGATCTTGCGTAGAAATATTGCAATCAGAGATGGCCTTGGCGAATCTCGTCGGCAAAGACCCAAGCTTCGTGCGAGCGATCGAGCAAGTAAAGCTGTTCACCAGGAGCAACGCACCAGTTCTGATCACGGGTGAAACAGGCACTGGCAAGGAGCTTTTTGCGCACGCCATCCATTCCCTGAGCGAACGGCGGAATGGACCGTTCATTCCCATCGACTGTAGCGCTTTGCCAGAGCACCTGGCAGAAAGTGAGCTCTTTGGACACTGTCGAGGCGCCTTTACAGACGCGCACACCGACCGGAAGGGCCTGGCCGCAATGGCCGCAGACGGAACCCTGTTCCTGGATGAGATCGACTCACTTTCCCTCGCCAGTCAGGCAAAACTGTTGCGGTTCCTTCAGGAAGGTATGTACCGGCCCCTGGGCACGGACCGCTTCATGCGTGCAAACGTTCGTGTGGTTGCTGCGAGTAATTTGAGCATTGAAGAGCGCGTCCGCGACCACCGCTTTCGCAATGATCTTTACTTTCGCGTGAACGTTCTCCGGCTGCATCTTCCTCCTCTGCGTAACAGGCGCGGAGATATTCCTCTTCTGGCCAAGCACTGTATGGATCGCCAACCGAACCCGTCACGCAAGGCGATCTCAGCCGCCGCTGTTCGCCGGCTTCAGAGCTACAGTTGGCCCGGCAATATACGGGAGTTGTTTAACACTCTTGAGCGCGCGGCCGTATGTTGCCCCGGAAGACAGATTACTCCAGCAGACATTACGTTCGCCGGAAGCTTCACTAATCCGGCAAAACCTGCTTTCGATTGTGGTTTCCGCCAGGCAAAGCAAGACGTAATCGTGCAATTCGAGCACGACTACGTCGAACAATTACTAACCAAGCACCATGGAAACATTACGCAAGCCGCTCTGGAAGCCGGCAAAGAACGGCGTGCTTTCGGAAAGCTGGTAAAGAAATACGGACTCATGTCGCGCTCCGCTTAGTTCACCCCTCTCTTCGCTCTGTTCTTGTGTTGGTTTTCTTTTGTGCGGCGTCAGTCCTAATCCTAGAATCTGTGGTCCGAGGGGACAGAAAGGCCCAGGAACTGGTCCGAGATCCTGTTGCTCGCGTGGGTGATTTCTTACCCATATCGTGAATCACGCCGAGCTGAGGCAAGTGAAGTGTTTAGGAGACATCATTCGTCACAACGCCGGGTCAAAATAGACCCGAGTTGCCGCGCATAGTAACCGCACTGACGCAAGAACTCCGTGACACTACTACAACATAGATTACTCAACAACTGGAATCACGATTGCACAAAGGTCCAGGCGAGGCGGCGTTGCCACTAGCGAGAATCGAACCCGATCCTGGTGTGGTGACGCAAGTACTTACTTATTTTGTGCGAAATCGACAATCGGCTGACACTCTCGAGGGCATCGCACGCTGGAGATTACTCGAGGAAGAGGTTCGCCACAATGTCCAGCAAACGCAACGAGCTTTGGAGTGGCTGGTGGAGCAAGATCTCGTCGAGGAACTTCGTCCGCCGGGATATCAGACTTCACTTTTCCGGCTGAACCCATCCCGACGTGAAGAGGCAGAACGCTTTTTGCGGAAGCAGAAAAAGAGACCGGAAGAGTAATTCGCGGATCGTCACCAATCATGAGGTTCGGTGCGCGCGTCCACATGCAAACGGGCAAAGGTCGAGCCCTGTAACTGGAGCGACTGTAAGAAAAAGGGCGGAGCTACGCCTAGGGTTCTGTACTCGTCGATGTTCTGCGGAACATAATCTATGCTGCAATCGGAACTCCCAATCTGCTGCCAGGACCCCAACTGGTACGTGCTCTTCGTTCGTAGTAACCAGGAAAGGCAAGTTGCTCGGCATCTCCAAAGCCGCAATCTCGAACATTACTTGCCGTGTTATTGCTCGGTCCGTGACTGGAAGGACCGACGCGTCACTCTCGAAATGCCGCTCTTTCCAGGCTACGTGTTTGTGCGCCTATGCTTGCCGGAAAAGGTGAAAGCGATTACGGTGCCAAATGTGGTGGGGCTGCTTGGAACCAGGGATACTCCTTCTTCAATTTCGAACGAAGAAATTCATCGGATACGAATGGGAGTGGAATACGGAAATGCCGAACCTTGTGCTTACCTGAAGCAAGGTGATCGTGTTCGGATCACCAGCGGTGTTATGGCAGGACTGGAAGGAATGCTGGTGCGTCGTCAGAATGGCATGCGAATGGTGATCGCGCTCGATTCCATCGGCAGGGCATTCAGGGTCGAGGTGGACGCGTCTTGTCTCAGACCAATACCAGTTCGCGCCCCGCAGCACGTGTGGCAACGCTCTTCAAGCTAACCAGGCACACTCCTAAATTGGCCCTTTAGGCAATCGCTCGATCGCATGATTGTGGCACCAGAAATGTCAAGCACCACAAGCGATACGACTCTTAAATTCCTTCTGCCTGCTCTGCATCGTCTCGACCTGCTTCTGGATTGCGCAGTACGTGACATGCAGGTGCCGAAACGACAGAAGGGGGAAATCTCTTTTCGTGGCTTATACATCAGCGGAGAGGACGTGCTTGAGGTACTCTCTCAGCCTCCGGAAGCAATGCCATTCGGCAGTGCCCGCCGCGCACTCGAGGCTGAAGTAAGTTTGTCGGAGGCGAGTTCTCCCTTTGCCGCTTTGGTCCAGCGCTTCGGGCTCACCCAGTTCGAAGCCGATATCATCATCCTTGCCCTGGCGCCGGAGATTAACCTGCGCTATGAGAAGGCGTTCGCTTACTTGCAGGATGACGTCACTCGCAAGCGGCCCACCGTGGAGCTTGCCCTTAATCTCCTGTGTTCCTCAGCCGAGGAGAAATTGCATCGTCGCATTGTTTTTTCCGCAGATGCACCTTTGCTTCGGGACGGGCTGGCACGCCTGATTCCCGACCCCAATCAGGTAGAGCCGCCGCTCCTGGCACACTACCTGAAACTGGATGAGCAGGTGATCAAGGATTTGCTCGGGGACTCCGCTTTGGATTCACGCCTCGTGCCCTTCGGCGAAGTTGGCACGGCAATGCCGGATGGGGCTCAGGTGCAGCTAATAAGCGAGACGGAGCAGGCGCTCGAGACGATGGTCGAACAGGCGCATAGCAGCGGCCATCCTTTGCGGCTTTATTTTCAAGGACCCGATTCAGCCGGCAAGCGCCAAACGGCGGAAGCCCTGGCCGCAAAAGCTCATTTAAGGCTTCTTGCAGTCGATGGCACGCGGCTCATTGAGCAATCCTCCAGCCGCGATCTCTTCAAGCTTCTCCTTCGTGAAGCACGGCTGCGGGGGACGTTGCTCTACATATGGAACCTCGACGAGCTTAAATTGCCCGAAAATTCTGCGTCTCGCGAACGTGATCTCCTGAACATGGTTTCCCAATACGAGGGCATCACGATCCTTGCCGGTCGAAGTATCTGGCTTGAAAAGGCCACAGCCGCGTTCGGAGTGCGTACCGTCGTCTTCGATACGTTAGGGATTGAAGAAAGCCAGGAGTGCTGGAGGAAAGGGCTACAGGACTCAGGCGTCACCCCGAACGATAAGGATTTGGCCGTCCTCGCATCGCGTTTCCGCTTGACCTCAGGACAAATCAAAGCCGGAGCCGAATCAGCCGTGTTGAGCTCTCAGTGGCGATCCGCCAAGGCGCCTCACACGGATTCCCCGGCAACCCTCTCGCTAGAAGACTTGTGTTCCTCCGCCCGCGCCCAATGCGGCCACGCCCTGGGGCGATTGGCTAAGAAGATCGAGCCTAATTACACGTGGGACGACATCATCCTGCCACCTGACCAGTTGCAACAATTGCACGAGATCTGCGCTCAGGCGGAGTATCGCAGCTTGGTCTTTGGAGAGTGGGGGTTTGATCACAAGCTCTCTCTGGGGAAAGGTCTCAACGTTCTTTTCTGTGGTCCTCCGGGAACAGGGAAAACGATGGCAGCAGAAGTTATTGCCGAACAGCTGCAGCTGGATCTTTATCGCATTGACTTGTCTCAGGTGGTTAGCAAGTACATCGGTGAAAGCGAAAAAAGTTTGGACAAGATTTTCACCGCCGCGGAAAGCAGCAACGCAATTCTTTTTTTCGATGAAGCGGACGCGCTGTTTGGCAAGCGTTCCGAAGTGCGGGACTCCCACGACAGATATGCCAACCTGGAAATTTCTTATCTGTTGCAGAAGATGGAGGAGTATCAGGGCGCAAGCATTCTGGCGACGAACCTCAAGCAGAATTTGGATGAAGCATTTATGCGCCGTCTGCAAATTGTGGTGGAGTTCCCCTTCCCCGATGAAGAATATCGAACTCGGATTTGGAAAAGTATCTACCCGAAGGAAGCGCCGGTCAGCGAAGAAGTCGATTTTTCATTGCTTGGCCGGAACATCGCTCTGGCAGGCGGCAATATTAAGAACATGGCCGTAGCAGCTGCATTTTATGCAGCGGCAGAGGGTGGACTGATTCGCATGAGTCACTTGGTCAGAGCCGCGCACCGTGAGCACCAGAAAATCGGAAGATCGTGGGACAGTGGTGAATTGAGCGGAATCGCGCCCATCTTGCAAATGACAGCCTAGGCCCCAAGCACCTCGAATTGTAAGTTCACTAACAGCCCAGTTTCTCCAAACCAACCAGCGGTTGCCGCTGTTTAACTCATGATTCGCGATCTCAGCGAGACATTAAGAAAGGTGCTGAAGGACCCTGTCTTCAAGACGCAATTTCCTCAGCTCCAGAATGCAGATATCGTATTCGACCGCCCGCTGGATCCATTCAATCCGCAAAATCCAACCATCGACTTGTTTCTGTATGACGTGCGCGAGAATCTCGACCTGCGCAGCAATGAATACACGACGGAGATCATTGATGGCCAAGTCATCACACATCCAGCGGCATTGCGCTTGGCGTGCTCTTACCTGGTAACAGCATGGCCAGTCGGGGGCCTGGATCTGGCCTTACAGGAGCACCGGTTATTGACGCAGGTCCTCCGCGTGTTGTCACGCTACCCTACGATCCCATCTCGTTTCTTGCAGGGCAGCCTGATCGGCCAGGATCCTCCGTTGCCGATGGTGGCGCTCCACCCGGACGCACTCAAGAACCTGGCCGAGTTCTGGAGTTCGCTGGGCAGCAAGATGAAGGCCTCCCTCACCATCACCGTGACGATTAGCGTCCCGGTATTCGAAGACGTCAGCGACTTCATGGTAACCACACAGACCATTTCGTACCGCACCAAAGACAATACGCCGCCGGACATAGTGCTCCGCATTGGCGGACGTGTTGTAGACCCTTCTGCGAATGCAGTCCCCGGCGCTGTGGTCGATCTTCCGGATGCGGGACTGCGCCAAACCACAGATTCAAGCGGGCATTTTGTGTTCGATCCGGTGACTACTGGCCCGCACAAAATATCGGTCCTCGCCCCAGGATTCCAGCCAAAAGATCAGAACGTGACCGTGCCGGGCAGTCCCGAAGATTACGTCGTCCAACTTACCCCGCTCTAACGATCGCACATAGATAGGAGAAACATATATGGCAACGTTCCCAACCACGAACAAAGCACCGGGCGTCTACATTCAGGAAATTACGCTGCCTGGGCCACTGGTACCGGTCAGCACGAGCAATGCAGCATTCGTAGGCCCAGCGGAGAAAGGCCCACTCCTCACGCCGACTCAGCTGACGAACTTCGATCAGTTCACGGCAATCTTCGGTGACTATCTCGATGACCCGTACCGCGTCTATGCCGCGCATGCTGTAAAGGGATTCTTCGATGAAGGAGGGGGTCTCTGCTACTTCGTCCGCGTGGGGACGGGGAAGCAATCGTGGAAGAATTTGCTGGATCGAACTGGAAACAACCGCAGTGCGCTGGTGGTGACTGCACTCGATGAAGGCAAGGGCGGTGACGACATCAAGGTCCGGGTAGAAGACGCTAGCATTGCCTCAACCAAGGCGAGCACCGCTAGCGCGAATATCCGCCTCGGAGGTGCACCCACCGGACAAGCCAATGTTGTGACAACGAGCGCGAAGGATGCCGCGAAGCTAGCAAATGGCGACGTCGTGGTGCTCGTTAAAGATGCGAACAACGAAAACGCGACTATCAATGCGGCCCCGGCCAGCGATCCAGGCAAGAACATCACCACGATCACGATGGCGGCAAATCCGGCAAAAGACTACAGCGGCGGCACGCTTCAGCCGCCGTCGCTCACCATTGGTGCAGGCGGCGCGAACCCCAACCAAAACACCGTTACGACCTCCGACAAGGGTGATGCGGCGAGACTGGCGCCAGGAGACGTCGTCACATTGTCGAACGGCGCCGACCACGAGCAAGGAACGGTCGCCAGCACAGTCTCCAATGCCGGGCCAAACACAACGACAATCACGATGAAAGCGAATTTGGGCAAGGATTACGGTGGTGGCAAGGTCCAGCCCCCGAAAATGTCCATCGTTCCGCCGGGCGCTGCCGCGGGGCAGCGCAACGTCACCACCTCCGATCCCAACGACGCCGCAAAATTCAAGCCAGGTGACACCGTGCTGCTGAAGTTAAATGCCGCCAGTGAGAGAGCCAACATCTCCAGCATCACAAAAGACACTGGCACCACAACTTTCACTCTCGTCGGAAGTCTTTCCAATGACTACACCGGTGGAACCATTGCCGTAGCCGATCTGATTCCTGGCCAACTGAAGATTCGGGTCAATGACACCACCGGCATTCAACCTGGAACCTACGTCGCGATTACAGGAGGAGGTAATCAGGACGACGGTGTTGTCCGGCTTGTAGACAGCATCAATAACTTCATCTGGGTCACCGATCCATTAACAAACAACTACTCGGTGGCTGGCGGTGCGGTGAACGTTGCAACGCTTGAGTTCAGGCTCACGGTCTCTCCTCCCGGCAAGCCGAATGAGGTTTTCGACCAGCTATCTCTCGATCCTCGTCACAGTAACTACTTCGGGACAAAAGTGAAATCGGCGGTGGTTTCCGTCGTTCTTGGGGACACGACTGCGCCTCCCACAGACAATCTCCCTGTCGCTGTCGGGCCGGTGAATCTTGCGGGCGGAGTAGACGAGGATCTCACCGCACTGCAGCCTGTTCATTACGACAATGGAATTCAGGCTCTGGCCAAGATTGATGACGTTAACTTGCTGTGCGTCCCTGACGCTGTGGGTGACCATTTCCAGGCACCGGCAGACACCCAGGATATTCAGGCTCACATGGTGCAGCATTGTGAGAAGAAGCAGGACCGCTTCGCCATCCTGGATTCTCGCAAATACGACAATAAAGACATCACCTTCCAAAACATCAGAGATCAACGGGCGAATTTGAATTCGGACAACGGCTATGCTGCGTTGTATTTCCCCTGGATCGCAATCACCAATCCATTCGGGAAAGGGATGATTTCGGTTCCGCCCTCGGGGCACACTGCCGGCGTCTTCGCGAATAACGACAACAACTTCGGCGTCTTCAAGGCTCCCGCGAATGAGGCAGTCACTTCCGCGTTGGGGGTGGAAGTTGTATTGAGCGACGACGAACAGGGACCGCTCAACGAACTCGGAATTAACGTCATCCGGAAATTCCCCGGAGAGGGATTCCGAATCTGGGGTGCCAGAACCATCACGCCGTCGACTGAGGTCCCGTGGAGGTTCGTCAGCGTTCGTCGCCTGGTAACAAATATTGAAAAAACAATCCAAAAAGGCACACGCTTCGCCGTTTTCGAACCCAATAACCTGACCCTTTGGAAGCAGGTCAAGCGCATGGTCACGGATTTTTTGATGGGGCTTTGGACGGAGGGCGCCCTCTTCGGTGATACGCCCGATCTCGCCTTCCGCGTTCGCGTTGACGAAGCTCTGAACACTCCCGATACCAGAGCAGCGGGACAGCTGATCATTGAAGTCACCGTCGTACCCACCACGCCGGCTGAGTTCATCATCTTCAAAGTCATTCAAGACATCACCGGCAACAGCTTGAAGGAATCAACAACCTAGGAGGAAGAACATGGCAGCACCACCAGATCCTTTCAAAGGATTTCGCTTTCGTGTTGAGATCCAGGGCATTCAGCAGATGGGCTTCTCCGAGTGCAGCTCGGTGGGCTCGCACATCGAAGTAATTGAATATCGTGAAGGTGGAGACGTGGCCAACGTGCGCAAACTGCCCGGCAAAGTCAGCTACCCCGATATCACTCTTAAATGGGGCATGACCACCTCGCAGGATATCTACGACTGGCATCTCGCCGCCGTCCAGGGGAACATCAAACGCGTTCATGGTTCCGTCGTACAGCTTGACGACACCGGAAAGGAACAGCTGCGTTGGGATTTCTTTAACGCCTGGCCCAGCAAGTGGGATGGCCCTGCCTACACCGCGAAGGGGAACGATGTTGCCATCGAGACCCTGACCCTCACCTGCGAGAGCATTCAGAAATCAAAATAGGTTTGCGCCGTTCATTGGCCGAGCTTTCCACGTCTGTGCAATTTCAGCAAGCACGTCACTGCGACGTCGATGCACGCCGCCGCAAACGGGAGGACCATCATGTTTCAAACTGAATACGAGTTTACATTGCCATTCGGGTACGCGGATGAGGAAGGGACCCTCCACCGAGAAGGAGTCATGCGTCTGTCCACAGCAGCCGATGAGATCCTTCCGCTCAAGGATCCGCGGGTGCAGGGGAACCAGGCCTATCTCATCGTGATCCTTCTTTCGCGGGTGATAACGAAACTTGGGTCCTTGTCGCAGATCACTCCCAAAGTGATCGAGGGGTTGTACTCGAGCGATTTGGCCTATCTGCAAGAACTCTACAACCGCATCAATCGCAACGGAAAGACTGCCCATCCTGCAGTGTGTCCGGAGTGTTCGCACCAGTTTGACGTGGAGATGGCCGCCGCGGGGGGGTATTAGGCTACCCACTTGACCAGTTGCATGAGGAGGTAGCCTTCGTTGCTTATCACTTTCACTGGGCCCCCGATGCGGTGCTCAATCTCGAACACAGTGACCGCCGCCGCTGGGTAAAAGAAATTTCGGCGATCAATCGCCGTAAGAACGACCAACACTCGCACGATGGTGAATCGAATTCGAATCTCTTTCAATCATCGTAAATTTCTTCGAACGCTTTTCCGCGCAGGAGTCGCCCGCCGTCACCGGCATTGGGCAAACCGCGTGGCGCTGAAATTCCAGCTCCAACCGGGTCGCGCTCTCTGGCAGCCTCAGGATTTTGTTCATACAAGCGCCGGGGCCTGGTTTGTACGCCAGAATCTGCATCGCTCGCAGCTGCTGCATCCCCATTTCAATATTGAATTCAGGATTGCCCACACGCTCAAGCGCGAAGTCTTACTTAGCCCAACCGTGAAGGGAAACCCTCAGCAAGCTGCAGGGATGGAGCAAGCTTCCAGCCAAACAAGAATGATCGCTGTCCCCCAATGGAATCCAATCGAAAAGCTGATTCTGAGTCCGCTGGCTTCCCAGTCAGAGCACACCCGGATGCTCGCTACGACCATCCATAGTTCCACCCCCACTCACTCCTTTGTGCGATTACTACGAAGCGAAAAGCGCGTAACTCGAGTGTTGAACGAACTGGAAACAGTGTTCAACCAAACAGGGGAACGCATTATTCGCAAGCTCCAGCGGGTTGAATCACGGACGGGTTATTTCTCGTCAGAGCTCACCTGCGCGCCCGCGAGTACAGCTTCTCGATCGGGGTTGGTGTTCGAATCGGCCACGCCAATCTCATCGATGATGAACCATCAGCGGAATGAATCAGAAAGCACGGCGATAAGCTCGGCCGTGCCCAGCCCAAACATCGGAGCCATCACTGATGAAGTCATGCGGCAGATCGACCGCCGGCTCATAGCAACGCGCGAGCGAATGGGGAAAATGTAAGGGGACTTATTGTGGAACGCGTACAGATCACGAACGAGAAGACCGGAAAGTTCTTCAAGGTAATGTTCAACCCTGAAGAATACAGCCTGAACAAAGACAATAATTTCGCCTCGCAAGCTATACCGGGGCTGACCTCTCCTCTGTTGCAGTTCGTGCATGGCAACCTGCGGACGCTCGACATGGAGTTGTTGTTCGACACTTTCGAGAACCAGGAAGACGTTCGCGACCAGACTAGTCAAGTCACAAACCTGCTGGTCATCGATTCCGATCTTCACACTCCTCCGGTGTTGCGTGTCACCTGGGGCTCACTCGATTTCCGGTGCGTGCTTTCCAAAGTCACCCAAAAATTCATCAAATTCTTTGCAGATGGCAGACCGGCGCGCGCTCGCTTAAATGTGACCTTCAGCGAATACCTGGATGCCGACACGCAGGTGACCGCTGCGAATCTGCAGACTGCCGATTTCAGCAAGGCACATACGGTGCGTCAAGGCGACACGTTGAGCAGCATCGCCACCGAATATTACGAAGACGCGACCAAGTGGAGACCGATTGCCCTCGCCAACGGCATCGTCGATCCCCGCGCTATTTCGGCCGGCGATAAGATTCAGATTCCTTCTTTGCCTTATACAGACGCTGCGACCGGCATTGTGCTGCAATAAATGGCGCGTTATCCGCAACTCGCCCCGCAATTCACGGTTCAGATCGGAGGATCGAATCTTCCCCACGCTCTGCGAGGTTCAATTGCCAGTCTGACGTACACCGATGGGATGGAAGGCGCGGACAGTGTCGAAATCACCTTCGCAAATCAGAATTTCCAGTGGCTCGATAACTCGTTGTTGGCTGTCGACCAGGGATTCAAGCTTTTCATAGGCTATGCCCCCGATCCGCTTGAAGAAGTGTTTGTCGGCGAGATTACCGGAGTGGAGCCTAACTTCCCCAACTCCGGCATGCCGACAATCCGAGTCACCGCGCATGATTTCTTGCAGAGGCTGACTCACGGCAAGGTCGACAGATCATTCGCAATCACGATTCCTGAAACGATCATCGTTCCTTTGCCGGACCCGGTCGTGGCAGCCATTGTAAGCGGGACAAACCTTCTGCTACCCGCACTGGACCCGGTTGGCGCCGCACTCTCAACGTTAATGACTTTGGCTACTTATATCTCGGCGCCGACCGAACCGGAAAAGTGGGTGCGCACCCAATCAGGCGAATCCAATTTTGATTTCCTATCCGGCATCGCGAAAGAGAACGGCTGGGAGATGTACATCGATCACACGCAAGATCCAAAAGGATACGTGCTGCGTTTTCAGTTTCTCATTCAGGACTACTCGCCTAGCGTCACTCTGGAGTGGGGTAAGTCTTTGATGGACTTCACGCCGAGAATCACGACCGTCGGAGATGTGTTCGGAGTTTCTGCAAAAGTCTGGGTTGCAACTCTGCAGATGGAATTCACGATCGTTGTCTCGTGGGACTACGACCGCGCGGCATTCAACCTGATGATCTACCCCGGCCTTGGAGACATCGAAGGGGTTCTGGGAGAGTCGTCCAAGAAAACGCTGTCCATCAAGCCCACAGGGTTTGCGAATTCTCTGCGCGAGATTCTCACCGAGTTGCTCCCGCGGCTAAACAACCGCCTCACCGGCTCCGGCAGCACCATTGGAAATCCTGCCATTAAGGCGGGGAGAGTCATAAACCTTCTTGGCTTGGGCGATCAATTCGGCGGACTCTATCGCATCACCTCGGCGACCCACACCTTCGACAGCGGAGGTTACAAGACCAGCTTCAAGGTTCGCAAAGAGGTCTGGTTTGGCGGCATTCCAGTTCCAAAAGGTCCAGCCGGATTGGTTCGCGTTCAGGGACAAGGCATCGGCTAACGGCGACCACCTTATTTATATATATCCGCGGGAAGGGGTTCGTTTATGTCTTCGGGTCTGCTGGAATGGGTTTCGGGCATTTCGAGTGATAAGGAAACGGGTTTCGGCATTGCTCCCGGAGTGGTGCGCGACAACTTCAACCTGCTCTCAGAGGGCAGAGTAGAGGTGCATATCACTTCGCACCCTGAATTCAACCCGATGGCTCGTATTGTCGGTTTGGGTGGCGGTTCAGGACGAGGATTTCTCTGGGCTCCGCAGGTCGGCGACGAAGTGCTGGTCGCGTTCAACAAGAACGATCATCGTGACGCTTACATCCTCGGTGGACTCTGGAGCACGATGAATCGTCCACCGGCCACCGCGCCAACCGATTTCATCACCAAACGAGTAATCAAGACCGGCGTGAAAGATAGTCCCCTTGCGCACACGATTGAGATTGACGACGCTCTGCAGTCGATCAGCATCAAGACGAGCACCAAGCAGGAAATCACGCTGGACCCGAAAAAGATCGAGATCAGCGCCAGCGAAGGCGTTCACACCATCACCCTCAACATCGTAGACGTTCCGCCTTCGATCGAGATTTCAACGAAAGGTGACATCACGTTAAGCGCGCCCTTGGGAAAGATCTCTTTGGAGGCGATGGAGCTTGAGATGTCTGGTGAAGTCTCTGCCACGTTGTCCTCTGAAGGAGACGTTACCGTCGAGGGACTCACCATCCAGCTGAACTAAGGACTACTTATGCCGCTCGCTGCACGAGTTGGAGACATGACAGGGCACGGAAGTCCCCTTGCGCCGGGGCCCGGCAGCCCTACCGTATTCATCGAAAAACAGCCAGCCTGGTGCGCGGAAGTGGATACACATGCTTGCCCGCTTGCCAATGGCCCGCAGCCACATGTGGGAGGCGTGGTGGCAAAAGGGAGCCTCACCGTATTCATCGATGGATTTCCCGCGGCGCGGCAGGGAGACCAAATAGTTGAGGCGGGCGGTCCCAATCCCATTGCCGAGGGCGCTCCTACAGTGTTGATTGGTGGCTAGAAATGTCCCAAACAGTCTCAGCGAAAGCGTTTCTTGGTGTCGGGTGGCAATACCCGGTGTGCATCGCCGACGACAGCTCAACCGCGCTCGCCTTCTATGAGAAGGATGTGGAGCAGGCAATCCGGATCATTCTGGGAACGGACTGGGGCGAGCGCATCATGCGACCAGATTTCGGAGCAGGGCTCAAGTGGTTCGTGTTTGGGCCCATCAATCAGACCACGCTTCGCTCCATTCAAAGCCGCGTCGAGGAATCGCTGATCAAATGGGAGCCTCGAATTGATGTGGAGCAGGTCACGATCAGTCCCGAGCCAGGCAAGCTGAATATTTCCATTACGTACAAGATTCGCGTTACAAACACAGTGCACAACCTGGTCTATCCCTACTATCTCGATGAAGGAGCAGTACGGTGATTCCGGAGAATGCGCCGGCCATTGACGAGCGAAATTCTGCTACGGTGCTCGCGCAATTCGAGCGGCGGCGGTATGGATATGCTCCCCGTTGGAATCCGCCGGAGAAAAGTGCTGGCGGAGCGCTGGCGCAGATATTTTCCCGCTTTCTCGAAGCCGTGATTCAGCGTCTGAACCAGGCACCCCTGAAGAATAAGCTCGCGATGTTTGATCTGCTGGGGTTCCGTGTGGTGCCGGCTCAATCAGCTCGCGCGCCGGTGGTTTTCAAGCTGAATGACGGTTCTCCCGACAGTTCTGCTCCTCGAGGCACCCAGGTCGCGGCGCCTCCTCCGCCCGGAAGTTCGCAGCAGATCGTCTTCGAGACAGAAGAGGATATCGGTGTCAGCGGCGCCAAGCTGAGCCAGGTTGTTAGCCTGTGGCCCGGGCGCGATCAATACATCGACCACTCGGACGCCAACGCCTCCGGGCAGCAGATGGTCCTGTTCGAAGCACTCAAGCTACAGCCCGTTCCTCACGTAATCTACATCGCACACTCCGCTGTATTGAATTTTGCCGGCAAAGTTCATCTGGAAGTGGAATTTGGTCTCGCCCAGGGAGCATCGTCTCCACTGGACATTGTCTGGGAATACTGGGACAGCCAGGTGTGGCGTCAATTCAAATCCTTGAAACCGTCATGCCTGGAAGCAGCCGAAGCCGGTCATGACGGAACGCAAGGTTTGACCAAAGACGGATCCGTGCGACTCGATACCGACGCAGCGCAAACCGCGCTGACCATGGTTAACGGCGTCTCTTCCTTCTGGATTCGCGGACGACTCGACCAGCCGCTGCCGCCAAATCCGGCACAGACACTCCCGCTCGCAGAAACGATCCGTCTGCGAACGCTGATCGACCAGGCGCTCGAACTGAAAGTCAGCACTGTGTTCCTGCCAAGAGTTGGGCCGACTGTGCTGGTGGCAGTGGATGAGAATCGTCAGCTTCTCCCCAAAGTCACGGTTACCATCACTGAAGTCGAAGGGCAACTCTTGTTTCCTTCCGAAACGACCGGTGACAAAGGCGTGAAGGTGACAAGTTGGCCCCTGCAACAAGGGAAAACATATCAGGTGGACGTTTCGTTCCAGGGTATTACTGGGACCGCTTTCGCAAAATACAACCTCATGGGAACAGGTGCGTGGTTCGTCGTGGTAGTAAAAGTTGAGGGCCTCGCGCCCGACAAAGCGCTCACAAACAGCAAAGCTGTGGACGTTAGCAAGGCATTCTTTCCGCTTACTCAGTCTCCGTTGCCGGGAGCCACATTCTATTTTAAGCAGAATGAGATACTCAGCAAGCCTAATGCGAATGTGTCGGTGTATCTCTCGTGCAATCCTGCACCTGTTGTTGCTTCACCCGACACCAGCGTTCCTCACGTCTTGATCTGGGAATACTGGAATGGCGAGGAGTGGGTAGCGCTGTTGCAATCCATTGCCAACAGTACAGACTTTACAAGAACAGAGGTCGTTGAGTTTACTGTGCCGAACGACCTGAGATCCACCAAGGTCAACAACGAGGATGGGTTCTGGATTCGCGTGCGTTTGGCTAGCGGCGGATATGGTGTTAAGAAAGAAATCAAGTTCACTACCACCAATCCCCAAGTGACCGTCGACTACATAGAACCTGCACCCCCGATCGTCAACCGTTTCTGCTTTGGGTACTCATGGGTGCAAGGGCCCGCGCAGCCGGAAAAGGTTCTCACCTACAACGATTTCCAATTTGAAGATCAGACCGAGAAGGCGCGCTGGCCAGGCACGAAGTTCTCGCTATACTCACCGGTCGCAGAAGTCACTCCCGCTCTTTACCTGGGGTTCAGTAAGGCGCTTCCGGTAAACAACTTTGGAATCTACTTCGATATCGCAGAGCAAAGTGGAGGCAAATCCGGCCCGGGATGGCTTTGGGAATACTGGAACGGAGCGGGATGGCAAAAACTGCTCGCGCAGGATGAAACAAGGAATCTTCAACTCCCGGGCATGGTGTCGTTCCTTGCCGAAAGCGACAGCTGTGCCTTGGCACGGTTCGACAAGCCGCTGCACTGGGTGCGTGGACGCCTCGATGAGGACACAGATCCGAATCCATCGACCATCAACCGCATCTTTCCCAACGCAGTGTGGGCGGCGCAACTCCGAACCGTAACCAATCTTCCCCTGGGAGCGAGCACGGGCGCGCGAAACCAGATTTTCCAATTCACGCAAATTCCGGTTCTTAAAGGACAAACCATCGAAGTGCAGGAACTCGCGGGCCCTCGCGCCAATACGGAATGGAGGCTGATTGCGATGAGCGCCGTCCCTGGAGATCCGTCGGTCATCAGCGAGCTGGAAAACAGGCTTGCAGATGAGGGGACACAAACCGATATTTTCTTTGACAAGGTTCACCTCAAACGAGACAAGAAGAAGCTTGTAGTAGAGGTATGGGTCCAGTGGAACGAGCAAGAGAACTTCTTTGAGTCGAAGCCCGAGGCGCGCGACTACGTGTTGGACCACGCTTCCGGACGATTGTTCTTCGGCAACGGTAAGGCTGGCAAAATTCCTCCCATCGCTGCTGCAATTCAAGCAGCAAGATTTCAAACCGGTGGCGGACTGGCCGGTAACGTCGCTGCGGGCACGATCACGCAACTGTTGGGCACGGTTTCTGGAGTGTCAGGGGTAAGCAATCCGCGAGCAGCGGAGGGTGGCGCGGACGGGGAGACCCTGGAAGAGTTTTCCTTGCGTGTACCAAAAGGAATACGAAATCGTGGGCGCACCATCAGCTTGGCCGATTATGAGAACCTTGCGCACGAAGCTTCGGCCGGAGTTGCAGTCGCGCGAGCAGTCCCTACCTTGAATCCGGAAGGAATACGCTTGCCGGGCTGGATTACTGTGATCATTGTTCCGCACAGTCAGGAACCAAGGCCGATGCCTTCCTTTGGACTGCGCACCGAAGTGCAGACCTATCTCGAGAAAAATGCTCCGGGAGATGTGGCTGCTGCACACCAGATCCGTGTCATTGGTCCCACGTATCTCGCAGTGGATGTCGCCGCGACCATTGCTCCCAAAGATCCCACGACTGCTGGAGAAGTGGAACAGTCAGCCCGCAAAGCTCTGCAGGATTTCCTTCATCCACTCTATGGAGGCCCCGGCGGCAAAGGCTGGGATTTAGGGCGCGACGTCTTCCTTTCCGACATCGCCAGCGTTCTGGCGGACGTTGATGGCGCGGATTTTGTCGAGGACTTATCGCTGTTTGTGAATGGGGTGCTGCAGGGCAACGCTGCGCGCATCCCAGCAGGTCAGATCGCAGTCGCGGGTGACTTGAACTTGAATTTGACTGTTGCTGTCTGACAAATACGCCTACCTCGTGTGAACTGTCACTGGAAATTCTGGAAGCGAGCACAGAAGGAGGACCACGCTCCTGCGCAGGAGGCTGTGCAAGAGCAAGGAACTGCGTGGTTCGGCCTTATGTCCAGCCGGGAGTTGCTGGGGTTGCAGCGCGTGATTGGCAACCAGGCAGTGCTGGAATTAATGAAAGTGCAAACCAGGATGAGCAGCGTGAACGAAGCTCCTCTCGATGAGAGTTGATGTTCCGTCGGGAACAACATCAAAGACCGTGATTTAGCATGCCATTGTTATTGCCCAATCTCGACGACCGGAAATGGAACGATCTGGTGGATGAAGGCCGTTCGCTGATTCCCGTGTACGGACCAGAATGGTCCGACCACAACGTCTCCGATCCGGGAATCATGCTCACCGAACTGCTGGCGTTCATCGCTGAGATGGACATCTTCCAGTTGAATCAGATTTCCGATCGTGAACGGCTCAAATTCCTCAGACTGGTAAACATTGTCCCGCATGGTCCGGCTCCCGCACGCTCCGTTTTGCGACTTACTTTAGAAGGAGCGCTGAGTCTGCCTTTGCCCGCCACCCTCGAGTTCATGGCAAAGGACCCGTCCGGTCCGACGTACTACCGAACGCTGCAGCCAATCACTGCAGTACCGGGATCGCTGGACGTCATGCAATTTCATTGCGGCAGCTCTTTCGAAAACTTGACTCCGACTTGGAAACGTCGAAGTGCCATCAACCCGTTTGGCGAAAATCCAAGCCCCGGTTGCGAATTCTATTTGGGCTTTTCCGATCCTCTTCCCGTGGATACCGACATACATCTCTTTCTTACCTCCGGGATTGCGAGTTCGAGCGAAAGCGAACGGCATCGGATTCTCCAAGAAATCGCTGCCCAGGAGAAAGACTGCCGACCCGCGCCAAACCCGTGTCTGAATGGAAAAGCCCAAAGTCTATGCGCAAAGACGTCTTCCTCAACCAAGCACAACTCCTTGCCGCCACACTACGGCGTCCGCCTCATATGGGAATTCGCAAGCAAAGCCTCCGGGACTCTGCAATGGCTGGAATTGACGGGAGCCGCAATCAAAGATCACACGCGTTCGTTGACTTTGGATGGCGCAGTCATCCTCCATATGCCAAATGAAATGGCCGCAATCAGGGTCGGCAGGGTCAGCGATCCCAAATACTACATTCGGGCCAGGCTGGTTGCCGGGGCCTACGATGCAGCTCCAGCTTTGCAAGACGTCGCTTTCAACGGAGTTCCGGTGGAACAGACGGTCCCGTACGGCATGGCATTCATGATTAACTCGGGAGCAAACATCCATTACTCGAGTTCCGGGGCGCCAAAACGCGGTCAACTTGCCTTAATCAAGATGGCTCTGGACGAGAAGCGGAAGGTTATTTCGTTGGACTTCAATGGCGACGAGAGAACGGATCCAAAGTTTCTGATCTACGACTTCAACGAACCAAAGAACGGCGCCGCAGGGATGCTGGCGTTTGAAGCGGCGTTCCTCGGATTCGGGGACGACTCTCCCAATCTGCAACTTGCAATTCCGAGCGCCCCCGTACAGGTCTCAAGCTTCGAGCTGTTCTCGCAGGAAGGCAATCAATGGAACCGTTGGCGCTTGCGGCACGATTTTGATTCCTCTACCCGGAAAGATCTGCACGCCGTACTCGATGCTGAGCGGGGCACTATTACTTTTGGCAATGGTGAAAAGGGCAGGGTTCCGTCGTCTCTTCAATCAGCCCGCAATCCGCAGCAATTTCTCATCTTCGCAAAGTATCGAACCACGCGCGCCGAAGCCGGCAACCTGGGCGCAAATGCGATCAACTGTCTTGCTGACTCACCTCACAACAAGGCGCTCTTCTACAATCCCGAGGCTAACGCAGACAAATGGGAGACTACGAGGCCCCAGCTCAAGTGCATCGCGAATCCTTTAGCGGCCGAGGGAGGACAAGCAGCGGAAACAGTCGACCTGGCTTCAGCACGGGCTGTTCAATCCGTGCAAGTGAGTGATGGCGCAGTGACCCTTCTGGATTACGAGAGGCTGGCGAAAGAAACGCCGGGGACTCGCATCGCACGTGTGAGCGCCCGCGGAAACCTTCACCCCAGCTTTCCCTGCTTCAAAGCGCCAGGCTTGGTCACCGTGATTGTACTTCCGTCACTTCCAAAGGGCCGGCCCATGCCGACGCCTGGACTGTTGCGAACCGTGGCATCGTATTTGCGTCGCCGGCGCATTATCGGCACACGGGTTGAAGTCGTTGCGCCAACATATCTCGGGATTTCAGTCCAAGCGGAAGTGAAAGCGTTGCCTGGAACGAATCAGGGCAACATCCAGAAAGCTGTAGTGAGCGCCCTCAACAAGTTTCTGGATCCTCTCGAAGGAGGGCCTGACGGGAAAGGTTGGCCGTTCGGACGCGACGTTTATCGTTCCGAAATCATGCGCGTGATCCACCAAGTTCCCGGAGTTGATTACGTCTCGTCCCTTTCATTATCCGGCCCGGATGGCCAACCGCAATGCGGAAATATCTGCCTGCGGCCAACCTGGTTAGTATCCGCGGGAAACCACCAGATCTCCGTTCTGTCGCAAAATGCTACCCCTCGAAAAACGCAACCTTGAGAGGGTTCGCTACTGGCAAGGCCAGAAGCTCCGCTCACGCGATTTCAATCGCCTCCACGCCAGTGAAGACCAGCGGCGTTGGTGGCACAACCGCGCCCTGCACAATGCTTACGGAGTTCACGAAGGTTTCAGCGTCACCTACGAGTCGAGCGCCGGCACGATTGAGGTGGACGCAGGCCTAGCCTATGACGATGGTGGTCGTGAATTGATCCTCGAAGAAAATCAGGTTGTGCATATCCCGGACGTGCGCACCGATCAGAGCCTTGTCTTACTTGTTCGTTATCGAGAACAAATTTGTGGGGCGGAGGTTCCGGACCAAGGCGCGGTGGTCTGCACAGGCAGCGCTCCACAATTCGTGGAATTTGTCTGGAGAAGAAAAGAGCCATGTCGCAGCGCAGATGGTGTCGTCCTGGCCGAAGTCCAATTCTCCAAAAAAACGCGCCGCTTCATTGAGGTAACCCCTCACGTGGTAGAGCCGCTCTCGCAGCCGTTGCTGGCGAGCGGCGCGACCGTCCCCGGCAACACGGCCTGGGAGCCTTGGGTATCCGGCCTGGACCGAGGAGAATTTCCTCGCGTTATTGGAGTGCAGACCACGATCGACACATCAGCAGCCGGTTTCAGGGATCAGCAATGTTACTTCGCGTGGTTACAGGGGCCGGTATGGAGCCCGCAAACCCACCAGATCGCGCCCGCTTTGTACCCGAGCATCGCTGAAGAGGCCCTGACTAGCTTCGTGTTTCGCCTCGCTTTTCCAGCGGAGCAATTCGCAGTCGCCCGCAGTCTTGCCATCCATGTGCAGGGGCCATCGCTAGTCACTCCGCAGGAATTTCCATTGTTCGCGCGCCGCCAGAAGCTCTATGTCAACTGGATTGGATGCCAGCCGAACGCTTCTGTGTCCTTCCTGCCAATTTTGCGGCGAATGCCGCTGCTTGGTTTGAACCTGGGCCGCCTTGAGAGCATCCTGACGCGGCTGAATCGATTGTGATGAATTGAGGAAAGAGAATGGCCATCATCGGTGAAACTCAGTTCTTGGAACGAATTCAATTCTTCAATGGCCAGCGTTTGTTCAAGGGAGATCTGCAAACGCTGGAGGCGTTCAACCGCGAGATGCGATGGTTGCACAACCAAAGCCTGCACCAGCCCGGCGTTGGCAGCGGATATGCGGTTGTGGGCAATATCGGCGATCGGCAAGTAGTGATCTCGCCTGGATACGCGCTCGATTCCGAAGGTCGCGAAATCATCCTGACCGAACCGCACACCGAGCCCATCCCGCCCGTGGCGGACAACGGATCGGGTGGCTCAGTGTTCTACCTTTTGACAATTTCCTATCCGGCAGATTCAGACTTGGAAGTCGCGGAAACACGTGCGGGAATCTGCACAGAGCCGGGAGTCGTGCGGCTGCGGGAAGACCCTGTCTTTTGCTGGGTTCGGCTCAATGATAACGACGCGAACCGGCAACCTGTCGATGAGAACCTCAAGGTTCGAATCAAAAACAGTCTCTTCATCGTGCTCGGCCAGATTGAAGTGCTGAATTGCAAGTTGAAGCAACCGATATCCACCGCGCAACGACGCAACGCGCAATTGAGAAAGCGACCTCGCATTGCATGTGGGCATGCACAAGTCCAATGGAATCCCTTTCCGGCGAGCGCAACCTCTGGGGCAAGAGTCGGAGAGCTGGCATTTTCAGCCACGATCAATACTGGTGCGGCAAAGTTTCAGGCGACGCCAGAGTACATCGCGCGAATCGAAGGCGAGAGGCTCTTCCCAGGTGGCCCAGCAACGAATCAGCAACCGATCCTGGTCGATGCCCTGTTGAACGTCGCCGCTTCTCAGCACGACAGCTTTGTGGTGCAGATATTTCCTTTTTCTACCCGCGCAATTGATTTCTCCAAAGTTCTCAAGTCATGGCAGGTAGCTTGGCTCGGGATTGAAAACTGATAGCTCTTCATGAGTAACCGGGATCAAAACAACTACATCTTCCTGAACCGCCATGGACGGTGGCCAGGCTTTGAGTCGAAAGGCCTTCAGCTCGACGATGAAGGCACGCTCCGGCTTCTATCTGTTCCGTTGTTCTCAGGATCCCTTCCGGAGAAAGTTCGTGCTGCTGCTACACCGGATGGGCCTGCAGGTTTAGCGATTGATCGATTGGGCGCGGTCTACTTCAGTGATCCCGTCGCAAACAAAATATCGCGGATCGACAATTGTGACGGCAGTGCCAAACCTATTCCCTGCATCGGAGGCGCGGGGAGCAGGCCTTGCCAGTTCCTATCCCCGCGAGGGCTGCTCGTGCCGAACGGCGGGAATGCTCTATTCGTAGCGGATAGCGGCAACCATCGCATTCAGGTGTTCGATTTGAGCACATTCCAATTGATCGAGATCTGGGGACAAGAGAATGCTGCCGGCGATCCAAAGCCGGGATCGAAACCAGGAGAATTCGACAACCCTTGGACATTGGCGTCCGATCACGGCGGCAACATTTACGTCGTGGATCGTGGCAACCAACGAGTGCAGAAATTCAATGCGATTGGGGACGTTGATTCCGGGTTTTGGCAAAAGCTCAACGTGTACGTAAAGGATCCTCTCGACATCGCGGTGTGTAAACACCGCGGCTCCGACAGCATCTTTGTCCTGGATAACGCCGGGCCAAGACAAACCATTTTCGTCTTTCACGCAGATGGGTCTCCCGTGCTCGACACTGACGGCAACGCCGCATCCATCGTCGATCCGGAACTGCATCACGGAATGGGAATGGCCGCATCCGCAGATTATCTGTATGTCGGAGACAACGATCCGGATCATCGCCACATTCGCGCCTACCACATAGCCCATGATTACGAGTTCAGCGGCAATGCGATTGGCTACGACGCGCCAGTCGCCGCTCTCCTTTTGGACGCTAAGGGCGGATTGCTCGTGCATCCCGGCGACGATGCTCAGCCGGTAAGGCTTTCCTCGAATTCGGGGTCGACCGCACAAGCGGTCCTCTGGAACACCGTTCCTGTCGAAGTTGCGGACCGAAAGGTACCCTGGCATCGTTTGCAAGCTCTCATTCAGCCTTTGGCGGAAAATGCTCATCTCGACCTGTTCACCTATGTGACATCAAACGATGATCGTCGGCCCAACAAGGATCGACCGGAGATTTATCCGGACTCTTCCAATCCATTTAGCGACAAGCGATGGAATCCGAGATCTTTCTCCGCGGACGCCGATCTGACGGATGTGTACATAGGTGGCAAAGAAGCCAAGTACCTCTGGATTGGTGTCCTCTTTGTCAGCAATGGTACGGCTGCAAGTCCAGCACTCTCTCAGTTGCGGGTCGAGTTCGATCATCCGATTTACGACCAGTATCTGCCTGCCATCTTCCGCGATCGCAAAGACTGCGATGAATTTCTACCCCGGCTGCTCTCTCTATTCGAGAGTTTCAATGCGGAGGTGGAGAGCGAAATCAATCTCGTCCCTGCTCTATTCGATCCCAACGCTGCACCGAGTAGGTTTCTGCCTTGGCTCGCCGGAATCCTCGGCTTCGAGTTGGATGAAAACTGGAGTGAAGAGAAACAGCGCGAATTGACCTCCGGGATCTTCCGTCTGTCTCGGTGGCACGGTACCCGTGCCTCATTGCGACAGAGCCTGCGTCTGTTTGCTGGCGTCGATGCAGTAATTGAAGAACCAATCCTCAACGCTGGCTGGTGGGCCCTTCCCTCGACCGGAGAAAGCTGTTGCGATGAGTGCACCGCTCACGCATCAGCTGGCGCGGGACCGCAGGATGCCGGAAATTCGATTCTCGGATGGACCACCATGCTCGCACCTGCCCAGCCACAAGGCGCGGTCGTGGGAACGTCGTGTGATCTGGACCAATCCCACCTGATCACCGACGACGATTTTGGCGCACCTTTGTTTACCGACGTGGCATATCAGTTCTCCGTTGGTGTCTACCGTGGGCAGGTCATGTGCGCTGATGCGCTCGCACGAGTTCAGTCTGTAATTGAGAACCAGAAACCAGCGCATACCACATACCGGTTGTGCGTGATTGAGCCGCGCTTCCGTGTCGGATTCCAGAGCCGCGTTGGAGTTGACACAGTCGTTGCTGGCACGCCCCGCAGTTTGTCTTTGGGCAGCGGGCAAGGACTCGGAACAGAAACCGTATTGGCTGGTGAGGGTGTGAGCCAGTTGGGGAAGGAAACGCGCTTGGGAATGACTGCACCCTTGAGCTGAACCAATCATTGCTAGGAGGCAAGAAATGCTGAATCACAGTAAATCCGACGGGTGCGTTGACGTGTGCCCTCCAGTCCGCAACCGCTACTTCTATGGAAAGATGCTCGACGTCTTTCATTTTGAACTGGAGCAGCAATACTTCAACAGCAAACGCTGGCTCTTGAACCGATTGGTTTCCGGTTACGGAGTGCTTTGCGGTCTTAACGTGCAGCTTGGCAGCGACTACCAGAGCATCATCGTCACTCCGGGAATCGCGATCGACAAGTGCGGTCACGAGATCGTAGTTTGCCAGCCCAGCGAACCGCAATCATTGAAGCCCTTTACCCCAGCGCCGCCCGCGAATGGCGCTCCTGCGGGAAATCCGGGAGACTCCTCCAGTTCTGCGTCAAACGCGGCGGCCGCGCAGCCAGAAGCTGGCGGCGGGACTGCTGGTTCTGCTGCAACAAATACGGCTAACCCGCGAGGAGAAGGCTGGGACTGCGGCAAATTCGTCTACGTTTCGATCTGCTATCAGGAGTGTCCGGCTGACCCCGTGCCGGGAATGGGCGGAGACTGCGACACAAACGCCGTATGTTCCCCTGGATCGATCAAGGAACAATATCGGATCAAGCTCACACAGGGCAAGGCCCCTGCGCGCACAAACTCGCGTATCAGCAACATTTTCCGCGACGGCATGGTGGATTATCTTGAGCTCGCAAAATATGTGAGGGACCGCGGTTGCAAAAGCGCCTGTCCTGACTGCTGCATCCCGCTCGCAAACATTCGTCTGCCGGAGCCCGGTAAACCCTATGATCCGAACACGAGCATCGATATCAGCGTGCGCCCGATTTGCTACACCAACGATTTGCTTTACGAAATGATTCTCGCGTTGCAGTCCGGCCAATCGCAAGGCGTTGCCGGCAAACCGTGATTCGCGTGACAGGAGAGAAAATGAAGACAACTACTTCAAGCTGCTGTGGTGGCGTAACTACCTCGTGCGATACCAACATCGCCGAACTGCCTCGTTATTATCCTCGTCAACTGATCACGCCCGATGACCTGACGCTTGAACAAAACTACTTTCGCGATCGAATGCGTCGCCATAACCGGCTTCTCCATGGCTGGGGCGTCGTCTGTGGAGCGCTGGTCTGTCCCGTAACTACTAAGGACAGCAATGGCGTCGTATCGCTTGCGCCCTGGCAAGTCCAGGTGCAAACCGGATATATCCTCGGCCCGTATGGCGATGAGATTGTTGTTGACTGCGCCCGTACCGTCGACCTTCGCGGACGCGGCGTCTCCGGGATCAGCGGCGAGCCTTGCATCGATGTTCCCGATCCCTGGTGTAGCCAGGTGACGGTCGCGCAACCACCCGCGACGTTGTACGTTGCCATCAAGTACAAGCAGTCAATGACTCGGCCTGTGCGCGTCCAACCTCTCGGCTGCGGGTGCGACGATAGCACTTGCGAATGCTCCCGCTGGCATGATGGCTACGAGATCGGTGTTTTGACGTGTTGTCCAACGGCAGGCGACGTTGCTCCAACGAGCGGAGAATTGGGCAAGTTGATTAGCGGTGATATCCCGACTTGCCCTGATTGCCCCCCCCAGCCGTGGGTGGGGCTGGCTGCTGTGCAACTGGAATCTGATGGCTCAATTACTTCCATTGACAATTGCGCTTGCCGCCGTATGGTCGCTTCGCTTTCGGGTTTTTGGTGGCAATGCAGCCAAGGCGACACGACCTTGACCGGTCCACACGACAAAGAGGTCACAGCTGGGAAAGACAATCTTGTGTCTGTCACTGGCACGAACTTGTCTGCAGATGCGACCTACACATTTGGGAACGGAATTGCTGTCAATGTGATAACTAAAGGTGCCGGTCCTTTTACCAAAGTTGATTTGACAGTTACGCCAGATACCAAGAACGCAGCCCCGGGTCCGCACACACTGATCGTAGTAAACAATGACTGCAGCACCGTAACGCTTGCCGATGCGATCAATGTGGTTGCGCCGGCGCAGACGCTAGCCCCGAGTGGAACGGGGCGGCCAATCGCAAGAACATCTCCGGCAAAGAAATCTGTAATTAAGAAAACGCCGACTCCCCCCGTCACACCGCCAACTCCACCGATTCAGCCTTGAAATGAGGTTGGATCGAAAAACTCATTGAAGGACATCTGGGCGCTGCACTGGTCTCTGACTCGTAACATGGTCGATGGAGAGCAGAGGCGCCCTTTCTTTTTGCGTGTGTCGTTACACCTCGACAGCCTCGCTAGTCATATCCGATAACTTCGCGAGCAATGGAAAAGACAACCGCTAAAACTGATGAGCAGCGCGCCCTCGCCGGTCATTCCGGATCTTCGTCTCGCCAGCAATCTGTATCAGCAGGATTGGCCTTGTTGGATCTGCCTCGAGCTTTGGGGAACGAGGCGATGGGGAGGTTACTGGGAGCCGGCGTGGTGCAGGCGAAGCTGCGAGTAAGTCAGCCCGGGGATGCGGATGAGAACGAAGCCGATGCCGTAGCGCAGCGGGTGATGTCGCGGCAGTCGAGTGGAGTAGTTCAGCGCAAGTGTGATTGTGGAGGGAGTTGCGCCAAGTGTCAGGAAGACCAGGAAGACGGAGGAGTGATCCATCGCAGTGCTGTGGGTGGGATGAGCTGGGTACCGTTGTCGATCCAGCGGGCAGAGGCGGAAGGAGGTAGTAGCGAGGGCAAGCCAAAACGGGATGAGAGTCGACATCCGCATGGGCATCCGCAGGTGGTGGTGGAAGACGAAACGCCAAAACTGGAAACCGGACAGATGCGGAAGAAGCAATTCCTGGAATTGCTGCAGACGACCTCGTGCGCGACGGCGGACGCGGCGCTGGAAGCGGTAGGGCACAGCACCAAGGGCTGCCCGTATATCAGGAAGTGGCTGGCGCACTATCGCGAGGAAAGTGCGGCGCACCTGGTGAGTGCGATGCACAAGTATGCGCCGGAGACGCGGAAGGCGCGATCGGCGCACGAGGCGATCTCGCAGCTGAACCAACGAGTAGAGCGGGCGGCGCTGAGCTGGGCGAAGACGGGGAAGGTGAGCGGACTGCCGGAGGGGATGCAGGCAGAGATGCTGGGGGCCGGGGAAGGCGGGTCTGCATTATCGAAATTTGCGAGTTCGGGATTTGGGAAAGGGCTGTTGGGGTTCCTGGGCGGGAAGGGCGGAGAGGGGGAGATTTCGTTCGGCGGGAAGGAAAAGAAGAAGACCAGTTCCGGCGAGCTGCAGAAGAAGTCGAGGGGAGAAGGAGCAGGCGCAACGACGGAAGACGCGTCCGCGGTGAAAGAGCAACTAGGTTCAGGACATGCTTTGGACAGCCGAGTGCAGAGCCAGATGTCGCGGGCCTTTGGCCAGGACTTTTCTGGAGTGCGGGTACATACGGATGCCAAAGCCGGGGAACTATCGACGCAACTGAATGCGCGGGCCTTCACGATCGGGAGCGACGTAGCGTTTGCAGGTGGCGAATACCAGCCAGGAACGCCGATTGGAGATGCGCTGATTGCGCACGAACTGGCGCACGTGGTGCAGCAGGGCGGGGGAACTAGATCGACAGAGCCGCAGGCGAAAGATGCGAATTTCGAGGGCAACGGTCAATTGGAGCAGGATGCCGACCGCTCGGCCGTCTCTGTTGTTCTGAAGCTTTGGGCTGGAGGCGGCGCATCACCAGCAAAATTTGGCGCAACCGCGGTGCCTAAACTCAAGTCCGGACTGAGATTGTCGAGGTGTAGCTGGTTCAAGAGCAAGTCCGAGGATGCGGGAGTGAAGGATGCGGGAGTAAAGGACGCACTGTCTTCCGATGGCGGCGGCGGACAGATAGATGCTGGTGAGGCAGAAGCACCGGGCGGCAACATGTCAAATAAAAAGCTCTCGGACGCTGACAAGTCGAAGATCAAGGACGCATTTACCCTCTCATCAGCATCTGCTGGCGTAGGAGCGTCACTTAAGAACGCGCGGTTCGTATTACACGACACTGGGTTGAGACCGACAGGAAAAGGTAAAACTGCCGCCGACAAAGCAGCAGATCTGGAAAGGAAGGAACGGGCTCGTATTGCCGAGCATAGGAAATCAGGGGGCACACCGGTGGGAGAAGGTCCGTCCTCTTATGTGACTGGGGCGGGAACTCCGGAAATCGCCCACCCCCACTTCTTTGAGGCAGATCGGCCCACGGCAACTGAGTTCGAGCGTGGCAATGATCTGATGGACAAGATGTCACGCGAAGCCGGAATGCAAAAGGTGTGGGAATTCACGGATCCGAAAGAGCAAGATGCATCTATAAGCACCTATCTATCCAGGTTTTCGTCCCTCAGCACTAAAGATATCGCTAGCGAAACTGCAAAAGCCAAAACGAATCTGGATTCGAGTCAAAGTACACCAAACAACGATCCAGGCAAACCTGCAGTGTTGACGACGGCGCAAGGAGCCGTTAGTGTCATCTGCTCCAAGATCGCTGCGGCTGGGTCTGGTGCTGGCGTCGCGGTAAAAGGTAAGGAGAAGGATCTGGAAGCGGCTTGCGCCGGTCTCTCTGCTCTATTTACTACGCGGAAGGAGCGGATTGGGAGTAGCACAAACGTTGAAATCTCCGCTGAGCAGGGTTCTGATTGTTCCACAGATCGCAAGAAAGCCATACCCTTCGACCCGTATCCCGCGGCGGATTACAGTGCCGTAGCCAAACTCTACCTCCTCGCCGCTTTGGAGATCGGGCTATTTCCAGAGATCACCACCCATTTCTTCCTCGATAAAGACCCAATCACCAAGAAGATGAACCGTTGCGATCCACGCTGCTGGGACCTGGGCCGCTTGTACTCGACTATAGCGTCGATACTCGGTCATCCGAGTGGCACAACCTACGGAGTGGATTTTATTCCGGGTACAACGTGGGGAACTTCGACGATCTGGTGGTTTGACCCTGTGTGCGGCGCGAAACCTGGCGCCAAAGCCAGCGCCCCGGCAGGCGGGGCGGGAACCCCGCCGGCCAAGAAGCCTGAGTGATCCTATGGGACTTCATGCTGATCACGAGCAGAGTCGACATCTGTCTTTGACTGTGCAGATATTTGACTGCCCTATTCCCACTTTCCAGCTCTTCGGCTACACCGGCTTCCTGTTGAGCTTCGTCCAGTCTCTGTTCCTCACGATTCACCTCGGACTGTCACTGTTCACCCTACTGGGCGTCACCGGCACCGTGATCCTCACGTTTTACGTCCTGATGGTGGTCACCAAAATCCTTGCCGGTGGAGAAGTAATCATCTACTACCATCACGAGATCGCGGTCATCACTGCCGCTGCGCTTTTTTTGAGGTTGACTCGTCAGCCGGTGCTTCCATATCTCGATGTGCTGGTGCTTGGTCTGGGTTTGTTTCTCGCCTTCGGACGACTCGGATGTCTGATGGTTGGCTGCTGCTATGGGCGTCCGTGCCGGTGGGGTGTATCTTACGGCCAACATCATGTCCACGCCGGATTTCCGAGCTGCCTTGCAGGTGTGAAACTATTTCCAATCCAGGCTGTTGAATCTGCATTCGCCGCATGCATCGTGAGCATCGGATTATTCTTTTTACTTCAGCCGCACAAGAACGGTTCTGTGCTTTTGATTTACGTTCTCGCCTATGGCTGCGGCCGCTTCTGTCTCGAGTTCTTCCGGGGAGACGCGGATCGCCGGTATCTCCTTGGCTTTTCCGAGGCGCAATGGACTTCCCTCGTGCTTGCACTGGCCATAGTTCTTGGTGAGCGCCTGCAGCTTCTTCCGGCTGCCCGTTGGCATCTCGCAGCCGCCGCCACTATGGTTGGTGCTATGGTTCTTGTTCAGGTCCGCAGGCGATTTGATACCTCGCGAAGTTTTTTCCTGCTACATCCTGTTCATCTCAAAGAAATCAGTGTCGCCTTGCGTCATTTGAAATCTCTCCAACAGCAAGGCCCGGCTCCTGGATGGGACCAGGGCGCTGGTGTAATCTACCTAGTTCGAACCTCCTTCGGATACAGAATCTCTGCTGGGCGTTCTTCAACTAGTCTTGCCAGGGTCGAACATTTTTCCGTCTCTCGCGAGAGCGGCGATCTGTCGGTCCAAGGCGCGACAACTCTCGGTCGTCTCTTGCTTCGCCTCAGCGAGTGTTCGGAGTCCTTCGACTTAATCCAAAGAAGTAATGGCGTTTTTCATATCATTTTGCACCCACAGGAAGTCCCCGGATTGCAGCACAGTCCCGAGGCTTCCCGGTACCACGAACCGACGCTCCACTCCTACATAAGCTGATCTGCGAGAGCCCTGTTTTTCCGCATTTCCCGGTAGGAACAATCGCCACATGAAAGACACTGATCAGGACCAATCACACAGCGAGAGTGGCCGTAAGGTTCGCTCCTCGCGAAAGGCGCAACCTGGAAGCTCATCTGCTTCGAATGCGGCGTTCCAGCTGCAAAGGACGGTCGGCAATCGTGTGGTCGCCGACGTTATGGGCTTAGAAAAAGTCCAACGGCAGGCGAAGCATTCCTCGTCAGGATCGAAGGCTGTTCAGCTGCAAGTGATTTGGACCGAAGATAGCACCGAATTCCTCCATCGCGTCGTGGCTGCCATCTCGCGCCAGACCGGAATTCCACAGAGTACTTTGTGGCAGGGCGCCGACGGCCCAGTACACCGACTTCACGCGCGATTGATGCGTAACCTTGAACTCAAGCCGGGGCGACCAATCAGTGTCACTGGCAAGGTGACGTACGACTCCTCAGCCATCGTTGCAGAAGTGGGAGAACTGGAGTCTGCTGCAACTGCCACGAGTGCTGCGCCGGGGCAAAAGGCCGCACCGCCACCTCCTCGCGACGAAGACCTGCCAAAACCCGGTGAAACCCGTGATCAGCGGCTGCAACGGCAAGCCGCGACGACCGCTCGGGTACTGGCGCAGGAAGTCGCCGACGCGGACGCGCGAGGCTGGGCATCGATCAACATCAAAATCGAGCACACCGGCGAAGAATTGTCACCGGGATTCGAAAAACTAGGTCCGCAGTCGCCGCGTCCTTCAGGAACAACCCCGGTGACCGCCGAAACTGTTCTGAAAGAGCACCTCAAACCCGAACTGGACATGATTCTGATGAGCGGAAAAGGCGTCTATCAGATTCAGTTCAGTCGCAATGCCCAAGGCAGGTTCACGTTTCTCTATTTCGGCCGTGTAGAGCCGCGCGCGAGGGGAATGACGGAGCGCGAGGAACTGGACGCGCTCGGTATTCCTGACCGCAGAAAAATCTACGCTCAAATCTTCTCTGAAGCCAACGAGGTCCTCAAAGAACAAGCCATAAAGGCAGCGGGATTTACCGCCGAGCAGATTGTGCTTTGGATAGCTGGCGGCGTGATCTTTCGCGTTCTGGGACTGCTCGGGGCTGGTGCGGTACGAGGGTTTCCAATTCTTGCGCGGGCGCTTCGATTGGGTCGCACCGCCAATATCACTCGGGCCATGGCGTCCTTAGGCGAAGCCGAGGGAGGAGAATTGGCAACGCTGCTGGAACAGTCGGAAAAGGGCCGCCTTTCACCTCAACAACTCACACGCGCCGGAGAACTACTGGCCAAGGTAGAGAAGGCGTTGGGTCTCGAAATCCCGACCCTGCGAACGATCAGCAGAGTATCGGAGAATCCAACTTTAGTCCGGGAAGCTGAGCGGATTAGCGCAGATGCGCAACGCGAGGTCAATACTCTGCTCGAACAGTACTTAAATGGAAACACAAATCCTGGCTTGGGCAACAAATCGCTTGGCAAGGGTATCTTCTATCTGCGTGGTAGAAATGGCGGAAGAATTTTCCTTCGGGAGAACGCGGACGGATATTTGGAAATCCTCGGAAAATCCGATAAAGGAAATGAAGAAACAGTGATTAAGACTATTTTGGAGCAGTTTCAATAAATGCGTACCCTGGATTTCCATCGCGCAGATATCGAGCGAATTGTGCTGGTCACCGAGCCGACGGATCTGCGCAATGACAATATCGATGTCTGGGTTCACCTCAAGGATGGACGAACTTTCAGCTTCACTGTTCTGACCGTTGAAAACCTGCGCAGTTTCGTTTCAGCAGAGGGCACCTTTGCCACTCCCGGAATGTTGGTGGTGACAGAGCTATCAGACAAACTCATCATCGATGCCATTCTGGAAGCCTGGCAAGGCGGCATTCAGAACTTTGGCGTACTACAAACCGGCGAATCTACTTCTTAACCTGCCGGGGCTCCCCGCAAACTAAATCAATCACAGTACGCGTTCGCACGTCATGGAAAAAGAAATAACAGAGCGCCTAGAGAGTACTAACGAGAACTCGCGCGCCGGGACAAAATCGCCGCCCCATTCTCAACCCCTATCTGGAATTCAGAGAGCTTTGGGGAACGAGGCGATGGGGAGGTTACTGGGAGCCGGCGTGGTGCAGGCGAAGCTGCGAGTAAGTCAGCCCGGGGATGCGGATGAGAACGAAGCCGATG
>Ga0335085_10002350_pt1 | contig 35664 bp, 27 predicted proteins | sample Lox_Sample_45_FD_206712 | JGI IMG/M metagenome (GOLD analysis project Ga0335085, IMG submission 206712) | Soil microbial communities from Loxahatchee National Wildlife Refuge, Florida, United States - Lox_Sample_4.5 | ecosystem: Environmental > Terrestrial > Soil > Wetlands | place: USA... | reverse complement strand
CGACCTATAACTTTGGCGGTGACATTACTCTGACGCCGCAGATTGTTTCCACGACACGTTTTGGTTACTTCTTCGAGAACTATCACGACTTCGGCTGGCAGACTTCAACTCCGAATCTGTTCTGGCTAGCATCTGGCAGCGCGACGGATAATTTGGGTTTGCCGATGCCGCAGAGTTTGCAAATCCCGGGAGGGACCCAAACCGCTCCCTACAACCCGAGCACCGCGATATTCAACGCCAACAAGCACTATCAGTTCGATGAAGATGTGGCCTTCTTCAAGAGTGGCTGGGCTGGCACTCACAATATTAAGGTGGGTTATCAGCTGAACCACCTTGTAAATCAGATCCTCCAGAATGGCAACGTGCCGCTCGTGTACATCGTGCCGGCTGCCGGAATTTCAAACACCCCGTCGACAGTGACTGGCATCGCGAATTGCAATGCGTTGGCGAGTCAGAATCCGTGGGGATTCTGCGCCGGACAATATGGCTACGCATACGTGAATGATTTTTCGACCATTCTGCCTCAACCCGCCAGTGACTGGAACCATGCCTTCTTCGTGCAAGACTCATGGACGGTTGGCCATGGTTTGACGCTCAATCTTGGGCTGCGCGTAGAAAAAGAAAGTCTGCCGGTTCCTGCTGGAATTGTGCCTTCGGGCGCAACTCCTCCGTCAGCCATCAATTTCTCCTGGGGCGATAAGATTGAACCTCGCCTTGGCGCTGCGTGGGGATCGCGCAACGGGAAGATTAAAGTCTTCGGTAGCTATGGCGTCGTCAATGACGTGATGAAGCTGTTGCTTGCGCAAACCTCATGGGGCGCACAGGCATTCGAAAAATGCTTCTATGCGCTGGGTCCGGACGCGAACGGAACGTTTACAACGTCCGACATCGATTCAATCTTCGTCAACGGCCGTGCCTGCCCGAGCGGCGCAGCAAATACACCAGCCAATTTCGCTGGCGGCGTGCCTCCACAATCCTTTGTCGATAAAGCCAGTGGCGTCTCGTTAATTGAAAATATCAATTTGCGTCCATGGGAACCGGTCGCGCCCGGCGTCAAGCCTTATCGTCAACATGAGTATGTGGCAGGCGTCGATTATCAACTCTCAAAGAATTGGGCTTTTGAAGCCCGCTACGATCGCAGACGCCTCGATCACATCCTTGAAGATGCATCTCTGGCTGATCCCAACAACTTTGAGATGTATACGATCGTGAATCCGGGCGAAGGTGTGAACAAGACTATCGACGGATACGCCAATTACCTGAAGTCTCTCGGCTCGGCGTTCGGGATTCCGAACTTCGCGTTCAACGCCACTGGAGCATTCGGCACATGTCCAACGTGCCCGAATAATCCGAAGGCCGTCCGTAATTACGATGGAGTGGAAGTGCGGGTCACGAAGGCACCCAGCAAAGGCATCGCAGGAATGTTCGCCTACACGTGGAGCAGCCTGTGGGGCAACTACACTGGGCTGACGACTACCGATCAGATCGACGGCGGCGCGGCGGGACGTAACTCGCCCGACACGACGCGCGCGTTCGACGAGCCCTTCCTCGCTTTTTCATCGTACGGGAAGCTGAGCGCGGGTCCGTTGCCAACAGATCGCCCGAATACTTTCAAGGGTAACGTTTATTACACATTGCCATGGAAGGGAATGAACACGACCTTCGGGATTTTCCAATACGCGTATCAAGGAAGTCCGATGAGTAGTTCGGCAGATCTGTTCGTGTCGAGCAACATTCCGTTTGAAGATGCGTATCTCTTCGGCCGGGGAAAGTGGGTAAACATCGCCACGGACCCGGCTACGGGCGACATGACGCTGGGGAATCCATACAGTCGAAGGACGCCCTGGTACGTCCAGACGGACTTCAACCTCGGCCATTCATTCAAAGTGAACAAGAATAATGAGCATCAGGTTCTTGGCTTTGAGGCGACGATCACCAACCTGTTTAACCAACACTCCGTCACGCAATACTGGCAGAGTTTCAACTCCAACTACTTGTTCAGCCCGGTGACACCGTCGGCGACCGTGGGTATTTCCAGCGGCGCGGCTGCGTATCAGGTGACCGAGAGTCCGTATAACGTGCAACAGTGGGTGAACGGGAATGGCGGACAAGTTCCACCGTCAGTCCTGAGTTCCTGGTATGGCAAGCCGTATCAGTATCAGGGAACCCGAACGATTCGTCTGACAGCGAAGTTTACATTCTAGGTGAGGCAATAACTCACGGGAGCAGCCGGGAGCCGGTAATCTGCCGGCTCCCTTTTTTATTTTCTCTCGACAGCAATCTTTGGCACAAAACCTTCGATTTCGATCTAAAAGAGAACGGGTCTTAGGCCGCGGCGCGGCTTTCTTTTTGCTGCTCTGTCGGATTTCTAAGTAACTTCTTCTGTTCGTCAGGAACGATGAATTCTGCGAAGCCGCAATTCAGGCACACGAGAATCTCAGGAAAGACCCAAACGATGGGTTTGTTGAGACCGTCGAGTCCGTGGAAGTGGAGAGCGACCTCGCCGCCGAAACTTTGCCGCTCCTCTGACGAGCACGACCTGCAAGTACGTTGAGAATTCATACTGCTTCACCTTCTACACGCGTGGACCCGTTGCGCACGATGCATTTAGGAATTGCTTACGCAGTTCTCGATGCACCGACTATAGTGCATTCCGCCCCGTTTGCAACACTGGAGCCTGGCGTGTTCTGGATTCGTAACACCAAGTCAGATTGGAGGGCTTACACGCCAGACGAAGGGGCAGGATACTTCGGTATTCGGAAAACCCGACTACGCAACCAAATGCTCGTGGTTGCTGGATCTTAGAGTTGCGTTCTCGCCGAGGAACGTCGCGACTGCGGCCTCGAGGTTCAAGTACATACCTTCGCGACCGAGCGCTTCTGCGAGAGTCGATTTCTGGACCATCGAGAGCACATCCGGATTCATTCCAACCAACCAAAGGCGAATCCCGCGTTCGCGGTTTTTCTTCTCCGCGTCAATCAACATCTTCAATGCCGTGTACTCGAGGTCAAAAACTGCCCTCATATCGAGAACTATGATTCTGGGGTGCGCTTCCTCGACGCGCAGTCGTGCTTTGTGTGCGAGTTGCTCGGCGTTCGCAAAGAAGATTCGTCCCTCAGGGCGGAGCATCAACATACCTTCGAAGTTTTCATCGTCAGGATGCTCGTCGGAACGAGGGCGGAATACGTTTGTTCCCGGCTTGCGTCCGAGCACATGCAGGTGGGGATTGGCGACCTGATAAGCAAGGGCCACGATTGAAGCGATGATCGCGACGAGGATTCCCTTCAACGTTCCAAGAAGCATGACGCCGGCGAAGGCGATCAAGGCCCAGATAAACTCTGTCCGGCGGACCCGGAGAATCTCAAGAAACTCGGCGGGTTTGATCAGGCCGACGGAATAGACGATAACGACCGCTGCTAAGGTGGCTTGCGGCATCAAGCCGATCATGGGCGCTAGGAATAACATTGTTACGAGCGCCATCGAAGCGGTGACGAGTTCCGCCATCTGCGTTCGCGCTCCAGCGAGGCGATTGACGGCAGTTTGAGTGGTTCCACCTCCACCGGGCATCGCTCCGAGCAGGGCGCCTCCGATATTTGCTAATCCCGTCGCGAACAACTCCCGATTGGCCTGCGGCCAGGGCTCGTCGGTTTTCGCGAAGGCGCGCCCCGCGGCGATGGTTTCGGTGAAACTCATCAACGCAATACCCAACGCGCCGGGCCAGAGCTGAGCCACTAAGCTGAGAGACGGTGCGGTAAATGATGGCAGTCCCTGCGGAATGTGGCCGACGAGTTCGACACCATGCTGACTCAAGTGCAGGAAGTAGGCGCTCGCAATTCCTCCGGCAATCGCGAAGAGGGGAGCAGGTGCCTTCGGCGCGAAATATTCGATCCCAACCAGGAGCAGAATTACGCTGATGCCGAATGCCAAGGTGATCAGCTTTGTTTCTGGAACACTCTCGATTGTGGAGAGTACATTGCGCAGAAATGTTCCCTTGCTGATGTGAACGCCTGTGAGCTTGGGGATTTGGTCTAATACGATCACCACACCAATGCCGGCTTTAAAACCGATGAGGACCGGTTGGGAAATGAAATTTGCAACGAATCCGAGCCGCAATGCGCAAGCAAGCACCAGAATCGCTCCCACCAAAAAGGTGAGGGTGACGGTGGCAGTCAATAGGGAATGAGCACCTCCGTTCGCGGCAACTTCCCCAAGTTCGGCAGCGGTCAAGATGGCGATCGTTGAACTTGTGGTGACACTCAGGACTCTTGAGGTCCCCAAGAAGGCGTAGATGACCATCGGCAAGAAGGCCGTATACAGGCCCACTTCAACCGGTAAACCGGCGATGGTGGCGTAGGCCATCGATTTGGGTATGACCACGGCTGCAGCTGTGATACCTGCGATGATGTCGAGCCGTAGCCAATCTTTGCGGTATGAGACGAGCCACTCAGGGACGCCGGGAGACGAGTGTTTTTCTGAAGGAGACGGCAACGAGTCTCTCCTATTGAGATGATCTTTCCCTGAATTGTTTTCGAGGCGGAGGATAGCCTCCGATCATCGACTCAGCAATTGGGAGAACTACCAGTGGTGAGCGTCCGAGTGCGGGTGCACGCCTGAACTCGTGCCGGTTCGCAAACTCCATATTGAGGCCTAATCACACAGTTACCTCTATTCTCACCCAGCAAAAACGCGAACTCGGGCCAATGGCCTTGGGCAGAATTTCAGGGCGCATCGGCAGATTTTCGCGGCCCCAGGGGAGTAGAATTGTAGCCATCTTCTCGGAGTCTCTTTGGGGTTTGCGTTCCGCATTTCCCAAATGCGGCGCGCTCAGTGGGGCTGGGGATCAAAGGCACACGAGGTGGCCCAGCATGGACGACAATCCTGAAATCATCATGGACCCGGAGATGAAAGGCGTCTCGCGGCGCGCCTTCATCAAGGGAGTCATCGCCGGGGGCGTCGCAACTTCATCGGCGGCCTACCTTTTTCGCAGTTCTTCTGTGTTCGGTCAGCAACCGCCCGGTCTGGGCGAGCGCCTGATCACTCTCAACGTCAATGGCCAACAGCGCCGGGTCGATGTCATGAAACAGGAAACGCTGGCCTGGACGCTTCGCTACAAGCTGGGCCTGACTGGCACCAAACTTGGCTGTGACCGCGCCGAGTGTGGCGCATGTACGGTATTGCTTGACGATGTGCCGTACTACTCCTGCTCAGTCCTGACGCATACGGTCCGGGGCAAGAAGGTTCTGACTATCGAAGGCTTGGCGAATGCCGATGGCACACTGCATCCGGTGCAGCAGGGCGTGATCGATGAACAGGGATTCCAATGTGCCTTCTGCATGTCTGGCTTCATTATGTCTGCGGTCGGATTCCTGAAGACGCATCCCAATCCCACCAGATCAGAATTGGCCCACGGGCTTTCAGGAAATCTTTGCCGATGCCAAGACTACGACAAAATCCTCACCGCGATGATGCGCGGCGCAGAAAATATGAGGAAGGCACAAAATGTCTAGCTCCGAGTGGAAACCCAATCAGCAGAAATTCGGACAGAAGTACAAACTGCTCGGCAAGGACTATCCCACACCCGATCTGTATGCGAAAGTCACGGGCAAGGCGAAATACGCGGAGGACTTTCGCATAGACGGCATGTTGTTCTGCAAGCTGCTGCTAAGTCCCGTGGCCCATGGCCGTGTGAAACATCTGGACGTCCGCAAGGCCATGGCGATGCCTGGAGTGAAGGCAATCCTCACACAGGATGATCTGCCCGCTCCGGCTGACAGCGTTACGGATCTTGGAGTCACGATCAAAGCGAATCCGTTGGGCGAAAAGGCTCTGACCAATGAACCCCTCTATCATGGCGAGCCGGTGCTGGCCGTCGCCGCGGTGGACGAGTACACGGCAGCGGAAGCGATCGAAGCTATCGATATTGAGTTTGAACCTCTTCCCTTCGCAGTCGATCCTTTGGATACGCTTCGTCCGGGTGGACCCAACCCGCGGACCGACGGCAACGTCTGGGTTAGGCCACCGATGCCGCAGCCAAAACCAGGAGAGAAACCGTCCGGCCCGCCAGTCCCGAAGGTCGGAGAACTGAAGTGGACCAAGGCCGATTTTGAAGAGGCAAAACATGGACGCTTGCCGATGGGCAAGGCGCAGGACGAGTGGGTGGTCGGCGACATCGATGCCGGGTTCAAGAATGCCGCACTGGTTCTGGATGAAACCTTCGTGACTCCTGATACCAGCCACGAGACGCTTGAGCCGCGCACAACTCTGGCGTATTGGCAGAACGGCAAAGTATTTGTCCACATGGGGACGCAGAGCACGGTGCAAACGCTGGCCAGCCTAGGCCGGTGGCTGAACATGGATCCGAACCAGATCGTCCTCGTCAGCGAGTACACCGGCGGCGGTTTCGGTAGCAAGGCCACCGGTTACATTTTCGCGATCATTCCGGCGTTGTTATCGAAAAAGGCGAATGCTCCCGTGATGATGCGCATCAGCCGCGAGGAAGAGCATTTCATCGGGCGCGCACGGCCTGGTTTTCAAGGCCGGATGAAAGTCGGGTTCAGCAAAGATGGACGCATTACCGCGCTCGACATGTTCGTGATCTGCAACAACGGTCCTTATGATGCCGTCGGCGATGCCAACACCTCGGGGATGATTGTGTCGTTGCTTTATCAGCCGCTTGCGATGCGCTGGAGAGGCACGACCGTTCTGACGAACACTCCGCCGCGGGGTGCGCAGAGCTCCCCAGGTGGGATGCAGGGAATCGTCATCATGGAGACGATTGTTGCCAAAGCGGCGCGGAAACTCGGCCTCGATCAGGTTGAAATTCGCAAAGTTAATTGTCCCGAAGGCAAGGCGCCCGTTGGGCCCATTCGCAATGGAACGCGTGGCCATGCTACGAGCGCTTTCTTGAAAGAAGCCTTCGATCGCGGAGCCGAGCAGTTCCAGTGGAAGGAACGCATCGCGCGGCCGAAGCGCAACGGAACAAAAGTGCGCGGCGTTGGCGTGTCCTCGAGTTGCTTCGTTGGGGGATCGATCGGGTACGACGGACTGTTCGTCATCAAGCCAGATGGCCGCATCGCGATTCAATCGGGAATCGGAAACTTGGGGACTGAATCTCTGCTCGATGTACATCGCGTGGTCGCCGAGGTTCTGGGCGTGCCTTGGGAAAAATGCGATGTGACCTGGGGCAATACATCGAAGAATTTGCCGTGGACCTGTGTCTCGGGAGGAAGCCAGACGACACATGCGATGACGCGGGCGGCGCATGCTGCGGCTATGGACGGCAAGGCAAAGCTGCAGGAGATCGCAGCCAAGAAGCTTGGCGGGAAGCCTGAGCAATATGAAGTGGCGCATGAGCGGGTCTTTCGCAAAGGGGGCGGCAGTGGAATGACGCTGGCCCAGGCGGCGCAGCACGCGATTCAACTGGGCGGCAAATATGACGGGCACGAGCCTCCGGATGATGTGAATAAATTCACTAAGGCGTCCATCGCCGCGATGGCCGGCCAAGGCCTGTTGGCGGCAGCCAAAGATAAATATCCGCGTGATGGCCAGACATTTTCGTATGTCGCGTGCTTCGCCGAGGTCGAGGCCGATGTTGAAACGGGGAAATATGAGATCACAGACTTTCTCGCAGTGGCTGATGTCGGCACCGTCATCCATCCGAGGGCTGTTGGCGGCCAGATCCTGGGTCGATCTATCCTGGGTATTGGCCACGCCATTGGCCAGAAATGGGTCTTTGATCCTCATTACGGACATACGATTTCACTTCGCTTTCATCACACCAAGCCGCCAACAATCCTCGACGTGCCCGTCAATATGCAATGGGCTGCTCTGGATATTCCAGATCCTGAGACGCCCGTAGGCGCCCGCGGAATCGGGGAACCGCCGGTAGGCGGCGGGTGTGCAGCGATACTCAACGCGATTTCGGACGCTTTAGGCGATGAAATTTTCCGTCGTGCGCCCGTGAACCTCGACACGATTCTTACGTCACTCGAAGCTGGGCGGCCCATGCAAGATCCGTTGACCGCACATATTTAGCCGATCTGAAACGGAGAGCGGTATGGCGATAATTCGAGATGTGATGCCGACATTCCAGTTGTATCAGCCAACCACAGTTGGCGATGCACAGAAGCTTCTGCAGCAGCACGGCCCCGATGCATTAGCACTGGCAGGCGGATTGGACAGCATGGATTGGCTGAAGGACCGCATCAGAAAACCCAAGGTGATCGTCGATCTGGGCGGGATTGAGGAACTGAAAGGAATCCGTGAGAGGTCCGATGGCATAGAAATTGGCGCGATGACCACGCTCACCGAGGTTGCGCAAAGTCCTTTGACACAGCAGAACTATGGAGTGCTGGCACAGGCCGCTGAACTGGTAGCCTCTCCGCAGATACGGAACCAGGGAACGATCGGCGGCAACATTTCGCAGGACACGCGCTGCTGGTACTATCGCGCGGGGTGGCCCTGCTACCGAGCCGGCGGAAATATCTGCTACGCCGACACGCCGGTCGGCAGGAATCGCGAACACGCCATCCTGCACGCCGAACGATGCGTGGCCGTGAATCCTTCCGACACTGCACCGGCACTGATCGCGCTCGATGCGAAGTTCCTCGTGCTGACGCCGCAAGGCGGACAAGTCATCAATGCTGAGGATTATTTTGTTGGGCCTGATCTCGACATCACCCACATGAATATTCTTCGGCCCGGATATTTGCTGACCACCATTCAAATCCCATCAGCTTGGGCAAAGACGGAGTTTTATTTCGAGAAAGTTCGCGACCGAAATGTCTGGGATTTCCCATTGATGAATGTAGCGTCGGCAATGAAGTCATCGGGCGGCACGGTTGGGGATATTCGAATCGCAGTGAACGCGGTCGCCGCGCGCCCGCTGCGATTGAAAATGGTGGAGGATTCGGTGCGTGGTAAGCCGCGAAATGCGGCCACGGGCGAGGCTGCAGGAAAGCTCGCAGTGCAAGAAGCGGTTCCGCTACAGTTCAATGCCTACAAAATTCCGCTGATGCGAAACCTGGTGAAGCGCGCGATCAGCGGAGTGCAGGAGGCGGCATGGGCATCCTAGAGTGGGCAATGAGTCCGCTGGGACAAAAGGTCCCGATTCACATTGCATGGTTCTTGATCCAGGTGGCGCTGATTGCGGGGCTGGCGTTCTTGGTCGTGCATGCGATTTATGTCCGCTACTTCGCCAAGAGAGCCGAATTCGATTCGGAGCCTTCTTCGTATGAAACGCTCGCGCTACCTGCGCGCATCCCGCGGCACTCTCTTGCCGCGAGACTGTTTCATTGGATCATGGCGGCTGCGATGCTTGTGTTGCTGTTCACGGCGTTCCTGCCAAAAGTTGGACATCCGTTTAATTGGGTGACCTATCACTGGATTGCCGGAACGGTATTGACCATCTCAATTTTGTTTCACATCGTTCACGCAACGTTTTACCTGGATTTCTGGTCGATCTGGCCCGACCGAGATGACCTTGAAGATGCCCGTAGGCGCGTCAGTCGTTTCATGGGAAAATCGGCGGAGTTGCCGCGAAAATTCGCGAAGTATCCTCTGGAGAACAAGCTCTATCACGGCGTAGTGATGCTGAGCGGGCTGGCGGTGATCGGTACTGGCATCTGCATGATGTTTCGCGTGCGGACTGTCTTTTTCCCGCGCGATCCCTATTTATTCAGCGATATGACGTGGGGAATGATGTATGTGCTGCATGGGCTTGCTGGAGTGGGGCTGATCACACTCACCATCGTTCACGTGTACTTCGCGATCCGGCCGGAGAAGCTTCCGATTACTGCGTCGATGATTGTGGGCTCGATGAGCCGGGAATTCTACCTGAAAGAGCACGACCCGAAGCGGTGGGTCGTCGAGGGTTTGTCTGAGCAGAGAGGCACAGTGGATGGCGATTGATTTCCTCGAGCGCTGTGACGTTATTGAAGAGTGTTACGAGTTCCTCCTGGGCTATGCGGCACAAGGTTTGCCAAGCGATCAGGGCAGTCCGGCAGGTCGTGAGGTCCGAATCCACCTTGAGCATGCGCGCGATGCTCTCGTTGGATTGCCCGAAAGCTGCCGGCGCGCAATTAACGAGTACGCACTCGCGCCCTCTGAGAAATACGATGCGTTCTGCTCCATGCTGGAGCGCGATGTAAGTGATTCTCTCGTTGCCATCGAACTGGTGCTTGCTCAACCCGCCATCAGCTCTCAGTTGATCGACAATCTGAATGCCTCAAGCCATGTACGCACTTTGCTGACGGACCTCTTTCTTTTCGGCGAGATATTGCGCACACGCCGCCAAGCCACCGTTGGAGTCGAAGGGAAATGAGAGGAACAGGTCCATTTTTCCCGCCTCGATTATTCAAGGTGCCTAGCTAAAACCGATATAACCACAAAGGACACGAAGGTACACGAAGGAAATGCAGGGTGCGGAACTTCGTGGACCCCTAGCTCTTCCGGCGATTTCGGGTATTTAAGCCCCCACGCAAGCACTGCATCCAGGTTCGATGTTTCTCAATGAGGTCCTAAGTCCCGAAACATGCATCGAATATCCGAGGCAATAACATATGAATCAAGCGAAGATCGTGATTTTGGGCGGAGGCATGGTTGCGGGATACGCGGCGAAGCAGTTCGTTGAACTTGGGCTGCCCAAGGGAGAGTTAGCGATTCTTTCACTGGATAATGCGGTGCCGTATGAACGTCCACCATTGTCAAAAGGATTTCTGGCAGGGAAGGACAGTGAAGATGGCATCAAGATCAATCCAGACGATTTCTATAAGAAGCAGGGGATCGAGTTAAGACTCAACTGCGAAGTCGCTTCTCTGGACCTCAAACGGAAGCGCCTGGTTCTCAAGGGCGGCGATGAGTTCGGATTCGAAAAGCTCATCATTGCAACCGGTGCGCGCCCTCAGACTCTGAATATTCCGGGATCCACACTCCATAATCTGTTTTACCTGCGGAGCATGAGCGACTCTAAAACGATTCGGAGAGCGGCGGAGAAGGCGAAGCATGCACTCGTGATTGGCGGCGGCTTTATCGGCATGGAAGTGGCAGCGGTGCTCGCGCAAAAAGGGATCGGGGTCACGATGGTTCTCAGCGATGACCGCGTGTTTAAGCGATTGTTCTCGCCTGAGATGTCGAGCTTTTTCGAGACCTACTATGCAGCCCAGGGAGTGCGACTCATTAAATCGACATCCGTCACGGAATTTCGTGGAGATAGAGTCGTCAGATCGGCTCTGCTCGGTGATGGACAGAGCATCGAGTGCGATCTGGTTGTCGCCGGAATTGGAGTGACGCCGGCAATCGAGGTTGTGAAGAACAGTGGACTCCACATTGACGACGGAATTCTCGTGAACGAGTATCTGCAGTCGAGCCATCCCGATGTCTTCGCAGCAGGGGATGTCGCGAATTATCAGGACGTGCTGTTTGGAAAGCGGAGGCGCGTCGAGCACTGGGACAACGCAGTTTCACAGGGGCAGTATTGCGCCAAGTCGCTCATGGGAGCCAAAGCTCCGTTCCGGCACGTTCCGTATTTCTTTTCAGATGTGTTCGATCTTTCGTACGAGTATTGGGGCGATTCCTCCGGAGCCGAGCAGGTTGTGCGTCGCGGGGATCTGTCAACCAACAGCTTCAGTGTGTGGTGGGTACGCGACCAGCGACTGGTGGCGGCATTTGCCATGAATCGTCCGGACGAAGAGCGAAACGCCGCGCCGAGATGGATCGAATCAGGGCAGAAGGTATTGGTCAGCAAATTAAAGGATGTATCGCAGCCGCTCGAAAGCGCTTCAAGCGCAGATGCGGCATGAATTCCCGATCTGTCCGTTCGCTATCCGTGCTCGACGCGGGCCTTGATATCTGAGTATGCTGCTCCAATCAGGTTCCTGAGAGCTGTGGAATCCGTGGCGGTTCCGGATCTCACTTTCACATGGCGCATGAACTTGCCGTTGCCTTGCAGTAGGCGGGCCGGATCCGGCAACGCGTTGCCGTGAAAGAATCCCACGTTTACGTGCGACGTGAAGACATTGACGTAGCCGAAGGGCGCGTCTCCAAAACAGGCAACCGGACAGCCGTCATGGAAAAGCTCGCGGACTTCGTCGCCGCATTTTCGCATCACTTCGAACCACAAGCGCGCAATATCCCCCAATTCACCCGCATGTTGCTTCATCCATGCATCGATCGCGGGATCGCGCTCGAGGGCGCCGTTGAACCGCAAGAAGTTTGAGCTCGCCGCTAAACTTTTCTGGTTTCGAGATCTGCCAGTTTCTCTCATGGTGTTTTGATAGCGACGCGCTTGTCCCAGGGCGCCACACTTTCTTCAAACTCCATGGGGTCACCGAAGCCTTCGGTTTGGACTCCGAGTTGGCGTAAAGCGTCGAGGGCCATCAATCGGCGATGTGCGTTGAAGGTCATGATGTGGGCGAAGACGCCGCCGAACGTGAAGGTCTCAGCGGGTTCGCACAGAGCGTCGACAAATGTATCATCCCAGGCGGAGCGGTTTCGGACATCCCTCAAAATGCGATGCAGGTCAGCATCGGTCTTTTCGAGCCTTTGCAGCATGGCCTTCGGTGAGCGCTGCGATTTGGGAGGGCCGTTCACATCCATCTCAGTTCCGGCCAGCGCGGCGGTCCAGACTTCTTTCGTGAAGATAATGTTTTCCAGCAGCTGTCTTAGCGTTTTATTTGACTCCCGCCAAGGCAGTAGCTCAACGACGGTCGGCAGAGACCGATCCAATTGTTCGTCGGTCAAGGTAGCTGCGTATTCCAACAAACGCCGCGTGTGCCACGAATCGTTGCCTGCAAAACGATCGAATAGATCCATATCTGTTCCTCCTTTTATTGTGGAACCCGGAGCGCAAAAGTGAATTCTGTTGGACGCCGGCAGATGGAAGTGGAGCATACGCATGCGCCGGTAAAGGCTGGGCGAAGTCCGAAAAGCCTTTCGGAAAGCGCGTGTGAACGCTTCCAATGAACCGTAGTTGGCGTCCAGGGCGACATCCGTAACCGACAGTCCGGTATGTCCCAGTTGATATGCTGCTCTTTCCAACAACAGCCGCCGCCGCATGGCCGCCGGCGTTTCTTCGACTACCGTCCGGAACAGCCTGTGGAACTGCGTGCGGCTTTGGTAGGCCTGGCGCGCCAGATCTTGCGTTCTCGCCTGACTGTCGAGCGAGTTCGCGACAATCGCAGAAAGCCGATCTGCCGTATCCTGGCCATCCACTTTAGTCATGTGCCCGGTCCCTCATCGTCAAGGAATCATAGACAAAGATGATCGATCCCGCCTGATCGTACGTACCAATCTTCAGCCTTACATATAGAAAATAAACAACGATTGCCGGCTTGGCCGGGGGAACGAAATCTCTGGAACCCTGGACTTCATGCTATACTCCCCGCCGTTTTTCAACTGGGCGTTCGGCTGAGAAGTAAAGAGAGCAGCAGAGAATTGATCAATCAAGACCCATTTAACGTTGCATCGTACTTCGTCGACCGCCACGTGATCGAGGGCAAGGGAGACAAAATCGCTATTGAATGCGGTGAGCGGAAGATCAGCTACCAGGAATTGTTCGAAAACGTAAACCGCCTTGGGAATGTGCTTCGACAGTTGGGCGTGCGTATCGAGGAGCGGGTTGCGGTTCTTCTTCCTGATAGTCCTGAGTTCCTCTATGCATTTTTTGGAGCGATCAAGATTGGTGCGGTCGCAGTGCCTTTTAATACTTATGTGCAGCCGCCGGATTATGAGTTCCTGTTGAACGACTCGCGCGCCCGTGTGTTGATGGTACATGCAACGCTGATTCCGCTGATAGATCAAATCCCGAAAGAGTCGCTGGTTTATCTTGAGGAGATTCTGGTTGTAGAAGGGGAAGCTCGCGAGCATCAAAGTCTCAACGTACTCATGAAATCTGCTTCACCGGAGCTGCAATCCGCTCAGACGAGCAAAGATGACGCAGCATTCTGGCTTTATTCCTCTGGAAGTACCGGGGCTGCGAAGGCATGCATCCATCTGCATCACGACATGGTGGTTTGTTCGGAGCTCTACGGAAAAGGAATTCTTGGAATTAACGAACGCGACCGATGCTACAGCGTAGCTCGACTGTTCTTCGCCTATGGTCTGGGGAATGCTGGTTACCATCCGCTCTCGTGCGGCGCGACAACGATTCTCTCTCCGGAGCGGCCGACTCCAGCAGGGATCTACGCGAATATTGAACGTTATCGGCCGACTCTGTTTTTTTCGGTGCCGTCCAACTACGCGGCGCTGCTTTCACAACATAGCGAAACAGGCAGCGACTTTGATCTCTCGAGCGTGCGGCATGCGATTTCCGCGGGGGAATCTCTTCCCGCGGTATTGTTCGATCGATTCAAAGAGCGCTTCGGCGTCGAGATTCTGGACGCACTTGGCTCAACCGAAGCTCTTCACATGGTGATTGCGAATCGTCCGGGAGAAGTTCGTCCGGGATCGAGCGGCAAGATCATACCGGGCTACGAGGCAAGGCTCGTTGATGACGCGGGTGAGGAAGTCGCGCAGGGGGAAATCGGAAATCTACTCATCAAAGGGGACTCTATCTGTTCCGGGTACTGGAATCGGCACGAAAGGACCAAGGAGACATTCCAGGGACACTGGTTTCGTACCGGCGACAAGTACTATCAGGATGAGGACGGTTATTTTTGGTATGCCGGCCGCGCCGATGATCTGTTCAAGGTGAACGGGCGCTGGGTGAGCCCTGCGGAGGTCGAGGGCGCCTTGATTGCCCATCCGGCGGTCCAGGAAGCCGCAGTCATTGCGCGCGAGGATCCGAACGAGCTCACGAAGCCGGCAGCGTATGTGGTGATCAAGTCAGATCATGTACCAAATGACGAATTAGCCCGCACGTTGCAGGAGTGGGTGACCCAGAAGCTCGGAGCATACAAGCGGCCTCGATGGATACGATTCCTGCCGGAACTTCCCAAGACTCCCACAGGCAAACTGCAGCGATTCAAACTGCGCGAAATGCAATCGCGGGATTCAGAAGACCGCTGACGATTAATCGTTCTGCCCAGAGTGATTTTGTTGTGTCTAACGATGCCAATCCAGGGCGCAAGACAGTCCTTCGTAGTATTCTTCGTATTCTTCCTCGGGCGGGCGATCGATAAAACCAGCAACATTTGGAGAGGTGCATATGACTTTTACCAGGCGAGAGGCTTGCCTCATTCCAGCGTTGGTCGCGGCAAGCGGAATTCGCGTTTTCGCTGCCCAGGATGATTCACTTCCGTCCGCGACCTTTAGCTTCGACGAGATGCCCGTACAAAACTCAGACCACGCGCAGATACGAAACATCATTAAGGGAAAGCTAGCCACGGGCGAACATATCGAAGCGCATGAGACGACGCTTCCGCCCAACGGATATCCGCATCCGCCTCATCACCACCTGCACTCGGAGATGTGGCTTATCCGCGAAGGAACAGTCGAGATCACGATCAGTGGCGTTAGTCATCGTCTGAGCGCAGGAAGCGTAGGATTTGTTCGCTCGAACGAAGAGCATGGAATCAAGAATGTGGGTACGGTTCCTGCCGTCTATTATGTTGTGGCCATTGGTGCGGGGGCGGACAGCTAGTCGCTTGCCCGTAGTCAGAGCCACGTCACGATTTGATTATCGTCGGCAGAAACTCGTCGGCGATAGGGTGTTGGAGTCTTCCTGAATGGAACGAGTTCCGTCGCGTATTTCGCGAGCTGTGAACATTGAGGATCTACGCCAGCTGGCGCGCCATCGTGTGCCGAGAATTGTTTTCAACTACATCGATGGCGGCGCGGAAGGGGAATGGACGCTTCGCGAGAACCGTCGGGCTTTCGACGCGATCACGTTTCGTCCGCGACAGGCTGTCGCTGTTCCAGCATGCGATTTGCGGACTCGGGTGCTCGGGACGGAACTGTCGATGCCCTTACTTTTAGCGCCTGTTGGTTATCTTCGTGTGATGCATCACGGCGGTGAAATAGCGGCAGCGAAAGCGGCGGGCAACGCCGGCGTTGGTTTGATTCTGTCCACTGTTTCTGGCTACAGGCTGGAGGATGTGAGAGCAGCTTCCTCCGGGCCAGTCTGGTATCAGCTTTATCTCACGGGTGGCCGCGCCGCTGCGGAGAGTGCAATGCGCCGAGCGATGGATGTGGGCTACACAGCTTTGGTCATCACGATCGATTCGACTGTGATCGGACATCGGGAGCGTGAGTCGCGTGACGGAATGGAGCAGATGTTGCGAGGGAATGCCTGGTCGAAGATCCCTTTCTTGCCTGACGTTCTCTGCCATCCGAGATGGCTGATGCACTTCCTTCTGGACGGTGGTCTTCCCGACATGCCAAACATCGTGAGTCCTGAGCGAGGAGTGCTTCGTGTTCGAGACGCGCACACTGCGATGAAGCGGGAAGCATTCAACTGGAAAGATATTGACTGGATTCGCACTCTTTGGAAAGGGCCGATCGTCATCAAGGGCGTGCTTTCCGCCGAGGAGGCGCAACGGTCGGTCGACCATGGCGCTGCCGCTGTGGTGGTGTCGAATCATGGAGGCCGCCAGCTTGACGGTGTTCCGGCGAGCCTGCAAGTTTTGCCAGAAATCGTGGAGCGAGTTAAGGGTCGAGCGGAAGTGCTGATGGACAGTGGGATTCGGCGGGGCTCGGACATCGTGAAAGCAATCTGCCTCGGCGCTCGTGCAGTGCTTTGTGGACGCGCATATGCCTACGGACTCGCGGCAGCTGGAGAAGTGGGGGTTACGCGATCGCTCGACTTGTTGCGGGCGGACTTGGAAAGATGTCTCAAACTGCTGGGATGTCCTTCTGTGAATGAGTTGAATGAATCGTATATCAACGTGACATCCCACTGTTGAACAGTCGATCCAGGGCAGTACTAAGAGCCATGTGACTTCAAGGTGCCGACGATGAACCAGTAGGCGAACACACCTGCGAGGAGAATGATCGAGGCGAGTTCAAACCCCGGAACGTATGAACCATAGCGCGCGATTGAAAATCCCACGGCGAGCGGGGCGATAATTCCTGCGAGATTGCCTGCAAAGTTCTCTGCTCCAGTCCAGATTCCCACAGCCTCCGAGGGTGAGCACGATTGAAGTATTGCCAGCAGGTTCCCGGTCGCAAGCCCGACCAGACAAGCTGCGATCAAGAACCCTATCGCCACTCCCGTATGAGACGTTCGCATTACTGCGATAAGAAAAATGCCCATGCTGAAGCCCACGGTAACGATTCCTTTCCGAGTGGCAGTTTCGTCCCAGCCGTGGCGAATCAGGCTATCGGCAATCCATCCGCCGATCGGCTCGGCAATTCCGAACGTGAAGAAAGCGAGTGAAGCATAGAAGCCAGCTTGCACGATGCTGAGCCGGCGTACAGTCACCAGGTAGTCGGGCAACCACGTTACGAGTACATACCAGTAATAGTCAAAACAAAAGAATCCTATACATATTCCCAGCAAGTTGCGGCTCAGCAAACTTCGAGCAACAGAGGATGTCGCCACTTCAAGGGATGCATTTGGTCTCTGTGCTTGCAGGCTGCGTGGGACCACCCAAAACCATGGTCCGAGCCAGACGAGAGCGGTAAAGCCCAAGATTAAGAAAGTCCGGCGCCACCCGAAATGAACAAGGAGCCATGGAACGAGCATGCCTTCGAGGAGGAGGCCGGTCCGGGTCCCGAAGTCGAAGATTCCCGAGGGCAGGCCACGTTCCTTCGGCGCGAAGAGCAGGCTGACAATTTTCGTTCCCCCCGGCAGATAAATAGACTCACCGATACCGAGCAGGATCCGAAACGCCACCAAAGCGGTCAGGCTCGCAGCCAAACCTGTCAATCCCTGCGCGAATGACCACAGCACGAAAGCCGCGGCGTAAAGCCAGCGCAAATTGAACCGGTCTGCGGCCCAACCGATTGGGAGTTGCATTAGCGCGTAGGACCAGAAAAACGAAGACAACAATAGGCCCTTGCTTTCTGCTGTGAGATGAAAATCTCTAGAGATGAGAGGCAAAGCGAACGAAATGGTCGCGCGGTCAAGATAGTTGATCAACGATGCGACAAAAAGCAGGGCGACGATTGACCAACGGCGATTATCCGTACGTTTGGGCAGATCCATTTCTGCAAGCCAAGAGGCCGGGACAGGATAGACTACACGGCAGTGGTTTTGCGAATACAGAGCCGATCTTCAGCAATCCCAATTTTCCGATTCGGCTTAAGGAGAAATCGAATGGGCATCAACAGTCGAAGAAAATTCTTTGGAAAATTCGCCGCGCTGGCCGCCTTGGTAACGGGCACGAAACTCTTCTCGCAGCAGGCTCCCGCTGGCACCGCGTCGCCATCTAACTCTGATAAAGAGGCGCCACGCCGTTCAGGCGGGGAACATCATGTGCATGAAGGAATCTATTACATCTCGGGCACCGGTGCGAACGACGGCTATCCGAAAGACGATCATGTTTTGGTCACTGATCCCTTTGAGAAACATGTGACGCGTACCATGGACGCCTTGAAGAAGTCGGTGGAGCGTGCGGGGAGCAACATGGATAACATCCTGCACCTGCAGGTTTTTCTTTGCCTGCCACTGGCTGAAGGCATTTCAACACCGAGCGGCAAGGCGCGGTTCGATGCCCATAAAGCGCAATACGATGCCCTGAACAAGATCTACGGGACTTACTTTTCGCCTGGGAAGGCTCCGTCGCGGGCCTGCATGGCGCTTGAATGGATTCCCGGCGATTCCCTGATTGAGATTGTCGGTAGTGCAAAGGTTGTGAACCCGCCGGCTGCGGACAAGTAATCGCGATCGCTCGCAAAAGGAGTTTTTCATGAAGTTTGGATGGAGCCGCCGTTCGTTTCTTGCTGCGATGGGAGCCGCCGGCAGCCTCTTCGTCCCCTCAGGGCTAAGGGGTGCCGGCATTTTTGGAAAGAAGCGTAAGCCGGTAGCCAGCACGTCTGTAGATGGCGCTGCGATCGTGCCTATCACAACTGGACTCGGCTCGACTGGAGACATTTATGCCGAGTTAGGCGTGACGCCTCTGGTAAACATCAACGGGACCATAACAGTCATCGGCGGATCTGTCATGGCGCCTGAGGTTATGGAATTGATGCGGCGAGGGAATCAGCATTTTGTTTTAATCGACGAACTGGAAATCGCTGCGGGAAAATTCATTGCGAAGCTTTGCAAATCTCCCCCAGGTTATACCGGTCTGGTCACGGCCGGCGCTGCGGCAGCGCTGGTTGTCGGCTACGCGGGGATGATGACGGAAGACCTTGAACCTCGCATACGTGTGATTCCCGACGTCAGCGATTTTCCCAGAAATGAAGTCATCATTCAGAAAAGCCATCGCTACCCTTTTGATCACCAAATTCGCCAAACCGGCGCGAAACTGGTCGAGGTGGAAACGCGTGAGGAGATGATCGCAGCGATCAATCCAAAAACGGTAGCGATCCATTTCACCAATATTTTGTCCGATAAAGGCAAGGTGAGCGGCCCCGAGACCGTCGCGATTGCGAAGGAGCACAACCTTTATACGTTCAATGATGCGGCTGCAGACGTGCCACCGGTGGAAAGGCTGTGGGAATATCCGGCGATAGGATTTGACATGGTCGCCTTTAGCGGAGGGAAGGATATTCGCGGGCCGCAGGCGGCTGGAGTTCTGATCGGTCGGGAAGATCTGATGCACTACGCATTGCTAAATATGAGTCCGCAGGAAGACCGGATCGGCCGATGCTGCAAGGTGGGAAAGGAAACTGTTTTCGGAATGCTCAAGGCATTGGAACTCTTTGTGAATCAGAACTACGACGCCACGCTCCGCATGTATGACGAGCGGGCACAGGTGATCACCGATGCGATCCAGAAGTTCGGAGTTACGGCACAACCGCGGCAATACAATGGGCAGGCTCTGGGGAACGTCACGCCTCACTACAGCTGGAAAATCGATCGGTCCAAGCTCAACATTACTGCCCAGCAGGTCATGCAGAAATTGGCTGACACTCGGCCACTCGGGATCGGAAGCATGGGTGCGGGAGTGAGTGGAATGCGCGGAAGAAATCCAGAAGGAACTGCGGGCGATACACATGCTTCGCATCATGGACCTCCGCGTGATCCAGACGCTTTCGGTTTCGCGGTTTGGCAGCTCAAAGATGGCGAGGACAAACTGATCGGGGATCGGCTGGTAGAGATCTTCAGCGAAGCGCCGAAGGCTTAGTTCCTGGATACGTGGTCAATGAAGTTTCCGTCGCGCACGGCTAGTACTACTTCACGCGCGGTAATGAAGCTGTAGCAGACCATACCTGCTCCACAGATGGGAGCGATTCGAGCTCTCGAATGTTTCTTTCCCAGCGTTTACTCGTCGGCCCGCCGTCGTGTCTGATTTCCTCAGCTCATGCGACGTTTGTTCGTATTTCGTCTCGGCAGGCTTTCATAAGTTCTCGACTACTTCCGAATGAGCCTGGTCGTTCGGAAATCGCAAAGACCGCCTCGTGCTCAACTTGTGTTGCGTGTGCCTGAATCCCCACGTTGTCTCAACGTGTTTGGAGGATGCCTCGGGCAATGCGCTGCTGTTACTATCGACCGCGGTTCCTCTATGAGTATGGGCAGCAATCATGAGAAGACGTCGGTGCGGTGGTTTGTCGCGTCGATGGTTGGAGCCTTCGCGTTCGTCAGCTATTTAGAACGGATGAACATCTCCATCGCGGCCGCTGCGATGATGCCGGAGCTGTCGTTAAGTCCCACTCAGATGGGCCAGGTCTTCAGCAGTTTTCTGTGGGGCTATGCGATTTTCCAGGTTCCAGTCGGGTGGGCAGGGGACGCATTTGGTCCCCGGCGAATCCTGACAATTGCTGCGTTGCTGTGGTGTCTGACAACCGCTCTGACCGGCTTTTTGCCTGGAACGCTTGTCACCGGCACGGTTTTGGTCATTGTTTCACTCTGTGCGCTTCGCTTTTTGTTAGGAGCTGCTGAGGCGGCGACATTTCCCGTCGGTGCACGTGCCATTCGCGAGTGGACTCCGCTGCACGAGCGGGGGGTGGGAAATTCGATGATGATTGCCGGCGCTTCTATCGCCGCGGCGGTGACGTCGCCCCTGGTTTCATGGCTGATGGTATTTGCGGGGTGGCGGAAGTCATTCCTGATCACATCATTGGTTGCACTGCTGCTAGCGATCATCTGGCAATTGTCTGTGACCGACCGTCCCGAGCAACACAAATGGGTGGGTGCCTGGGAATTAAGGCTGATCAAAGACGGCCGAACCGAAAATAGACGCGCGCGTTCGTCGAGATCTTTGCGTTCCGTTTTGACAGACCGAGACATTCTCTTGTTGTCGCTTAGCTATACCTGCGAGGGTTATGTATTGTTTATTTTTGTTTTTTGGCTGTATCTCTACTTGATCCAGGTTCGCGGGTTCACGCTTCTCAGCGGCGGTTTCGCAGCCAGTTTGCCCTGGCTTACCGCATTTGCGTCTGCCCCACTCGGAGGATTCGTGTGTGACAAGATCTCGGAAAGAAGAGGACGAGTGCCCGCAGCCAGAACAACGATCATGATTGGATACGCGATATCTGGCGTTATGCTTTTCGCGGCAGCATTTGCCGGCGGCCGGGCGGCCACTGTGGCCGCACTCTGTCTGAGCATCGGCGGCCTGTACTTCGCAGAGCCAGGTTTCTGGGCGACTGCGGTGCATATTTCCGGTGAAAGGGCCGGCGTATCGGCGGCACTCATGAATACTGCGGGGATCGTCGGCGGAATTGTTTCTACATCACTCGTGCCGATCCTGGTGAAACACTTCGGCTGGATCACCGCTCTCGCATCCGGGGCGGCTGTAGCACTTGCGTGCACGACCGCGTGGATCGTTATGGGCAAGGTGGGGTTCGCAGCAGATAAGTTCGACAGCTCAGAAGCAGCGAGTGCCGCGAAACACTGACCAACGGATAACATCCATTTGGGGTGCATCAGACGATGAATCGCCGCGAGTGGTTGAGAAACTCGGCCGCCTTTGCATTCTCGACGTTCGCTCTGCGAGCGGCCTATGCGCAGCAGGGGGAGCCGGGCCTGCGAGCGATCGAACCTGCGATTGAACGCACAGCTGGGCTGAAGCAATATGAGGAGATGCAGTTCGGTGTGTCTTTCCACTTCAGCATGAACACGTTTACGGGGAACGACTATGAGACCGGCGGAGTTCCCGCCAGCACTTACAATCCCACGCATCTCGACGTCCGGCAGTGGATTCGGGTGTCAAAGGATCTGGGCGCGCGTTATGCCGTGCTCACGGCCAAGCACATGTCAGGATTCTGTCTATGGGATTCGGAAGGATACGACTATGACGTCGCCGCCAGCGGTAACAAGACTGATGTGGTCGCTGCATTCATGGCTGCCTGCCAAGAGTATGGCCTGAAGCCCGGGTTGTATTACTGCATCCTCGATCCTCACAATGAAGGCAAGTTCGACTGGGACTCGGCCGTCCCGGACGGTTACTACAAGCTGATCAAACATCATCTGACAGAGCTGCACACGCGTTATCGGACCGCGTTCTATCAGTTTCTGGACATCACATGGAAGCTCTCGCAGGAGCAACGATGGGAAGTCTATGAGTTGATCAAGTCGCTTAGCCCGGATTGCCTTGTCGTGATGAATCAGGCGTTTTATCAGAGCCGGCGCAATCTAGGAAGAATCTGCGAGCCGGCAAGCTGGCCGACTGACGTCATCAATGGCGAAGACACTTTACCGCCACCCGAAAGACACAATCCGCACATCTCAATGGACGGGAAGATGCGTTATCTTCCGATGGAAGCCTGGATACCGACCGGGCCGCCATACAAGCCGATGCCGCCCATGCACAGCTGGTTCTGGCGACCAGGATTTCAAATGCAGGATGCGCAAGTGATTGCCGATGCATATCGCTCATGCAAACAGCGAAACTCAAATCTGCTTTTGAATCTTTCACCCGACACATCCGGGCGGCTGCCGGATGATGCGATCAAAACACTGCATCACGTTAAGAAGCTGATTGCGAAGTAAGGTTTTCTATTGCGGCAGGCCGTTAGACTCCACCTTCACTCGCAAACTCACGGTGCCGATTTTCTTTCCATCGCTCTCGGCATCCCAGTTCAGGTTCTGCCACGATCCTTTCTCCGCTGAGACAGCAGGAGAGATCTTCAATTGGATTGAGTAGGAATCGTGAGCCGCCACTGCATAGACGCTCGCATCGGGTAGCTGCTTCCAGTCCTGTGGCAGCCGTGAACGCAAGGCCACTTGCTTTGCGGTGTCGGTATCATTGCGAATGATCAGGGGAACCCAAAGAGTCTCTCCCGGCCCAACTTGCGCCTCGGGGCTGTAGAGAATGCCAATCTGATCGATGTTGTGTGCTTTCCAGAAAGCGCGGTAAAACGCCCAGGGTCCGCCGAGTTCGAGATCGACGTTCGGCTGAGGCGGCTCATAGCCTCGCGGGCGGACGTACGCGATCGGACTTGCGGTAATGCCTTCGAATACGTCGCCGGTTGTCGTACCTCCAACAAGCGACTTGCCGAAAATAAAACTGACCGGCATCTCGGTGAATTCTTTCAACTGAGCGTCCGTAAAATCATTCTGCGTTTTGTAATAGCCCCAGGCCTCCGCTGCCAGGCGCGAATATGGAATTTTCCGCGACGGAGAAATATCGCTGGTGGGATATTGAGGACCCTTTCCCTTGAGAAATTCAAAGTGGTTGGCGTCGGTGAAGTAATAAATCTTCTTGGGCTGCCAGGGGCGCAGGCCTTCCCCGTAGTTGTTGATGGAGAAGCGATTTCGAGGCGCTTCGACCTGTTCGGGAAAGGCAAGCGGATTCGCGGCGAGATCGAACGCCTCTGTGGCAATCACACCCGCAGCCTGGTGATCATCGTGGTTTTCGCCGACGACGTAGTTCGGCATCCACGTGAGGATCACTTCGGGACGCGTAATGCGGAAAAGGCGAACCATTTCCTCGAGGGCTTGACCATGTCCCCAAGTCTCGAGCGAATGGAGAACATCACCTCCAGGAGTATCGGGTCCGTGCATAAACCATGCATTGGTGATTCCATAGGAAGCTAGCGAATGACGGGCCTCCATCTCGCGGATGTCAGAGAGCGCCTTTGACTGTTCAGGGCCAACGGCGTTGCCCCCGGAGTTGCCGCGTGTGCCGTAGACGACCGCGACGACTTTGTGCTGCTCTTCGATCAATTTTGCGACGTAAGCGGTAACCTCGCTGTCGTCGTCGGGATGTCCAACAACAATGAGAATGTCAACTTTATAACGCGCGTCCGGCTGGGGATTGGCTTCTGCCTGTTGAGCATGGGAAGAGAAAATGGCGATGCATGTAAAAAGAAATGTTACGAAGACACGATATCTCATTCGGGGTCCTTTATTCCTGAGTGTGGCAGGACAGAAATATCAAATCGCCACGCCTCGGAGATTCTACAGAGACAGCAAACGCCTCAAACCGAAGCCCGGGCGTTAGAAACGGAAGTGCAGTCCGAACTGCATCTGGCGCATGTCTCCTGCGCCGAAGATCTGTCCGGCAGTATCGCTGAAGATGTAGCTGTCCGGGTTCACCAGATTGACGTGGTTCGTGGCGTTGTAGTTTTCCCACTTGAACTCAAGAGACTTGGTCTCGGTGAACTGGAAAACTTTGCCCAGAGACAAATCGACCTGATAGAAACCGGGACCGCGCAGTGAATTATGGCTTACATATCCTTGACGCCCGACTCCTTGCGGGTCAACAAAAGCAGCGGGATTGAACCAATGGAATCGGTTCTGATCCGACACGTTCGGATCTCCCACCTGATCGGGTCGCACCTGATTGAAGTCCGCGTAAAGGAGGTCACCGTTGGCGGATACCGTGAATGGCAATCCAGTCTCGAAGCGGCTGATGCCACTGAAATTCCAACCGCCGAGAACTGCGTCCATGGCCCGGCTAATGTTAGAACCCCAGTGCCGTCCTCGACCGTAAGGTAATTGATAACTATGCGAGATGGTCAACGTGTGAGTGCGGTCATAGTTCGCGGGACCATGGTCTTGCCACCAATCGAGGTTGTTTGAGAACGCACCTCCGGTTTCGGTATTGGCCATTGCTTTTCCGTAGGTGTAGGTGACCAGAAAATCCAGACCCTTGGATGTCCGCTTCTGAACCTTCATCTGCAAGGCGTGATAGCTGGAGTTGTCGCAATTGCAGGTCTCGTAGATTCCTTGTGAAAGACCGAATTTCTGGAAGTACAACCGTCTGGAGTTGTAGTCATTGCAGCCGCCGGCAACGCTAGGATCTGGGTTGCAATCCGGAGCTGGCGGGGAAGCCTGGTTCACGTTCGGGTTCACGAAGAGATGGCGCCCGACGTTGCCGACGTATGCGATTTCTGCAGTCAAAGTTGAAGTGAATTCGTGCTGGACGGCCAGGTTCCACGAGTCGGCAAGAGGAATGCGATACGCGCTCGGTGGATTAAAGAAATAGTAGACATTCAAATCGCCGGGTAACGGAAAACGTCCCGTTGAGCTTCCTGTTGGAAGCGTCGGCAATGGAGGTCCGGTCAAGAGGTTGAAAACGGAAGAGTAATTATTATTGGCGTTCAACTGTTGCGGAAGGATGATCGGCGGATCGTAATCGGGAGCTTGCCCAAATACCGCTCCCAACCCTGAGGGAGTGAAGCTGCGACTGTATCCCGCACGTACAACGGTGTGCGACATGAGTTGATAAGCCACGCCGACGCGTGGCGCGAAGCCTAAGTTGTATGCTTTAACGCCCATATTCAAGGGGACGTTTCCGACTCCGGCAACAAGAACGTCGCCGGTGTTGGGATCAAAACTGCCAGCTCCGCCTGGGCTGGCAGCAGTCTGCGGGAGATAGTTCTCGTATCGCAGGCCGATGTTGAGTGTGAGTTTGCGGGTGGCCCGCCACGAGTCCTGGCCATAAAAGAATAGGCGCGTTTGCCGTAAGCCCGGATGCAAGTTAGCACCTGTGAAATAGCGCGAGAAACCAGAGGGTTCACCCAACAAGAAAGTGGCCAGTCCAGAGCCTGTGGGGCCGCCGGTTGCGGCGTCGACGGCCGGACTTCCGGTAACTCCATCAGAGAACTGAATTTCTCCAGACCGATGCGAGTCGCTGGGAATGCGCTGCTGTTGCGCGCGGCGAATATCTGCTCCCCATTCGAAAGTGTGATTACCGCGGGTCTTACTCCAGTTGTTGACCCACTGGAAGTGGTTTTCGGTTTCCTTCAGTGGGCAATTGCACTGGTTCACGCCAAGCGCATATCCAAAGCTGAATCCACCGTTGCCGTTAACGTAGAAGGCCGGCATCCCGCTAGTTTCGTCGGTTCCCAGATTCAGTCCAGGAATGCCCGCGTCGGTTGCTGGGGTGGTGCCCACGCCATTGGGATTTACCCGAATCCGGTAGCGATAGAAGCCAAAGCGGAAATCAGTCACCAGCGTTGTGCTGAGGACGTAAGTCGCACCCAACGCCAGACTCTGATTGCGCGCAGGAGCTGTGCCGGCGAAGTTGACTCCGTTGAGCGCGGGGCCACCCGCCTCAATGCCATAAGCGCCAGGGGCAAAGTGATCGAAGTCTGCCAACGTGTATCGTCCAAAAAAGTGCAATTTATCCGAAAAGTTGTAGTCCACTCGTCCATCGAACTGGTCGCTATTGAAGCGCTCGCTTCCGGTGGCGACATAGTTGTTCGAGATCGATGTCTGGTCCTGTGCTGCGGGAAGATTCGCAAGTAAGTTCGAAATGGGGGCGGGAACCGAGGGCAAGACATTGACAACATGATTGGTAGAAATCGCCTTTCGATTTCCGCTGCCATCATCGGTACTGGGGTCAAAAACCATTCCAACGCGCGCCGGAACGATATCGCCTTCGGTAGTCGTTACCGTGTAGGGGTTGGCGCATGGGCTAGCAGAGTTTGTTCCATCGGTGCAGAGGTAATTGCCAAGTAGAGCGGTTAAATCTCCGGCGCGCTCGGCTGCCGTGGGAAGGGTTGCCGTGACGGATGCCGAACGCCGCCGCCGTGTTCCCTGATAGTCTCCGAAAAAAAAGACCTTGTTCTTAATGATTGGCCCGCCAAACGATCCGCCGAATTGATTCCAGCGAAGGGGCAGCAGCGACTGTGAGGTCCAGTCTTCTGCATTGAAGAAATCATTCCGCAAGTATTCGAAAGCCGACCCATGAAGATCGTTCGTTCCGGACTTGGTTGTGGCCTGCATCAGAGCGCCCGCCACAGAGCCGAATTGCGCATCGTAGTTACTGGTTGTGATCTTGAACTCTTCCAATGAGTCGATGTTGGGGTTAATTACGGCAATGCCGAGAATCGAACTGTTGTTCTCGGTTCCATCGAGCAGAAATCCATTCGAGGTAAACTGCTGACCATTTGCGTCGATCTGATATCCAGCCTGCGGATTTTCAGAAGATGCATGCTGCCAATCGTTGATCTGGGTTCCCGGAGTGACCAACATCGTGAATGTCAGATTGCGGTTGATGATCGGCAACGCCCCGAGTTCGTGAGTACTGAGAGTTGTGCTCACATCGGAGCGATCTGTCTTTAGCAGTGGGGTCTCTTCGGTGACCTCCACTTTCGTTGATTCCCCCTTGACGGGGAGGACCGCATCAACGCGCGTGGCGGCGTCAATCTGAACCGTAGCGGTCGCTTCAAATGGAGAGAATCCGGGGGCATTGACAGCGATCTTATACCGTCCCGCCAGCAGGTGGGTTTGCTCGTAGTTGCCGCTGGCGTTTGTCGTTGCCTGATAGGTGGTCCCCCGATCCATATCTGTTACGGTGACCGGAGCGCTCGCTACGGCTGCACCGCTTGGATCGGTTACGGTCCCGATAATGTTGCCATAGACAGCTTGTCCGAGTGTGACTGCAGGGATCAAGGCAACTAGAACACATCCGAGAACAACGGTGTTGAAACGTTTCATATGGCCCTCGATACAAAGAAATCAAACCTTCGGTGAGCGTGCGTAGCAGTTGTCAGGAAAAAGAAGTCTGAACTTAACGCATGGTAGCGGTCAAGAAAAAAACAACAGTAAACGAAACAATATGGAAGCAACGCGTTGGCATCACGAAGTGATTGTCAGAGAGAGCGCGACCGCACGACGCGCTGGCCGGCATCCGACATCAGCGCCACGGCATACTTAAAACCAGAAAGACAGCCCCGCATGATCGAAAGTGAACTGTAGTAATCGTTGTATCGAAAGAAACCGGTCTGCCCCCGCCACATGGGGTAAAAATCGCAAGCCTCGAGCCATTTATCGCGGACTGCGTCGATGTCGAGATAGGTATCGGGCACGAAGTTGGTTGCGTCTTCCCAATTGTCGGCATAATAAATTTTTGACCCGGAATGTGGCGGACGAGTTCGCGAAAGTGTTACCAGCCCTGCGTAGAAGACAGCATCCCGCACGATGAGGTGGCAATTCTGATGATCTTTGTGCCAGCTCCCATTCCAATGCGTCACGATGACCGCCGGTTTTTGCTCGCGGATTACATCGCAAACTGCCAAACAGATCTCCTCGTTGAAGGGAATCTCGGCATCCGGATACGTCAAAAACATCGCCTCGGCTCCGAGCAAATGCACTGCTTTCTCAGTCGCTGCACGCTGCATTTCGCCGTAACGCTGCACGGGGATATCTTTCGGAGCTCCCTTTTCGCCCATCGACAGATTGAGCAGAACGCCCTTGCCTCCGAGGTTGATCTGCTGGGCCAGAGCCGCTCCCATGGTGAAGAGTCCATCACCGGGATGCGCAGTAATCGCCATGATCTTTCCCGGCACCTCAGAGGATGATTCCCCCAACACCGATGATCGAGCGAACGCCGACAGCGCCACTGCGCCGCCCACTGATTGTGCGAATGATCGCCGGTTCATTGCAGTTTCCTCCGAATTCGAGAATCGCTCCGCGTACGACGTGCGAGACTTCTCTTGCTGTGTGCTCCTTCAGACACTCGTTCGGCTTCCCACACGATCCGCGCGCAGCCGAGCAGGTTCACGGTTTCTGCCAGCCTGCTGACAACGATCTTTACATTTTGAGCAGCGATCGGTTGAGCGCGCTCCAGCATCGCGCACTGCAGGGACGTGAGATAGAGGTCCGCAACGCTTGCCATACCTCCTCCTAAGACAATGATTTGAGGGTCGAGGAGGCTGACAAGATTGGCCACTGCATATCCGAGGAAGCGTCCGGCCCGATTGAAGATGTCCACAGCCAGTGCGTCTCCGCGTCGAGCGGCGGCAGCGACATCATGAGCAGTGATTGTCGAAACTTTCAAATCAGCAAGAGAGCTCGATTCTCCGTTTCGCAGGCGGTGCTGAGCAGCGCGTCCAATGGCCGGTCCTGCCGCCAGGGATTCCAGCTCTCCTGATCCTTGTGCTGCCTGAACGTCTTCGCGCGTGACTGTCAACCATCCGGCGCAGCCGGAGAGTTCGTGTGCACCTCGCACGATTTGTCCGCCACTCAGGATGCCTGCGCCGATCCCGGTGCCAATCATCAACACGATCGCGTCAGATTTGCCCTTTCCCGCTCCGACCCAGCATTCCCCCAGCACCGCAGCGTTCCGATCGCTTTCCACATGAACCGTCATGTTCATGGCTGGCGTCAATCGCTCCGCTAACGCCATCTCTTCCCATCCCGGAAGATTTGGAGCCCAAACCGTTCTGTTGCGGCGAACCAACCCCGGTACCGCCACGGCTGCGCCGACATAGGCGTCGGCTGGTTTCTTGCCGCCGGCAAGATCCTTTGCGAGTTGCACTATCTGCAAGAGTGGGCCGGAAGGAGAGCTGACATCGACAGGTACAGTGCGCCGGGAGACGATCTTGCCTCTCCGATCAATCACAGCGGCGGAGCACTTCGTGCCCCCGAGATCGATTGCCAGAGCGTGACGTTCGAGTGTCTTTGACATGAACTTAATTGTTCGTAGACAGAAGCTTTGAGCGGCGCTCGCCGAATACAAGCATCAGAGCTAAGCCGATGATAGCGACGGCTCCCAATCCAGGTACAACCATGCCGGAGCGAACGCCAAGCTGTTGCGAGAGTTGCCCGACAACCCAGGGAAATATCATGCCTCCGATCAAAGCGATGGAAAACAGCAGCCCAAACACGGTTCCCGCGTGTTCCGAGTAACGGTCCCCCGCAATCGCCAATGTGGTAGGGAAGACTGGGCCATAGGACAATCCGATTAGAGCGGTTCCCATGAATAACAAAAATGGCGCTCGCGCTGACAGCAGAACCGCGCAGCCGCCTAATGACAATAGGGCTACGGCAAGAACCAGTCGCGATTTCCCAATGCCTCGCAGCAGCTTCGCGGCGAGCATTCGGCTGGCCATGAGCGCGGCCCAATAGGTCGCCAGAATCAGGGTCGCAAGTCGTGGCGAGTATCCGATCACTCCGACATATGTAGATGTCCAGCCCGCGATACACGCCTCATTCCCCGACTCGCAGAACAAGATAAATCCCAGCAGCAGCACTCCCTGATATTTCGCCACGGCGAGAAGCTCAGTCCACGAAAATGCATGCTTGGCTTTCGCCGACGGAAATGAGATTAGGGCGTACCAGAACGCGCATGCGGCAGCAAGGACAGCGCAGAAAAGGAACAACTGAGGGATTGTGAATCGGCCTCCAATGCTGGCAGCCATCAGAGGAATGCTGATCGCACCAACACCAAAGAAAATGCCCAGGAGGTTGAGCATAGCCCCTCGTCGCTCCGCGTAGAGATCTGACACCAGAACGTTCGTACAAGTATTCAGACCACCTCCTCCGATCCCCAGTAAAATCGCCGCGAGGCCCGCGGCAAGAAACGAGTGTGCTCCTGCAAAGATCACCATTGCTGCTGCAACGATCAGTGAGGCGGCGAGAAGGTTTGCTTTGTTTCCCAAGTGGTCAATCAATGGGCCGACGAGGAGCGAACCAAGAAAGATCCCGAGATAGAGCAAAAGGAACAAAGTCCCTTGCTCCGCGAGGCTGACTTGCAGGCGGGACCGCATAGCGGGCAGGCCAAACACAGTTCCCAGGATTGCGAGCACGATTCCGAAGACGAGGATGCCTGCGCATGCACTGACGAACAGCAGTCGTGGGCGGACGGTTGAGCTCAAAGGCTATCGCTTCAGCAAACGTTCGTATTCTTCGTAGACGCGATTGTTATTATCAGCCGGAATGCCGGGAACATTCGGTGAAACGAAAACAGGAGGATTCTTGCCTTTCGCGGCGAGATCGGCAGCTACCTGCGCGATGATTGCCATTGCAATTGTGACTGTTGAAACAGTCGATCCCGCAGCCACGGGAGCTTTCCAACCCGTCACCTCGACGAGCGCGTCTTCAGCAGGAACGCAGTTGTCGATGACATGGTCCGCAACATCTGCCAGCTTCTTTCCCGAAGAGTGAGTGGCCGTGCGCTTGCCGTAGTTGTCCATCGAGGTGATCGCGACGGTTGTGAGTCCCCGTTTCTTGGACTCCTGGAGCACTTCGATACCAGCCGCATTCAATCCTCCGTGAGAGAAGACCAGCATCACGTCTCCCGGGCGAACCGGTTCGTTCTCAAAGATGACCGCAGCGTAACCCTCGCGACGTTCCAGCCATAGCAATCCCTTTGCTCCCCCGGATCCGATGACATTCGTCCACATCAGCCGCATATCCATTAGCGGACGAAATCCCGGAAAAGCGCCATAGCGCGGAAACATATCCTGTACCGGCAGGACAGAGTGCCCACTGCCGAACATATGCACGAGACCGCCGCCGGCAATGCAGTCGGCCATGGCAGCAGCAGCTTTCTCAATGGCTTCAGTCTGTGTATCCCAGATTCGATCGAGAACTTCCGTAATGCGCTTACGATAACGGGAAACGCTCACAATGATTCCTCCAAAAGCAATCCGATAAAGTGACTCGTTGCGCCTGGTATTTTTGGTACGCACTCGACGCAAAATTGTATCGCATCACTTGTTGCCAGAGAATTGAATGAGCGCTCGCCTAGATTGCAATTGGCAGATAGATCTGAAGAATTCGGCTTGCAACTCGTGGCAAGCAATCAAAATTCCTGGCATGCAATACAACTGTGTGTGGGATATGCTCTTTGCGAGAAGTGAATCGTCGGGAGGAAGGCGAGAAATCGCGGGACAACGAGCGTTTAAGCCTCCATTCCGTCATTATTTTGTCAGGGCAACTTCGACTCGCCGATTTAAGGCTCTGCCATTCGGTGTCGTGTTATCCGCTACTGGACGGGAAGCGCCGAAACCTTGCCCATCCAACTGGTTTGAATTTACTCCGTGGTCTTTCAGCCACGCTATCACTGAAGCCGAGCGATTCTTTGACAGCGCCTGATTGTGATCGGCATTTCCTTGATTATCGGTGTGACCGGCAATGACCCATTGAGATCCCGGATGATTGTTGATAAGTCCCAGGACCGCGTTCAGCGCGGGCATGCTGTCAGGCCGGAGTTTTGCCGAATCCGTGTCAAAGTGGATGCCATAGATTGTGGCCGAACCAGTTTGCGCAAGTTCTTTTTCCAGTGTGGCTGTATCTTCATGATGGCGATGTAACTGAATCTCGGCACTTCCGTTCTGTCCGGCGATGAGATCAACGGGAACCGAATTCTCGTCATAGCCGTCCGCGAGAGCGGTCGCGGTTACAAGGCCGGCCGGCAGTCCCATCAACTGACATTTTCCATTTCGCTCAGTCGACGCTGATTTGAGAGCCGCCGTCACCGTTGCATTTGCAATCGGCGTGTGCTGGTCCGCATCGACAACCGATGCCGCAAGCGATACTTCGTATTTGAACTTGTGCGGATTTACCAGGATGCGCACGAAGTCCACCGCGTAGCCGTCTCCTATTTTCGTCGTTGGATCATCTATGAGTAGCTTGACCTCACCCGATCTCAGGAGAGGCCAGTATTCTGGCAGCAATTTCAACGTTACCAGTTTCCCAATTGGCCCGGTCTGGTCAAGGGAATTAATTGCATATTCGAAGTTCGGGAGTCTGGTTCCGTTCAGACTCACCTGGAAATACGAATGGAAGTTCTTAGCCTGAAAATCATCCACGAACATCTGGACCACCACATCATTCACCTTCGACGGGAGTTCGCCCACTTCCAACCGGATCGGCGTCGGCATGGATTCCAGGCGTACTTTGCAGATTTGTCCCGGAGGGGTCTTGATGTTTTCGCAAGGCCGGAGAATGCCGCTATAGCCGTCATATCCAAGGTAGGTGGTATCTGTACTTATGATCGATCCAAGCAAGATGCGATCGGTACCGTCGGGTTCGTCGCTACGCGGGACCCACGGGTATTGGTGAGGCGGGGTGGATTGTCCTGAGAAAGGATCGAAGCCTTGCGGCCAACCGAAACCGAGATTATTAATGTCCCCGGTACGCACGACCAGGTCGGCTTCAGGTCCGTTCTCAGTGCGCTCATACTTCAAAGTCCAATCTTGGTTCTGATTCCCTGTCGCCCTTACTGGCACAATGGTCTCCAGAGCCGATGCAGTCGGTATTGGAACGAATGGGGACGGTACAGGTATTAACTTTCCGGGATTTTTGGGATCGTCCATCCATCCATACGGAGCCTCGGGCTTCTTAGAGTGCGAGGTATTGGAATCTCTATTTGAAGATGAACTTGCATCCATTGACTTAGCGGCATTAGTTACGAGTTTCAGTGCGTCATCAGCGCTGGCACTATGAGATACAGCCTCAACTTCGGCGACCTTCCGCTTCACGCGATGCGCCACATAAATCATGCTTCCCGTGACTGCAACCGCAAGTAGCAATACTGTCACGACCCCTGCGATGGCGAGCTTCCGAAAACCACCTCCCGATTTCGCAGCTGATACCTGTGTGTTTGGTTGAGTTGCAACAATGGAACGAAACACTTCCACAGAGCTGCGCGACGCCGTTTCTGCAACCGGGGCCTGGGTGCCGCACTTGTCACAAAACTTGGCATTGAGTGCCAATTCGCATCCGCATTTTGTGCAAAGTCGGTATGGTGTCGCGGATTCGGAGGCCACACCTCGCCGTGCGCCACACTTTGTACAAAAAGCGTTTGTCTCCAGGACTGGGCTTCCACATTTTTCGCACGTGAAATTCATGTTTTCTCTCCGGATGCGAATTGGGGCGTTCCAGCCCTATCGAGCCCGAGGTGTCGCTCCCTCACTCTTAACCATGCTCTCTTCGTAATGGATCTTGTCGATCAGGCTGCCATCCCTCCTGTGCAGCTCGGAGTCGAGAACGAGTTTTACGGGGCATCCTTTGGACGTGACCCAGGCGTCGCCTTTTTCAGAGTCACCGGGGCTCAGCAGCATCCGGCTCTCGGTCGCATCGAAGCGCGCCGTATCGATTGAATAGTGGATCGTGTCGTAGCCATTCGTATTGAGGCCGTCGGACTCAAGCTTCATCGCTGAGTTGTGATTCACGAGCGCAATCGTGCTCGACATTCCGGCGATCGCAGTGAGATGAGTAAGCGCCGCCTGCCAATCTTCCGCGTTCGAACGTGTGGCTTGAAAAGACACAGCGTGATCGCTGCCTATCGACCGAGACCTGCCATCTATGCTTTGGGGCGTGATATCCGCTTCTTGACTTAAGTGTTGGTCGTCCGAGGTATCTTTTTTGAACGAATAGTTGAATGACTCCGTTGGGTTTTGAAGGCGGTCATAAACACAGTTGAGGTCGATTCCTGGGTTCGCATCGACTTGCGATGTCGGGTTCTTTCCTCCGGCTCTTACAGTTCCTGCTTCGGCGGTGTCAGCTTTGATTGACTTGGATCGTGGCTTTGAAGTGCACGAAGTCCCTACAATAAGGATCAGTGAGGTCGTGATGACTGCGGCAAGCAAGCTCGCCAAGTGACATCTTCTATGTTGTTCCAATCGTGTTCTCCTCTCATATCCGAATAACGAAAGTCGTGGCGGTTCCTCCCATAAATTTGCATTATTTCTCACCTTTTGGATCTCTCGAGCTCGTAATGACCTTTATCCATTGTGCCGTTCGCTTGGGTAATGCTTTCATCCAAGATGAGTTTCACAATGCATCCATCCGCTCCCATCCAGGCCGTGCCCTTTTCGAAACTGCCCTTACCGAACAGGGTCTCGTATTGTTCTTTATCCTTTGCATTCGCGCTGGTCGTGTCGATGCCGTATGTTTTTGCGTTGTACCCGTTGATCGACTCTGATCCTTTGGAAGAAAGAGCTGACGTGTGGTTCAGAGACTGGAGTCTTGCGGAGAGTCCGGTAATGCGCAAACTTGATAAATCAAGAACCGCTGAGGTCCAGCTCTGCTCGTCGGAACGGTCGCCATGATAAGAGTGAGAACCAGTACTGTCTTTCCTTACGATTTCCATGGACTGAGGCGTGATATCGGCCTGCCTCTCTTGTGTTCCAGAGGCATTCGCGAACTTGTATGAATAATGAAATGACTCCGGCGGGTTATTGATGTGCTCTCCGATGCACATCACATTGATGGGACTATCGCCATTGTCATCAGAAGTGGCCGCAACCGCGTTCGAAGAATCGGGCGAGTTTCTTGAAGCATTGCCAGAGTTGCAGGCAACTGCTCCGATCATCGCAACGCTCATCAATACAGTCAGCCAGGAGTTTGGATAACGTCTTATGTTTCGCATCTGTCTCCTTCTAAGAACGTTCTACTTTTGCCCACAGATGTCCGCGTCGGGGTCTCGAATTGTTTTCGAAGTCTTGTAAAGATCGAAGTGTGGCGATTCTGCTGTGACCATTCCGATCTGGGCATCTGCT
>Ga0335085_10002349_pt1 | contig 35673 bp, 32 predicted proteins | sample Lox_Sample_45_FD_206712 | JGI IMG/M metagenome (GOLD analysis project Ga0335085, IMG submission 206712) | Soil microbial communities from Loxahatchee National Wildlife Refuge, Florida, United States - Lox_Sample_4.5 | ecosystem: Environmental > Terrestrial > Soil > Wetlands | place: USA... | reverse complement strand
TTCCAGGGCATCTCTTGACCCACCCAGCTTAACAAATACACTCTGCGCCATCTCCATGGCCACCCTTGGGGACAGATTTCGCACCGCCTCCAACTCGATTGTCGAAGACTTAATACCGGAGATAATCGGGGTTCCGGATTCCATGCCTCCGCGAGCACGATCAGTCTTTGCAGATAAACCAGCGATGATATCCAGAACAAGATTCTTATAGCCTGCCAACTTGTCGGCAACACTGCCTTCGGACCAACGCTTTAGATAAGTTCGGTCGTCCATCCCCCTATGCTCACCCAATAATAAGGAAACCCCCTTCAGAAGAGTTACTGCTTCTCCGCAGGCAGTTTCTCGTAGACGTGCCTCTACAAACCAGCGCATAGCCTCGCCCATCAGGCGTAGCCTTTCTTCAGTTTTTCGCGTTTTATTTAGCCCAAAAAGGCCACCCTTTTCTTGTATAATTTGATCTCTGAGAAACGGTATCTCGTCGCGTTTTAACCTCGAAAACAACTCAGAAAATCTTTTTTGTGAAGTTTCCAAATTTCGTATGACGTTCTCGATGCAGGTTTTTATCCGCTCGATAAGCAAAACAGCGTAGTCTATGCCTCCATTTTCCTTGTTGTCTATCACAGACCAAAACGATTTCAGAAGGTCAGAGTTTTCATTAACCATGTTTTGAAGCACGAATTGTCTGCGGATTTGGATTTCTCCTGGAAGTCCCTTAACATCCATGAACCCCAAGTCGCTAACAAGTTCACTGACAAGTTTTTCAATTCGCTCTAACTGCTGATCCTTTTCAGTTAATGTAGAGATTTCATCGATTTCCTTGTTGATGTGATTGTGCAGATGGCTCAGCATCTGTTTGTCATCGTCATGGAGTAGTTGATCCACCAGTTTAGGTATTGAAAATTCCAACCCCTCCATATTGTGTGCAGCATCTAGGTTGAACCGATATGAGAGCCTGAATTTATCCATATCGCAATACACATGTTTATGCAGGAGACTCAAAGCTTCATCTTGCGTCGGGTCTATTCTTTGCCGTTCTTCTCCAGACTCAGACAAAACTCCGAAGAAAATCTTCAGCATCATGCCGACCTGCTCACGGGCAATCTCGTGTCGAAGAGTCTCTAGGCCTGTATCAATGGCTGCCAGACCGCAGGAGGAATAAGCCTTTGAAAAGTTCATCTTCATGCCGCCGAATTTCTCAGCGCTGACAGGAAGAGTAAACGGGCAAATTGCATGCTGGTACTGATTGACTGATACGGACCTTTTCTGTGAGGAAAATTCAGATGAAGAGAAGTCTGCGAACAAGTTGTCAGCCATCATGTCGAAAATATCCGATACTTCGGAAGTCTTTTCCGCCAAGTTAATGGTATCGATCAGAAAAACATTATCGTAGGGTTTATCAGGCAAATCCGCAAACTCATCTGAGTTCCAACCCTTGACGAAACCCGGTCCTGGCCTCATGCATGTTTCAAGTTCCATCAAAGCCGCGTAAGTAATAGCTTCACATCTGGCTTTGTCGTGGCCACTGTAACCGCCGGGAAGCATCAGCATGAGATCCACCATACAGTTTCCAATTGTAGCTTTTTTCACAAGTTGCTTGGCAAAGTAGCCCATGTCGATAAAGGCACCTGAACCAGCGCCTCCAGCTGTTGAAGCAAGCACTACCACCCGGATATTTCCTGACTCCGTGTCAAGGCCAATACGATTAAGTGAGGCTCTATTGGAAACACCGACAAGAAGAGAATTCAACTTGTCTTGAATCATGTGCATTAAGCGACGATATTCATTGAAAAAGACCATCCTCGAAAAGAAGCGAGGTTGAACTGTGGGTGAGTGATTGTTAGCGCGTTCTTCAGCTAGGTTAATCCACTCTTTGATCCATTCAGGTTTTACAGGAAGCCATGAGTCTATGTTAGGGTTGCGATGACAGGATTGTTCAGAGTAATAATAAGGGTCAAGATAGAAGTTTGACTGAGTGATTCTTTCTGACTCCAAAAAAGCCACTGAGTTTGCCAAGTGATCGGAGTTTTTCTTAACATCAGTTGAACCTCGATCAAGATCAAAATAAATAAACTGCGCCAAAGGGAACTCATCCAGACTATTAAGCGATACCTGTTTGTCATCGTATCCCCACGCATTCGTGAGAATACGACGACGCAATCTGAGGGCAATCTCAGCCCCAGTGCCACCAAGGGCGATGTAGAGGGTGGGGGTCACTTTAATATTGAAAGTTTCACCTTGTTTCTGGAGAAATATCTCACAAATTTTGCATTCATACTCTTGTCCATCTTTCTCAAAGACAAGCACGTAGATGGGGTATCCACCATGAAAGTAGTAACAACTTTCGACGACCAGTTTTTTCCTTCTTGTGATTTCAATAGTTTCTTCTGACGGAATCCAATACACATCTCTGTGAGGGAAATCGGTAAATGACTCATATGCAGCGCATAAGCCTTCCCCTGTTTTGATGACCAGACAGTCACCCTTCCTGAATTTGCCAACATATGGAGTCATTTTATCAAGCACGGCAATCCCGTAGATATAGTCTGGATTTCCTTCTTCTATGCTCTGTTTCCGCTTATATTAACGGCCAACATTACTCACAACGCTTTCCCGCACTCTGGGCAGAATCTCGGATTGCCTTCTATGGCACATCCGCAGCCACTACACTGCAGCCCGCCACCCTGTTTGGCTCCGCACTCAGGACAAAACTTCGGGTTACCTTCAATTGTACAACCGCAACCGGAACACTTTTTGCCAGTCTTCATCTGATTTCCACAGTGCGGACAGAATTTTGGATTTCCATTAACTTGTGCACTGCATGAAGGACAGGAAGTACTCAGGCTACCGCTCCCTCTTGGGGGCACTTCTTTATTTTCGATACCTATCTTGAATTTGCTTTCCAGCCAACCAATTTGGAAAAATTCAGACTTCAATATCCTTTTTGCACTATGTAATCTGCCCACTTCGTTCTCATAAACATCAGTTTCAGAACCTTTAATTTCATCTGTCCAGACATCCAGAGCCTCAAAATTATCCCATTTATCCGAGTTATCATTACCCTTCAAGCGGGTAATTAAATCACTGGTATCGATATCAGCATTTGTAATTTTTTTCTTTAGCGCTTTCTGTGCCTCCGTTGCCAGGTTAGAACACATAACGTGGCAAAAACCTTCAACAAAGAATTCTTTCTTATCCTCATGTTTTATTCTGGCAAGTGGATAGACGCACCGTGCATAGAAGTCATACAAAGCCACCAAGCCCGCATATTGCGAAAGAGATTTGATCCGTTCTAACGCATCAACAACTTTTTTCTGTAGATATACCAAGTGTTCAGGAGCTATTCCGTCCATCCGAATAGTCCGCTCATTGCCGATTGAAAGCTCCTCGCCCGTTACGGTAAGGCAATAAACGCGCTCTTCGGGATCCTCTTCCCTCAGCTTAAGTACTCCCAGCACAATCCCTTGAATATACACCTTGAAATGCTCAGCAAGGCGGTCTAATACCCCCGAACTTGGCGCCATGGGGTGAACGAAAAGTGTTTTGTCTTTATGCGTATGCACCGGGATTTTTTTGCCTTCTTCATTGTAGCTGTCTCGCCAAACCGATAGCAGGTTCAGTGCTGGAAGAGGCACCCCGCTTAACTCTATATAACAGGTAAGTTTGCCTCTAACCCCTGATTCGTAAAATTTGATCTTGTCATCGCTCATCATTGAACAGGCAGGGATGGCTTTCTTAAAATCGTCTTCAAATTCTTTTTTAAATAACTCTGGGCCGTTAACTCCTATGACGCAGGTGTACTGGTCTGGATTAACTGTCCACGAGCCACCCAGATTTGCCTCAACCCAAGGCATTGCCATTTCTAAACAGTGTTGAATCAACTGTTGAAACTCCGTAGGTCTATCTCCTTTCATGGCAAGAAGAGCTTTATAGAGAGGATTATCCTCATCTTTGCCCATGGTAGGCAGCCCGTTTAAAGCAAGGTTTCGTAAACCACCGATGAGTTCGGCCCTAGTCGTTTCTTGCTCTAATTTTTGGAAGATCTTTCGTGAGCCTCCCAAATTGTCAAATACTTTTTTTGCCCATTCCATTGCTTTTTTAGGATCCAATTTGCGGGCTGCGTCAAGCTCAGACATCGAAGCTTTAACAACCTGATATGCCGCATGTCCTTTCTTGGTTGCCTCCAAAGTACGAATAACTTCTTCATTCATGCTGGTCATTATTTCAACCACTAACTTTTCATATCCAGCAAGCTTTCCCGCAAAACTATCCGCAGACCAACGTTTTCGGTTCGTTCGCTCGTCCAATCCTTGATGCTGCCCCAACCATAACGAAAGTTCTTTGAGCAGTATCGCTGCTTCCCTACTGGCCACCTCGCGCAAACGAGCCTCTGCATACCAGCGAATTGTCTCTCCCATCTGCTGAAGTTTGGCCTCTGCATGGGCCTCCTTGTTTCCTAACCGACCTAAAAGTCCACCGCCTTTTACCTGATTAATATGTTCTCTAATGACTTGCAATTCTCCTCCGCGCAGTTTTTCGCGTAGGCCGAAGAACCATTTCTGAGAAGTATCCATATCACGCAGCAAACCGGTTGCATCGTTTTCAATACAATCCTTAATGCGCTCTATGAGTTGGATAGTGTAATCAAGTCCTCCCTTTTCCTTGTCATCTACTGCATTCCAAAGGGCTTTCAACATTGCAGAATTTTCATTCACAATATTCTGAAACACGACTTTCCGGCGGGCTTCAATTAAATCTTCCAATCCTCCTGCTCCTGCATTGGTCGCCCCACCCTCAATACCAAGATCTTGGTCGATTTCATTACGAAGTTTATCAACACGGGGAAGTCGTTGGTCTTTCTCAGTTGATGAAAGAATTTCATCTATTTCCTTGTTAACTCGATCATGAACCTGGCCTATTATTGGTTTGTCACCATTATAAAGGAGATGGTCAACCAACTCAAACATTGGGAATTCTAATCCTTCTTCATATGGTGCTGAATCGGATACAAACTGATAAGCTAGCTTGAAATTTTTCTTGCCACAATAAACAGGTTCCACTTTAAGCAAAGCACGTCCATCGTCAGGTGTAGGTGGAGGTATTTCACGACCACCGCCAGTGTCGGATGCAATACCAAAGAAGACTTTCAGCATGTCATTAACTTGCCCACAGGCAATTTCATCTATATGCTGCTCCAGTTGAGTGTCGATAATAGATTGGCCGAAGGCAGAATATGCCTTTGAATACATCATCTTCATCGAGCCATACTTCTGAGTATCTACAGGTGGAGCGAATGACTCTATTCTGTACTGGTTCTGGTTTACCGAAATTGAACGTTTCCAATTGGCAAAGTCTTGAGAGGTGAAATCTTCAAACAGAATGTCTGCCACCATATCGAAAAGATCGGTAGCTTCTGCTGTTTTTTTCAGCGCTACGTTCCCGGTGTCGAACAGAAATACTTCATCGTACGGTTTGTCAGGTAATTCCAGATTCTCGTCATCTTTCCAGCCTTTTACAAATTGAAGTCCATGCCCCATGCATGACTCCAACTCCATTAAAGCGGCATAGGTATTAGCTTGAGTGCGTGATTTGCCGTGACCTGAATACCCACTTGGAAGCATTAGACAGAGATCGACCTTGCGTGTCCCCTGTGGGAGTTCAATTGCTGCCAAAGCTTTGGCCAGATACCCCATGTCAAGGAAGGCTCCAGACCCGGTTCCCCCCGCAGTGGAAGCTATAACAACAACACGTAAACTAGCTGGCTCTAACTTTAACCCCAGTCGGCTTGTTTTGTCTTTATTTGACACTCCCTGCAAAAGCCCTTTAATCTTGCCTGCCATCCTGGTTTTTAAAGCATCGTATTTATCAAAGAAATAAAGTCGTGAAAGTGAACGGATTTGTCCTGCGCCTTTGGAGGGATCGATACCGAGCTCAAGGGTCTTCTTACGAGTCAATGGGAACCATGACGCAATGAGTGGATATTTGTTAAGCTCTCCGTCAGTACGTATGTACTTCTCCATTTCAAGTTTTAAGATCAGTTTCTCTCCATCAGTGAACTTCACCATTTCAGCAAGAGGATCAGTTACAGATGACTTACCGCTTTCAGTTACAGAACCCGCATTAAGGTCAAAATTGATAAATTGCGCCAAAGGGAATTCAGTCAAATCAGCAATACGCAAAGGGTTTTCATCGTCTCCCCATACACAATTGAGGATACGCCGCCTAAGCCTAAGAGCAATTTCCATCCCAGTACCACCCACACCAATAATAAGTGTTGGCCATACGTTCTTAGGCTTTTTAGGAGTTTTATCGTCAATTGTTATTTCAACTTGATCTGACATATATATACCTCCGGTCAATTTTAAGAGCTTTTATCGTTTAGAAAGCAGTGCTACGACAAACATTATCAATGACAAAAGCAGCGCCAGACCAAGTGGAATAAGGTAAGCTAATGTTAGAAATTTTGCTGAGTCGAGAATTGCCAGTGCCGCGGTAATGGCTGCAATCAGCAATACACAGAAAAGTGCCCAACCGGCCATGTCAGCAGATCGCGGTGATTTTCTATGACTTGCTACGAGCATCTTTGATACAGCATTCTTTATAAAAAAGAATATGATTGCTGCTACTAGCACACCCCCAAAGGCAATCACCATTTCTTTTGTGCCTATTGTGTTAACGTCAGGTTTAATTGGCGGTTCTACGTTAGTTCCAGATTTTGCTGGCTCGTTAGGGGTTTTGTCCAGATCAGGTAGCTTGAGATTTTGTTCTGCCATGTGATTCTCCTTTTTCTGAATGTGTTTATGTAACGTTTTACAGGATACTTATTTGTTCAGTGCGTCCGTTCTCAAGTCGTGCGATCGGTTTGCCTAGGCTGCGCTTAAGAGCTCCGATACGCTCCCCACTGTCTGAATACATAGGGCATTCACCAAATGCTTTAAGTGAGTAGGTTTTTTGCATGCCATCTACAACCACAGTGTACTTTCTTGGCCGGGTTATAGCTGTTAAAAACCATACACCACCACAGACAACCACCAGTGCCAATAGCGCCAAGAGGACTAGCGGCCACACCGGATACCCCACTTTGACTACCAGCGGCCTTGATGTTACTGATTGCTTTGCCGAATCACCAGGGACGAAAATTTCCGGCAAAGGGTCGCCGGGAAACAGTTCATTCATACGTTTCATAAAATCAGGCGACAGTTGTAGTTGTTGATTGGCAAGGGTAAATTCCATTATCGCTTGAGCATGGTAGCCACTTTTGAAGATAATCTCTGGATTACTCCACATGCTTGGTAAAGGTGGTATGCCTATCTTGACGGCAACTGCAGAAGACTGTTTTCCTGCAGGCACTGGGGTTAATTCATGGGGGTCGATTTCCGACTGAATTCCGTGACTTTCACCGCGGAACTTTACATCCAACGACACATCTGCTGACCGGATGTCATATGGGAAAAAGTCATTTCTAAATACGCCGTTGATGACCGCCACTTCCGGCTTACTTGACGAGTCGAACTGAATAAGCAAAGTGCTTCTATCAGCCCCCAAAGAGGCTTTGAAATTGCCTTGTTTGGCTACACCAGTTGGCACAAAGGTGACTGCATCTGCATTGAGTGGTTTAAGCCTGGCGGGTTGATCCTCAAATGGAAGCTTGGCGGCAATGAGTTTTTCAAGCAGATCGTTTGCCGGCTTACCGTAGGCAATTGCATAGATCATCATACCGTTGGCCTGGTAATATTTGCCTTTTACGGGCATGGGGTAAGGATAGGCAACGATACGCTTGATATTATCTTCGCTCTGTAACCAGCTGTAGAACTCCTTGTTCTTGGCGGCAGTTTCAGGACTGTTCTGTGGACTGTTCTTATTGTTGGTAAAAATCCACAGAATACATGGACGACCAGGAGAATATTGAGTTATTGAACCAACAATTGCTTCTTTGAAATCTGTATCAGCATACGCATTTTCACCGGGTTTCTTGGCCAGCTTTATATCCTGAAGCGCTTTAATGATCCCACTGGGGTCGTTTCCACGATATGCGAGCATCGGAGAGCGATTGTCCCCAACGCTTTGATTGAAACTGGCTACAACAATCTCGTCACCTTTGCGGCTTACTTTTTCGATCACTGATTTTATAAGAGGTTTGAACTTGGAATTGCCATCAACGTAGAATGGTTCCATCCAACCGGAATTCTGGACCATGAAAACATTAAGCACCGACGAATCGGTCGCAAGAACGTCTGAAACTGGCAACAAAACGGCCAGCAAAGACAGACTTAATATCAGACGCAAAAAACAATTCCTTATCATTTCAACCTCCACTTATAACAGATCTTCTCCTCTGGCGAGTACACGTAGAGATAGTTCAGATATAAAAAGAGACGAAGTTCCCACGGCGCGTGAATGTTGAATGCATAAGGCATTCGTAACTCGATAGGCAGGTCGTTAGGAAATTCAATCCTGAAATTTGTCTGATAGGGTTTTCTACGATTTTTGACGATATCAAGAATGGGTGAAATCGAACCTGAACCAAAATGGGCAGTGACTGTCACCTTGCTCACTTCATCAAGGCAAAGCAGCGGCACTCTAATTGATTTAGCTTGATCTTGACCTTTCTTCGCCCATGGCTTTTCCCAAAGATCATAAGCCTTGGCAAAACAGGAAATACCCGATGAAAATCGTCCGCCATCAACGTCTTCACGGTCACTTTCGTCCCCACTCAGTTTGTAATATCTGAATGCCCGTTGGTCCTGCGAATTGTCATAATCATCGTAACATATCTGCCAGAAGCTTCCCGAAGGGTCATGATAAGGAGGCCCCAGCTCCGGCACAGCCCGGCACGGGTACGCATCCGTCTCCCATGGTCGCCATACGCATGTGCCATTTGTATGGTCGAAGGTAAGAAGGCCATCAATTCCTACCCAGTAAATAATATGACGTCCAGCATCTATGACCGGCACCGAGTAGTATCGAGATTCGCCAGATTCCCGTACTCCGTCAGATACAGGTTCTCCTTTCTGTTTCCATTGAGACGCCGTAAAATCGAAAGTATGAATCGCTAGCATTCCCTCCACAATAACCGGAACAAAAACCTGATTATCTAATGTAGCTGGTCCACCTACAGCTTCTCCACTTCCAAATGACGGGGAGCATGTGCCTTTTGCCCAATCAATGGCTATCCATACCGGACCTTCTGCGGTCGGCACTGCAACTCCAGCCTTACCGTTTACATAAGCTGCCGACCACGCCCATTCAGGGAGTTTTGGCTCGCCAACCCTGCGACCAGGCGTAGGGGCAAGGGATTTCCATTTATTCTCAACAGGGCTAAAATAATCGAGTAATCCGGTAGTGCGGTCAAAGGTAATAAGTACTGATAATTTGGTCCCAAGGGAACCTACAATAAATTCGTAGTCGCCACGTGGGCGGGGAAGAGCAAAAGTGTCCTGTTCCTGGTCTACCCATCGAAGTGTGTTATTTTCTTCTTTCTTCATGGGAATAGAAACGACATCGATTGACTTTGATAGCAAACGGAGCCCACTTCCATCACCATAAGGCGGTGTCCACACATCTTTTTGATTCTCACCGGAGGTCAACGTCTTGCCGCAATAAGGACAATGAGCGAATTCCGGAGGAAAGAAACCACCACAGTCGGATGTGCCAGTGGGATGCCACTTCGCTCCAGAAATAACATCGAGGCCTGATTGGTTGCACTCTATTTCCCCTGTGCCTCGGTTCAGGATTAAAAACCGCTTCGTTTCGTCATCCTGTACCCAATTACCAGAAGGCCCCTCCCATATTGGCTGGTCACCCATCGCAAACTTCCCCTTCTGTAGAAACTCTCAAATCTTATTATGGGATCTAATCAATTTACGTTTACGATCCAATCTCACTTCGAACGGAACGGTTCTTTGCATTTTCAATTTAAAAGTATGAAAAAACAACAATGGCCGTACCCGCAACAAACCTCGTTGCGCCGTACGGCCGTGCATTAATCAAATTGAACACAATTGACAAAGTGGTACATCATGGCCCTCAACTCCAAAACAATTTACTTCATTAGAACAGCCCCTAACGCATTAATATCCTTCCATGAGAAAAACAGGGCGATGATTTCACAAAACATATCAGAACGCTTCAGCTTTTTCAAGCTATTTATCAGCTCATTAGAGCACTTATACCATCAATTCAGAGACTACTACGATGAATTCTTGGAAATTCTTGCGGAAACGATAATTACGTGAAGGCAAGCACCCAATGTTCACTCTCTTTTGCCCCTGACAACAACGGTCCCCGCAATTTTATCGTGCCATGCCTGGGAATTCTTGTCGGAAATCGCTCAGATGTATCCGAGGCCGAGAAACAGAGCAAATAGTCCAGCCTTCTGTCCGTTTGACGGCTCGGGGACAACATCAGTACAAAAATACTTATCTGCAGCGATCTCCGTCTCGCATTTTGGGAAATCCTGTCGCAATCCTCCTTATTGATTAATGGAGGCTCGTATCTTGCCCGAGCCTCCGCATTGATATATATTTTAATTCAAGCTAAGACGCCGACACGAGTTTCCAACCGTTGTAAGACACGCTTTAAAGCTGACAATGCGGAATTGATTTAAAAAAACGCCCTGACTATATCAAGGCGTTTTCGTTGTTATTCGCTTGGCAAATTATAACTACTTAGGCCACATCCAACCTTGAACAGGATAAGTGGAGCTGAAACCTGATACGGTATAGTGGAGTGCTCCTGCACTATCCTTTGTCACTTTCATGGTGATCGGATATGATACATCCTGTGTGGACTCGGTAAAATTCTGTTGAGCGACATAGAGGGTATAATAGCCTGTGCTTGGCGTACTAGGAACAGACCTTATAATAGCAACATGCCCGTTAGGACCGCCGTTCGAGGCGAGGATGTTACCCACTTGCGGTTTGTTGGTTCCGCCGTTGGCGGCCTTATTCAGGCTTTTACCGCTGGCGTTCGCGTAATAAGTATTTGCATTGCCACCGGCTATTTTCCTTCCAAACTTCAGCCAAAAATACCTGTCTACAAACTCGACACATTGCCACTTGTAGCCAGTTATGTACCCATTGACATTGTTGGTCTGACCGCTTACATACCCAGGTGTCCCATTGCTATAAACATAAACATTATTGAAGCTTCCCAGATAAGTGTTAAACGAAGCGGCTGTTGCAAGATTAAGCGATGCCAGAAAAAAAATCCCCGTAAGAAAGAAACTAAGCTTTTTCATAATATTCCTCCTTTTGTTTTATTTCAGCGTCATTTCAGTTTGACGTCTGTATGGTATTTTTATATTTAACGAGAAGCTCATTTATAGTTTTGTTAATATCTACAATATTGTTATTAATTTCATTAAGCCTGTTCTTCAAGTTATTAATCTGTTTTTGTTGCTGCTCTGAAATTGTAACGAGATTATTAGATTCAGCGTTAGCTCCAGTGATATCTGTATTACTACTTATTACTTTAGATGACATTTCATTTCTTATTTCTTCTAGTCTTCGATTTACTTCAACATTAGAGGTTTCTATGTTTTCTATTTCTCTTTTTATTGTATCTTCATTGTTTATGTTTTGATTCAATAACTGCTTGTTGTATTCAATTTGCTGTAAAATTAATTGTGATCTATTCTGTATAATCAATGTATTTTTTAGTTCTTTCTTTATTTCTTTTAATTCAAGTAAAATTTCATTCAGAAGCTTGTTTGAATCTTCTTGAGCATAAACTTGGCTAAAAGGAAAAATTAGCAAAGTAAAGATAATTGCATATGTTGCAAACTTACTTTTATTCATACGTCGGCCCCTTGTTAGTAATTTACTCGTGTATGACTGGTTGGTGGAATTTCCAATTAGACTTTATTATGTTAGAAAGTATATGGAAAAAGAGTTACAAGCAAACTATATTATTCTACTTTCAGGCAGATGTCTCATTTTGCCCCTCAGAAGTTACGCTTTTGTTACAATTCTCACAATTGTCGGGTTTGCAGCAGATTAAGCGACAAACAGGGAGGTTCAAGTATTGTGATAAGCACGATAGGTGGTGCAATCCGGGAAATCTCCTGCCCGCCTCCCAATGTCCCCAAGTGGCAGTGGAGACTCCCAATTCCCGGGCAGCAGCTTCCATCTTTATGCTTTTTTCGTCACGCCACATCCTTAATGTTCTTGCTAAATTTTTGCTTATCTGCTTCATTTGCTTCTCCGCCGACAGAATCAAGCTAACATATCGCTTATGATTCATATGACGGACAAATAAATGTTTTCCTCAAGTTGAGTTGTTTTTTTTGATATTTATACGAATTTCTAATTTAGAATGTAAATAACTGAGCGAAAACACATAATTTTCAATAAGTTTGGCTAACCGAGTTGACACGCCTTTGCTTAGGGCAAAATGACTTGAGAAGGGATTAGGATACTGCAAGGAAAGCTGATCAGAAACCATTCCATAGCTTGTTTGTAAATCAAGCAATGACAAATGGGTCTCATTTCATCGTTATTTCTTCTTCACGAACACGAAATCCCCGCCTTGATGTCCCGAATTCCGGATCACCTTATATTCCGGCAATTGTTCAGCCCTACCTGCCACCGACTCTTTAAGGTGGCGAGCAATGAGCTCTTCGGCAGTGAATACCTTGTCAAAAGGTCGTGAGAGCGCGGTTATGAATGCATCAGCAAAAACCGAATGCCCTTTTCCGCCGGAATCTATGACCGGTTCGTTCCCGCCACTGGCGATCAGGACACGAGACGGTTTTTTACCCACTTTTTTCAAATAGCTTGACCGCGTGCTCTTGCCAGAGAGTTCAGTGCCGGCACTCCGCGTAATGGTGCCCGAGAAACAGCTGTCGGCCACCACCAGAACGTGCATAGACGTTATTAGTTTCAGTTGGTCCGCAATGCTCCGCGACTCGATCCACTGAGTGGTGTCATCCCTGTCCGCATCCACCGGAAGCCAGTAAGAGGTTTCCGTCTGGGCGTTATATTCACCATGACCCGAGTAGTAGATGAGAAGACTATCTTCCTCTGTGAGCTGTCGGCGCAGATCGTTGAGAACCCTCATAATGTTGTCGCGGTTCGCCTGTCCGTCCAGCAAAATCAGATTCTTGAACCCGTACTGCTCCCTGAGCACGCTGTCAATGGCGACTGCATCGTTTACGGCGTTTTCCAGTTTCGGCAGTTTCTGGTACCGGTCGATCCCTATGATGAGGCCGAAATACCTGGCGGTCCCTGGTGATGAAGTAATTGCGCTTTCCTCATCCGAGGGTACCGGCATTCTTTCCTCTTCTCCAGCAGTAAACGGTTTCCTCGTGACGGAAGAAGCCGGCGCCGATTTGGGGGGAGAGTCTGGCAAAGTGCCAAGAGCACGTTCAACAGTGTCGAAGGTCGACTGAATCCGTTTATCGACCTCCCGGTTCTCTGCCCCCCATGCAGTAATGGTGAAAAAGCAGCCATTGAGCAGGATAGTAAACAAAATGCCAAAGAATAGCCGGTCCATCCGGAATCTCCTTTTTCGCCACGTCATATACAATTGCCCATTGAAGACTGGCAGATAAGTGATCTCCAGCACAGCGAACACTATTCCCGAACAGTTATTCGGCATCAGGTTAGTTAAGTTATCTTTGTGCTAGAGCTGATCTCCTACCAGCTGTAATTAAATCGTCTCAAAAGGTCCTGTGCAGCTTTCAAACCTAATCTGGCAGCTTGCTTTACGTCTAATAATCCTCTGTTGGCATCTTGAAGATTTTGTCCATAAAGAGCACCTCTATTCCAATAAAAAGTTGCATCGTTCGGATTCAGTTCTATAGCCCTGTCGTAATCCTGCAAAGCTTGCCTGAAGTTACCAAGTTCCCTGTAGGAAGTTCCTCGATTGCTGTACATTGCTGCAAAAGTTGAACGGACTTCGACTTCGCTTCCTTTTTCATTGTAGATTGGAGAATAAATCTCAATGGCCTTGTCAAAATCATTTATCGCCTGCCTGTAGTTGCCAAAGTTGTGATATAGAGTCCCGCGATTAGCATACACACCTGCAAATTCCGGATCTAAATCAATAGCCCTACCAAAATCATTAATAGCTTGTCTAGAGTTACCCATTTGGGCATAGGCAACGCCGCGATTGCTGTATGCTGCGGCATATTGAGGGTCCAGCTCGATAGCCCGATTATGATCCTGGATAGCCTGATTGAGGTTCCCAAGGCTGGCATAGGAAGCCCCGCGCATATTATACGCCTGGGCATATAGTGGATCTAACTCAATAGCTTTACTATGTGCAGCGATGGCATCATTATGACGACCTGAGTATTGGAGTGCCCATCCTTTTGCGTACCAGTCAGTTGCTGTAAGTTCCTTGATTGTCTTATTATACGCGACCAAATTCTCCTGTCTCTTCTTGCCTTTAGCCACAGACAGCTGCGCCCTGAGCCTTTCAATTTCCTTTAACTGAGCATCTGTGCGCTGCTTAAGATCCTCCAACTCCTTGGTTTTTGACCGGTCCCTGCGCAAGGCATCAATCGATTTGGCCACTTGCGCATCATCAGCCAGAATTTTTGCTTTCAGCCAGTAGGTACGATTCTTCCACTTTTCGTCCAATATTTTGGTCTGCACTACGCCCGCCGTGAGTGTAGTTATCTTATCCTTTGTAAGCTGAAAATTTACGACTTCCGTGTCACTTTCCAGATATGTCCCAAGTTCTTCGAGCACGAGACGCTTCACCTGCGCTAAAGCGATTGCTCTGCTTGTTTCTTTGGTGTCAAACTCACTGGCTTGGTAAGTGTATTCCTTTATGACAACAACCGAGGTGGCATTTGCAGGCTGGACAAATAATGATAGAATCAACAGAGTACATAGCACTATTTTGTTGCTGATTTCCATGAAGGTCGTCCTCAGTATTGTTGATGGAGTTGAAATGCTGCGGCAGATTACGGTTGTAGAGCCCCTGTGAATAAGTCGTATTCGATCTACTTCAGAACAAACGCAACTTTTGCTTGGCTGAAGAAACCGCCCTGCTGGTTGGCGGAGAAGACCTTTATTGCATCTTCATCCGACAATTGAAGATCAGACTTGCTCGAAGCTCCCTCAGCTTTGACGACAAGAGCGTTTTTCACTCCGCGGGCTGCTAATGCTGTCTTTGCCTTTTCAATACTGCTCGCATACTCCCCGCATCCCCGCTCGATGAGGACTTTCTTGCTGACCTTAGCCGGATCGTACAGCACCTCGCCTTTCGCCGAGAAAAGCCGGTTGATAAGGGCAGGACGGAAGTTCTGTTCGGTCGCGTCGACTATCAGGCCATCATACGGCTCGTCAAAAGGGATCGGCACAGCCTTGAACACGGGCTTGTCCAAAGCCAATTCCTTTTTCAGCTTCGGATCCCCGACCATTTTCTCGTAGATCATGGTGCCGAATCCCTTCGGCCCGTGCATACCAAGCTTGATGAGGGCAATGGCCATATCCTTGTCTTTGTCGTAATCCTGGAAAACTACCTGCGTCCCCTTGATGTATGCGGCAACAGCAGTGCGGATCACATCGTAATTGATGGCGCCGTCCTTTACCAGGGTTTCGCCAACAAGGGCAAACCCCTCCAGATACTCCGCCAGAGCCTTCTGTGCAACCACCACAGCCGCCCGCTTCGCCATTGTCTCGCGTTGAGCAGGATTGGCATGGGCGGGATTGCCGAACCCTTCACCGTAAAAGAGGATCGTCTCCTGGCTGAAGGCTGAATTGTCATCCCGCTGTCCAGAGGAATTTCCTGTGATCGTCAGATTCTCCCGGCTCAGCCATTTTTTGGCTCTTTCGAAAGTTTCATCGACCTGGATGCTTCCGGTGTCCTCAGCAAGTGCGGGTATCGTCAGGCTCATGACCATGAATACGCTCAGAAACAGCTTCTTCATTGGGAATTCCTCCTTTGTCAGTAGATGTTCATCTTTTGCTTGAGCACCCTCACAGCCAGAAGCGCCTCGGAACCCTCCAGCGGGTCGGTAAGCCTGAATTCGCCGGAAATGTCACCCGCCTCCATGATGCCACGGCTTGTCATATTCATGACCGCGTTGTAAAAAGGGGATGTCGCCCTCACATCGGGAAACGGTGACTTTCCATTCTCGTAGTATGCGGTGGCAATCTGCTCATCCCCCGCTATCTTGACCAGCACATCCTCCATGATCAGAGCCATCTCACCCCTGGTGACGCTGTCCAGAGGGCGGAAAAGGTACGCGTTTGTCGTGTCATCGTATTTCGGTTCCAGCCCTCGAACCTTCCATCTCAGCAGCGTCAATACCTCGTCCTTGAACTGATTGTTCATGATATCCGCGGGGGTAAATTCTGTTTTTTGGGGAACATCCTCAATGGCGGCAGGGATCTTGCCGGCAAAAAGCTTCTCTACCTTCAGCTCATCCACAAGGAGCGCCGCGAGGTCGCCACGGGACACAGTGTCTTTTATCGCGATCTTCCTCCCCACATCCCCAACCGTGATGCCCGCCATGGCTCGGACTATCCTCTCGGTCCGCTTCCAGGCCCGGTCAGCCTTCTCGTGCCATCTCCCATCCCTCTTCGCGTTCAGGACATCCGCAAAGCGATCGCGGGCCTTCTGGAACTCAAACCCCTCCAGATATGCAGTTCCCATATAGTAACTGGCTGCTTCCCTTCCCTGGTAGAAGATCAGTTTCTGCTCGTCCACTGTCAGACCCATGGTGTCTTTGTATGCGCTTTCCACATCCGAAAGCCATCCCTTATCTTTTACCAGCGTGCCAACCCGCATTTTGGCCAAGTAGTAATCGGCCTCCTCTTCGGGAGTGTCGGCATACCTGCGAGCCTTCTTCAGGTACTCGATCGCCCGCAGTGCATCAACTTTCCGGGAAGAGTAATCGGTTTGGACCTTGGCCTTGGTTGCGTAAACTATGGCGAGCCCGCTGAATCCCTTGGAAAACTTCTCATTGCAGGACAGGGCACGGTCGAATTTCTCCTGTGCAACATCAATCCTGTTCGCCTCCAGCGCCTCCATTCCCCACAGGTAATGGTGTTCGGGATTATCCTCCGGAGATGAACACCTTATCTGAGGACCGGCACACGCTGATATGCTAAAGAGCAGCAACAGGACCAGAAATAAACGAAATCCACTCATGACATATTCCCTCCCCATTTCCCATGGATGGTTTTTCCGAACTTGATGTGTTGGACGGACATTCGGAAAACTCTCCCCGAAAAAAGAGGGATTATAGTTTCGTAAATCTTTTTACAACAAGGTATAAACCATCCATCCAACGACCCGCTCATCACGATCAACACCAAAGACAACCCCGGCCTTCTGATACACTAACGAGTTCCCCTGCCGTGAGGGAACCAGGCGTGTCGGGGTTCCGTACTTTCCCTTGACTTCGCTGGCCGAACTGCCAACCTTTATGGCGCGGGCAGTCGTCCCTTCATATCCCCTTCCGGTTGCGATCATCTTCAATATTCTGGTGCCCATGGCAACCTTAATCTCTTCCCATCCCTCCCCCCGGCGGATGTTGATGGAAATCGTTGTTTGTCCCGCCTCTATCCCCCGCAGGGTAAAACTGACGGCATCCTTGCTTTTCGCAAAAGAATCAATGGCCGTGTGTCCGCCAATCGTCTCTCTATGAGGCCCTTCCAGCTCGTTGCCAGCTGAGCGCAGGTGTGTTTTTTCCCCTTGCATAACGGCGAAGTTGTATGATCCGCTCTCCAATCCATAGTTACGGGCAGCCGCAAAATCCATAATAGCCCGGTCCCTGTCGCCGCTTTCTGCCAGCGCTATCCCTCTCGAAACGAGGGCGGCGGCCAGAATCTGCGATTCATTCTGCCTCCGCGCCAGAGTCACGGCCCGGCTTGCGTAACTGATCGCAATATCGGGGTCGCCAATCAGGCTTGTCACCGCTGCCAGGTTGGCAACAGCGGTGACATATTCCCGGTCACGCTGCAACGCGCTCTCGAAACTGTCGGCCGCCTTCTGGAGGAGATGTGTGCGTCGTGATTCGCTGGTGTCGATAACTGACCGTGTCCGGGTTTCCTTTGTTCGAAGTCTGGTCTCGGCGTCATACTCAAAGGGATATGCAAAAAGGAGCTTACCTGGAGGGTAAAGCCGCAAAGCCTCCAGCGCGTAGGCAATCCCGGCATTGTTAAACATCTCCCGGCTCGGGAAGGTATGGGACAAATGCTCGAAAAGGCGTGCCGCTTCCTCGTAGTGTTCTAGGATCAGTAGGCGTTTTCCGGTTTCGTAGACCGGCACCATCTTCCGCAGGTTCTCTTCGGACCTCTCCGCGATGGCGACCCGATCCGCCCGGGAAGGGTAATTCGGTATCTTTTCCGGCAGACGGTAGGCGGCGTACAGCAGCTCGAATAGTCGGGGGGCCACGCCCAAGGTGTTGTACCCGGCCAGATAGCCATAGAAGCCGCCAAAATAATCGGCCTCGGTTTCCATCTTGATCGTTTCCTCATAGGTGGCGACCCGCTGCATTTTCTTTCCCATGTCTCTGGAGACAAATGATAAGTTACCGAAATCACTTACCCATCCATGGCGAAGATAGTAGTGGGCGAGCTCATGCCCGAGGAGGAAGGCCATGCCGTCATCTCGCTCCGCACCAAGAGAAGCCAAAATATCGTAGACCTTCTCTTCGATGGCAATGTACCCTTGCTGGAGCTGGCCGGCTGCATCCTCAACGCCGACAGAGCCCTCGGTACCCGAATCTGTCCAGGCAATATGCTTCCTGTTCTTGGAATTTACCGGGACTACAACAAGACTCGGGGGATTACGGCCCGTTCCAAAAGCACGGGCAACAGATGCGTAGATGTAGGAAATTGCCTGAAATTTCGGGTGATCCTCTGGAAGCGACTCAATGGCCAGCGCGTGTGACACCGCAACAGCAGAACCAAGAGCAAGGAGAGCTACCGTGAGCGTCTGTCGAAAAAGCATGGGTATGTTCACCGCCCTGGCCTCTTTACTCAAATAATGTGAAGGGTGAATATCTCCACGGTAACGCCTCCCTTTGTATCAGCCACCGTTATCCGAATTTTGTAGTTGCCGACAGGAGCGCTTGCCTTTGCTATTGAGATGCCATCGGCGGTCGCGTAGGGCAGCACACGTGGAGTAAGGTCAACGGTAACGATCTTGAGGCACTCAACACGAAGTGTTGACAGGTCGACACTTCTCCCTTGCTTTGGAACGAACCTGACCGCCAACTTAAAGGGGGAGTTCAGTTCCCGGTCAGGTTCAGGCGAGACAATCTTGATCTCCGGCCCATTCTTGAGGATATCTTCCCCGGCGAAACCAAAGTTTTTTGCTTCTTGCTGCAAGGCTTCGTCTCTTGTAAGAAGCTGGACCACCGCCACTGGCTTCTCTGCGCGAGCTGTCAACGTCGGCGCCGCTGTGGGCACTCCAACCGGTGTTTCGCTGGAAGTGACTGAAGTAGGTTGAGGAGACGGTATGGTGACGACCTTCAGTTGCTCCGATGATGGCTTTCGCAGGGTTATGCCCAATGCCAGAACAGCCACGGCAGCTGCGGCTGCAGCCGCCGACACAAAGTACCATTTTTTCCGGTCCCGCTGAGTGAGCTCCTGGGTCATACTGAAGACTTCCCGGCAATGGCTGCACACAGCAAGATGGCCAAGAAGAGCATCGCGGGCTTCCCCACTCAGGCTCCCATCGACCAGCGTCGCGATCTCCTCCAAAGCAGGGCAGGTTTCCTTCTTTGGTTCCTGTTCAAGAGCGCCAGACAAGGCGCGGCCCAATATTTCGTCACGATTGTCCATGTGAAGCTTCGTCCTTTTTATGTACATTTCCAGCTTGAATATCTTAGACGGACACTACCACCGATCCCCCCCGCAGACTAGGTCGCCCAACGCGAGGCCACGCTCCATAAGAATCTCCCGGAATCGTGTCAAAATCCGCCGGATCTGGTTATCTACCGCTTTTTCAGTTTTTCCCAACATTGCGGCGATCTCGCGTACCGACTTCGGTTCCACCTTTTCTTCAAGTGGGAATCGGAAAGCTATCATCGATTTTTCCTCACCAGTGAGTGAATCGAGAAGTTCCCGAATAATTTCTCTGCTCATCGCATGACGCTGATAAGAAGAAAGGAGTTCTTCCGCATTCTCTTTCGGGTCAGCTTGTATCAGCTCTACCCCCTCCTCGGTAACGACTTCTCTGCCAGGCACGAGCAAAGTGTCCCCTTCGCCCGCCGTGGCAAATACCGTTGCACGGCCCCGCATCCGATCAAGCATCTCCTGAAGCCGCTCAATCGGCTCGATTATTTTGAAGGCCTCCACCAACTGATCATATGCCTGGCTTAGAGAAAATCCCCTTACCTCGACCAAATCATAGAGACGCTCAGCGGTAACCCCCATTTCATGAGCCCGCTCCTTAGCGCGGCTGCGCCCCTTCTTGCTCCGGATGATGTCCACCAGCATATTAGAGATGATCGCTGTCAAGTATGTGCTCAACTTGGCCGTTCCTTTAAATTCTCGTAAGGCCTTGTAGTCGTCTTTCTTGAGCCGGTCAAGGACTTCTATCAGAAGTTCGTCAGCCTCGTTTTCTTTGACAATATCCACCTGTCCGGACCCACTGCCATCCACCATTGACGATGACAGGATAGGACGGGCCACTGCTTTCTGGCACTGCTGCTCGATGTAAGGGAGGTTTTCAGCAATAAGGCGAGCATATTCATCGCTGTCGGAAGGAGGTCTAGTGCCGCCCCCCCCGCTGCTGCCGGTTGGAGGTCTGGGAGCACCTCGCCTAAATGGGATGATCTTGGAGAAGATTGTCATAGTGAATATATGTACGTTTTTTGAGATGGCACAAAAAAACCGCCAGGTCAGCATATTGCTAACTCAGACAGTTCTCGCCCGAAAATCACAACCCGACCTTGAGGACATTGCTGTCCCTCCAAATTAATGAAATGTTCATAAAAGGAGTATTCTACAAAGCGTATATGTAAGATATTTTATCTTAATAATCAATAACTTTCTTGCCAAGAGACTCCTTCCGTCCTGAAAACTCTGAATAGCCCCGATCTCAAATTCTCATTCAAGGTATGACTCCACTATCGATTTTTTTTGCGGGGTTTTTCTTTTCACTGTCCGTCTACCCGATTTGACAGCAACCTTCCTTCGGAAAAGGAGAACGGACATGACAAACGAAGTGCGCATAATCTTAATCACGGCGGTTCTTATCATCATCTCCGCTTGCAGTGGCGGCGGGGCCACAAACAACAGCTCTTCCGGTGCAGAGAATGCCACGGTTGCTGGCATTGATGCCAACAACGATGGCGTACGAGATGACGTACAGCGATACATCTACGCCACTTACCCCAATTCGGCTAAGTCGCGTAGTGCATTGACGCAGTACGCCAAAGGGGTTCAAGCATCTTTCGTTAACGTTTCTACAGCCAGACAAGCTGTTGTAGTCGAGCCTCAACTGCTTCGTGCCGGGGCTTGCGTCACTGCGACAATGGGATCAACTTCAGCAATCACGGAAATCGATGCTCGGATGGCCAATACTCCTGCTCGTGTAAATGCTCGAAGCACCTATGAAGGCTACCTCGAAGGCAAGGTCTTCACCATTCCTGCAGGTGACCCAGCGACTCTCTGCGACGTCAATCCTGCTTCGTTGCCCAATTGATGAAGCCGTCAATCTCAAGGAGGGATTTATGAACATTTGGATTCGTAAGATTCAAAAAGCTGTAATGCTTCTTACCGTTTTCGCCTCCGTAATTTCTGTTCCTGCGGTTTCTTCTGCAGCCATCTCAACGTGTGCCACTGCCAATTACTCGCTCATCTACATCAACGGCATATGGACCACAGACGCAAGGCCTGCAGCCCTTGAACTCCAGAGAGCGATCGGCGCCACTTATAACGGCCAGACGGTAAAAGTATCCATCGCCTACAACAAGACACATGGGAAGACAGCCGATCTCGCTGACGTATTTCGCCAGAAACTCAGTGAGTACCCAGGGGTGGCTGCGGAGCTTCTGATCAAGGCTCTCACATCGGGCATCAGCACAGGGCTTCCCGATCCACTAGTTGATTTCATTCGCTCTTACAATATCGGCAAGATTCGTGAGACTGGCAGTGTTGCCTACAATGACGACGACCTGCGTGACATCGTCGGCTTTATCCGCGGCTCGATCACCGAGAACCAAAAAATCCTACTTGTTCCCCATTCACAGGGTAACATGTACGCAAACTCTGCTTACTCAGCGCTCACCTCAGGTGCTGACGCGATCCCGTCTGCCTCCATCAAGATCTTCGGCATCGCCTCGCCGGCATCCTACGTTGCTGGAAGTGGCGATTATATAACATCGACCAATGACTTGGTCATCAACGGCCTGCGAGCAGCCAGCGGTCTGCCGGTTCTCCCCGCAAACTTCACGGTAAGCATTACTAGCGATGACCTCAGCGGTCACGGAATCACTGAGATTTACCTTAATCCGAACCGCGAGGGGCGGGCAGAGATCATTGCCCGCATCAAGAATGTCCTTTCCTCTCTCCTTGAACCCGGTGGCCAAGGGGGACAGGGTCCGATTACGGTTACCCTCTCTTGGGGGGCCCAACCAGATGTTGACCTTCACGTTTTTGAGCCTGACGGCACCCATGTCTACTACCTGAACAAACAAGGAACCGTCGGCATGCTTGACTTGGACATTACGAATTCCTTTGGCCCCGAACATTATTTCACGTCGTGCGACACTTTACAGCAGGGTTCTTACAGGGTGGGAGTCAATTATTTTTACGGAATCAGCCCGGAGGTGGCCACGGTTACCATAACGACCCCGCAAGGGTCGGTTACCCGCAATGTGCAGCTTAACGTGGCGCTCGGTACATCAGGAAATTCGTCTCCTGTCATGGTCGGAACAGTGGTAGTAACCCGAAACTCAAACGGGAATTATGACTTCCAGATCATCTAAGCTTGCTCGGAAAGAATCTGAGCCAATCATTTCGAGCAGAGAGGGAAAAACAGCATGAAACAGAAATCCCGGTTGCTGCTGATTATTGTCGCGCTGATCGCGATGCTCCTCGCCGGATGCAATGAAAGCGGCGGCGAAAACAAAACCGGTACGATTCTGGACAAGACGGCGGCAACACATCGCTGACCGGTTTCTCCTTAGAAAGGAACTGGTCTATTTATCATCCAATTGGATTGAAAGGAGTAATTTCATGGCATCGTGTGTTTCTGGAACCATATCAAGCATCAGGAGGGGCAACGGGTGAAAGAGATTCGGTAACGATCTGACTGGTCAGGCAGGACCATATCATACCCAAGAAACGGAGGAAGGATCATGAAAAGTCTGGCAGGCAGTATTTGTGCTCTCATTCTCGTTCTCAGCTGCACAGGTTGCGCAACAATGTTTTCCGGGAAGACCCAGGAAGTGTCGTTCAAATCGAAACCTCAGGGCGCAGAAGTGATGGTTGGCGCCCAGACCTGTGTAACTCCATGCAAGATGCAGATTCCGAAAGACAAAGTATACCGGGAAATTGTCGTGATGAAAAACGGCTACCAGAAAGACAAGGTTAACGTGGTTGCGTCAGTGGACCCGTGGGTCTACGGGAACATTCTCAATTTCGGCGTAGGCGCAATCGTCGATTTCATCTCCGGCAGTTACGCCAAGTATGATCCGGAGTATCTGGTACAGCTGGAAAAGAAGTAGACTACGAACACGCTAATTCAACGATTGGAGGGCCGCAGTGTTGCGGCTCTCCTTTTTATCGCATAACAGTTCGTCAGTTAAGGAGAAGACATCGTGAAGGTCTATACGATTAACGCGATTGAGGTTGACGGAAAGGAAGTGCTGAGGGGGAGTTTCATCGACATTTCCGAAAGCATCTTTCCCGACTTAGCGGGCAGGGTTGCACACATCAGGAATGGGGAATTGCGTGTTCCATGCTTTGTGGAGAGTCTTGAGGCGATTATAGTGGGTTTGACGTCCGACGATCTGGCCCTGCAGAAGCGGCTTCTCTTGCGACACTGTCAGGCCTTCGTCAGCAGGAATATCGCAACCAGATGGAAGGAATGGAAAAAACTGGCGGCAGCCCTGGAACTCGATGAAGGAATCAGCAGGGAAGAAGCGGAGGTTGGAGCGGCCAGGAAGCTGAATCTGTTGGCATTCATGGCTGAGCGTGAAGCAAGTTAGCCTGCAGAATTTTCGTGTAGTTTAGAAGGCTGTGCAGAATCACGGAGGACATTGTGATCAAATTTGAGCGTCCTGACGCTATAATCGAAGCAGTCTCTGACGAGGCTTCACCCTCTTCCTGCCTCGAATTTCGACGGCCTCCCATCTCTTCTCAGCTAAAAAGTGAGAGAAATAGGTGTGTTAAAGCAGCCATGTCCAGCGAGCTCATCGCCATGGGGCTCTCGCCGGAAGCAATCGCCCGCATCCTGAACCTTGATCAGGAATAGCCTATTTCCCCAGTTATTTCACTTCACTCGTGGACCGATTTGCCATATCATGAGCACGCTGTAATTCAACGCACACCCCTTTCCCTCGCCTGTCTTTTAGGAGGCTATATAATGCATTTTCCTTTCATGCTCCCATTAAGGCTCCCTCAAGGTTTCGAGACGTTGGCTGCGCTCCGCGTCTCCTCTCTCGTCAAGAGCGATCTACTCGCCGGCTCGTACTATAACACCGCCGACAACAGCCACACCGCCTCGCGCATCGATCCGGACCAGTTGCGCTATGCCAGGGAGTCGCTTCTAGCTGCATTGTCCTCCTGGCCGGCGGCCACCGCCATGGAGCTTCGTTTCACCGTTTCCCCGGACCTGATGCATAAGGCGCAGGGGAAAATCGACATCCATCTGCTGATCCGCTGTCAGGCGAATACGGAAGCCGAGTCCAAGGAGACCGTTGCCTCCCGTTATCTGGCCCTTGTGCCGCTTCTCGGTGCCTATCTCCCCGAAGCTGGCTGGGTGCCGGTAACGGCCGAGGATGAGTTCCGCGCCTGCTTCGCCCCCTTTGCACCGAGCCACGCAGTCTCGATTCACCGCAACCGCGAGCAGGTGGTCCTGACTGCACCTCTCCGGCAGCTTTCCGTCGGCTTCACCGAGAACGGCAGCTCATCGACGAGGGGAGACGACAATGCCATCGAACATCTCTTCCCCTGGCTCCCTTCACACGACGACTGGCTGCGGCTCCTGGAGGCACTGACCGGCCAGCTCGATCCGGTCCAGATCATCGTCCGGCTGAGGCCCGGCGCCGACGCCGCTGCCGAAAACGCTGTACTCTTCGATCTGGTCCGGCGCTGCGAAGGGTTTCTGCTGGGGGTCGGCACGGAGCAGCTCACTCTCAACCGGCTCGTCGGCATCCTGCGCGACATCTATGTGCAGCGGCTGATCGAGCTGAAGGAAACGGGATTCAACGTGGGCGTTTTCCTCGTCGCCACCCATCCCATCGACTCCTCTCTGGCAAACGTCCTCGGAAGGGCGATCTCCGGGATACGGCACGACAAGGGTGATAGTTCCGCCTTCCTGGGAGGATTCGCCTTCAACGACGTTCCGCACGTGGAGGTGCTGGCCGCCGACTACTTCTTCGACACGACCCCCTTTACCCTTGCCGAGGCAGCCTGTGCTTTCCGCCTCCCCGCCCCGCCATCTCGAGACATTCCGGGACTCCCCGTCAAGCGCTTCAGGACCTCGCTCGCGCAGCTCCCCACCGCCAATGCCGACGGCTCAGGCGCTATCAGGCTCTTCGTCAACGAACACCAGGGGATGATGCAGCCGGTATGCATCGATGCCGAAGACCGGATGCGCCACTGCTTCGTCATGGGACAAACCGGCACCGGCAAGTCCACCCTCCTGGAAACGATGATCCTGCAGGATATCCGGGCCGGGCATGGGCTGGCGGTCATCGATCCCCATGGGGAGATGGTCGACGGCATCCTGGCGAAGATCCCACGCGAGCGGGCGGAGGACGTGATCCTCTTCGACCTCCTCGACCGGGAACGCCCCATCGGCTTCAACATCATCGAGTGGCGCACCATAGAAGAGCGGGACCTGATCATCGACGAGCTGTACCAGACCCTCGACCACGTCTACGACATGCGGCTGACCGGCGGTCCCATGTTCGAGCAGCACTTCCGGAACATGATGAAGCTCCTGATGGGAGACAGGACCCGCAAGGAGTATGTGCCGACGATCCTCGAATTCATCAGGTGCTATCTCGACGAGGATTTCCGCCACTGGCTGATGAAGACCATGTCCGACCAGCAGGTACTCGATTTTGTCCGGGAGATGGAGGCCGCGCGGGGTGAGGCATGCATGCAGAACATGGCCCCCTACGTTACCGCCAAGTTCAGCCGCTTCGTCAACGACACCACTTTGAAACGGATCGTTGGCCAGGAGCGGTCGCGGATCGACTTCGACGAGATCATGAACTCCGGCCGGATACTGCTCGTCAAGCTCGGCAAGGGGAGGTTCGGCAGCCAGGTGAGCGCCCTTCTGGCCAACATGTTCGTGGCGCGCTTCAAGTTCGCCGCCATGAAGCGGGGTGAGATGGCGAAAAATGACCGGCGGGATTTTTACCTTTTCGTGGATGAGGCTCATAACCTCCCGCAAGACAATTTCACCGAACTCCTCAGCGAGGCCCGGAAGTACCGGCTGGGGCTGGTGCTCGCCACCCAATACTGCTCACAGCTGGGTGACGTTTCGGGAAAAACGGGAAACGACCTCTTGGCTGCGATCTTCGGCAATGTGGGGACGACCATTCTTTTCAGAACCGGGGCCACCGATGCCGAGCGGCTCGCCAGGGGGCTTACCCCCTATTTCGACCAGCTCGACATCCTCGGCCTTCCGAACTTCCACGGCTATGCCAGAATGAACCTGAACAGGGAGGCGATAGCGCCGTTCAGCTTCAGGACGGAACGGGACGAGAGCCCCGAGGACGCGCAACTCGGCGAGTATGTCCGGGAGCTCTCCCGGTTGAAATACGGGAGAGACGCCAAAATAGTGGATGCCGAGATCCAGCGGCGCACGAATGTGAGAAAGCTGGAAGGGTCTGGCAGCGACGACGGCAGGCCGGATGAGACCGACACGAATTAGAATCGATCCCATCAACGCGTTACTCGAAAGGTCGTGGTCATAAGGCTGTATGAATAGAACACTTTCCCCGAATGCGGGGGGATAGCCATGACGATCAAAACTGACATGCCATAGGGCAATGGATTGAGGAACCGCACTCAATCCAGAACGCGAGGAGAAACGCAATGGGATGTGACTTTTTTTATGACGGTAACCTTTCGGATGTTTCCCTACAGGAAAAGGTGATCAGCTTTGTGAAGGACTTTTTCACAACCATTGACCTCCACATTATCCCGGACGCCAGGCGCAGCTATGCCACTGAAATTAATCTGCCAAGTATCGGGCGCGAATATACCCCCCACATAGAAACCCATGACGAGTACCCGTTCAATTTTTACGGCATGATCCCGTATTGCAAAGACGAAGGGATTTCCGACCAGTGCCAGTTCATCTTCAATCGCAACGACAACGGCAGGCTGGTGAAGTTGAGGCGGCTGCCCGATTCATATGGAATCAAGCCGCATTATTATTACAGGGAAAAACCTGAACCGAGACGAACAAATGAAGAGTTTCGCTCTCAAGGGAAAGACGGAAAAATACTGGGCAGAGTAGTTATACCGCCCCTGAAGGAGTTCCCCAAGCCCTTGCTGGCCGAAAAAGTCCCCTTTCCCTATCAGGTTGTGGTTGACGATGGGGGATACGCCCGGCTGGGAGGCGGCCTCGCGTTCGCGCTCCTGCTGACCATCTGCAAGCTCCGATGGTGGCCCGACCTGAAGATGTGCGACGATTACGAGTACTGCGAAATCGTCGATGCTCTCCTGAGAAAATACGACTTGCACCAGCAGTTGCTGGATGAGAGCCTCGACTTCCATGCCAGTCACAAGCTCTTCATAACGGAATACGACAGGGATTTCCCCCCCGCGCCATCACAGGATTCAGGCGAAGACCGCATGAAAGCAAATGCCCAGTGGTATCTGGATTTCTGGGAGAAGGTCAAACCGTACTTGAGGGAAAGGAAGGCTCCCGAATCTGAGGAGTGAAGAATCCATGAACATCATCAGCGTGTCCCGCAGGACCGACATTCCGCACTATTTTGCCGCATGGTTCCGTGAACGGCGAAAGGCGGGATTCGCCGAATACCGCACCGTCTTCGGCGGAGGGAAGAACGGCAGATTCCGCGTCTCCCTCGAACCACAGGAAGTACTGGGCTATCTGTTCTGGACGAAATATGCCAGCCCGTTCCACGATGAGCTTGCGGCACTTAGGACGGATGGCATTCCCTACGTATTCCAGTACACAGTGACCGGGTATGGCAAGGAAATCCAGCCCGGCATCCCTCATCGCGACGCAGCAATCGACGACTTCATGCGGACAGCTGGTAAACTGCCCGGTCCGGCAGCGATCCAGTGGCGCTACGACCCGATCCTGATCTCTCCCACCTACAGCGGCGACTGGCATCGCAGGAACTTCGAAGAGATCGCCGACCGATTGCTGGGAGCGACGCGTGTGGTGAATGTCAGCTTCGTGGAACCGTACCTCAAGGCGCTGACCAAGGCGCCCGACTGGTGCTCCATCCGCTGGCGCCGCCCCGATCCGGTCCGGCACAAAACCGCTCTCAGAAAGTTTCCGGATCTGCAAACGACAGGCCCCGAGGAAGATGCACTGCTCGCCGATCTGGCAGACATCGCCCGCCAACGGAACATTGAACTGAGGATCTGTTGCAATGGAGAATACTGCGGGCGATTCCCTGTGGCAACGTGCTGCGGCATCGAGTTGTTTGCTCCCTATGGTGAGAACCTGGAACGGCGGCTTTCGGGTCTGGCTCCAGGGCCATCCCGACCCGGGTGCCGCTGCCTGAAAACCATGGATATCGGCATGGACACGACCTGTCCCGGAGGATGTTTCTACTGTTACGTCACCACATCCCTGGAGCGTGCCCGATCAAATTTCGCACTTCATGACCCAGCGGCTACGATGCTACGGTCCTGAACCAGACAATGCGACTGAAACGAATGGCCGGGCGGGCGGAGGATGGCTTGGCTGTTGATGGGCGTTTCAGTGTTTCATACCGGATGCCGCAGGCATGATCCTTCCAGATCATTTGCGCTTTGGCTGTCGTGAATTGAAATCAAGAGAACGGATGGCGCTGTTATGGAGAAGAGTCAGTCGAGAAAGAAAAAGATTCTGAAGAAGCTTCTCTGCATGTTCTGGCATTCTCCTGCATTTGCGGCCGTCGAGTGCTGGGCGTCCTACAATATTGACTTCGACATCTCCATCTCCTTCAAAGGATATGTAACCGACAGAGGTGAGAATTTACTGTGCGCGTGGGACATCGATCATGACGATATCGACTGCCAGAGCGAAGATACAGTGGATTTTCTCTATGAACTCATCGTAAACAGGAAGATAACCCCGAAAGAAATCACTGACCCTCAAATCATATCTAAATACAACAAGTACCTGGAATGGGTGGCCAAGATAACAAGGCTTATCGAACAGAACATTTGCCCTGAGTGCGGCGGCAAATTGGAGGAGGCGCACGGAGGTGGCAAGGATTGTTTTAACTGCGGCTGGAGCTGTGCGTGAACCAGCCACACCCACCATCAGATGTTTAGCAATACCACAGAGCTATAAGTGGACGCTGGAACATTTTCACCGCGGCACTCTGGAGGATGAGTGAAACAGACCGAGACTAGGGGATGCTCTGCAGTGTCCTGGCTGAAGAGTCCGAAGCACCCCTACGAGGACCGTTACCGACTCCTGACGAAGGACATCGCGCTCGTCAGCCGGACTAAAAGGGGAGAACTGTTTGGGGTGTTCGACGGCATCGGCAGCGCCCCCAAGGGAATGGCGGCGGCCCAGGCCATGGCCGACTGTCTGGTCGACTTCTTCCGCCGCCCATCACTCTACCCTGCCGACTGGCAGGGTTTCTACAAACTGTTACATGAGACAAACGTGTCGATCTTCAACTGGGGGTTCATGGAGGGAACGGACCGTCCACTGGGTGGGTGTGCCGGCACGATCGCCTGGCTCCGTGACGATCAGCTCACGCTCTTCCATGCCGGCGATACGGTAGCATTACTCCTCAGAGACGGGCAAGAGCCGCGCCAGCTGACCAGGCTCCATGACATACACGGCGACATCTACCGCTATTTCGGACTGGGCAAGACCCTTGAAATTGATGTGCAAAGCTGCGCCGTGGAGGAAGGCGACCTTGTCCTGCTGATGTCCGACGGCGTGACAAAGGCGTACAGCACGACCGAGGCGGCCAATCTGGTCATGGATATCTATGGGAAAAGCGGAGACATCGCCACGGCGGCAGAGGAGCTTGCCACCAGGTCGCGCAGCAAGGGATCTAACGATGACATTACGGCACTGGCTATAGAGATTGAGGACGCATGAAACCGGGACTGAGGAAATGACCGAACTTTATTTGAAAAGATCAGCACATTTTGTCGTTTGAAAACAAGTGGAGAACGCCTTATGGGAACAGAAATAGACTGGGAAATATTTCCAAGCACGAACCAGCTCTATTCCGCGGTATGCGACGATGTCCGCCGGCACTGCATGGCAAAAGGCTACCGCGAAGGTGATGGCATCAACAATTTCACTCCCCACCACGCTGTCGCCGCTTTCGGCATGGCAAAGCTGCTCGCGGGAAAGTTCGACAGATATGTTGCCGTGGCACCGGAAGGCCACATCTACGGATACTTCTTCGAAAAGCTGGGAATCCCGGTTCTGTCCGTCCTTACCGACTATCCTCCTACCCTCTGCACGTCGGAGGACGACCTGTCGGTGATTGAGAACCAGCGGGTGCTTTTGATCGAGGATGACGTCATCAGCGGACGGACGCTGCAGCTCGTGGTGGACTATATGGGCCTGTTCAAGCCGGCTTCGCTGGCATTATACCTCGGCCACAATCTCGGTATCCAGCACCTTGATAATGTGCCCCGTGAAATAGGCGACAGGATTTTCATGGCGGAACTTATGCTGAGTCCGAACCATTGGAGGCAGCTGGATGCGGAATTTCCCGAATTCTTCAAATCGATCCTTGAGCTGAGATGAACAAATGGTGATTAGTGGATGCTGTGAAATAAATCATCACAGGGGAGGCAACGATGGCTACGCCATGTTTTTCATGCGGGAAAACCGGTTTAGACAAGAGCTGGCCGGGAGCAAAATTCTGTCCGAGCTGCGGGATTCACCTCTGCTCTAAATGCGGATCGGGGCGAAACCAGTGCCCCAAATGCAGGAAGTACATACTGCGCTGACGGCAAAGGACCGCCAGGCGTACAAATTCAGGGAGGAAGCCATGAAAGAGACGCTCTTAGCACTTGTTACCGTACTCGTCATCTGCTCCAGCAGCCAAGCCGGTGACCGTCCGGTCCTTTCCGACAGTTCGTACGGTGTGATTCGCTTTGGTGCCAATTTGTCGGCTGTCGAATCCAGGCTGAAGGAAAAGGCCAAAAGCGATACGGGTGAATTTGATTGCAACTTCGTGACGTTCAGGAAGTACCCGGGAATCATGTTTATGGTAGAGAAGGGACTCATAACCCGTGCCGACGTGGCCTCCAAGATCATACCGAATATTCAGAGGATCAAGATCGGCACTCCCCTGGCGGAAGTGAAGGAGCGCTACCCAAAAGCCATTATCATGCCACACAAGTATGACGAAAAAGGTCATTACGTCATCTTCAAATCTCCTGACGGAAAGCGGGCCATGGTATTTGAAGAAACGGAAGGTAAAATCGGTTCCGTTCGGGCTGGGCTGGAACCCTCGGCGGAATATGTCGAAGGGTGCCTCTAGCACCGCCGTAAGGTGGAGGACATCGATGCTCACCCATGATGAGGCAAGACGTTGCTATGGGATAATCTGTGAATCGGCTCTCAGTTCGTTGCGCGATGATCTGCTCCGCAAGGGAGTCGAGTACGCCCGGATTCGAGCGGAATGGCAGCTCTCGACCCGCGAGCAACGGATTGAGATGGACCAACGTCGTAAGCTGGCGCACAACTCCTTCATCGATGCCTGCAATATTCTCAGCCGCAATATGGCCAAGTCCGGTGAAGACAACTCGTGGCGGGCGAACCTGGGTGCCGACAGAAAGGTAATCGGCGACTTTGCCTGTTTCATCCATTGCTTTCTCGGTCTGGCAGGGCGATGACAGAGATTCTCCAGGCTGCGGGGTGTATTGATGATTGACGACTTTTGCCATTTATATGGTTCGTTCCTGACGGAAGAGGATCTCCGGAAACTCCTCGACATGTCGTGCGGGTCTTCCCATGGAACAGATGAACTCGTTGGCTATCTGTTTGGCCTGAGTCTTATCCCGGAACACATTGCGTCCGAAGAATGGCTGCCAGGCGCACTGAAGGAGAAGGCGCACCTCCGTCATCTGAATTCCTACGAAGGTTTTCTCCTGAGCCTTCTGGAAGGCATCAGAGTTCTCAACAGGAATGGCAAGTTAACGTGTCCGTTTGATTTCACCGAATCGCTTAAGGGCGAGGAATGGATTCTTCAAGTACGTCATGTGATGCCTTGGACAAACGGCCTGTGGCAGGCAATGAAGCTCCGCTACGACTTCTTCTGGCCTGAAGAGGAAGATTGTGTCGATGATGAAGCTGATCTCAAATACTGCGAGCGGTATGTCTGTCTTCGAACTATTCGAGGAATTGCCGAGCCTGAAGCCTATCTTGACGAGCTTGCATCCGCAAACCCCGACAGAGAACGGGACGACGAAGCTCTCATGGCAGCTACCCTGTCCATTCTGCATGGCGCCGTAAGCCACATGCAGCAGATTGGGTTGTCAGCCTCTCCCAGAAGCTTACCATAGAAACTGAGTCTTCAGAAACATGCTTCCAGCTCGGCTCGTCGCTCGCGTGAGGACACCTTGATATCTCTGCAGTTTGTTAACGGAAATGTGCTCGATATAGCGGCGGATGCCATACTGTTGACCGTCGACGGTATGGCAAAAGGGATGGAAGGAAACATTGCCCGGGCCTTTGCGCGGCGTTGGCCAGACATCTGGGACAAGGTAAAAGAGGAAATACCCTACCCCCTCCCCTACGGGAGCGTGTTCGACTATGAACCGGACGATCCCGACTGCCCCTTCAAGCTGGTCCTGATCGCATCTCTTCTCCCGCACAGGGAGGTGACCGCACCAGCCCAGAAGGGCTTCATCAGGTCGTCCTTCGATGCCGTATTGCGTTGCGCCCTGCACGACTACCGCCTAGCATCTCTCGCCGCCCCCCTTCTGAAGTGTGGCTGGCGGCTGTCTGCTCAGGAAGAGCTCCTGGCCATGATCGATGCTGTCGACGCCCCCGGGGTGAAGGGCCTGAGCGGCGTCGTCAGCATAGCAACCCTTGATGCCGCAGAATACGACCAATTAAATCCAATCATTAAGAGCATGGGCTTTCACACAGACGTGACGCAAGCTGCTAAGTTCGACAGAATACAGGAGAAAGGGACATGAGAAAGGTTGCATTTCATTTGGTTGCGATACTTCTTTTGTTTGTTGCTGGCCAGACATTTGCCGCTGAAAAATTGCCAAAAGGTTTCAGCACATTTCGCACAAGCTTGAAAAAGTCGGTATTAAAGGGTGACCGAAGCGCGATCGCCACCATAATGGCGCCTGATTTCCAGTGGGCCATGGATCCTGAGAAAGTTTCGCCGGTTGAAGCGCTGAAGCTGATGGATCAGTTCGGCCTCTGGCAAAATTTCAAGCAAGCTTCTCTCCCGCGGGAAGGTTGAAAAATTCTCGGATTCCTTCTGCGAGGGAACCTGTTATATGCTTATCGCTCCCCAGGATAAGGAAAATGTGGGCTACGTCATCAGAGAAGTAAATGGCAAGTGGTTCTGGGTCGAAATGCGCGGCGATTAGGTACTGGTATAGATTCGCTCGCCGAGGATGTATTCAAGGCCGTCGTCACCTGAAGGCGCTTATCGCTCCCCCCGCGATTTCGACGATAGATCTATTTTCTTCCCGTAGAATCTGCAGATGGCGCATGCCTGGATGATCGACAGGTGGGCTAAGACAGTTAGCCGCCCTTTGCAATTTCCAGCAAATCAAAATACCAGCCCCCCGTTATCTTCGCCCCCAGATTGAAACTTATCAGGATCAAAGTAACCCGAATTACCGTAATCTGCATTATAATTGGGCATAATTTCAACCATAAACGCAATTATTGAAAATTGTCGTGCATGTAAACCCTGAGTTGACATTCAGGCGATATTTTATATTTACAATTCACCGCGCCTCTATTTTCCTGATCGTCCGGCCGCCAAGCCGGAGAGATCACGAATAATCCATTCCTCTCCGCCCCGTCAGTGCCCCCCAAATGTCGCAACAAAATCTCCATGGCGAACAATATCCATGGCGTGGGCCATGCCATCAATGTCAATAAGGAAAATTTTGCTCGAAGGTGATTTTCTTTCGGAGTCGCCTAGGATACCTTCCCCCCCTCGTGATTATATACATGGGGGGATTATGCGTGGATTCATCCTGGCGGTTCTACTGGGGATAATTGCCAGTACCGATAGTTCGGCTAACGCCTTTTGCTATGAGGAGGCGGGAGCCATGTATGGCATCGCGCCCAGGCTCCTCTGGATCATCTCCAAGGGGGAGAGCAACTTCAACCCTGCTGCGGTTAATTACAACTCCAATGGGAGCTACGACTTCGGTCTCATGCAGATCAACTCTTCATGGGCGCCGACTCTGCGAAAGATGGGCATCCCCTGGGAAGCGCTCGCAGATCCTTGCACAAATGTCAAGGTCGGGGCCTGGGTGCTCGCCCAGTGCGTTCAGGACTATGGCTACACGTGGACCGCGGTCGGCTGCTACAACTCGCGCACCCCGTCGAAACGGAACAGGTACGCGTCCCGGATCGCCCGGCTGATGAGCCGAGAGCAGGTATCGTCCCAGCGGCCCCGGCAGGAACAAAGGCAGGTGGCAATTGCCTCCGGTTCTCTGGAAGACTCGCCCTGGGAAGCGGTTTTTGGCCATGCTTCCCGCTGACCTCCTGACAAAATATGGACTTCAGGAAGCCGAAGCGATGGAGGTCATCAAGTTCGCAATTACCCGAGCATTGACTGTTGCCCTGCGAAAAAGCCTCGCTGTCAGGATCGAAGACAGACTGGAGATAACCGTTTTCCCGGATCAGGGGGAACCGATTGATCTCTGCCCAGCGGTTATCAAAAGCAAGGTGCGACGTTTCATCATCCACCATGTCGAACTGGAACTGCAAAAGCGGCAAGTCATGCGTGAAGCTGAGGAGTTGAAGGAACTGCGTGGGAAAAACGTCGCAGGAGAAATTTCCCGGATCGCCGAAGACGGCACGCTGTACGTCGCCCTGGAGATCTCAGACGTTTTCAGTCACCTGATTCTGGCCGGCGAATGTCCGGTGCGCTACCAGCCTTCCCATGAAAGAGGTCGCTACCGTATCGGCGATGTACGGGAGTTTTTCATTTCGAGCGTTCTCCCGATCGTCGTCAACGGCAGGTCGGCCCATGTCCGCATTCGCCTCAGCCGGAACACGAAAGAGCTTCCCGCTCTGTTGTTAACGGAGCGGACATCGGTAGCTGGCATCGTATGCCGTCGCCGGATCGCCGGCGGCTTCAGCGACATCGTCACCCCTGCCCGCCTCCCCAAGGAGGCGATCAACAATGTCGGAAAG
>Ga0335085_10002348_pt1 | contig 35696 bp, 33 predicted proteins | sample Lox_Sample_45_FD_206712 | JGI IMG/M metagenome (GOLD analysis project Ga0335085, IMG submission 206712) | Soil microbial communities from Loxahatchee National Wildlife Refuge, Florida, United States - Lox_Sample_4.5 | ecosystem: Environmental > Terrestrial > Soil > Wetlands | place: USA... | reverse complement strand
AACACATCGCCATGAACCTCGTGCGAAATCCCAAGGACAGGCATAGCCTCAAGGTCCGCCGAAAACTCGCAAACCTCAATCCCGACTACCTCGAAACCCTCATCCGACACACCGCACCGTTAACCTGAAGCGATTCCCCTGGCGCGGCCGTCCCCGGCCGTCATGGGAACAGGGATGGGCGCGCTCCCAGTCACACGTCCCCGGCCCGCTCCACCGCAAAGCGCTTTTCGATGCGCCCAAGCAGCTGATCGCGAACCGCACGATAAGCATCGAGGCGCTGCTCGCGTGTTCCCTCGACGGCGGTTGCATCCAGGGTGGGCCAGTATTCCACCTCGACTGCGGCGGTGCGCGTCAGCTCCATCGCCTTGTGCTGGGCCTCCGGGGAGAGCGTTACCACGAGGTCGAAAGAGGTATCCTCCAGATCCTCGAAGCGCTTGGGTTTGTATCTGCCGATCTCCACGCCGATCTCCTCCATGACTTCGACGGCCATCGGATCGAGATCCCCCGCGCGCACGCCGACCGAATCGACGTAGACGAACTTGCCGTACAGATGGCGCATGAGCGCTGCCGCCATCGGGCTGCGGACGGCATTGAGCGTGCAAGCGAACAGCATGGCACCGGGCAATTCTTCGCCGTGGGGCCCGCGCATGGCGATCAGCCCTTGAGGTGCAAGACGCAGATAAGCGTGAAGAGGCGGCGGGCGGTATCGAAATCGATCTCGATCTTGCCCTTGAGCCGCTCCTGCAGCAGATGCGAACCCTCGTCATGGAGACCGCGCCGCGCCATATCCAGCGATTCGATTTGCGACGGCGGCGCATTGCGGATCGCCTTGTAGTAGCTTTCGCAGACGAGAAAATAATCCTTGATGATGCGCTTGAACGACGTAAGCGCCAGGATCACGCGGCGGTGCGCTTCGCCGGCTTCAAGCGATACGTCGAAGACGAGCCTGTTCTCGGCCGTGCTCAGAAGCAGCTTGTAAGGCCCTCCCGAAGAGCCATGCGGGGCAAAGTGATTGGCCTCGAGAAGATCATAGATGGCAACGGCGCGTTCCTGATCGATCTCGCGCGTGCGGCGCACGACGGTGCGTTCGTCGAGATCGATCGCGATCAGCCGGAAGTGGCTCTCAGCTGTCATGTAGCGAAATCATGCACCACGAAGACACGGAGAACACGGCGGAGGTCCGTACAAGACATCGCAACGCCTCCGTGGTCTCTGTGTCTCCGTGGTGAACTCATTGTTTTAGGTTCAGGCGCGCGGCAATCGAGCGGGCGTGTGCCGAAAGACCTTCGGCTTCGGCCAGTGCGATGGCGTCGGGACCGAGCCTCGCCACCGATTCGGGCGCACAGGCGAGCAGCGTCGTGCGCTTCATGAAGTCGAGTACCGAAAGTCCGGAAGCGTAGCGCGCCGATCGCGCCGTGGGCAGCACATGGTTGGGCCCGGCGATATAATCGCCCATGGCTTCCGGCGTGTACGCCCCGAGAAAAATCGCACCGGCATGCCTGACCTTGTCGAGCAGCCGCTCAGGTTGGGCGAGCGCGATTTCCAGATGCTCCGGCGCGAGCCGGTTGACGATGGCCGCCGCATCTTCGATCCGTTCGACCAGAATTATGCCGCCGAAATCCCGCCAGCTGGCTTCGGCGATGTTCCGGCGCGGCAACACCTCGAGCGCGCGCGCCACGGCCGCCGTCACCGCATCGGCGAAGCCTGCATCGTCGGTGACAAGTATGGACTGCGAGGATGCGTCGTGCTCCGCCTGGCTCAACAGATCCGCGGCGATCCAATCGGGATTGCCGGACGCGTCGGCGATGACCACGATCTCCGAGGGGCCGGCAATGGAATCGATGCCGACGCGGCCGAACACTTCACGTTTGGCGGCGGCGACATAGGCGTTGCCCGGCCCCACGATCTTGTCCACCGGCGCAATCCGGTCCGTGCCGTAGGCCAGCGCGGCAATCGCCTGCGCGCCTCCTGCCCGATAAATTTCGCAAACGCCGGCGCGTTTGGCTGCGGCCAACGTGAGCGGGTGAATGCGGCCGTCGGTGGCCGGCGTGGTCATGGCAATGCGCCCAACGCCCGCCGTGCGCGCCGGCACTGCATTCATCAAGACGGAGCTCGGATAGCTCGCCGTTCCACCCGGAACATACAGACCCACACTGTCGAGCGGCGTCCATCGCCATCCCAGAGTCGTGCCGTCGTCGTCGGTGTAGCGTTCGTCGCGGGGCATTTGCCGCCGGTGGTAGGCCTCGATGCGCCGCGCCGCCACGTCGAGCGCCGCGAGCGCAGCCTTGTCGCACGCATTTTCCGCTGCGGCGATCTCTTCCTCGCCGACGCGCAAGCGTTCCGGCGAAAGCGACACGCGATCGAAACGTCTTGCATAGTCGCAAAGCGCCGCGTCGCCGCGTGCACGAACATCGGTGACGACGGCACGCACAGTCGCGGCGACATCTTCGGATGTTTCGCGCTTGGCATGCAGCAAGCGCTCGAACCCGGCTGCAAAATCCGCAGAGCGCGCGTCAAGCCTCGTTGCCATCTAACGCTCTTTTGAATCGTGATCCGGCCGGCCGCGCGCCGCCCACGCGCCGCTCACGTCGGCAAGGCTCGCGTCCAGACATTCGACATCGAGCCGGATCATGCCGCCGCCGGCGAACAGCAACTCGACCATGCCGCCGGGATCCTCGCCGTCCCGCGGCGTGTATTTGATGGCAAGCAGCGCTGCCACGGCTTCGCCGTCGTGCCGGATGCGGTGCGACTTGACGCTCTGCACGCGTTCAAAGCAAAGTTGCGCCCGCACCCGCAGATTTTGCCGCGGGCTCGCCTGCGCACTTTCCCATTTGAACCGATTGAACAGCGCCACGAAGCGGCGCGACCTGGGGAGCCAGGCAAGATCCTTCACCTGCGCAACGGCGTCCTGCAGCCTGGCCGAGATGATTTCCAGATCCTGCGCATCTTCGGCGGCGAGGGTCAAATGCGTGGTCATCCTTTGATCCGCTCGATTTCGGCGCCCACCCGGCCGAGCTTTTCCTCGAGCCGTTCGAAGCCGCGGTCGAGATGATAGACGCGATTGATGATGGTCTCGCCCTCGGCGGCAAGTCCGGCCAGCACCAGGCTCACGCTGGCACGAAGGTCCGTCGCCATCACCGGCGCTCCTTTGAGCGAGGAAACACCGCGCACGATGGCAGTATCGGCATCGACGCGGATATCGGCTCCCATGCGCAGGAGTTCGGGGACATGCATGAAGCGGTTCTCGAAGATCGTTTCGCGAATATGGGAGGTTCCCTCGGCCGTTGCCATCAGGGCCATGAACTGCGCCTGCAAATCGGTCGGGAAGCCGGGAAACGGCGCCGTCTCGACATCGGCTGCCGTCGGACGCTTGCCGTTGCGATGGACCTTCAGGCCGCGGTCCGTCCGCACGATGTCCGCGCCGATCGATTGAAGCAGGGGAACCACCGCGCCGATCAGGTCCTGTCCGCCACCCGTGAGCTCGATTTCACCGCCGGCAATGGCGGCCGCGAAAGCGTAGGTGCCCATTTCAATCCGGTCGGCCACTACGGCATGGCGTGCGGCATTCAGGGATTGCACGCCCTGCACCACGAGGCTGGAGCTGCCGATGCCGGAAATCTGCGCGCCCATGGCGACGAGACAACGCGCCAGATCGTCGATCTCGGGCTCGCGAGCGGCGTTCCTGATAACCGTTTGGCCCCTCGCCAGCGCGGCCGCCATGAGCGTGTTTTCGGTCGCACCCACCGAGACGCAGGGGAACTCCACCTCGGCCCCGAGCAGACCGTGGGGCGCACGGGCGAGAACATAGCCCTCGGACAGCTCGATCTCCGCGCCCAGCGCAGCGAGCGCCTGCAGGTGCAAATCCACCGGCCGGGCGCCGATGGCGCAGCCGCCGGGCAGCGAAACCTTGGCCTCCCCGAAGCGCGCGACCAGCGGCCCCAGCACCAGAAAGCTCGCGCGCATCTTGCGGACGATGTCGTAATCGGCAGTGGTCCCGGTCAGATGGGAAGCATCGAGCGCGAGCCTGCCACCGCTGCCCAGTTCGCCGGACGCCTCGTAGGAAACCCGAACGCCCAGGCCATGTAGAAGATCGGCCATGAACGCCACGTCGGCGAGCCACGGCACATTGCGGAGCTCAAGCGGCGCATCCGCGAGGAGACAAGCAGCCATCAGCGGCAGAGCCGCATTCTTGGCGCCGCTTATGGCGATTTCCCCGTTCAGACGGGCACCGCCCTTGATGCGGATGCGATCCATGACCCCTCAAAAAGCGCCGGTATTGGCGGGCGCGGGTTGTAAGCGCCTCTATTGTGCCGGACAACGGCCCTTAAGCCAAAAATCGACCCTAAACTATTGCGGCTTCGGGGCGGGATTGGGGCGCGAGCGCGCCGCCGCCCGTGCCTTGTCTCCTGACGCCGGTGCAGCGGCGCGCTGGCGCGCCTTGCGCCGCCTGAGATTTTCCTTCAGCGCCTCCGCCAGACGCTCGCGGCGGCTGTCAGCGCGTGCCTTTGCCACTCTTTCCCTCCGGTCCGGGCTTCGCTATAGCACCAACGCACCCTCGCGGGGCGCCGGAGTAGCGTAGTGGTAGCGCAACCCCTTGGTAAGGGGTAGGTCGAGAGTTCGATTCTCTCCTCCGGCACCAGTTTTTCCAGGATCCGTGCCGGCGACGGCCGGAGAGGTAGCCCGTGCGCGAGAAACCACCCGGTCGCATTACATGGTCTTAGGAGTTGCCGCGCGGCGTCGGCGCGGTTTTACTTCACGCGACATAGATACGATTCAGGGAATCTCACGACATGGGCGCGCCCGAAACCGGCAGCATCAACGTCGACATCGAAGCCCGCCAGGCCCATGTCGTAGGTTCGCAACCCCGCATCCTGCCACTCCGCCACGACGAGGCAAACGACGAAGCCAGACGCGTGGTCGGGCGGCTGCGGGACTCGGCCGGCTCTACCCAGACCGGTGGGCTTCCCGAATACATGCGCACGATGCTGAAGCATCCAAAGCTTTTTCGCTGCCAGATGGAGATGGGGACGGCTGTCTTTCAGGGACTCGTTCCGCCGCGGGAGCGCGAGCTTGCCGTGCTGCGGGTCGGCTGGCTGTGCCGCGCGCCTTACGAATGGGGCGAGCACGTGGTCATCGCCAAGCGATGCGGTCTCGGCACGGAAGACATCGAGAGGATAACGGCCGGCTCCTCTGCCGCCGGCTGGAGCGAGCATGAGCGCGCCATACTGCGCGGCGTCGAGGAGCTGCTGGCCGACCATGCGCTCAGCGATGCAACGTGGGAAATTCTGGCGAAAAGCTGGAGCGAGGCGCAGCTGATCGAGTTCACGATGATGGTGGGCCAATACGTGGCCACCGCTTTCATTCAGAACTCGCTGCGCGTTCGCCTGGCGCCGGAAAATCCCGGATTGAGCCTGCGGTAAAAACGGCAGTCTGTTTCCTCAGACAAGCCAGTGGCGGGCGCCGTCGACAACAACTTCGTGAGCGTAGGGAACATCACCCGAAATTCGCGCGGCAGCCAGTCCGTTCTGGCCGAACCAATCTGCCGCCCCATCCTTGTCGGCCACGCGCCATGCCAGCGCAAACACGCCGGAATTGGGACCATTGATGAAATCGGCGAGCGGTCCCGCCGAGCGGTCGAGCGGTTCGAGAATCAGAAGCCGCCCGTCCGCCACTTCCACAGGCGTCGCCGTCGCCCGCTGCGGCCACTCCAATGCATATGATGCGTGAGCCGTGCCGCCGAGCACGTCGACGAAGAACGCGACCGCGCCGGCCGGATTGCGCGGCACGCACACGATGTGCGCCAGCGCGTGCGGGCGCATGGGCCGCCCCGACGCCCAGTCGCGGCGCCAATGCGGCAAATCCCACGGATCATTGGGCATCTTGTGATCCGTAAGCTCCATGACCACGCCGCCGGTGCTCTTGGGATGAAGAAAGAGCAGTCCGGGACCGATGGTGTTGATCAGAATGCCGAGTTCCTTGCATCGTTCATGTGCGGCCGCGCAATCGGCAACGCCAAACGAGATCGAGTGATAGCTCGCGCCCATCTTCTGCACGTAACGGGCGAACATGAAGCGATGATCGTCCGGATGGCGGGGCGCCATCACCTCGATCATGTGGTCGGCAACGTAAAGCAGCGCCGCATCGCGGTCTTCGGGGCCGTAGTAGTTCTCGTGGAACACGATACCTCCGAAGACCGCACAATATAGCTGGCGCAGCCGCTCGCAGGTCGGAGAGGCGTGGATCGTATGGAGCAGACGCCCGGCGCGCATGGTGTTGTTCATGGACATAATATCCTCCTGCGACGCGCAGCCCGCGCGCCCTTTCATTCATCGCAACGTTGAATTATACCCCGCGGTTCGCGCGAGGAAACCTTGCGGGGCAGCACGGCTCGCGTAATCTGCCGAGGTCACACGCACTCGATGAGCGGCATGAGCTCACTGCAATTCGGTTTCGTTACCGGCGCCGCGCGAGAGGAAGTCGACGCACTGGAATCCTTGCCCATAGCGTCGCTGTGGGTGGGTGGCCATGTTGCCTCGCCGAACGGCGCACCCGAAGTCATGGTCAAGCTGGCACAGCTGGCAGCTCTCTCGCGCCGCGTGCGGATCGGAACCTCGATCCTGCTCCTGCCCCTCTACCAGCCGGCGATCGTCGCAAAACAGGTTGCCGACCTGGATCAATCGAGCGGGGGACGCATCAACCTCGGCATCGGCATCGGCGGCGAGTACGAACAGGAATTCCGAGCGTGCGGCGTCCCCGTCACGGAGCGCGGAAAGCGGACCGACGAGGCGATCGGTCTGCTTCGGCGTCTCTGGACAGCCGAAGAGATTTCGCATCCCGGGCCTCATTATCCCATGGAACGCGTGCGCATTCAGCCGGCACCGGTCCATCCCGGCGGTCCGCCCATCATCGTCGGTGGACGGAAAGAACCGGCCATGGTGCGTGCGGCCAGGCTGGGGAACGGCTGGATGCCCTACCTTTACTCGCCGCGCGCCTACGCAAACTCGGTCAAGCGCATCCGGGAAATCGCGGACGAAACCGGGCGGGATATTTCCGACTTCGAGTGGACGGTGTTTCTGTTCACGACCGTCCGTGACGACGAGGAACGCGCGCGCCAGGAGGCCGCCTCGGTCCTGGGCGGAATCTATCGGCAGGATTTTCGCGCGATGGCAGACCGCGTCACGGCGGCCGGAACACCGGAGCAGGTGGCTGCCCGCGTACAGGAATTTGTCGATGCCGGCGCGCGGCACATCATCTTTGCCGCCGCCGCGCATGAAGATCGCCTCGCCGTCATGCGGCGCATTGCAACCGAAGTGATGCCGAGGGTTGGCGTCACCGACCAGCAGTGAGATGATCGGCGTAGGCGCCTATAGCGGAAGAGATCAGGTTCGTACTCAAATCTTCTCACACGCGGTTTTCATCCCGGCTCTGCGCCGCGCCAGCACTCGCCGCGGTCGGCCAGCATCATTCGTGGGGGCGCGGCTTGGCCGGGGTGACAATTGTGATAGCTCTGCATGCCAACCAAATTTCATCTCACTCTAGTGTTCAGAATCCGAAGTTCGTGATTTTTGGAAGAGAGATTCACCACGGAGGCACGGAGAACACGGAGACAAGTCTCACGGCGGCGCGAAACGCAACTAATCCAGCCGCAAAAACGCTACGGCAGTATAATTACGCGGAAAACAGTTTTGCTTCGTTCCGACTCCGTGCCCTCCGTGCCTCGGTTGTGCAATGGATCGCTACGAACTTCTGGTTCAGGACACTAGAATTCACACCGGCGTCCAGATCGGCGCGCCGCGCTGCGCGCGCAACGACGGGATGACTTTTCCGTCGACGTCGGTGACGCCGTAAGCTTCCGCCAATTCCGCCGTGATGAACGTTCCGCCCGAGTGCTTCATCATCCCAGGATCCTTGACCAGTGCTGCGATCACCCGCCCGGGAAACTCGGGCGAACAGCCGATCAACGGGTTGGTGACGGTCTGAGCTTTCATTTCCGGACTACGCGACAAGTTGCGCTCCGCGCGTTCGGTGAACGTGAGGCCCTGCCAGAGCGAAATCGACGCCACGTGGTGCGGCTTCAGCTCGATGGCCATATCGCGCGCCATGCGATCGACAGCCGATTTGCACGTTCCGAAAATGACGCCATAGGTGTATGTCACGCCGACATAACCGGAAATGGCGACAATCAGGCCCGTTTTCTGCGGTACCATGATGTGCGCGGCATGCCAGGCCGCGACGAAATTCGAGCGCACGCCCACCTCGAACATTTCCAGGTTCGAGAGCGGCTTGTCCCAGAAGGGCTTCGATTCGGTCAGGTCTTCCGGCAGCGAAAAGGCGTTATTGACCAGAACGTCGAGACGCCCCTGCTCGTTCTTCACTTGCGCGAACAGAGCCGCCACGTCGTCGTCGTTGCCGTGATCGACCCGAACGGCGATGCCCTTGCCGCCGCCGCGCGTTACCTCTGCGGCCGTTTCGCCGACGGTTCCGGGAAGCGGATACGAGCCGGGCGTGACGGTGCGACCGGTGACATAGACCGTCGCACCTTCCTTACCCAATGCGATGGCAATTCCCTTGCCGATGCCGCGGCTGGCGCCGGTGACGACGGCGACCTTGCCTGAAAGTGCACCCAACGAAACCTCCTCATCCCATCCTGCGCGCGTGAACCGGGCAATCTGCCCGGATCGCCGCATCACGACTTGACAATACCCGACACGCCTGTGGGCGCTTATCTCAGCCGGGAATATCTTCAAGCTTCGTTTGCGCAAGCTTGCGCAATTCCGAAAGCTTGACCTTGGCGCTTCCCGTCAGCGACAGCTCGTCTTCATTGACGAACAGGACGCGTCGCGGAATCTTGTAGCTGGCAAGGCGCGATTTCAAGAAATCGCGGATTGCGGATTCGGTCAACTCCGCTCCTTCGTGCCGCACGACGCAGGCAACGACCATCTCGCCCAGCGTATCGTGCGGAACACCTACGGTGCGGGCTACTTTGACGCCTGGATGGGTTGCCAGAACTTCGTCGACTTCGAGTGGCGAGACATTGGCCCCGCCGGTCTTGATGATGTCGTTGAGCCGCCCTTCCCAGACGAGGCGGTCTCGCTCGTCGATGTAGCCGCCGTCGCCGGTACGAAAGAATCCTTCTTCGTCGAACGTTTCTTCCAGGGGAACACCGAGGTATCCCAGCATGAGGGTTGGACCCTTGACGGCGATTTCGCCGCGCGCGCCGCGGGGGACGACCGCGCCCGTGAGCGGATCGACGATCTTGATCGTATTTCCCGGCAGTGCCTCGCCATGCGAGTTGCCGGCAATCTCGAACGGCGTGTTGCTTGGAAACACGGCACTGATCGTAAAGGTTTCGGTATTGCCATAGGCGGACATGGGCTCTTCCCATGTGGTGGAAACCGTCGGGTGCCGCCCCACCTGGTTGCGCCTGTCCGCATAGCGGAAGCTGGACAGGTCTACGCCGAGCCAGTTCGGCGCTGCCGCCAGCTGCTCATACTGGTGCGGCCAGGCGAATGGCCGCGTCACGCGCTCGCGTTCCATCAAATCCAGCGCCTCGGCGGGCTCGAACGTCGGCTGCAGCACCACGCATCCACCCGCAGCCAGTGTCGCGCCCAGCACGCTGGCAAAGTTGCCCGACCAGAAGAACCCGTTGGGTGTCCACGAACGGACATCGTCGCCGAGCAAAAGTATTCTGCACCAGCGCCAGCATTGAATGACAACGCCACGCTGTGCACTCAAGACGCCTTTGGGCTTGCCTGTCGTGCCCGATGAAAAGAACAGCGCGCCCGGGTCGGACGGATTTGTCGCCTCCGCGCGCGCCTGCACCAGGTCGACCGGAACCGAGCTGCCTCGATCGAGAAAATCGGCCCAGGTTTCGATACCCTCCTCCAGAGGTTCGCCAACGACGACCAGATGCCGGAGCTGCGGAAACCTGGTCGACAGCAGGCTGCCGGCCGGCGCCCGCCCGATTTCCGGCTCGAGCTCGAGAAGCATCCGCGCAAAGTCTTTTTTCACGACCCTGCGCTCGAACAGCAGGATCGAGACGTTCGACAAGCGCAACAACAGATCGAGCTCCGCCGCCGTGGAGAACGTCGAAAGCGGTGTAGCGATGCCGCCGGCGAGCCCGGCACCGAATACCGATGCCACCCACTCCGGCCGGTTCGTCATCATCACGCCGACGCGACTACCCTTGCCGATACCGCAGGCAACCAGCGAGCGGGCAACCAGAAGCGCACGATCCCAGAGCTGGGCATAGCTCCAGCGTTCGACTTGGCCGTCCGGGTGATGCAACACCAGCGCCTCGCGCGCGGCATAACGCTTCGTCACGTCCCGCAGGAAGCCGGGCAAGGTCAGCGCACCCAATCCGGGCTCCGCGTCGAGCGGTGTTCCGCGAATGATCGACTGCGGCGAACCGAACTCCCCGTCTGTCATATGGCAATCCAAGCTCCGGCCCGCACTGCGTTAGCAGCTCTGCTGCGCAGCAGCCATAGGGCTCGCCAGCCGCGCTTGACTAATTCGGACAAATCCCCGACCTAGAGCTGCGCTCGGCTCGAGAGCGGCCCGGCAGGTCCGGCGCAAACAAACTTTGGGAGGAATCCGGGAGTTCGACCGTGCTGGCGGATCAACGCACCGAACAAAGCGCGGGCTTCGACCTCGTGCACAACGACATCCTGCGTTTCTTTCCCGAGCTGGTGAGAACTCTCGGCGGCGAACCGGACCTGCTGCTGAAGCGCGTAGGGATCGAACCTGTTGCGCTCCTCGATGGGAGCGCGCGCTTCGGGTATCGGCAGATTGTGAACCTGCTCGAAGAGGCCGCCGCGGAACTCGGCTGCCTGGATTTCGGCATGCGTCTGGCGTCGCTCCAGGGAGGTGGCAGCGTTTTCGGGGCCATCGGCATCGTCATGAAAAATTCCAAGACGCTCGGCGATGCCCTGGAGTATGTGAAGCGACACAGCTATGCGCACAGCCTCGCAGCGCGCATCGACCTGCAGGTCCATCCCGTCAGGCATGACGTGTTTGTCGGTCACGACATCCTGCTGGACCGCCTGCCCAGCAAGGGCCAGGCCATCGAGCAGGTGCTGCTGCTTGGGCACCTGAACGTCATGGAGATCACCGGCGGACACGCGCGGGTCAGAAAAGTCTATTTTCGTCACCGGCCGCTTTCTCCGCCGAGCACGTATCGCCGTTATTTCGGTTGCAGCGTCGGCTTCGACCACCATCGAGACGGCATCGTCTTTTCCCCGCGCGACTTGACGTGCCCCATCGTCAATCCCGACGCTCGTGCGTATGAATCCGTCACATCCTTCATCGACACAAAATTCGATCGCGTCAGCCAACCGATGCACGCCCAGGTACGCGGCGTCATCCTCGAATTCATCGGCACGCAGCACTGCAACAACGAGAAGGTCGCCGCCAGGCTTCATCTCCATCCGCGAACGCTGCACCGCCGGCTTAGGCAGGAAGGAAAATCCTTTCAGCAGGTGAAGGACGACGTTCGCCGCGATCTGGCGCTCTACTACCTCGAGCGGACCGATCTGGACCTGACCCGCGTCGCAGCCAAGCTCGGCTATGCCGAACATTCGGTGCTGACGCGGAGCTGCGTTCGCTGGTTTTCCGCCGCCCCTAGCCAACTGCGAGCGCGCGCGCAGCGGTCAGGACCCAGCCACCACTGAACTCGATACCCGGCTCACCCCAGCTCGGCGATGATTTGCGGCAGATCGACCGTAGTGCGTATTCCAGCCGCCGCTTCGCAGACATAGGGCACCGCATTGACGGGCCGGTGTGCAGTAAGACCCGGCGTCGTGGCAGCCATCTTCTCGGGCGGGATCGGAAACGTGATGCTCATATCGAGCGGCGTGTCGCCTTCCACCAGCACCCGCCAACCGGTCTCGCGAAGCTTCCAGTCCTGATCGATGTCGGGCGTGACAAACCAGTTGGCGCGAAAACGCATCAACGGCTTGCCGCCGCGCATGCCCGCCACGGTGATGCGCGTCGCGGCCAGCCTGCCCTCGTCTATGACGCCCGCGGCGATGCGGACGGATCTGCGGGCGTACGCCTGCTCGCCCTTGGCCTCGATCTTGTCGAACGGCAACCCCAAGGCGTCGGCAATGAGGCTGAGCGACGGCGCGAAGCTGTCCACGACGTAGCCGAGCCGCCGCTCGTCGAACGGCGCCCGCTCGGCATTGAAGCCCATGATGTTGAACAGCATGTCGGGCGAGTCGCGGCTGGACACATCGGCGAATTCGTCGATCGTCAGACAGTCGAGACGGCGCGCAATCGACGTGAGCACTATGGGCATGGCTTCGGTGATGAAGCCGGGGCTGCTGCCCGTGCTGTGGATAGACGCGTTGCCTTTCCGGCAGGCCTCCTCCACGCGCGCGCGCGCCGCCGGTTCCATCATCGCCGGGTTGTGGAACTCGCCGCGCGTGGTCACGATGTTGATACCGGTTTCGAGAAGCCGGCACACTTCATCCATGTTGCAGCCCTGCGGCATGTAAAGCACGCAGTCCGGCTTGAGCGCCAGGATGCTCTCGATATCGCGCGAGGCTTTCACGCCGACGGGAGCGACGCCAGCGAGTTCGCCGGCATCTTTTCCCGCCTTGCTGTCGCTATGCACATGCAGACCGACAAGCTCGAGCCGCGGATGCTCGATGACCATTCGCAAGGCGCGCGTGCCGATATTGCCGGTGGCCCACTGCACGACGCGGTAGGTCTTCTTGCGCCACGTGGATAATGTTAGCTCGTTCATGCGATCCTCTCAGAGATGCTATAATTTGCGCGTCGCCCACACACTCGTGGACTGGGTCTGATGCTTGAGCCTCTCAACTCAAACTTGTCATGGCTCGCGACGGCGTGCCACCCAGGTGGTGAAGCCGAGAGTGTGAAAGGGTTTTCCGAAGTCTACAAGAACCCCACAACCGCCGGGGGACAACCTGGGTGGCCCGCCGTAGTTTACGCTCCGGCCGCGCTTCGCACGGACCGGTGGCGCGAGCCATGACAGGTAGGAGGAAATCAAATGTCAGGAATGGCGAACGTAGCATCGGACAAACTTGCCGTCGTGGCCGGCGCCGGCTCCGGCATCGGCCAGGGCTGTGCGCTGAGGCTCGCAGACCTTGGCTATCGCGTCGTTCTGGTGGGCAGAACCGAAGCGAAGCTGGCGGAGACGGAGGCGCGGATTGCCGAGGGTGGCGGACGCGCCGAGATATTCGCGTGCGACGTGCGCAATTGGGAACGACTCGGCGAATTGCAGGCGTTGCTGGCAGACCGTGGGGTCGACCTGCTGATCAATTGTGCGGGCGGACAGTTTTACGCCAAGGCCATGGACATTTCGCGCAACGGCTGGCAGGCGGTGATCGACACCAACCTTTCCGGCAGTTTTTTCATTTGCCGCCAGCTTTATCCGGCGCTCAAGCTGCGAGGCGGCAGCGTCGTGCTGGTAGTGGCCAATCTTTGGCAGCGGGCGGCGCCAGGGATGGCCCATTCCGGGGCGGCGCGGGCCGGCGTCGTCAATCTGGCGCGCACCCTTGCCATCGAATGGGCGCCCGATCGGATACGGGTCAACGCCGTTTCCCCGGGAGTGACCGATACGCCGGCACTGCGAAATTATCCGCATCAGGAAGAAACCACGAAACGCGTTCCGCTGGGCCGCATGGCGACGGTCGACGAGGTCGCGGACGCGATCCTGTTCATGGGACTGTCGCAGTACATCACCGGCGAGGTGCTGACCATCGACGGCGGGCTGCAGCTGGTGAGTTAGATACCAACCGGACCGCGGGGCTTCAGCCCCGCATGCGCGCCTGAAGGCGCGCGGTCCTACCCCTTCAATGCCTTGGTGCGGGCTTCAAGGATTTCCTGGATCTGACTGCGCGAATCTCCGAGCGATGCACCGCCGTCCACGGTCAGGATTTGTCCTGTCATCTGCTGCGAACGGTCGCTTCCGAGGAAGAGTGCAGTCTGGGCGATGTCGATGGGCCTGCCCTGGCGCTTGAACGGCTGCCAGCCCATGCGAACGTCACGGATCGCCTTCTGCATGCGATCGGCATCGGCCTGGGTCATGCCGGGCGCCGGCGTAGCGAACGTACCCATGTCCGTCGGGATATTGCCTGGACAGATGCAGTTGACCCTGACGAGATGCTCGCCAAGCTCGATGGCCGCACATTTGGTAAAGTTTACGACCCCGGCTTTCGCCGCACGATAGATCGAAAAGCCGTAACCAGGCCGCGTGGCGGCGATCGAGGCCGTGTTGATGATCGACCCGCCGCCCGACTTCGCCATATGACGCGCCGCGATCTGCGTGCCCAACATGACTCCGAGAACGTCAATGGCCATCACCCGCTCGAACACATTGAAGTCCGCGTCCAGGAGTCGGCCGGACGCATTGTCGCTGACCCCGGCGTTGTTGAACATGATGTGCAGACCGCCGAATTCGGCGATGGCGAAATCGACGAGGGCCTGGACATCGTCACGCTTGGAGACGTCCGCGCGCCGAAACCGCGCTGTGCCTCCAAGCTCGGATGCCAGCTGTTCGCCGCGGGCGGCATCGACATCGGCGATGACGACCTTCGCGCCTTCCTGCACGAACAACTCCACGGTACCACGGCCGATGCCGTTGGCGCCGCCTGTCACGATCGCAACTTTGCCGGCCAGTTCCTGTGTCATCGGATTCCTCGGGTCATGCTTTGCGCTGCCACCGGTTTAGACCCCATCGCGGCGGCCAGTGAAAGCGCCGTGGGCAGGCTGCGGCCGGCCGGGCGCAAGCTGTTCACTTTCCGGCGCAAAATGTCAGGAGGCGCCAGGGCTGACCACCGAAGCTGCGGAATTCTCAAGAAATTTGCCAACGCGGAGAGAACGAGACGCGGAGGTTCCATGGCGTCACGAAATGCCGAATGCTTTCTTGCGCGAAGCGCGGATAAGAACGGCAAATTTTAATGCTGCGCGCGATGAGCCGCGTCTAGCCTAGACGCTTTCATAATTTCTCCGCGACTCCTGCTCTCCGCGTGAAAAAGCGGAGCCGGACTTTGTCCGGGTTTGCGGCCGGCCGACGCGAAACCGTGTGGCGCTCAAACCTAAACAGATTGCCGAAACCCGGCGCTGTCTCGATCAGATTTCGCAGGGATGGGACGACGCGATTGAGCGATTGAAGATGCTCGTGGAAACGGCGTGATAGGGGTTTCACTGGGACCGGTCATCAGCGCGTTTCACGCGTGCGCGTAACCGCCGTCATGTAGAGGCTCTTGTCGGAGCGCCAGTCCAGCCGGATGCGGCGGTGCGCGATCAGCCAGCGGTCCAGGTCCTTGCGGAACGCGTCCAGGTAATAGCCGCAGTGATCGGGACCGATGTCCGTGTAGGCAACCCAATACGTGCGCGCCTTGGCCGTGCCGGTACCGGTGAATTCGATCCGGCAGGTCGACAAATGATGTCGAATGAATGTCGCCTGATGCACCGGCGCTTCGCCGGCCGGCTTGCGCCAGCGGGTGAACCAGCCGCGAATCTGTTCGCGGCCTTCGTAACGGAAGGCGTCCTGCGCCGGCACGCCATCCGTCTCGAGGATGGCGTCCTCAGTGAACACCGCCAGGAAGTCCTCCGTCCGCAGACGGTCGCCGGCCATGGTGTAATTGGCCAGGGTCTGGCGAATGGCTTCGCGGTCGATAACTTCCTCGGGCGTCATGAGCAGACGATCCTCCTATGCGCCCCCCGCTTTCGCGGGGGCAGGCGCGCCGTCCGCCAACTCAACCTTTCAACCGCTCTTCGAAGAAATCCTTCATGACGCGCCAGGATCGCTTGTCCGCCTTGGCGTCGTACATGACGGCCGGCATCACCGAGCCATCTGCCGCCGGGTTGGTGAAGCTGTGCAGCGTATTTCCGTACAGCACCATCTGCCAATCGGCGCCCGCCTTGCGCATCTCCTCCTCGAAGCCGAGCCGCTGCTGCGGCGGCACGAGCGGATCGTCGGCTCCGATCAGCGCAAGCACGCTCGCCTTGACGGCGCCCGGCTGTGCCGGCGCCTTGGTTTCGAGACCCGAATGAAATCCCACCACGCCCAGAAGATTGCAGCCGTCGCGCGCCAGCTCGAGCACCGTCGTGCCGCCGAAACAGAATCCGATTCCGAAGAGTTTCGAGGAATCCACTTGCGGCTGCGCGGCCAGAGTCGACAGCGCCGCCTTAGCGCGCTTGCGCAATGTCGGAGGATCACCCGCGAGACTGCCGATGACATCCATGAGCTCCGCCGGACCGACCTGGCGGCGGTCGCCGAACAAGTCGGCGGCGAAGCCGACATAACCGAGCTCGGCAATCATCCGGGCGCGGTCCATCGCATGCTGCCCCAGACCGAAAGCCTCGTGAACCACGAGGACACCGGGCCGCTTGCCGGTCTGCGCGTCGTCGTAGGCCAAAAATCCGTGGCACGACAGGTCGCCGTCGGCATAGCGGACATCTTGGGTTTTGATGGTCATTTCAGATTCCTCCTGCGAAATGGAAAATGCCGAGAGGCAACCGAGGGACAATTCCTCGCCTGACTCTCGCTAGCAGCGTAGGCCGCGCACCCGATTTCCTGCCCTTATTTCGCGGGCAACTGAATTTCGGCCTTAGCGGTCGACATCGTGGTGCCGAGTTGATTGGTCATCTTGAAATCGACTTGGACGATGGAACGCTTCTCCTCGTCGACCTTCTTGTCGATCACCGTCGCGTTGAAGATCGTGATGTCGCCGGTATGCGCGGGGCCGCGATAATTGCAGTTGGAGTGCGTGACCATGCCCCATTCGCCGGCCCAGCCGGCCAGATAGTCGAGAATCCACGCACCCATCGAAGCGCCGTAGCCATAGGCACGCGGCATGCCGATGTAGCGGGCCCAGCGCGGGAAAAGATGCCCGCGTGACGGCCCGATATACGCGCCGTCCGTCAGCTCGGGATTTTCCTTTTCCAGCACCGGATCCTGCTCCTTGCCGGCCATGTCTTCGGTGAAGCCGAGCGCGGCCATGTCGAGGTCGGTGCGGCGGTGCACGCCGCCCCAGATGGTGAAGAGATACGAGCGCCATTCGGTGGTCAGACTGGCGATGCTGTGCGGTCCGAAGATGCGGGTCGGCAGCTTATCGCCGACCTTCACATCGTCCCAGTAGCGCTTGCCGTGTCCTAGCTCGTGCATCATCTTGACGTATTCGAATTTCTGATCCTCCAGCTTGGCGAGCTGCTCGTCGGTCCACTCCGGATCTTCGGTGGCGGTAAGCGAGGCCATTTTGCGCGCCGCATCCGCGCTGTAGCGGATGCTGGTCGAGCGCTGGGTGGCGATCTTGTCGCCGCGATCGTTGTAGTAGTGGTTGTCGCCGCGCTGAAAACAGGTCGGCCCGGCGAACTTCGTCTCCTTGACCACGTAGTCGAAGGGGATGCGTTCGTTGTGAATGAGATCGCCGGGAAAAATCCGCGGCCCGTAGAACCACCATTCGTCGCCGCCGAAAATCAGATGCGATTGCGGAATGAGACCGACGCAAGCGGGCGCGGTTCCGTGTCCGTCGTCGCAAGCAACGGCGAAGGATTGCGGCGCAACGATGCGGGTGAAACGGCCCTCGGCGGCGAACTCGTCGTCGTAATGCAGGCGGTTGGGATAATGCATGGCCTGCGCCCAGCGGCGGACGTCGTTGTTCGCCAACGGATCCTTCAGGCGCGCGCTCTGGATGGGCTTGCCGAGAAAGCGGTCGATGTCCGAGCAGTCCAGGGTTTCACCGGTCATTTTTGTCTCTTTCGATGGTTTGCGGGAGAATGCGGCGATGCAAAGTCGGCGTCAACGGCCGGGCCGCGGCAACGCCGCGCTCATCCCTCGGGCTCGACGTCGTACTGGGAGAGATAGCGCTCGAAACTGCGCGTGACTTGCTCCTCGGTCAGACCGAACTGCTTGAGCTTGTATTCGTGCTTGCCGAACTTGTCCTGCGGATTGTCGGCCAGCCAGGCATTCACGCGAGCCTCCGCTTCCGGCGTGAATTCATCGCCCAGAGCCTTGTAAAGCGTCCGCATGGTCGGCAGCGGATTGCGGACGAGATCGGCGTAGTGCACATCGATGATGCGGTCGTGGCCGAGCTTCTCGCGCGCATCCATGATCCGGTTTGCGTGCTCGATCGCCTGCCAAAAATAGTTCTCGGAGATCCAATTTGCGTGATCTTTCTCCGTTGAACCTCTGTTCGACAGCGTCATCAGGCTGCAGAACGATCCCACGACCGCCAGAGGATCGCGATGTGCCCACACCAGCCGTGCGTCCGGATAGATTTTGAGCAGGGTATGAAGCCAGAGCCCGTGCGACGGCATTTTGAGATTCCAGACACCAGGCGCGTTCGCCTGCAGGAGCTGCAGGAAGCGCTTGTGGTAGAGATAGGTCGACGTCAGGTCGGTCTGGAAAAGCCAGTCGCGATAGTTCGGCAGCTTGCCGCGTCCTTCCCACAGCAGCCCTTTGAAGTCATGGATCATGAAGAACATGCATTCGTTGGGATAGATTGCCGAGCCGCGATAATATTTCCCCATCTCGGGATGTGCGGCGAGCATCTGACGCTCGGCTTCCAATCGCGCAAGCGCGCGGGGATCGTTGTAGAGCGTGTCGGTAGTCGGCGGCGGCACGGGATCGTCGATCTCCCAGGTCAGCGGCGAGCGGTGCGCGGGATCCGCGGCCAGGAGATTGCTGAGCAGCGTGGTTCCGGTTCGCGGCATTCCGAACACGAAAATCGGTCGCGCGATCGGACGCTTCAAAAGATCGGGATGTTCGTCGAGGTACGCCGTCGCCTTCAGGCGCGTGGCGAGCGCCGCGACAATGTCCCTGCGGTTGCGTTCGACAAAGGGCTCCGCCGGCGCTTCGCGGTTCATATCCGCGACGAGAATATCGAGGCCCTCGCGAAAGCTGTCGCTGTCGAAGCGGCGAAGACCGGTGGTTTGCTGCGCCTCTTCGATCAACGCGTCGGAATTCAGCTCCTTGCTCAATGTGGTCTCCTCCTATCGCTTGGGACCGCGGGGCTTCAGCCCCGCAGGCGCGCCCGAAGGCGCGCGGTCCGGCAGCAAATCTTTTGTATACGTCGTGCGTCAATTATAGTGACTTTCGGCCCGGGCCGATCAAGCGCCCCTGCCCTGCTCCGAGTCCGGACGCATTCCTATTGTCCCCATTTTGACATTCAACTACCGAACCGGATCCGTGCCAAACTTCACCAGCGCAGGCACCTCCGCCAGCGCCCGCAGCGCGTCGTTCAGGTGCGTGCAGCCTGCCGTCCCTTTCAGTTCGGCAAGCACCGTCTCGCGCAGGCGCGAAATATCCGTACCGACAAGGCGAGAGACGTTGAGTGTGGCGCCCGGACATTCCACGAACGGCAACACGCGCGGCTCCGCTTCAATGGACTTGAGGCGAAACGTCGTCGGATCGGCGCTCGCCATCAGACGATACTCATGCACGACCGCACGCTCGCCTTCGGGCGTCGAGGCGCTGTCCTGAAACGCGGAGTCGATGACGATGTCGCCGTCGACCCACACGTCGATCCGGCGCGCGCGCCGCATGCCGGGGCCGCCCTCCTGGCAGGTGAAGGCGTGCCAGCCTTCGGGGTCGTCAGGGTTGCGCAGGTCGGGTGCCCGCGCGGCCCCAGACCGGTCGGCCTGCAAGTCGAATGCGCTCGAACCGGGCGCAAATCCGGTGCAGATGCCCACGCGGTTTTGCATATATTTTTCCATGTCTGTGCCCTGCATGGCGGCACGGGCTGTGGCGAGCCAGTCCGGATTCCATTGCGACCATGCCCAACTCGAAACCAGGCTGACGCCGGAAATGTCGTCCAGGATGAGGTACAGTGGCGTCGCGTTGCGTCGTTCTTCGGGGATGACATTCTCGAGCACTTCGCGCAGGTGCCCGCCGCCCCGCTCCCCGACCAGGCGCGACAGGACCGGGCGCGCCGGCTCGGCCGCGATTGCGACGATCATGCGGTTGGGGTCGATGACCGCTTCGAAGCTGTCTTCTGCCCGCACGATGGGCGGACCGCCAGTTCGCGGTGTCACCACGTCGCGCGCGCGCCCGATCAGCCTCCGGTTCCCGGCCACGCCTTCGGGCCAGCATACGTCGATGCTCGATGTCCGGCGCACGGAGCCAGGCCGCCGCACGGGCGCATAGCCGGCGGAACATCGCGGCGGTGTTGATGGTGTCTTCGTCACAATTCTTTTCCTATTCGCATCGCGGCTCGAACGGCCAATCGCGACGCTCCCGGCAAACTTAGCAGCATTACCGTGGAGGTCTAACTCGCATGCATCCAACAGGCTATTTCAGTGCGCGAGCAAACAGCGCTTCCATCCGGCCCCAAGCCTTTTCGGCTGCCGACTTGTTATAGATCTCCGCGCGACTCAGCATCATGTAGCCGTGAAGGGCGCCGGGATGCCATTCCAGCTGATAATTCACCTTGTGAACTTTCAACGCCATCTCCAGCTCTGCCATCTGCTCGGGAGTGGCCGACTGATCGTTGTCGGCGATCCCGAAATAGAGCTCTGCCTTTACCTTTTCGAGATGGCGATGCGGTGAGTTCGGCTGATCCGTCACGAGGCTGCCGGGATGAAGCGAGGCGGCCGCCGCAACGCGTTCTCCCAACGCTTGCGACAGTACCAGCGTCAAACGCCCGCCCATGCAAAACCCGTAAAGGCCGATCTTGCCCTTGGCGGCGGCTTTGTCGCCATCCGCCAGCTTGAGCACATCCTGAACATCGCTGATTGCGCGCGCATCCGTGAGGTTCTTCATCGACGTCATGATCTTTTCTCGGCTGTCGGGGTCCGCAAAATCGAGCGGTCCCTTGATGCCGAAACGGTAGAACACGTCGGGTGAAAGCACATAATAGCCCCACGACGCAGTGCGCCGCGCATGATCGTGCAACTCCTCGCGCATCCCCAGCGCATCCATGATCTGAACGATCACCGGAAACGGGCCCGGGCCGTCAGGATGCGTGACGAAGACGTCCATCACGCCGTCGGCGGTCTTCAGTTTTTCTATTCGGTCTGTCATGTGTCGCATTCCCATATAGCGGTTCGCGATATTGCCGCCCGGAACCCCATAAGGAAACGAAAATTATTCCGGCGCACTTCGCAGGCCCGGCCGCAGAGCACTGTCGGAGACACGGCGTCCCCCCGCGTTCCGAATCGATGCCGCCACGGGCGATTGAGACCGCTCCAGCGGGGCGGTCAGGGACGCGGCCGACGAATCCCTTGGCGTCCGCTGCCATGTCTTGCGCATCTTGCCAGGCGACATGCCGAAGTAGCTCGTGAACCGGCGGCTGAATGCCGCCTCGGAGCGATAGCCGATCCGCTCGCTGATCTCGGCGATTTTCAAATCCGTCATTTCCAGGAATTTCGCGGCATGCTTCATGCGCTCTTCCGTCAGGGCTTCGATCGGCGTTTTGCCGATTTCCGCGACGAAGCGCGCCGCCAGACTCGACCGTCCCATTCCCACTTTCCTGGCCAGCCGTTCGACCGTCCATTCCTGGAACGGATGGGTCTGAATGAATTGCAGCGCGTGGAACACCGAGTGATGCAACTCCGTCTCGCGAAAGATTTGCTCGCATTCGGGATGACTGCGGAAAGCCGTTGTGAACAGCAGGGTAGCCGCTCTGGTGAGGACGGACGCAGCGCCGCTTCCCCTGGCGGCGTGCACAAGCCTGGGAAAATGCACAACGCTATCGGCGGCGTTCATTCTGAGCAGAGAGGGTATCCCCAACGGATGCTGGCCGCCCGGCCAGCGCACTTTCAGCCTGCCGCACAGCAGGCGCGCCGCGACCGGCCCGTGCCCCAACGCGAGCGTCGGAGGCTCATCGACGTAGGCGCCGTCGCGGAGGAACTCCAGAACATTGGTGCGGCTGCCGTGTCGGCAACGCAGCGCGTGAGCGTCGCCCGACAGCAGCATGACGATGTCGCCGGAATGAAGCTCCACCAGCCCTGCTGCGGTGTCGGCAATTTTGGCGTCGCCCTGGAGCATCGCGTAAAACAGGATCGCCTCGTTGTGCGGAACGCTGAATCCGTCGTCAGCACCCATTTCGACCACGCACCAGGATTGGCTGCGCAGCTCAACCAGGTTCAGAAATTCGGATAGCGACCATTTCATCGGCGACCCGAGGGCAAGTATGGCGATCATCATGGAATGGCTGGTTGCGGGCTTCAACCCCGCCTAAGGCTGGCAGCAGAGGGCATCGCTTCGGCACACCGGAACTCTCCGCCGGTGCACCCGGCGCCCGCCTGTGTCGCGCGAGGTTGCGCCGGTGTCGCAAAAGATCAAGCGCGCGCCCGCGATTTTCGCCCGTGCGATTGCCGCAGGCGGGAAATCTCTGCATCGGCCCCGATTTCCCCTTCTGGCAGATCAAGCGGCCCATGATCTATGATCGGCCAGACGCAAGAGGAAGCGCTCCGCGCCGACGTCCGGGATACGGCTGCGGTCCGGCGACCTCCGGATGCCGAGTGAGGATATTGTCGTGAAAATGGAAGTCGAGAACATCAAACCGAGTATCGGCGCAATCGTACGGGTCGACCGCTCGGCGCTGTGCGACAAGGACGTTGCCCAGCGCTGTCTCGAGTTGCTGGAACAGCGCGGCGTGCTGGTCTTTCCCCGCATCGGATTGACGGATGCCGAGCAGCTGGCTTTCACCGACAGCCTGGGTGCGCGCGTGAATTTCACGAAGTCGGTTGCCGGGGGCGACAGGGACACCGAGGACGTCTACACCATTACGCTCGATCCCAAGGTCAACACCGAACCGGAATACGTGCTGGGCACCTATTTCTGGCACATGGACGGCATCACGTCCGATATCCCGCCGCCCAAGGCGAGCATTCTCACGGCGCGCCGCACGGCGCCGAAGGGCGGTCAGACCGAGTTTGCCAGCACCTATGCCGCCTACGAGGCCCTTCCGGAAGATGACAAAGCCGAGCTCGAAGGCGTGCGCGTGATCCACAGTGTGGAAGCGGCGGTGCGCGAAGTGGCGGCACCGGAAACGCTCGATCCGGTGAAGCGCCGGAACGTCCACGAGCACCCGCTGGTCTGGACGCACAAATCGGGCCGCAAATCGCTGTTGATCGGTTACACTGCCGACCGCGTGGTGGGCCGATCGCAAGCCGAGGGCCGCGCGCTTCTCGCCCGGCTGCTCGAGTGGACTGCGCAGCCCGCCTTCACCTATCGCCATCAATGGCAGGAAGGCGATCTCGTCGTCTGGGACAATTGCGGCGCGCTGCACCGCGTAATTCCGTACGCAGTCGACTCTGGCCGCATGATGCACCGCACGTCCGTGGCAGGCGTGGAAAAGGTGGCCTGAGATCGCCGGCAGCGCGGGTCTTCTGACCCGCACTTGCCTGCCGAAGCGCAGAGCGCGAATGCGCATGCGCGCCCGAAGGCGCGCAGTCAATATTCGCTCAATTCGACGGCGGGTTCGCCAACAGATACGGCAACCCGCCGTTGAAGCCAGGATTCTCGCCCCAGATCATGGGATCGAATCCGGCAGGCAAGCCCGATTGAAGCTGTGTCGTGGTCAACCCCGTAATGCCGGGATCGTTCGACCTATTGCCGGCGCCTTGTGACGGATTAGTGATCCCGCTGGTTGTCATGTTCCAGTAGGTATCGACGAGGTAACCGCTGTCGTACCCGACAAAGCCGCCCGGCTTGTCGGGTGCCCGCGCCCCGGTAGGAACACCCGTGGAATATGAATTAAAAATCTTTCCAGAGTTCTTCCCGACTGCACCCCCCGTTTCGCCGCCGTGCGCTGTGGCACTGCCAGTACTGTAGCAGTTGTTGACAGAGCCGCCATTGTCCCCGACCAGGCCGCCCGCCGTAAGACTTACTCCTCCGTGTCCCACAGGCCTGACAGTAGAAACAGACGCGCCCGTGAAAGACTCATCCAACACGCCTTCATTATCTCCAACCAAGCCGCCGACGACGGGAAACCTGGAAGCGCCCAACACCGATCCAAAAGCGGCAGACAGTTCTACCGTCCCTCTGCTCGAGCCTATGAGACCGCCAACGACCGCCCTTCCGCTCTGGTCCTGCACACTAGCGTCCACCGAACACCGGCTCACGGTACCATCGTTTGCGCCAACCACCCCGCCGATTGCCGAGCCATGCGTTACAGAAACCTGGGTGCCGGTCGTGTCACACTGGAAAATCGTTCCGTGGTTCCAACCCACCAAGGCTCCTACCTGGCCCTCTTCACCGGTCGCGGTCACATCTGAGTTTGAAATCCGCACGCTGTTGATGTGGCCCTTGGAACCGACGACCGCGAATAAGCCCACGTTTGCTTTTTGTTGGTCGGTGGAAATGGCGAGCCCCGAGATCGTGTTACCGAGGCCTTGGAGCACGCCATCGAAGGTGGTGGAAATCGGCGCCGCACTGTATGTCTGCCCACCGGCGTCGATGTTGCCGGCAAGGGCGAAATAGCCGGCACTATTTCGCGCGATATCTCCGGCAAGAGAGGATAAATTGTTCTCGAGCTTGTAGCGGCGATTGTGAATCGTAAGAACGTTCCCGTCGCCGAAAAACATGACGTTCCCGCTCGAGCCGAACGACACCGTGCCGCCCTGACCCGCGCCGTCGGCATTGAGCGTCAGCGCCCCCGGTCCAGCATCAGACACGGCCGCGTCGACGACAATCGAGTGGTCGGCGTCCAGAGTGAGACTCTTCGCGCTGATCCACGTCACTGGCGACGTGATATCGACATCCACCGCCCCCGCCCCGGTCTTCACCGTCACGCTCGACTTTTTGAGCAACTTTTGCAGATCGTTGACGTTGAGCACCGCATCGCTTGCACTGGGCGCACAGACGCCGCCAGTACAGACCATGTCGCTGGTGCGGCCGACGGAGATGACTACGGCAGCGTTCGCGCCGTTTCCGACAAAAGCGAGCACGCACCCAGCAATCAATTTCTTCGTTGATCCGAGAGCGCTTGACATTCGTCCACTCCAAATACCAAGCCGCTCAATTCGACGGCGGGTTCGCCAACAGATAGGGTAGCCCGCCGTTGATGTTCGGATTCTCGGCCCAGGTCGCCGTGTCGAAGCCGGAGGGCAAGCCCGATTGAAGCTGCGTCGTGGTCAATCCGGTGACGCCGGGATCGTTCGGCGGGAAGCCGGCGCCCTGTGACGGATCGGTGATCCCGCTGGTCGTCATGTCCCAGTAGGTTTCAGAAAAGGAACCCACGTCGTAACCCGCCAAGCCGCCGAGGTCCTCAGCCTGCTGTGCGGTAGGAGATCCTGTGGAATAGGAACTATTGGCCACTCCATAATTGTAACCAATCAACCCGCCGATGTTCCCGCCAGTCGCAGCGAGATTGCCCGTGCTGTAGGTATCCTGGATGTACCCACCGACCGCGTTCGTACCGACCAAGCCGCCCGCGGTTGTGTAGACAGTCGCCGTGCTGTCCGAGACAGACGCTGCCGCGAAAGAGTCTTTCAGCGTGCCGGCGCTGGCGCCGACGAGCCCGCCGACCGAGACACGCGTCCCCTGGCCGGATACCGAGCCATAAGCTGCCGACAGTTCTACGGTCGCGTTGTTCGTGCCGACCAGCCCACCGACCGATCGGGCCTCCAGGCCCTGCACAGTGCCGTCGGCTGAAGACTGAGTCACGGTCCCATCGTTTACGCCGACCAGTCCGCCAATCGCAGGAACCACAATTCCGGTGACCTTTGTGCCGGTCGTGGAACACTGGAAAAGCGCGCCTTGGTTCCAACCCGCCAACGTTCCCAGTTTGCCGGCATCCCTTATGGATAAGCTCGCATCCGAAAGCCTGAGCGCATTTACATGGCCCTTGGAACCGACGATAGCGAACAAGCCCACGCTGGCGTGGCGAACATTGCCGGAAATGGCAAGGCCGGAGATTGCGTTTCCCAAACCCTCCAAATTTCCATTGAACGCAGTTGGAACCGGAGATGACTGATAGGTCTGTCCGCTGGCGCTTATTGCGTCGCTCAAGGCAAAATTCCCGGCCGGGTTCGCAGCAATATCCTCGGCCAGCATCGCGATGCTGTTCACGAGCTTATAGCGGTGCTTGTGAATCGTGAGAGCGTTGCCGGTTCCCAGAAATGTTATGTCGCCGGCAGGGCCAAACGAAAGAGTACCGCCGGCATTGCCCTGATCGGGATAGAGCGTGAGTGCACCGGGCCCTGCGTCGGAGACGGGTGCGTCAATCACGATCGAGTGTGTCGCCTCGAGCGTGAGGCCGTTGTTCTTGGCCCAGGTCAGTGCTGCCGTTACGTCGATCTCGTCCGAAGCACTACCAGTCTTCACCGTAACGCTGGTCGTGGCGAGCAGCTTTCGCAGGTCCTTGACGTTCAGATTGGCGTTGCTTGAAAACGCGGTGCAGACGCCATTCAGGCACGACATATTGTTGGTCGGCTTGGCGGAAATGACGACTGCGGCGTTTGCCTGAACGGTGCAGAACAGAAACCCGCAGGACAGAGCCAGCAGCCTTGCCGCAGAACCAGGGAGATTGGACACGGCTTCCCCACATAGTATTTAAGACATTCTACGCTCCTTGACCCAAGTTGGACAAGACCTGCGAAGCAAGCCTGCAGGAGAACTCGGCGTACTCGCGAAATGGTGAGCGTTTCCAGGCCAAATATCGCGGGCGAATTCGCGGGGATATTTCGGCGTACCAGATCCTTTGTGCACGAACGCATGCAAAGGATTGGCTTTTTGGACCGGTCGCCTCCGAGCGCACATCAGCCTTGCACCGGGCAGCAGACTCCTGAGACCGCATGCGCGCCCAGGGCGCGCGGTCCAGATAGGCGGCCGATCAATGGAACGAAGAAGCAGCGCGCCCAGGGTCGCGCTGCTTCCGCCTCAAAGCTCCAGATCGTGGATGGGGCCGTCGAAATTGCCGCCCAGCTTGTGCTGGGCCTTGGCCAGCTTCTCCAGCGGCGCGCCCTTCAGATAGCCGTCGATCAGACGCTGATAATTGCTGACCATCCCTTCGATATCCTTCGACAGGCGCATGAAGTCGAAGCCGTCGGCATGTAGACCGACCTGCTGCCGCGGAATGTTCGAGTAGTCCTGCTGCGGGATCGGCGGGAACTGCTTGCTGTCGTAAGGCAGCATGACCGCGTCCATCACCGGCTCCGGTTCCTGGCCCTCGGGGAACATGGTCAACGACCAGATTTCGAACTTGCAGCTCTCCGGGCCGAGCGGCCGGATACGGTACGCCGACATGCTCGTGAAGAATGGCAGCAGGAAGTAATGCGGGAAGATGAATTCCACGGCGTTGATGGGATCGGACACGCAGACCGTGTTCAGATCCGGCGCCGGCTCGCCTTTCGCGCGCAGCTGCTTGGTAACCTGATCCTGAACCATGCCGTACCACATCATCACGGCCTGATGGGGATCGTCCGGCAGGTTACCAACGTCGGCCAGTTGGCGGGCGATCTCCAGCTCCTTGGCGTGAAGCATCCCCGCCATGCCCTCGCTCAAAAGCTCCATGTGTTTCAATTGCGCATTGATGGCGTCGCGCACGCTCATGCCGGAGCTTGCGGGCTTGGCAACGCCGCCGGTGTCCTGGCCGTAACGGCCGCTATAGAGCGAGCCGGAAGCACTATGCAGCTGCGGATGCGTGCGCATCACGTGATAGCCTTCCATGAAGGCTTCCATGGCGACCTTCCAGTTGGCCGGCAGGATCGTGCCGAAGCACCATTCGGCGCGCAGGCTGCTCAGATTGTGCGCGTCGAAGCGGTCCGCCAGCGGGCCGATGCTTTGGCGCAAACCCGGCGCCTTGTCGTCATGGTTGATGAAGGCGCAGCCGCCCCACAGTTCCACCCGGCACGGCCTCAGCGCAAGGTCGGCCTGTTCGAGCTGGCGCTCGCTGAACATATGCTTGCCGTAGACGAAGGTGTTCTTGCCGTCGATGTTCCAGCGCCAGCCGTGGAACGGGCAGATGAACCCCTGGACCTCGCAATTGCCGTGGCCTTCGGCGAGTTGGACGCCGCGGTGGCGGCACGCGTTGTGATAGGCCTTGATGCCGTTCTTGGTGTGGACGACGACGACCGACTTGCCGAGGTTGGAATATTCGATCCAGTCGCCCACTTTGGGGATTTGTTCGAGCCGACAGGCCATCTGCCAGACATGCGGCCACAGGCGCTCGCATTCGAGCCGGTAAAACTCCTCGTCGTAATAGCGCTTGACCGGAATACGCTCAGGATCGGTGACCGGGAAAGGCACCGGCTGAGTGAGGGTTTCGACTCCCATGGCAGACCTCGTTATGGCATTTCGGGCAGGCAAGCATGATTGGCGCCGCATCGCAACAGGGGCTCGACATATTCGCCACGGCGTAACTGATCCATGACCGCGGCGGTTTGGCGCCGCCCCCGCCGCAGCGAATTCAAAACGACAAGCCGTAGCTCCCCGCTGCCGCACCCAGGACGGTGACGACGCTCAGGCCAAGCAGCACGATGTGCGTGCGCTGCAGCAGCGTCAGCGTGCGGCCGGGTGCGTTTTGTGCGCTCCGCGCAAGCCACGCATGGAAGAACAGCGGCTCGGCCACGAAGAGAACGATCGTGAACAGCCCCCAGACGAAGACCATGGCGTCGAGCCACCAATGGCTTCGGTTCAAAAAGCTCGACCACAGGGCCAATCGGTCGACGAGGTAGAATCCGCTGGCCCCGGCAAGCAGCGTCGCGGCACGCGCCTGCCACGCGAACCGTCTTTCAATCTCCTGAAACTGCGCGAAACCTTGCCGCGGGTCTGCGGCGCGCCGGCAGGCCGGCAGGATGACCGCCGTGACCATCGCCACACCGCCGATCCACCACACGATGGCGAGCACGTGAAGGGCCACCGCGACTGCTACGTCGTCCACGCAAATCTCCGTCAGGTTCCGGGGCGCGGTAGAAGCAGCATCGCGCCATAGCGAAGAACGAAAAGCCCGAAAGCCACAACCCAGAAACAGGCCGCGACCACGATGAGCGGCGTGGCCGCGCTTACCGCGAAGGCTGCCGCGACACGGATCGATGCTGCCACGATCACGCAGGCATAGAGCGCGGCGGTCATGCTATCGGCCGTAAGCGGCCTGCCGGTATGGCCGCGGGTCGCGCGCGTCATGACCGCGAGAATCATCGTGCCGATGGCGCCGACGGTGATCGCATGAATGCCCGCCGTCTGCGGAACGACATTCGTCAGCATGGATGTGCCGAGCAGAGCCGCACCCACGCAAAGCCATGCGTAACCGACATGAAGAATGATAAGCAGCGGCTCGGCGGCTGTTCGTGCACCTTGCCAGCGGGAAAGGCGCCACAGGTTGAACGCTGCGCCCAGCAGAAGCAAAGCACCGGTCGGCCGAAACTCGGGGAAAAACGCCCAGCCGAACAGGCCGGCGTGCAAAAGTCCGAGGGCCAATCGGTCGGCAATGCCTTTGGCTGCCGGAAGCTGCGCGACCCGCCGCGCAACCAGCCAGTTGCGCGTGAAGCTCGGAATGATGCGTCCGCCGATCACGGACACGAGGACAAGAATCGCGGCAATCGCGAGCCGCCAGCCGAGGCCAACCGGAATGTTCGCGTCCACCGCTTCGAGGTGCATCAGAAGGTTGGCGATGCCCAGCACGGCGACCGGAAGCATCATCGGCATGTTCGGCTTGTTCTTCGCGGCGATAAGCTCGCGCGCCACGACGACGACAAGCGCAAACGGAAACGCCAAATCCGCCGCGATGGCGAGCCACACAGGCACCAGCAGCGAAACCAGACAGGAGATCCGGCCCAGAAGCCACAAGCTCGCCAGCAGGGCGAGCGGCGCCCCGCTTACCGGCAGACGCCCCGTCCAGTTTGGAATCGCCGTCAACAGAAAGCCCGCGACCGCCGCCATCACGAACCCGAACAGCATCTCGTGGATGTGCCAGCTGAGTGCATCGAATCGGCTCGGCAGCGAAAGCCCCGTATTCAGCATGACGACCCAGAGCGTCAGCGCCGCCGCCGCCCACAGACCGGCTGCGAGAAAGAACGGCCGGAAACCCTGGGTCAGCAGCGCGGGATAGCCGGCAAGGCGCGCGCGCCTTTCGGCTGCGCTCACTCGGCGGCCTCCGGCAGATGCACCGCGGGACGGGGCGCCGGCATAATGCCGCTCGCGAATTTCGGCAACAGCGGCCGCAGCTTCGCAAGGAAATCCCACGCCATCAGCAGCGCGCCTGCCGCGAACACGATATCCCCCGGCATACGCATCCACTGCCAGAACAGAGTCGTATCGTAGAACGCCTGGCTGCGCGCATAGGCGAGACCGTGTTCGTAGACCGCGGCAAGCTGCGGCCAGCCGATGGGGAAGAAGTTCAACACGATCCACATCACAAGGCCCGCATTGTAAAGCCAGAACGCCCAGCGCCCAGCGCGCTCGCCGAATGCATAAGCCTCACCGGCGATATAGCGCAGGCAAAAGTAGATCAGCCCGATGCCGAGCAGGCCGAACGCGCCGAACAGCGCCGTGTGCGCGTGGTTGAGGGTAAGAAACGTCGCGTGCTCGTAATAGTTCACGAGCGGTGCGTTGAGCAGCCCGCCGCCGAAGACGCCGGCGCCGACGAAATTCCAGAACGCGGCACCGATGATGTAGAGATAGGCCAGGCCGTACTTGAACGTGCCATCCGCCTTGATCAGGCGATGCTGCTGGATCGCCTCGATTATCAGCAGGACGAGCGGCAATACCTCGATGAAGGAGAACATCGTGCCGAGCGGAACCCACATGCCCGGCGCACCGGCCCAATAAAGATGGTGGCCGGTCCCAAGCACGCCGCCCATGAAAATCAGGATCAGCTCGAGATAGACCGAACGCTCGGCGAGCGGCCGCGAAACCAGTCCCACCGCCATCAGCAGATAGGCGCTGATCGCCGCGGCGAAGAACTCGAAGCTCTGCTCCACCCACAGATGCACCACCCACCAGCGCCAGAAATCAGTGATCGTGAACGACTTCTCGACTCCCGTGAGCGGAATCATGCCGCACACGTAGAGCAGCGCGATGTTGACCGTCGATGCCCAGATCAGATGTTCGAGACGGATTCGTCCTGTCCAGAATTGTCGTGTCGCCGCCCACAGGCCTTCGCGCGTGGGCCACAGCGCGCGGAACACGAGCACGCTCCAGATCGCCAGCCCGGCAAAGAACCCGATCTGCCAGGCGCGGCCGAGCTGGATGTAGGAGAGACCCTGATTGCCGAACCAGAACCAGCTCTTTCCGGCCAGATAGCCCATGATGTCGAGATAGTTGCCGATCAGTGCGCCGGCGACGATGGCCAGCGTCACCCAGAACAGCACGTCCACGAGGAATCCCTGGCCCTTGGCCTCGCGTCCGCTGATCGCCGGCGCCAGGAACAATGCCGCGCCGATCCACGACACGCCGATCCACACGATCGGCGATTGGATGTGCACGTCGCGCAGGAAATTGAACGGCAGGAAGCGGTCGACCGGAATGCCGTAGAAGCTGGCGCGATCGGAATAATAATGGGCCATGATCGAGCCCACGAGGATCTGCACGAGCAGCACCGCGGCCACGACGAGAAAATATTTCCAAACGCGCCGCTGGCTCGGCGTCAACGGCCGGAAGTTCGCAAGCACCGGATCCATGGGACCGTGGTCCGGCGTATTGAGATAGCGTTCATAGACGAACAGCACCGCGCCGAATGCCAGAAACGTGAAGCAGATGCTGATCCAGGTCCAAATGAATGTGCTGGTGGTCGGGCTGTTGCCGACGAGCGGCTCGAACGGCCAGTTCTGCGTCCACGAAGCCGTCGTGCCGGGGCGCCGCGCAACCGTGGTGAGCGAGGAATAGATGAGAAAATCCGCGGTCTGGCGCGCTGTAGCGGCATCGAGGCTGTAGGCCTTCGTCCATCCCTTGGCGTAATCGTGATGCAGGAGCCATTGCGTGATCTGATCGCGCCGCATCGCGATCGCATTGGCGAGCGGTTCGGAGAGCACGGCAGTCCTGGCGGCGAGATCGACGCCCTGAAGCATCGCCTGCATCGAAGCTTTCACGGCCGTCTGCTGTTCGGCCGGCAGTGCCGCCAAAGGCCGACCGTAATCCGCTTGCGCGATATTGGCTTCGGTAAGCTCGGCGATGCGCACGAGATTGTCGGCCGTATAGTCCTCGCCGAAATACGAACCCATGCCGTAAAGGCTGCCGTAATCCATCAGGTCGGCTTTCTGGAAGCCGGTCTTGCCCGCGATCACGTCCTGGCTGGTCATCACGAGTGCGCCCGCCTGCGTGACAAAGCGGTCCGGGAAAGGCGGCGCGCCTTCGTAGGTGCGCTTGGTAGCAAGGCCCAGCGCGGCAAAGCAGGCAATCGCCACGACCAGCAACATCCATTTCAGGACGTTGCCGACGCGGTCTTCGGCAACTTCAGCAGTTAACGTGGACTGCATGGCTTTGTCCTTTCGCGGCGTGCGCGACCCATCGCACGGCGGGTGGCCGGTCGGTAAACCTCGCCGGAAGATGACCCTCTGCGGACCGGCGGTAATTGATATGTATCAATTATAATCGTGATTGAGATCACGTACCAGGACATATCTGACTTGCCGGCCGCCATCTCTGATGTAATGCACACAGCGTCATGGACAGCACACGCAGCCCGGATATTGCCCTCAACGATTTGCGCGCGCTCGGCCCACTGCCCATCGCGGCGAAACAGCGATTGTTGCGAAAAGCCGTTCGGCACGCGGTTGCGGCAGGCACGGTGCTGTTCGAACAAGGATCGATGCCGACTTTCCAGCACATCGTTCTTGCGGGATCGGCGCACCTCTTCGCGCGCGGCGGTGACCAGCGCGAGGTGCTGATCGAGGTGGTCCAGCCGGGCGATCTGGTGATCCCCGCCGCCGTGGTGACCAATTCGCCCTACCTGATGCAGGCCCGCGTTCTGGAGCCCTCGCGCTTTCTGCTGATCGAGGCCGAGACGTTTCGCGCGGCGATCCGGCAGGAACCGGCCGTGGCGCAGGCGATGATCGCCAGCCTCGCCGGGCAATTCCGGCGCATGGTCAGACAGATCAAGAACCTGAAACTGCGGTCTTCCGCCGAACGGGTCGCCGGTTACATCCTGGCGCTGTCACGCGCGCAGAAACGTCCCGATCGCGTCGTGCTGCCCTACGAGAAGAACCTGATTGCCTCCGAGCTCGGAATGACGCGGGAGAATTTCTCGCGCACACTGGGCGCGCTGCAGAGCGACGGGATTTCCGTCCAAGGCGACACGATCCTCATCCGCGATGCAGAGCGGCTTGCTGCGGTGAGCGGCATCGATCCGTTGGTCGACGAAATGTAACGGGGCCGCGTTTCGACTGCGACGGATGGTGTTCTGGCGTTCGGGAAAGGCTTGCCGCGGTCCTCATCCGCCCTGTGCATCCGAAGGGCGTGCCGCATTCATCCTCGCAAAAAAGCCCAGCACGGTTTCGAGATCCTCGATAGGGGACGATTTCAGAAGCTCGCCGAATTGCCGTTCGATCCCGTGGTAATGCGCCGTTACCTTGCGCTGCTTCGCCGGCGCAAAATCGACCAGAACGCTGCGTCTGTCGTCGGGATTGGCTGTCCGGCGGATGAAACCCGCCTTCTCCAACCGGTCGAGCACGACGGTGACGCCCCCGGAACTGAGACCGCTGTACAGTCCAAGCACCTTCGGCGTCTGCGGCCCCAACAGTTCCAGCACATTGAGGAACTGCAAATCGGTGGGATGCAGACCCAGCTTCTCCGCAACCCGGTGGCTGTAGAGACTGCTGCCGGCAATGAACAGGCGTACCGCCCGGTTCAACTCGGCATGCAGGTGAGCGCGCTCTTTCGGACGTGACATTGCGGATCCGTTGTGCCATATATCTTACTGAATAAGATATACTGATGGAGGCCATGGTGGCGGAAAAAGCTTATATCGGAATGGGAATGGAAGGTGCCATTGCCCGCTGGTACGAAAAAAACGCCGCCAAGGACATGGAGGAATTCCGCCATCTGGCGGGACGCATCGCGGGATCTGTGCCGGCGGGAAGCGCGATTCTGGAGGTTGCGCCGGGTCCGGGATTTCTCGCCGTCGAACTTGCGAAGCGCGGCTTTGCGGTCACCGGTCTCGATATCAGCAACACATTCGTGCGTCTTGCATCCGAAAACGCGCGAACGGCCGGCGTGCGCGTCGCCTTCGAGCGCGGCAACGCATCGGCCATGCCGTTCGCGGACCGGTCGTTCGACTTTCTGGTATGCCGCGCGGCCTTCAAGAACTTCGCCGACCCGCTCGGCGCGCTGAGCGAGATGCATCGCGTGCTGCGTCCAGGCGGCCAAGCGCTGATAATCGATCTCAGGCGCGACGTGACGATGGCGGACATTTCGCGCTACGTGGATGCGCTGGGCGTTTCGTCTCTCAATCGCCTGCTGATCAAGCTGACGTTTCGCACCATGCTGCTGCCGCGCGCCTGGACCGTTTCCGCCATGCGGGAATTGCTCGGACGAACGCCGTTTCATCATGCCGACATCCGTCCCAACGCCATCGGCATGGAGATCCGGCTCGACGCCTGAAGCAAAGCGATATGCGCCGCAACCGTTTCCATACACGCTCTCAAAGCAGGCCTGCCAAACGAACGCCCACAGGACCTGGCACGAGACGGTTCGGCATCACGGCACCTTTGACATAGCGAAGGCACCACACCGCGACGACCAGCGCATCGATCCAGTTCACGGCGGCCTGCGTCCGCCGCCGACTGCGAGTTCGCGCACCGGACGCACTTCGATGCTGCCGTGCTTGGCGGGCGGGATGCCGCCGGCGATCTGGATGGCTTCGTTCAGGTCTTTCGCATCGACCAGATAGAAGCCCGCGAGCTGCTCCTTGGTTTCGGCGAACGGACCGTCATAGAGCTGCACCTGTCCGTTGCGCACGCGGACCGTCGTCGCGGTGTGCACGGGATGCAGCGGCTCGCCGGCGAGCAGCCGCTTGCTGTCGATCAATCCTTGCGCATACACGGCGCAATCGCTGTCCGGGCAGGCGCTCCAGTGATCCTGGTCGAGATAGACGAGGCAGAGATATTTCATGGCTGTTCCCTTCCGTTGAAGATACTGGAACTGGGAGTGCGCACTTTGCGCGCGCACTCCCGACTGCGTCAGACGGCCTGCAGTTCGCCGTTGATGATCCAGGGCGTGCCGAATTTGTCGGTCACCATGCCGGCGCACTTCGCCCAGAACGCCGGCTGCAGCGGCATGGTGATCTTTCCGCCGTCGGACAGCGCCTTGAACGCCTGCTCGGCCTCGGCCGTCGTAGGATAGTTCATCGCGACGGAAACGCCTTTGATGCCCTCATAGGGAATGTGCACGCCATCCGCCCGAGCCGGCGGCAGAGATCGGCCCTGGCGGCATGCGCCAGATGGTAGCGCGCAAGACCGCCGTCCTCGAGCAACAGCTTGATGAGCGCAAGTCCGGCCTCGGGCCCGTCGCGCATCGCAACCGCCACCGCCCGGTTGAGCCGGATCACCGGCGAAGGTTCAAGCTGCAACAGCGCATCATAGAGACCGACAATCTCCGACCAGTCCGTCTCTTCCGGAACAGCGGCCTCCGAATGCACGGCGGCAATCGCGGCTTGCAGCGTGTAGGGACCGAACCGGCGCGAGCGCAGCGCCCGGCGCACCAGATCGCGGCCTTCGGTCATGAAGGCGCCGTTCCAGAGGCTACGGTCCTGATCTTCAAGCGGGATGAGGTCGCCTTGTGCCGTCACGCGCGCCGGGCGGCGTGAATCCTGGAGCAAAAGCAGCGCGAGCAGCCCCTGCACTTC